>Ga0080006_1148314_pt1 | contig 17962 bp, 18 predicted proteins | sample RS3BMetagenome_FD_69209 | JGI IMG/M metagenome (GOLD analysis project Ga0080006, IMG submission 69209) | Ferric oxide microbial mat and aquatic microbial communities from Rainbow Spring, Yellowstone National Park, USA - RS3B (SPADES... ... | reverse complement strand
TAACTGCTAGCAATGAAGCCATGAGAATGAAAGCGGTAAACCACGAACCTATGATCAGCCTTGAAGGAACCACATTTCCTTTAGGGCTGTGAGGATGTCAGGGTGACCTCAATGGCAAATAAGAAGGAAAAGAAGGAGCAGAAGCCGTCAGCATAAATCACGATATTAAATAATGTTTTAAGTGGTGGTTATTTTTTTGGGAACCATCATTTTTGTATAAGCAATTTTTGATGCTTCAAGAAAAGCTTAAAAAAAGGTCATATCCTATATCCATGTCCCGCGGTAGCTCAGCCTGGTAGAGCTTCCGGCTGTAGAGGTAGGCAGAGGGCTTGCCTTGGCAGCCTGCCAGGCCCACAGATACCGGACCGTCGCAGGTTCAAATCCTGCCCGCGGGACTATTATTTTAAGTTAAGTTTCCTATGCTTTCAAATTGGTTCCTTCTAGCTTACAAAACCGTGAGCAAGAAAGCTCCGACATTCATGGAGGAGATGAATTGCGAAGCATATATACCATTAATAAAAAATATATAATAGAGAAAATGCGCTGATCAAACACAGTGCGCATCATTGCTGGAAGGGAAACCAAAGATAAATTAACTTCTATTGGAAAGGCACAGCCTGTGGTCTACTGCTGGAGCGGGCAACCACTAGCAATGGAACAATGAAAGCAATAAACCGCGAACCTATGATCAGCCTAAAGGAGCCAGGTTAAAGCTGTGACGCCTGTGAAGCTTTCACTGTGTTTTCTGAAGTTCTCTCATCAGTTGTTCAATTGAGTTCATTGGCAGGCTGCATCTGCCATTAGAGCAAAGGTAAACGTTCAGCTGCTCACCACCTTGCTCATAACCTGTCAACCACTTTTTCATCAATCCATATCTATGATAGACCCTCATGTCTGGCATGTAAGAATTCAGATGCTTTATAGCGTTTAGGGCTTCTGGAACACTTTCTGTTGCCAGGATGACTTCCCTCAACCCTGACCTTTGCATGTCAATTGCCATTGATCCTAGGGTGCTTGCGAGAGGGCTTTCAGCAATCGCTGAGCACATTGTTTTCAAAAGCCTTTCAACAGCTTCATTGTAATTTTTGAGGCCAGTTACTGTGCTCAACTCAAGCATGTTCTGCAGCATTACGGAGTTGCCGCTGGGGGTAACTGAATCATTGAGCACCGCCATCCTTGCTGGAGATCCAGCTCCTGGAGCGGAATAGTAAAATGGTCCTGGCGAGGAAAACTTCTCCATTGCTTGATCGCATATTTCACGAGCTTTATCGAAGTATCTATCATTGAGAGTTGACCTGTATAGCTCCAGCATTCCCCATGCAATGTTGGCATAATCGTCAAGGAAACCTTCAACAACTGGTTCCGAGTTAACTATTGAATGTGGCACAGCGTCACCTTTAGTTAAATGGTCTGCTGTTTTAACAGCCAGGTCAAGGTATTCATCGTTGCCGGTTGCTCTGTGCGTTCTAGCCAGTGCGACTATCATCAATCCATTCCAATCAACCAGCACCTTCCTATCAACAGCCGGCTTATTCCTTTCTGACCTTATCTTTGCAAGGCTGTCAATGCATTGTTTAGGCCACCTTTCCTGTGTTCCTAAAAGTCCATTTACTATTATGTATTTGTTTCCGGAAACCTTGTAGGTCATATATTTTATGAAGTCACCTAGCATGTCATTTGGTACAGCTCTCATGAGCTCATCCAAGCTCCAGAGATAATATTTGCCCTCAATTCCGTCACTGTCAGAATCCTGAGATGAGTAAAACCCCCCTGATTCAGATTTCAGCTCTTCGATAGCATATTTGAGTGAGCCCTCTAGGGCCTCTTTAAAAATTTCGATACCAGTAAGCATGTAAGCATCACAATAAGCCATTGCCATCAGCGCCTGGTCATAAAGCATCTTTTCAAAGTGCGGAATCATCCATGCTGAATCTGTGGAATACCTGTGAAATCCATGACCAACCTGGTCATAAATTCCTCCAGCCCTTACCTTGAACAGTGTCTTCCTGCACATATCTATGGGTTCACCTTTACCTGTCCTCCAGCCATAGTACAGCAGGAAAAGAATCCACAGCGGCATCGGAAATTTTGGTGAACTTCCAAAACCGCCGTTTACGCTGTCATAAATGTTCCTCATAGATTCATAGGTTTCCTCAAGCCCAATATCACAGCCCTTGACAGGCGTTTGATTTATTTCAATGGGGCTCTCCATGAGAAGTTTGTTCCTTTCATTTATCCATAGTCTGCTAACTGCGCTTATGAGTTCCATTATTCCTATTTGGTTACCAGTTGAATTTTTTGGCATATAAGTAAATACAAAGAAAGGTTTCAGGTCTGGCGTTGCAATAACGTTAAGTGGCCAGCCCACATTGTCACTCATCTGCTGTGCAATGTTAATAAAGTAAGTGTCAACGTCAGGCCTCTCTTCCCTGTCCACAAGCACATTGATAAAGGCCCTGTTCATGGCATCTGCCACTTCCTTGTCCATAAACACGTCTTCATTCATCCTGTGGCACCAGTGACAGGAAAAGTAGCCAATCGATATAAAGAGTGGCCTATCGAGTGCTCTCGCTGCCTCAATTGCCTTCGTTCCCCATGGATACCAATCAACGGGGTTTGAAGCATGCAACCTTAAATATGGGCTACTTTCATTTTCAATCCTGCTCATTTATAATTTAATTTTTTAATTTGCTATAAATAAAAGCATTGATTTAGTTTTTCTGCTATCACAAGTATGCCCTTATGTTTTCATATGCACTCTTTATGATAGGGTAATTTATCTGGTCGGAAATCCCCACAGTGCAAACCAAATAGCAACCTGTGCAATCATTTATCTTTTTAATGGATGCTGGGCTTGCATTTCTGACCAGCTCCATGTAGCTGCTTTCTAGAAGGTTTCCTAACTTAATGTCGTGCCTTGGTGCGCAGGGCATAAGGTTTCCCATGGGGTCAACAGCAAAGTAGAGACCCAGGGCCTCGCAGATCTTACTGAACTTCCCTTCATAATAATCCTTCATTCTCTTGATGTAGGTTTCTGGCAGAAGGAGTTTCCCAGTAGATCTGATCCTTTCAAGGGCTTTGAGGTTATCTTCAGTTATTCTGCCGCTAGGAGGATTTACTGGTTGAACAGTCATAAAATCAATATAGTCATCTATCATTTCAAACACCTCCCATAGGTGATCCTTGTTCAGTTCCGTAAGCACAAGGTTAACCCCGGTGTATATTCCCAGTGACTTGTACATCTTTAATGTGCCTAATGACCTTTCATATGCCCCCCTTATTCCCCTCTGTTGGTCATGTATTTCAGGTGGACCATCTATGGATATGGTCAAAGCGTCTATGAGCCTGGATATTTCCTTGGCAAGTGGCTCATTTCTTATCAGGCCACTTGTGTTGAGCGTGTTCAGCGTGCCAACATTGCGCGCTTCCTTAAGTATTTCAGCTATGTCCTTCCTTAACAGAGGTTCACCACCACTTATGGCCAGCATCGAAACTCCAGATTCAGCTATCCTGTCAACGACCCTCAGGGCATCCTCGGTTCTAAGTTCCGGCCAATCCTGTTTCCAATAATCGCAGTAAACGCACCTTGAATTGCACCTGAACGTCACGTTATATGTTGCATAAAATGGTGTTCTGTGGAAGTACTTGGCTAAAAGGAACCCATTTACCGCATGCAGCTTGGAAAGCAACCATGCATTATACCTGCTCATAAATAAAATTTTTCCGCTATTTTTTTGTTCTTAAATGTTAATAAAAGGGGCAATATAATTTTGATAAGCATGATGATTTTGATAAAGGACGCTATCCTGGTAAGCTATATTGACGATGTTTTAATTCAGAAACGAGGGTCAATTCTTGTAGACGGCTCCGTAATTGCTGAAGTTGGGGATTTGAACTTTGAAAGCAGGGCCTCGAGGGCTGACACGGTGATTGATGGAAGGGACATGATAGTTATACCTGGATTCGTTAACCTGCACGCTCATTCTGGGCCAACTGCAATAAGGGGTCTAGCGGAGGACCTTCCCCTTTCCAAATGGCTTGAAAGGTACGTTGACCCTGCCCACAGGTCACTCAGCAGGGAAGATGCTGAGGTTGATTATGAGCTGGCATACCTTGAAATGCTGAAATCAGGCATAACTCATGTTCTTGATATGTACAGGTTTCCTGAAGTGGGCATAGCAGCTGCAAACCAGCTTGGCATAAGGACAACCATAGCTCCTTACACAGCCGACGTTTATGATTACTTTGAAAGTCCTGATGACACAGCAAACAATGTTTCAAAACATTCAAATTTTTCTGGACTTGGCAGGGTTTGGCCAGGTTTTGAGCACATTTCTTACTGCACTGAGGCCTGTCTCGAGCAGATGTCAAAACTTGCCAGAGAGTATGGCACAGGCATACACACTCACGAATTTGAGACGTTAGACTTCGTGGAAAGAGTTGTCAAAATGTACGGCAAGAGGCCATTGAGCATATTCAGGGAATTTGGGATGCTTGATCAAAACCTGATCTTAGCTCACTGCGTTTGGCCAATGCCCGAAGAGCTCAGGACGATGGCAGATGCCGGAGTAAGCGTTGCTCACAATCCTACAAGCAACATGAAGCTCGCTTCTGGCCCAGCGCCAATAACGCAGATGCTGAGGCTCGGCATGAACGTTGGGCTTGGGACTGACGGTGTAAAGGAAAACAACAGGCTTGACTTGTTTCAGGAAATGAAGAACGCTTCGCTTATGCAGCGCGTCATGCACAGCGATGCCTCATTGATAAGCTCATCTCAAGCGTTCTGGATGGCCACAGTTGCTGGGAACAGGGCCCTGAAGATGAAAGCAGGCCAGCTCAGGAAGGGTTATCTTGCAGACATGGTGCTCATAGATGCCTCAGCGCCAAACATGAACCCACTATATATGGAAAACGCAATATCTGCCATAGTTTATTCTGCGCACCCAGGAAACGTAAGGGCAGTGATGGTTAACGGGAAAATCGTGGTTCAGAACGGGTTCCATGTTGAAGCAAAAGAGCAAGAAATAGTTCAGAGGGCAAGGTCAAGGGGATCAGCGCTTTTGAGCAAGATGGGGTTGTGAACTACCTTTTCGTTGACGCTGTAAGTTCATTAACACATTTATCTGCATTGCTTGACAGGTAGAGGCGTGGTCACACTTCATGCGTGTTTCTTTAGGAAACCCATAATAGGGCAAAATTGTTTGTGCAAAAGGTTCCATAAATTTTCTTTCTTTCTTTTATGCTTAATCCTCTTTCATAAAATGTAGCTTAAGCCACCATAAGGCAAAATTTTCAAAAATTTTTTGCATATGCTTAAAAAAGTTGAAAAAAGTTTATTTTTACCATAATAAAAAAATATGTTATGAAACTTGATCAGAATGTCATCTCACTAATAAAGGAAAGGAGCTTTGGGCACGTTGCGATGATTGACTCAGACGGTTTTCCTCACGTAACTCCTGTCTGGGTTGATACAGATGGAGAAAGGATAATTATAAATACTGCAGTTGGAACGAAAAAGCAGAGGCTAGCCAGGGCCGGAATCCCCGTTTCAGTGGAGATTTCAAATCCATCAAATCCGTACAGGTACGTGCTTGTCAAGGGCAGGGTCGCTGAGCAAACTGAAAAAGGAGCTGATGAGCACATAAATAAGATGTCTCTGAAGTACACCGGAAACGGGCAGTATCAGAAAAGATCTCCTGATGAGAAGAGGGTTATCATATACATAGAACCGCTGAAGGTAATAGGTAACTATTGAATATAAGGTCGGTTGCTGGCATGGTGAGAGTGTGGTCACTCCCCATGACAGTTTCACTTGTGCTTTTGGGTGGAGCATATGCTAACTTTATGGGTATGAGAACTGACCTTTATGCGCTTACGCTTGCTGTTATAGCTGCACTGCTATTGCACTCTGGTGCAAACATACTTAACGACGTTAACGATGTATCAAGGGGCATCGATGCACCTGACAGCCCGACCGCCATTTACCGCGAACATCCTGTACTAAAGGGCCTCATAAGCAGGAGCTATGCAATGAAGCTATCATGGGTTATTGTGGCTTCTGGCCTTCTGCTTGGAGCATATGTTTCTTACATTACAGGACCAGCGGTCTTTTTGCTGGAGCTGGCCGGTGCGATACTTCTTGCTTCTTACAACGGCCCTCTTGCAAACATGAAAGCAATAGGGCTGGGAGAATTTGAAGTTTCACTGATCTGGGGACCCCTGCTTGTTCTTGGGGGTTTTGCAGCATCGGCTAAGGGTGCACTCACATTTAACATACTTCTTGTTTCGATTTTGCCAGGAATGATAATGATGTCGCTGATATACGCAAACAACCACCGTGACATAGCAAGCGATTCAAGGGCCGGCGTTAAGTCTTTCGCTTACAGGACTCAGAAATATGGAAACTTGATTTTCAGTTCATGCCTCTTTGCACCGTATGCCCTGGAGGTTGTGTATGTGATTTTCAGGATCATCCCTGCATTTGCTTTTCTCACTCTTTTGACTCTGCCATATGCTATCAAAATCCAACGCATGTTCAAAAGAGGTGCGCTGGATATAGATTCGAGGGAAGGTACGCTCTTTACAATTTATAACCTGCTCCTGATCGCTGCTGTGCTAATTTGATATAATTCTTGCAAAAATATAGGCTTAATTTTTGAAAATTTTGCAACAATTTGAGTGAATAAATAGATATCCTTTTAAAATCCCTTTACAGAGCATTGTCAGACCTGAATTGCATAAAAGTTTTGAGTTGAGGTGGCATGGAAGGGGCGGTCAGGGTGCAGTTACAGCCGCAATAATTGTGGCTGAAGCCGCAATATTTGACGAAAAGTACGCTCAGGCATTCCCTGAATTTGGGGCAGAAAGGAGGGGAGCACCGGTTAAGGCTTATACTAGGGTTTCTGACCAGCAGATACTCACTCGTTCTCCCATAACGAATCCGGACATGGTTGTAGTACTTGATACATCGATAGACGAAAAGATATACATTGATGGCCTTAAGGTTGGTGGCACACTTCTGGTAAATTCGTCAAAGAGCAAAGATGAACTGATTAGTTCAATGGAAAGGAAGGATATAATGATAGCGAAGGTTGACGCTACACACATAGCAATGGATGAGCTGGGGGCTGCCATAGTTAACACTGCCATGGTGGGCGCGCTCATAAGGGTAAATCCGCTGGCTAAGCTCGATTCTGTAAGTGAAGCGATAAGGGAAAATTTCAAACCAAAGATAGCGGAGTCCAACGTTAGGGCTGCTAGCAGAGCTTACAATGAAGTGGAGGTGCTAAATTGATATGAGTGAATTAGCTGGATGGAAATCGATCCCGCTCGGTGCGGTGATCACTGAACCAGGTAACAGCAGGGAAAGGTTCACCGGAGATTGGAGGACATTCAAGCCGGTAATAAACCAGGACAAGTGCACTAGGTGCCTCAGGTGCTGGGTCTTCTGTCCAGAACCTGCTATATCAATAGTTGATAAACAGCACACTAGCCCTTCAGGAAGGGTCTGGAAGAACACTTTGGAGATAAATTACGATTACTGCAAGGGATGCGGTATATGCGTTGAAGAATGTGAGCCAAAGGCAATTGACTTCATAGAGGAGGTGAAGTGATATGGAAACAGTAGAGAGATCACTGTGGAAGAGGCTACCGCTGAGTTCAAATTATGCGATAGCATATGCGGCGAAGGATTCAGACGTTGACGAAATAGCTGCATACCCTATAACTCCTCAGACAACCGTTGTTGAAAAGCTTTCTGAATTCATTGCAAACGGTGAGCTCAATGCAGAAATGGTTCATGTTGAAAGTGAACACTCAGCAATGAGCGCATCAATCGGTGCAAGCGCTGCAGGGGCCAGGGCCTTTACGGCAACCTCCAGCCAGGGGCTCGAGCTCATGCATGAGCTGCTTCATATAGCTTCTGGAATGAGGCTGCCAATAGTCATGTCAGTTGCCGCAAGAGCCCTCTCAGCTCCTCTTAGCATATGGGGAGATTACAGCGATGTGATGAACACCAGGGACACATCGTGGATTACGCTAATCGCATCGTCAGCCCAGGAAGCTTACGATAGCATAGTTCAGGCTTACAGGATAGCTGAGAGCGTTCTCCTGCCGGTGATGGTTGCATATGATGGATTCATGATGAGCCACACATATGAGCCAGTTTTTGTCAGCGAAAGGAGCGGGCTTTTCAGTAAATACATTCCAAGAAAGGAAAGGGAATTTGTGCTTGATGTAGACAGGCCATTGACCATGGGGGCTGTAGCAAACCCTGACTGGTACTATGAAGTGAAGTATCAGCAGGTTCAGGCCATGGAAAAGGCTTATGAAGCTGCAAGTGAAGCTGATTTAACATTTAAGGGTTCATTTGGCAGGGGATATGGATTGATTGAAGAGTACAGTGTAGATGACGCAGATGTCACTCTATTAACCTATGGTGGCGTCTTTGGAACAGTGAAGCAGGCCGTGGATGAAATGAGAGAATCAGGCATTTCTGTTGGAGCTGCAAGGTTAAGGCTTTTCAGGCCACTGCCTTATAAGGAACTTAAGTCGCTGGCTGAAAAATCAAAGGCAATAGTTGTGTTGGACAGGTCATTCTCAAACGGCGTCCAAATTTCAGGACCTCTTGCCATTGAGCTGAGCTCAATGCTCAACTCCTACAAAATGAGCGTTCCCCTTTACAGTTACATCATAGGGATAGGGCAGAGGACAGTTACCGAAGCAGACATATCAAAGATAGTTAGTGACGCAACTTCACGCAGAAGCACAGGCAAGAGCATATACTGGGGTGTAAGGGAATGAGCACAAAGCAATTTTTCAGGACCATATTTGACGTTCCTCATGAGGAATACTTTTCGCCAGGCCATGGCCTATGTGCCGGCTGTACCGCGGGAACCATAGCTAAGCTACTGCTGAAGGTGGCTGGACCAAACACCATAGTTGTAAACGCAACTGGCTGTGTGGAGGTGTCAACAACGACTTATCCATACTCTTCATGGAACGTTCCATGGATACATGTGGCCTTTGAAAACGCTGCAGCTACCGCCAGCGGTATCGAGTCAGCCATCATAGCCCAGAAGAAGAAGGGCATGATTGATCCAGCAAAAAAGATCAACGTTATAGCCCTTGCCGGAGATGGGGGAACCTATGACATAGGCCTCCAGGCACTTAGTGGAATGCTTGAAAGGGGTCATCATGTGATGTATGTGCTTTACGATAATGAAGCTTACATGAACACTGGAATACAGAGGAGCGGCAGCACGCCAGAGTTTGCATGGACCACTACAACGCCGGTTGGCAGCGTCTGGAAGGGAAAAAGGCAGACAAAGAAGCCAATAGCTGAAATTGTTTCAGCCCACGGAACTCCATATGTAGCCACAACCAACCCTAACAACTTCACAGACATGATGAATAAATTTAAGAAGGGCCTTGAAACCGAAGGGCCTTCGTTTGTTCACGTGCTTCAGCCATGCACCACTGGCTGGAAGTTTGATCCAAGGTACGGCATTGCGCTGGCAAGGCTTGCTACAGAAACTGCAATGTGGATAAACTGGGAAATGGATCACGGTGAATTCAGGGTAACCGTAACTGTGCCAAGAAGGAAGCACGTAAGAAATTACCTGAAAATGCAGGGCCGTTTCAGCCATCTCACTGACCAGGAAATTGACGAAATACAAAAATACGTAAATGATAAGGTGGACAGCATAAACAGGATGACCGGGAGGACGGTAATAGGGCCCCTAGTGGAATAATCAATTTTTTAATCCATTTTTGTAGAGCTTTTCGTTTTTCAGTATTTCTTTTGCTTTAAAAGATATTAAAACCTTTTTAGAAAAAGGAACTAAGGGCTTTGTTGTCGAGCTGGCCATTTTAAATGGGCAATCAAACAGGTATTTGAAAATTTTTACAAAAACTAGCAATTTACAAAAGTTTTTGACAATTTTATAAAAAGATGTTAACACAAAATATATAAAGTAAGATTAAAAAGCTATTATAATGACAAAATTCGGAAAAAAGAACAAGGCAATATCACCGATCATAGCCACACTGATACTCATAGTAATAACTGTAGTTGCAGGTATTGCACTGTACGGTTTCGTTTCGGGCTACATGTCAACAGTTACACCAACAAGTTCCGCACCTCCAAGCTATGAATTTATAACAGAGCAATATACACCATATTCGATTACGCCTAAGATATACAATTCTTTTAACTATACAATTCAGAACACAGGTTCAATACCAATTACTATTACTAAAGCATATTTAATAAATGCAAGCAATAATCAATTATATTCTGTTGTAAGTTTAATGCCTAAAAAGGGGATAACGCCACTTAGTAGTGTTACCATTGCGCCAAACCAATTGTTGGTTTTAAATGTATCTACACTTAGTTATACTAAGACTTCACCACCGCCTGGAAGCTATTATGTGAAATTCATCACAAGCACTGGCTACAACATAATTTCACCAACTGTATACGCCAGCACTTAAAAATATATTTTATTTTTTTATAAAATTAAATAGAATTTAAGGTAAATATTGTAGTATATCTATAAAATAGGAATGTTGTTGCGCATGTTTAATTTCTTTTTCATAATTTATGTGCGAATTAGATATTTAATAAATAAAAACTTGGGTAAAATTAAGGTGCTTAACACTAACCAATTTATTATGAGCTACAAGTAGATGGCGCATGATTTAAATTGTCTAAAAGCTTCAATAATAACTTTCCTTTCTTCTTCAGTAACGCTCTATGCCTTTTAGCTTTCTTCAAAACAGGCAAACTTCCAGCCTTCATGCATGTAAATTATATTTGTTCACCATCCTTACAGAAATTCCCTGGAGCTAATACTATGTTCACCATCCTTCCTCCAATCTTTTGTTTTACCATTAACTTTATCTGGTCACCTTTAAGCATACTATGCTTATATTTCTCTAACATATTTATCCAGAATCTGTTCAAGCGCATTGCTTGCTTGGGGGTGAAATAATTGTTTGATAAGGGAGTTAATCTTCAAAAATATTTAAATTCCAGCAAAAGTAAGCTTAAAAATGGAGAAGCGGCTTGTTCCCTGGAATGAGTTTGGCCGCCTTACTGTTGAGCTTGTAAGAAAGGTCAAGGCATCAGGCATAAGGTTTGATGTTGTCATCGGCATTGCTAGGGGAGGGCTGCCAATTTCGATGGTAATTGCTGACAGGTTATCCGTTCCCCTTGACTTCATAAACATCAAATCCTATAAGGGGCCTGGGCTGAAGATTCCTGCTAAAATCTTTGACGTGCTTTATGTGGATGTTAGAGGCAAGAGTGTGCTGGTGGTTGATGATACCGTTGATACCGGTGAAACTTTGCTATTGGTTTCAGAGCATCTGATAAAGAACAGGGGAGCTTCAAGTGTGCAGATAGCCTCCCTGTTTGTGAAGCCTTGGGCCAAGGTAAAGCCAAACTTTTATGTTAAAGAAGTTGATTACTGGATAGTTTTTCCATGGGAGCTGAGGGAATCAGATATGGAAGAATATGAAAGCAAATCAATATAGTGCATTAATTATTCCAATAATTATCATTAGGGTTTAATATATGCTATATTACAAAAAAATGCAAATCGGCAAATCTTATATAGAATGAAAATCAACGTCTAGCTCAGCCGGGGTAGCTCAGCTGGTTAGAGCGCCAGACTCATAATCTGGAGATGAGTTTATCCAGAAGTCGAGGGTTCAAAGCCCTCCCCCGGCAGCTCTATCTGAAGTTAACATTCCTGGCTTTTAAATGAGGTTCTTATTCTAACAGCATGAGCGGTGCATCTACCAAAGCTGAATGAGACTGCAGACTACATTGGAGTCGATCGAAAAACTTGACGCAGAACAAATCAAAACTTTTGTGAAAGTGTTGGAATCACAGGGGTCAGCAACATAAGGCTCTGCAAATACGTCTCTCACTTGAAACTCGCTTCAATACACATGAAAGTCCCGTTCAAAGAAGCAAAGAGGAAGGACATAGGAATTTTTTGCGTGAATTAACTCAGGGAAGTATGCCACAAATACGGTTCTGGATGAAATGAGTATCTTGAATAGGTTTTATCAGTGGCTCCGCGCGAAACCTGAATAATACGACTAATGGAAAAGCAATCATGTGTATACTTCGGAAGTTTCTTGGCTTAAAGAAAACATAAAATTAAGCGAAATGAATTAAAGGGAAAATCACTCTCATAGAAGAGAAAGCTCTTATAGGATGTTAGGGGTTTTCGGGGAAGCAGTAAAGCTCCGATCTTCAGAAGATAGGATGTGTCAGAAATTAATCTTCTTTATTATTTCAGGAAGTTCATCCAGGCTGTGCATTATGTAGTCCGGCTGCACGGTATTTGTTTGGCTGTACTGATCCCTTACAATGAGTGCTGTAAGTGAACCGGCCCTTTTACCACCTATTATGTCATATTCTCTGTCTCCCACAACGATGCACTCCCCAGGCGTTAAATTCATATTTTCAAATGCCTTTAAGAATACGTCGGGCTCTGGCTTGGGTTTTTTTACGTCTTCACCGGTAACCCAGCAGCAGACCATCCTATCAAGGTTAAAGTGCTTTACTATTTCATCAATCATATCCCTGCCCAGGCTTGTTGCTATTGAAGCATTGACTCCAATATTCCTTAAATTTGACAGGCAGGAAACAGCATCTGGAAACACCTTAATTCTATTTATGTTTTCTATAAAGTACCTTTTCCTTAAGCTCTTTATCCTTTCTAGATCATCATTACTCAGGTTGCTTATGAACTTTGAGACAAGCACAGCTGGTGAAAGACCAACATACTTTCTTATTTCTGATGGCTTTACATCGTGACCAAACTCTTTTAAAGCTTTAGACCATGCTATCGTAAGCGGTTCTGCACTATCTATCAGCGTTCCATCAAGATCAAACGCCACGCCTGAAATCATATCAAGCCTTGAATATTTGAAGATTTAACTTTTTAGGGGTTTTAAGGGGTGAGATTTCCAGATGAGGTTGCTGCTAAGTATGTAAAGCTTCTGAAGTAAAACAGAATCAAGTTGAAGAAGTTCTACGGTAATGGTTCATACGATACAAACAAAACACTTAACGCAATAGTAGAAGCAGAATCTGCTGTTAAAATAAGGGACAACACAACAACTTATAGCTGTAGAGGTAGCTGGAGAAGAAGACAGGAAGTTAGGAAGTACATAGAGCTTGAATACAAAAAAGGGTAAAGAAAGACAACAAATTATGGCCTTCGATGGCTTATAGAAGGTTTATTTTCTTCTATAAATATGAAGTTCGCTGAAGACCTTAGAGCAAGAAGCGTTATTGGGTTACTAGGTGAAGCTATGCAAAAGGTTTTGGCATACGATGCAACGGTTAGCTTCTGTAATAGCTGCAATAATACTCTGCTAGTTATGGGAAGGGAGTTCAAGAGTTTGATCTAGCTATACTTTCAATTTTTCATAAAATATTTGTCCCATATCTCTAACGCATATCCTGACTGAACAAAGCCTTGTACTAACTTGAACGTTCTCGTTCCATCTTTTAGCCTTTCAGGGGTTAATAGAACTGCCTTATTTTTATTATCTTTAATAAAATCATATATGAAGTCCTGCAAAAACGTAACGTAGAAAACAGTTATTTTGCTATCTATTAGTGCAGATACAACTTGTCTAGCTACTACGGATGCCTCAACCTGGTTGGTTGTTGAGAAGCTTTCGTTCATTAAAACATAGTCTCCAGCCTTCAATGATTCAATTATTTTTCTGAACCTTATTGTCTCTTCTTCAAATTTTCCATATGACAGTGTCCTTTCTTCCCCTCTCTGAAAATGAGTGAGAACAGTCCCCGATGATGGAATTATTAAATTATTGGCTGGCACAAAGAGCCCGGCCCTTGCAAGCAGTATTGCTTGACCTATAGCTTTTAAGAATGTAGTTTTGCCGCCTTTATTGATCCCACTTATTATGAATGCATTTATGTTATGGAGATCAAGAGAATTTGGTACAGGTTTTTCATTTATTGATATTGCCAAGGAAAGGCAGTATAGATCGCGAAATGATATTGTACCTTCAGAAAAATCTGGGTAAGCCAAAGGCAATTCGGTCTTTTTAAAGAAATCGTAAAGGTTTATGGCGCCTACAAAGAAAGCCAGTTGCGTATGCAAGGTTGTGAAAAACTGCAATAAATGCTCATAAGCCTTAAGCATTGTTGGAGCCAAACTACTTAAAACCCATTTATTAATACTCCCCAAAATTTCTGCACCTCTTTCATCCCGCGGGTCCAATCTAAAAACGTAATCATTTTTCCTGCTAATTATTCTTTTCATTACGCTGCTCTCCTTTTTATGAGTTAAAAATACAGGGTCACTTAAAGTGTTGTTCATGCCGAGCCTGACAGAAAATTCTGTGCCACTTCTAATATCAAGAAAACCCATTAGTTCGTTTGAGGAAACTATAAAATTATCATCTATGTTCTCTTTTATGGATCCTATCAGTTCCCGAAAAGCTTCAGATGAGAAGCTCGATCTATCAAGAATGTCTTTTAAGTCTTTGAACGCATCTATCATTACCCTTATCCCATTTGCTGTATCGTAAACTATTGACTCTGGGTTATCGTACGTAACAATAAATGCCGCCCTTATTGTCCTATTTATGACCGCCCCCGTAAATTTGTACATATTTAATACTGTATCTCTATTCTGAATTGCATCTTTAACAGCTTCCTGTCTGTATTTTATAGAATAGATATCGGCTTTAGATAACAAAAGTACATGGTTCCATAGCTTTACTACCAGATCATCCTTTTGGGCTATTATTTCTATTATTTTCTCCAGCTCTAAATCTTTCTTTAAATTATTTTTATCTTCAATTTCAGGGCCATCACTTAGCTTTAGAAGGTCAAACTGAATCATCCAAGATCACTTTTAATATCTTCATAAAGTAGGCGATGCTTAGATGCTATTTGAATTGCCATATATTTAGAAATATGATTGCTTTCTATGAATTTGAAAGTCGGTTTCTCATCTTGAATTTGTGCTACAAGACTGATAACGTTTTCAACTGCGGCTATCTTTGAAATAAAAGTTACATAAACAAGATATGAACCTTTGCTTGTTATTTTATCTATAAAACGCTTTGCTAGTTCAAAGCCTTCCTCTGAGGTTGTGGAAGAGAAAAGCTCGTTAACTATGACGAGCGTTTTATTATCAGCTGTTTTTAAAATGTTGTGTACTCTAACTACATCCTGTTCTAACCTGCTTAAGTTCTCCAATTTATCCTCTTCTATTGGAAAAGCCGTCATTATATTAGAAAACAAGCATATTTTGGCCTCTTCTGCAGGGATAGGCAAGCCTATTGAAGAGAGAAATGCTAATTGTCCAAAAGTAATGGCAAACGTAGTTTTTCCCCCGCCATTTATGCCTGTTATTATAAACACCCTTTTATCACCTGTAGTATGGATGTCATTAGCTACAGCAATATTCTTCCTGGCCAATAACAAATTATAAAATCCTTTGATGTGCACTGACCCATCTTCGGTAAATTGAGGTATCGAAAATTTGTATCCATTGGATTGAATGCTTTTCATATATTCGATGTATTTAATATAGAACTCAAACTCCTTTGCAAACGATTTGATACCTTCATCTACTATGTCGGGGAATACGTCTTTTAATTTTTTCATAATGTTAAATTCTTCTTTAAAGATCCTGTAAACACCCTTTAATATTGCAGCATGTATATGAGTAATTTGCTCATAATAACTAACAAGCTTAAGTTCACGGACCTGCTGCCCTTTAAATTTCGAAAACAACTGTTCAATCTTAGATGTTAAATCTTCTCCGTTTTCTTCCTTTGCAACCCTTATTCGGTCCCCGTTTATGTTTATTCTGACCTTTATTTTATCTCTGCCAGTCTTTGCTTCATATGTAATCCTCTTCAAAGCCTGAAATCTATCACTCTGAATCAGATTTTCGAGATAATTAACAAAATAAAGCATACCATCTGATTTTATATTTAATTCGCGCATCAAATTTAATGAACTATCTAACGCATTTACGTAAATTAGAGCTGCGTCAAGATGAAAGCCGTACTTAAACTCTTCATATGTTTTAGCCTCTAAATCCATTAACCTGTTGCAATCTTTTATTTTATTTACAAAATTTTTTATGGCATTATAAATTTTTTCATCCATAAGATCGTTGAATATTTTTAGCCTAAAATCAATTGCATTCTTGTCAATTAGTGGCTCTTTAAATACATCAATTAAAAACTGGTTTTTATCATTCCCCAAAATATCATTTATGAGTTCTTCTATTCTTAGGTCCCAAATTGTCTCTTCATTGGCCTTTGACCCTTTTGAACCTATTAGGCTTTTATACTCCAATTAATATCGCCTCGAAAGGAGTCATCAGCCAAAAAGGCGGTTACTTAGGGGACTCCATCCCATTATGCTCCCATAGGAGCCTATTAATGGATTAACCCAAGTAATATTTAACCATATAGGAACTTTTTGCAGTGAGTTTTCTCTACAAATCATTTACACCCCTCCTATGTTCTTCAAGAATGTTGGATCCGTTATAACTTCCCTTTTGGGTAATCTTTGATAACATATAACTGCTGGTGTTTCAAGCCTTTCAATGTCAAATGCTCCATTAGGCATTAATGAAGTTGTACCAATTCATGAATTCATCAACAGAATCGAAGAACTTCAGTTCTCAAATATGTCGAAGAGCTTCTCAACTTTTCCGTTCGTTTCGGGATGATCAACCCTGCCCACCATCAAAGTTATCTTCTTCTTTATCAAAAACTTTTCAAAATCAGTTAATCTCTTCTCCCTTTCATCAGACTCAACTCCATAGAAAGTTGTGCCGTGGTCTGATAAAACCTGCTCAGGCTTGCCGTACTTTTCTATTGCCTTCTTCAATACATCAACTGAGTACTTAGATGTCAGCGTTGGATAAACTCCATAACCAACTATAAATCTAGAAGAATCATCTTCATACACTATTAACCATAAACCCTCGGATCCTTTATTTCATGCCAGTCAACGTGCCACAATGAGTTAGAATTTTCTCTTTCGTACCTTATTCATTTCTTTCTGTGCCACTTTTTAGGCTAGCTCAAGCCAGCCTCATTAAGGATTTGGTTGATCTTTTCATTTCTGATGTGCAATTCTTCTGCACATAGTATCCTGCCGATATAGCTTGCGTTAATTCTGTATTTTCTGTGTAGCTCAACGATTTCATTCTTAACGCTCTCAGGAACAGGCCTTTTATGTCTTCCAGCTTTTTTCTGAACATGAATAACCCCTGTACTTTTGTATTCTCTATAAAGCTGTTGTACTCTGCTGACGGATATGCCTTGCACATCTGCTATCTCCTTATTGGTAAACTTGCCATTAACTTTTGCTTTTATTATCCACTCTATTTGTTCATTGCTAAGTCTTCTCATCCCGTATTTCTTAACAATGCTTATCCAAAAACTGCTCAAATAACTTTTATTTTTTAAATATCTAAGGGTATGTAATGACTCCTATGATGAGCGTTTATGTGTGGGCATGACAAAGGCATATGTATGAATAACGAAGTATATGTTGGTATAGATGTCCATGAAAGGGAATCACAAATAGCTGTGTTGAATAAGGATGGTGAACTGCTTGAAGAAAAAAGGGTGCCAACCTGCAGCCTGACAAAGTATGTGTCTTCCATCAATGGAAGGAAACATGTTGCAATGGAGGCTGTTGGTTTTGTATATCCAATATATGACAAGCTGAAGATGCTGAATGATTGCACAGTATCCGTTGCTTCTCCCTCCAGGCTGCAACTCATTGCAAAATCCAAGCTAAAAAATGACAGGGTTGATGCAATTGCTCTGGGCGAGTTATTAAGGACCAATTACTTGCCTGTATCCCATATGATAGATGAGCAGGCAAGGGAAAAGAAGCTACTTGCCATGGAGAGGGCAAGGTATG
>Ga0080006_1138330_pt1 | contig 17982 bp, 12 predicted proteins | sample RS3BMetagenome_FD_69209 | JGI IMG/M metagenome (GOLD analysis project Ga0080006, IMG submission 69209) | Ferric oxide microbial mat and aquatic microbial communities from Rainbow Spring, Yellowstone National Park, USA - RS3B (SPADES... ... | reverse complement strand
CATCGTGGCGGGGCTCCGCTTGGCCAGGGCCCCATTGCCGGGGGCCGTCGGTGGCGGCGCGAGGACGGCGGTGGCGGCGCTCTGGACGTTCGTTGGTGCCAGCGCGGCCTCGCCCTGGGCCGCTGCCACCAACGAAGGGGCGGATGTCAGCGGCAGCCCCTGCTCCATCCTCGAGATCGAGGGGAAGGTCGGAAACCCGGTCCGCATGGCCAGGGCCTGGATCTGAGGATCGGGGCTCACGATGCCAACCCGCTTCTGGAACCCCCGGGTGTACTGCATCAGCAGCTGATGGTCCAGCCCCGAACGGAGCACGCGCCCATCCGGGGGCACCACGAAGACCAGATCCCGCTCCCCCTCCGAGCGACGGATCCTGTCGACGAGATCCGTGATCTCGTCGGTCGGCTCGACGTACAGTAGCTTCGACATCGTGATCAGCCCGAATGCCAGCCAATGGCGGCCGTGGCACTCCCCAACATGATCGCACCATTGGCCGTCATCGGCGGATTATCCCGCTCACGCGCTGCACCATCTCCTCCCAGGTGGGGCCGGGCGGAGGGGGGGCCTCGATCTCAGCCGCAGCCTGGTAGGCAAGCCCCATCGGGGTCACGTCAGCGGCCGAGGTGAGCAGCCCGGTGGTGTCATGGACCGCGGACAGGTTCTCCGGCGACATCAGGAGGAAGCGGGGAGCCTGCAGAAACGGGAGATAGTCAGTCCAGCGCAGCACCGACAGCTGCTCCATGATCTCCGGCAGCAGCGCGCCTCCGCCGCAGAGCCAGACGTGGGCCGGTAGCGGCGAGCCCAGGGCCAGCTCGTGGAGCACCAGCGCCACCCCCTGGGCGAGCACCTCCGCCGACTCCCCCATGGCCCGGCGCACCCGGGCCTGCTCGTCGCCCCCCAGAAGGCCGCCGGAGTGCCGCAACTTCAGGCTCTCCGCCAGGGGCAAGGAGAGGTCCAGGTCGTGGGCGAGCTTGCGGGTGAAGGCGCGCCCCCCGAGCTCGAACATCCGGGCCGCCTCCAGCACCCCGTTGCGAACCATGGTCACGGTCGTCGTCCTGGCCCCGATGTCGATGAAGATCGCCCCCTGCTCCAGAACCTCCGGGGTGGACGCGAGCCGGGCAACCGCGTAGGGCTCGGCGACCGTCTCCAGGAGTTCCAGGTCGAGCGCCTGGGCTATCTCCTCGATCGCTGCGATGTGGTCCTCGGTGGTGAAGGTGTTGAAGACTGCCAGGTCCAACTTCTGACCCTGATACCGCAGTGGGTCCAGGACCGGCTGGCCGTCGACCCGGGCCGACGTGATTGAGGAGTGGACCAGCTTGAGCTGCTCGCCGCGGTATGAAGCCTCCTCCTGCAGCCGAGCCTGGGCCTCCCGCAGGGCCCGGCGCTGGATGGACTCGACCTGCTCCTCCAGCTCCCGCTTGGAGATCCGTTCCCGGGCGCGGCCCCTGACCTTGGCGCCGCTCGTGCTCACCACCCGGACCCTGACCCCTCCGATGCCGATCACGAGCCGGGTCGGAATGACCTCGGCCATGTCCTCAGCAGCCTCCAGGGCGGTGTGGCATCCCTCCACCACAGTCTCCAGGTCCGGGGGGGTGGCGGGGTCGAGGTTGCCCGGGCCCTGCTCGGCCCGTCCCACCCCCAGCACGATGGCCTCACCGGCCTCCTTCTTAACCACCAGAGCCTTGATCACCTGGGTGCCGATGTCCAGCGCGGTGACGTGGAAGCGAGGTTGCCGACGTGCGGTCTCCGGCTGCGATGACGCCATCTCAAGCTTCCTCCAGAGCGGATCCCAGAACGGTTCGCACGGCTTCCAGAGCGGCCGGGTGCCCCGTGTCGGGGATCACTCCCTGACCGAGTTCCTGTTTGCCGCCGCCCTGGCCGCCCAGCCCCCGGCAGACCGCCTGCGCCATGGTACCGGCGTTCAGGCCCTTGGCAATCAGCGCCCCTGAGATTCTAATCATCAGATGCCTGCCGGCCAGGAGGACTGCGGCGCCATCCTCCACCGAGTCCAGCAGGCGATCCGCCTCGCGGCGGCGCTCCCTCTGCTCCATGTCGAGCGGGGTGTCGGCAACCGCGACCCGCACCCCCAGGGGCATCGTCAGGACCGTGGAATCCGGGCCAGAGGGGGCCTGGCGCGCCTGGCGGAGTTCCTGTTCCAACTCGCGGACACGGGTCTGCAGGGACCTGACCCGCTCGGGCACCTCTCCCGCCGGGGATCTGAGCGCCCCAGAAACCTCCCCGAGAAGGTCTCGCTGGCGCTGCCAATACCGCTCGGCCGCCAGCCCGGCCAGGAGCTCGATCCGGCGCAGCCCCTGGCCCACGCTGCGAGAGCCGGTGAGCACCACGGCCCCCAGCTCGCCGGTGGTCCCGACATGAGTGCCGCCACACAGCTCTCTGGAGAAGTCGCCGAAGCTGACCACCCTGACCTGCTGCTGGTAGGCCTCGTCGGGAAGGGCAATGGCCCCGGAGGCGCGCGCTGCCTCAACACTGAGCAGTTCCACCCGGCGGGGCAGGTCGCGGCGCACCTGCTCGTTGACGCGCTGCTCGATCCGCAAGAGCTCCTGTCCGGAGACTGGGGCGGGCCAGCTGAAGTCGAAGGTGGCATGCTCGGGGCCGACCAGGGAGCCACGTTGAACCACCGCCGGCCCCAGGATGTCACGAAGCGCCTGGTTGAGCAGGTGGGTCGCCGAGTGGTGCCGCGCACATCCGGCTCGCCGCACCGGATCGACGCTGGCCTTGACCCTTGTGTTGGGAGCTATCGATCCCAGCTCGACCCTGCAGCGCTGGCGGGCGGGCCCTCCGGGGGTCGGCTTCGAATCGAGCACCCGGGCGAGTCCGCCCTCCCAGCTGATCAGGCCCTGGTCCCCGACCTGGCCTCCGCCCTCAGGGTAGAAGGGGTTTTCGGCCAGGACGACCTCCACCTCCGCCCCGGCCTCGGCACTCTCCGCGAGCTCACCGGCCGCGATCACGGCTGTGACCACGGTCTCAACCTCGGTCAGATCGTAGCCCAGGAACTCGTTCGGCGGCAGTTCCAGATTCGCCGCGGGTGGGCTGCTGGCCGTCCGTCCGGCACGGCCCCGCAGCCTCTGCTCATCGAGCAACTGCTGAAACCTGGTCGTGTCGACCTTGAGGCCGCGGGACAGGGCCAGGTCCAGGGTCAGTTCGAGAGGAAAACCAAAGGTGTCGTGGAGCAGGAAAGCCTCCTCACCTGAGATCCCTTGGCTCTGCGACGCCACCATCTCCTCAAAGCGGCTCATGCCCCGAGCCACCACCTCCAGGAAACGCTCCTGCTCCTGCTCAATCGTGGTCCTGATCGCGGCCGATAGCTCGATCAGATTCGGGTACTGACGCCCCAGGATCTCGGTCACCACGGCCGCCCCCGGCACCAGGGCACCCTCAACCTCCAGGCTCTGGACGCTCACCATCGCCCTTCTCAGGATGCGCCGCAGCACATATCCCCGCCCCTCGTTGGAGGGCAGCACGCCGTCGGCGATCAAGCAGCACGCGCCCCTGGTGTGATCCGCCAGGATGCGCAGGTGGCGCAGGCGCTGGGGGCCCTCGACTCGACTCCTGGCCCTTGAGTCGAAGTCGGCCACGATGGGGTGGAAGAGATCGGTATCAAAGATCGAGCGCTTGCCCTGCAGCACCATCGCCATCCGCTCCAGCCCCATTCCGGTGTCAACCCCCGTCTGCCGCAAGGGCCTGACCGACCCGTCCTCGAACTGCTCCTTGTCCATGAAGACCAGATTCCACAGCTCCAGAAACCGCCGTCCTGAGCCGGGTCGCTCATCCGGACCCGAGCCGAACTCCGGGCCCAGGTCGTAGTGGATCTCGCTGTCCACGCCGCAGGGCCCGGTCGGCCCCGCCTGCCAGAAGTTGTCCTCCAGGCGCAGGACTCGCTCACTTCGCACTCCCGCCACCCTCTCCCAGAGCCGGGCGGACTCCTCGTCATCGGGATGGACTGTGTAGTAAAGCCGGCCCGGGTCCAGTCCGAAGACGGCGGTCACCAGCTCATAGGCATAGCTGATCGCCTGCTCCTTGAAGTAGGAGCCGAAGCTGAAATTCCCCAACATCTCGAAGAAGGTGTCGTGCTGGGGACTGCTTCCGACCTCGTCGATGTCGACCGTGCGAAACGCCTTTTGGCAGGAGGTGAGCCGCTCCGCCGGCGGCCGGCTCAGGCCCAGAAAGTAGGCCTTGAACGGCACCATCCCGGCGCTGACCAGCAGCAGACTCGGGTCATCCTTGGGCACCAGGGGAGCGCTGGGCACCAACAGATGTCCGCGCTGTTGGAAGAAGTCTAGAAAGTGAGCGCGAATCTGATCACTGAACAATGTGCAAGATCTCCAGAGAGGTCGGCCGGATTCTACCAGTCACGCGGCCCGCGCAGAGGTGGTCGACCTCTGGCTCTACTCCGGCATCTCCTTCTTCAGCTGCTCCAGGGCGGCTCTCTGAAGCCTGCTCACGTGCATCTGGCTGATGCCAAGCCGGCGTGCCACCTCGGTCTGGGGCAGCTCGTCCACGAAGCGCAGTATGAGGATCTCCTGCTCACGGGGCGTGAGGTGCTCCATGGCCGAGCCCAGCAGTTCCCTGAGCTCGATCCGGTTTAGGTTCTCGTCCTCCTGGCCGATGCGCTCTCCCATTTCGCCACTCTCGTCCTGGCCGGGGGCCGGGGCGTCCAGCGAGACCGCCCGATGCGCCGGTCCCGCCTCCAGCGCCTGCAGCACCTCCTCGGGCTCCAGCTCCAGCTTCTTGGCAACCTCCGCCACGGTCGGGCTGCGACCCAGTTCCTGCCCCAGGCTCTGCTGTACCCGCACCACCCTGGTGTAGGTCTCCTGGAGGCGCCGGGGCACCCTGACCGCCCAGCTCTTGTCGCGAAAGTACCGTTTGATCTCTCCCAGGATTGTGGGGGTGGCGAAGGTGGTGAACTCCAGCCCCATGCCCGGCTCGAATCGCTCTATGGCGGCGATCAGGCCCAGGTATCCCACCTGCTCCAGGTCCTCCAGCGGCTCGCCGCGGCCCGCGAACCGGCGCGCCAAGGACCGCACCAGAGCCGCGTACTGCTCCACCAACTGCTCGCGGACCGCGGGGTCGCGACTTTGGTGATACTCCTCGAACAGGCGATGCTGGAGTTCGCGGTCGTACCTGGGGGAGCTCAGGGAGGGCCGGAACCCCGCCTCGGTCACCGCCAGCGGTACTTGGCTAGGCGGACATGCATCAGCCCGCTCCCCACGGCCTGGAAGTCGACGTCATCGGCGAAGCAGCGCAGCATCTGGATCGCCATGTCCAGGGCCTCCCGCTGCGCCAGTGAGCCAGTATCCTGCAAGGCCGGTCGCTCCTGGACCTCGGCTCGCCCGGCGAGGAGCCGGACATCCACCCGCAGCGCGTCCTCCTGCACCCGGAAGCCGATGCGCACCTTGGCATCCACGAAGCCCCGAGCCAGAGCTGAGCTGATGGTGTGCTCACAGGCCTCGGCGATGGCGATGTTGAGCTCGTCGAGGGCCTCCACGCCAAGCCCGGCCACACTGGCCATGCCGGCGGCGGTCCTCTTGGCCACGACTATGTAGTCTGGGTCGGCCGGGATTCGCAGCTCGGTCTGGGTCACCGTCCTCGAACTCATCAATGGACTGCTTGCCCCCGAGACGCTCAATTCAAACCACCCAACTGAAGCTTGGGGGCACCCACCGGCCCGGCTCCGATCCCTGAAAACCCAGGTGGGTGCGCCTCACGCGGCTTTCCACTTCCTCTCCTGGAGGCTCGTGGGCCACACACTGTATTGGCGCTCCCGAAAGAAACATCACTAGGGTCGGGCGCTGGCAAACGGCGGGGCCCCAAGCCCCAACCCAAGGTATCACGCTCTCCCATCCGCGGCACCCGACTCCGCTTGCGGGCGTATCCCCGGTGCCAGCCGCAGACCGACCTCCTGCAGCTGCACCTCCGCGACCGGCGTCGGTGATCCGGTCATGGGGTCCCCACCGCTCTGGGTCTTGGGGAACGCGATCACCTCCCGTATCGACGACTCGCCGGTGCCCAGCATCACGATCCGGTCTATCCCCGCGGCGAATCCCCCGTGCGGAGGCGGACCGTAGCGGAATGCGTTCATGAGAAAGCCGAACTTGCTCTCCGCCTCCTCGGGGCTGAGCCCCAGGGCCTGGAAGATGGCCGCCTGCTGCTTCGGATCGGTTATTCGAAGCGATCCGCTGCCCAGCTCGACCCCGTTGCACACGATGTCGTAGGACCTGGATCGAACCCGTTCCGGATCGGTCAGAACCAGGCTCCAGTCGTCCGGGTGTGGTTGGGTGAATGGGTGGTGGACCGAACCCACCCTCCCGGTCGCGGGGTCCTTCTCGAAGAGCGGGAACTCCGTCACCCAGAGGAAGTCGAAGCGGCCCGCCTGCGCCCACCCGAAGTGCCTGGCCGCATGCAGCCTCACAGCGCCCAGGGAGGTGGCGGCGACGTCGGACCGGCCGGCGGTGAAGCAGACGCAGTCACCGTCCTCGACGGCCAACCTGCGGGCCAGCTCATCCTGTTCCACAGAGGAGATGAACTTCGCGATTGAGCCCTCGAAGGCTCCGCCGCGCCGCCACAGGTAGGCGAGGCCTGCTGCCCCGTAGGTCCTGGCCACCTGAAGCCATTCCCCCTCCAGGTCGCCGCGGGTGAGCTCGCCTCCGCCGGGGACCCTGAGAGCCTGGATCGCCCCACCGCCGTCGACCGCTGCGCGGAACACCCGGAACTCGGAGGTGGCAAAGACATCGGTCACCTCCACCAGCTCGTTGGCAAACCGGGTGTCGGGCTTGTCGGAGCCGAACCTCCTCATCGCCTCGCTGTACGGCAGACGGGGCCATGGCGTCGGAACCGGAACCCCAAACGCGCTCTCGAAAGCCCTGGAGATCATCTCCTCCAAGACGGCGAACACGTCCTCCTCATCCACGAACGACATCTCCAGGTCGAGTTGGGTGAACTCGAACTGGCGATCCGCTCTCAGGTCCTCGTCCCGCCAGCAGCGAGCGATCTGGAAGTAACGGTCACAGCCACCAACCATGCAGAGCTGCTTGTAGATCTGCGGCGACTGGGGCAGGGCCCATACATGACCCGGCCAAAGCCGGCTCGGAATGATGAAGTCGCGGGCTCCCTCGGGGGTGCTCGGGATCATGGTCGGCGTCTCTATCTCGATGAACTCCAGCTCATCGGCGACGTCCCGAAGTGACTTGATGAAGCGATGGCGGGCCCTCAGATTGCGCTGCATGCGCGGGCGCCGCAGATCCAGGTAGCGATACTGCAGCCGCACCCGCTCGTCCGCCGGGGAGTCGTCCGACACCCCCATCGGCATGGCCTCCGCCTGGCTCAGAACCTCGCACCCGTCGACCGCGATCTCGATCTCGCCGGTCGCCATCCCGGGATTCTCACTGCCTTCGGGCCGGCGGTTGACCATTCCCTCCACGCGCAGGACCCACTCGAGCCTGGAGCGCTCCGCCACCAGGTGGGCGGCCGGTGCCAGGGCGGGGTTGAAGACCAGCTGAACCACCCCTGTGTGGTCCCGAAGATCGATGAACGTCAGCCCGCCGTGGTCGCGGCGATGGCTCACCCAGCCGGCCAGCACCAGGTGCTGCCCCGTGTCCGCCGGGGTCACCCGTCCACACATGCGCCTGTTCCTCAAGTGACTCCTCCCAAGCCCGACTCAGATCTTGTAAGAAGCGGCCCTACCGCCTCCAGAAGCGCCGCAGCGGCGGCCGACTCCTGGGTGCCCGCGCGCAGGCTGCGCACGGTGACCGCGCCCTGACCCATCTCCGCCTCCCCCACGATCACGACGACGTCCACGCCGGCGCGCTCGGCGGTCCGCATCTTGCCCCTCAGGCTTCGGCTTCCGACGTCGGCGACCACCCTGAGCCCCGATCTGCGAAGTTCCTCTGCAACCGCGATGACCGCCCCTGCGGCGGCCCGGTCGGCGGAGAGGGCGAAGATCTGGGGCTCCGGGGGGGGCTCGGCCACCCGGCTGAGAAGCGCCACCCGCTCCAGCCCGGCGGCGAAACCAACACCGGGGCATTTTGGATATCCCAGGACCTCGGAGAGGCCGTCGTAGCGGCCCCCGCCGAAGAGTGAGTTCTGCGCTCCCTGGAGGCTCTCGTGCCAGACCTCAAAGGCGGTCCGCTGGTAGTAGTCCAGGCCCCGGACCAAGCGCGGGTTCAACTGATACGGGATGCCGTAGGCCCGCAGGGCCTCCTGCACCCTATCGAAGGCATCGACGCAGTCCTGACAGAGATAGTCGGTCGTCCGGGGAGCCGACTCCAGGAGCGGGGCCATCTCCGGATCCTTGCTGTCGAGAATCCGCAGGGGGTTGCGCGCCAGCCGATCCCGGTCCAGCTCGGGCAGGTCCGCCAGGTGGCTCGAGAAGTGCTGCAGCAGGGCCTCCCGATAGCGCGGGCGGCAGGCTTCATCCCCGATGCTGTTCAGCTGCAGGGAAGTGCCCCCCACCCCCAGCTCCGCCAACCATCTCCAGGCGACCGCTATCACCTCCGCGTCCAGCTCCGGCTCCGACTCCCCCAAAACCTCCACACCGAACTGGTGGAACTGCCGGTAGCGTCCCCGGCCCGGACGGTCGTAGCGGAACATCGGCCCGGAGTAGCTGAGACGGACTGGCAGGGGCGACTGGCGCAGTTCCGATTCCCAGAAGGCGCGCACCACGGGGGCGGTGCCCTCCGGGCGCAGCGTCAAAGACCTCCCGCCCCGATCTTCAAAGGTGTACATCTCCCGCCGGACGACGTCGGTGGCGTCGCCGACCCCTCTCACGAAGAGATCGCTCGCCTCGAATATCGGAGTCTGCAGGCGGCGGTACCCGTACCTGGAGGAAACCTGAGTGCCGACGGTGATGGCGTGTTCCAGAGCGGCCAGACGCTCCGGCAGCAGGTCGTCGGTACCACGGGGTCGGGAGATTCCAGCCACTTCGAGGCAGTTTAAGCGGCGGCGGCCCTCAGCCCACCTCGCGCACTACCTGGCGCACATCGCGGATGCGCTCCAGCCGCTCGAGAAGTCGGCTGAGCTCGGTGAGGCTGGTGACCTCGACCACGGTCGAGATGACGGCACTGCTGGCCCCCTCGATCTCCACCGCGGCGCCGCTCAGATTGACCTTGCTCTCGGCTATGGCGGTCGCCACATCCCGGAGCAGCCCGGTCCTGTCGCGCCCCTCGATCCGCAGGCGGACCGGGTACACCTGCCTGCTGTCCTCATCCCATTCGACCTGGACGATGCGGCGGGGATCCCCGGCGTGGCGGATGTTGACGCAGTCGTCCCGGTGAACGGTGACCCCCCGGCCCCTGGTCACGTAGCCCCGAATCGCCTCTCCGGGAACCGGCTTGCAGCAGCGCGCGATGTTGGTCAGCAGGTCGCCCAGGCCGGCGACCCTGACTCCTCCGCTCGGCGTCGGACGGGATGTGAGCGGGATCGCGGGCCCCGTCCCCGGCCGCGGCGAGGCATCCTCTTCGCCAGCCACCCAGCGCAGGACGACCGTCCTGGCGGAAATCTCCCCGTAGCCGACCGCGGCAAAGAAGTCCACCGGATCGGCGAGGCGAAACTCCTGGGCCAGCTGCTGGAGGCGGGCGCTGGGGATGGAGGATAGAGCCGCCCCCCGCATCCTCTTGAGCTCCCGGTCCAGAAGCTCCTTGCCCCGCGCGACGTTCTCCTCACGACGCTCGCGCTTGAACCATTGCCGAATCTTCTCCCGGGCACTGCTTGTCCTGGCGAAGTTCAGCCAGTCACGGCTGGGGCCGTGGCGTTCGGATTTGGTCGTCAGAATCTCAACGATGTCGCCGTTCTGGAGTCGGTAGTCGAGGGGCACCATCCTGGAGTTGACCTTGGCGCCGAGGCAGCGGTGGCCGACATCGGTGTGGATCCGGTAGGCGAAGTCGATCGCGGTCGCCCCGGAGGGCAGGGAGAGGACATCACCCTTGGGGGTGAACACGAAAACCTCATCTTGGAATACGTCCAGGCGCACGTGCTCCACGAAGCGCTCCGCGTCCAGCAGCTCCTTCTGCCACTCCAGCAGAGAACGAAGCCAGCCGAAGCCCTGGTCCAGGCGCTGGTCGGACCTGGTGCCCTCCTTGTAATGCCAGTGAGCGGCGATCCCCTCCTCTGCGGTCCGGTGCATCTCCCAGGTCCTGATCTGGATCTCCACGGGCTCGCCGCCCTCGCCGACGACTGTGGTGTGGAGTGACTGGTAGCCGTTGCCCTTGGGCATGGCGATGTAGTCCTTGAAGCGTCCGGGAATCGGCTTCCACAGGGAGTGCACCACCCCCAGGGTTGCGTAGCATGCCTTGACGTCCTGGCAGATCACCCTGATCGCGACCAGGTCATAGATCTCGTCGATCGTCCGCCCAGCCTGCTGCATCTTGCGGAACACACTGGTGATGTTCTTGGGGCGACCGGCCACCTCTGCTCGTATTCCCGCAGCCTGCAGCTCTGTTTCCAACCTGGCACGCGCCACCTCCAGAGCGTGCTCGCGCTGCCTGCGCTGCGAGAGGATCTCCGACCGCACCCGCTGGTAGTTCTCCGGGTCCAAGACGGAGAATGCCAGGTCCTCCAGTTCCGCCTTCATCTGCCACATCCCCAGACGATGCGCCAGAGGCGCATAGATGTCGGCCGTCTCCTGGGCTATCCGGCGCCGGCGATCCTCGGGCAGGGCTCCGATGGTGCGCATGTTGTGAAGGCGGTCGGCCAGTTTGATCAGCACGACGCGGAGATCCTCCGCCATCGCGATGAGCATCTTGCGGATGTTCTCCGCCTGCACCTGAGCCTGGGAGTGAAGTTTGATCCGGCCCAGCTTGGTCACCCCCGCAACCAGCTTCTCTACCGTCTCGCCGAACTCTTCTCGGATCTGCTCCGAGGTTATGGAGGTGTCCTCAACCACATCGTGGAGCAGAGCGGCCGCCAGCGCGTCCTGGTCCAGGCGCATCTCCGCCAGCAGGGACGCCACCGCAAGGGGGTGGCTGATGTAGGGCTCCCCCGAGAGGCGCATCTGCCCCGAGTGAGCCCGCTCGGCCAGGGCGTAGGCACGCTCTATGGTCCTGACCTCGTCCTCGCCCAGGTAGGAGATACCGGGAAGCAGCTCAGCGATCTGAGTTTCCAATTCGTTGATTCTACCGGCGCGGCAACTGAGCCGAGCCCGTCACCACGCGCGCCGGCCGGATCCCGCCCCTAACCGCGCCTCATCTGCCGAACACCGATACCGCCGCGGTCCCGAGAAAGAACAGGAACAGGTATGCGATCGAGAAAAGGAAGAGGCGCCTGGCCCAGACGTTCCCGGCGGAATCCCTGAACACCATCAGGCCGAGGAGCAGGAAGGGCAATCCCAGCCCCAATGCGACCAGCAGCTCCAGGGGGCCGAGCCAGATCGCGAGCAGGCAGCTGGCGATCGTCATCATCACGGCATACCCGAGGATCCCGCTCTTGGTCCTTGCGTTCCCCACCACGACCGGACGCATGGGGACGGATACCGCCTGATATTCGCGCTTCAGGATGAGGGAGAGGGACCAGAAGTGAGGGGGCGTCCACAGGAACACCAGCAGGAAGAGCCCCAGCCCCACGGGCCCCACCCCATGGGTTACCGCCGCCCACCCCACCAACGGTGGCACCGCCCCGGCCGCGCCCCCGATGACGATGTTCTCCTTGGTCGCCCGCTTGAGCCAAAAGGTGTACACCAGCACGTAGAAGGCGCCACCGGCCAGCGATAGCACCGCGGCCAGGGGGTTGACCAGGGCGAAAAACGTCAGAAAGGCTCCCACCGTGAGCAGAAGGCCGAAGCCTACCGCGCTGGACGGGGCTATCCTGCCCGACGGAACGGGCCGATCTCGAGTCCGCCCCATGACCGCGTCGATGTCGCGGTCGAACCAGCAGTTGATCGCGGAGGCTCCGCCTGAGGCCATCGCGCCACCGGCCAGGGCGGCGGCGCTGAGGCCCCAGCCGGGGAAACCCCTGGCCGCGGTCACCATGGCCAGAAACTCGGTCACCAAGAGCAGGCTCATGACCCCTGGCTTGGTCAGGCTCAGGTAGTCGGCCAGCACCCCACGCACAGTCCTGGGCTGCTGCGCACGGTCGCTGAGCCATCCCGGAGCCAGCGCCCGCGTGCCACCCATGGCCTCCGTCGCCTCCCCGTCGACCATCGACTCCGCGATTGGGTTGATCCTCCGTTGGAATGGACCGATGGCTTGCCCATACCAGGAAGGTTTTGGCCAGCCCACGGGGATCATAGCTCCCCGGGAAGACGCCAAACTGACAAAGCTTCCGCGTCCGCTCCCCAGCGCCGAGAGCGGGCGTGCGCGAACTCCGGGGGAACCTCCAGACTGGGGGCCGTGACCCGACAATTCGGCGGACGCGAGGTGTGGCTGCGCCGGCGCCCGCAAGGGATGCCGACCGCGGACTGCTTCGAAGTCGTCTTCCGTGAGCAGCAACCGCGAGACGGGGAGGTCGTGGTCAAGAACCTCTATTGCTCCGTCGACCCATACATGCGCGGCCGGATGAACGATGGCCCGTCCTACGTGCCCCCGTTCGCCCTGGACCGGGTGATGGATGGCGGCGCCATCGGCCAGGTCGTGTGGGCCGACCCATCATCCCCGCTCCGACCGGGTCAGCTGGTGCTGCACAACCTGGGCTGGCGGGAGTATGCGACAGCTGAGCCCCGGGCTTTCTCACCGGTCGAGCCCATCGCCGGCGTGTCGCCGTCCGCCTTCCTCGGGGCCCTTGGCATGCCCGGGCTCACCGCCTACGTGGGGCTGCTCGACGTGGCACAGATGAAGTCGGGAGACACTGTCTTCGTCTCCGCGGCGGCCGGTGCGGTGGGGGGCATGGTGGGACAGCTCGCCAAATTGCACGGAGCGGGGTCTGTGATCGGCAGCGCCGGGTCTGACCAGAAGGTCGATCACCTGCTCCGGAACCTTGGCTTCGACCAAGCCTTCAACTATCATGCCGGCGATGTTGGCGACCTCCTGCGGAAGGCGAGCCACGGTGACGGCGTGGACGTCTACTTCGACAACGTCGGAGGGGACCACCTGGAGGCAGCCATCTCGGCCCTGCGCGTCGGCGGCCGGGTTGCCATGTGCGGTGCGATCTCCCAGGCCAACGCGATCGCACCACCTCCGGGCCCGCGGAACCTCGCCCTGGTCGTCGGCAAGCGTCTGCGGCTGCAGGGCTTCCTGGTCGGGGATCACTGGGATAGGAAGGGGGCCTTCCTGGAGGAGGTGACTCGAATGATCGCCGAAGGGCGCCTGAAAGTCGACGAGATGGTGGTCGACGGAATCGGCAACATGGCCAGCGCCTTCATCGACATGCTGAACGGCGGCAATGTCGGCAAGATGGTGGTGCGGATGGAGGACAGCCGGGAGCCCTGAGTCCCCAGTCCGGCCGCTGCCTGGAGCGTGAGGTCACCCGCGGCAGCACCTGGAGCGGCCCGGGGTGAAGCTCTGCGATTGGGCCGTCAACGGGCGCCTTGGCGGGAACCAACAGCTGGCTCCGGGGCGCGCTGACACCGGCGCCCGAGTAACGTGGAGGGGACCAAGGACCAGGGAGACCCGCCGATGCCCGAGTACCAGCTCTCCGTCAACGGTGAGAGGAAGACCGCGGTCGGCGACGGCTCTCAACCCCTGCTGCAGGTGATCCGGGAACAGCTGCATCTACTCGGCGCCAAGTACGGTTGCGGGGAGGGAGAGTGCGGGGCCTGCACGGTCCTGGTGGGCGATGATCCCACCCTGTCCTGCCAACTCACCCTGGATGCCGTCGGCGACCGCCCGGTGACCACCATTGAGGGCCTCTCCCCTCGAGGCGGCCGGCATCCGGTGCAGCTGGCATTCCAGGCGGAGGCGGCGCTCCAATGCGGGTACTGCACGCCCGGCATGGTGATGGCCGCCGTGGGGCTTCTGAGGAGCAACCCGCATCCCGACGACTCGAGCATCCGAGCGGGTCTGGCCGGCAACCTGTGCCGTTGCGGAACCTACTCCAGGATCGCACGCGCAGTCCAGCGCGTCGCTCGCGGTGAATTGCCAGAGCCGCCCTTCGCCGCTCCTTTGGTGCCGCCTGCGGGCGACAACCCGAGCGGGCACCCGATCGACCTCACGCCCATTCGCGATCGTCGCTACTTCGAGTTCTTGGGGGATGGCCTGGTAGCGGTTATTCCTCCAGGCGGGTCCCCCCACCCAGCCTTCGGCACCCCCGACGGCGGCGCCTTCCTGCACCTGGGAAGCACCGGGCGGGTGACCGTATTCATCGGCAAGGTCGACGGCGGTCAGGACAACCGCAGCGCCCTGACCCAGCTGGTGGCAGAGGAGCTCAGGGCCGCGCCGGACCAGGTTGCCCTGGTCATGGGTGACACCGACGTCTCTCCCTTTGACATAGGCACGTTCGGCAGCCGTTCGATTCCCGACGCCGGACTTCAGCTCCGACTTGTCGGTGCCGCTGCAAGAGAGCGGCTGCTGGAGCTGGCATCGCAGAGGCTCGGATGCGCGAGGGAGGCCCTGGTGGCAGACTCCGGGGTCATCAGGGCGCCATCGCTGTCTCGCCAAATCGAGTTCGCGGACCTGGTGGAGGGCATCCACGAGGTCCTGGAGGCCAGTCCGGACCAACCGCTGACCGCGCCCGCCGACTGGACGGTGGCAGGCCGCACCATCCCGCGCGCCACTTCTGCTGCGGCCGTGAGCGGCGGCAAACGATACCCGTCGGACCTCGACCTCCGGGGGATGTGGGAGGGAGCGGTGCTCCCCGCCCCATTCTGGAACGCTCACCTGCTCTCAGCGGACATCTCCCAGGCGCAGGCGATGCCGGGGGTTTGCCTCGTCCACGAGGGTGATTTCCTGGGAGTCGCCGCCGCGGACAGGGTCACGGCCGCCAGAGCGATCGCATCCGTCAGAGCCGAGTGGAGTCAGCCGCCTCAGGTTTCCGACCAGACGCTCTCCTCGTATCTCCGCGACCATCCGAAGGCAATCGAGGGTTGGGGCGGGGCGGTGGATCAAAGCTGGGGCGCGGCGGGCCGCCCCCTCCCAGCTTCCGCCCGCCACCTGTCGGCGACCTACACCATTCCCTACGTGGCCCACGTGCCCATGGAGACCCGTGCAGCTGTGGCCACCTGGTCTGGAGCCGCAGTCAGGATCTGGACGGGCACCCAGCGACCGTTTGCGGTTCGGCAGGAGGTGGCCGAGGCGCTGGGCGTTGATCCCAAGCTGGTTGAAATCGTCGTGCCCGACTTCGGTGGTGGCTTCGGCGGCAAGCACACTGGAGAGGCGGCCGTGGCCGCTGCCCGCCTTGCCAGAAGCTGCGCACACCCGGTCCGGGTCCATTGGAGCCGGCGCGACGAGTTCACCCAGGCCTACCTGAGACCCGCAGCTGTGATCGATCTGCAGAGTGCCGTGGGAGCTGATGGGCAGATCCTGCGCTGGGACTTCCTGGACATCAACGCGGGCGCCGTGGGCATCGGTCTCCCCTACCGGGCCACCGCAGGAAGGTCGCGCTTCCAACCAGCGGACTCGCCGTTGCGTCAGGGCTCCTACAGGGCGCTCGCGGCCACCGCCAACAACTTCGCGCGAGAGTCACACATCGACGAGATGGCGGCCGCGCTGGGCGCCGACCCCCTTGACTTCAGGCTGCAGAACCTCAGCGACGAACGCCTTTGCGAAGTCACTTCCCAGGTGGCCGACAGAGCGGGGTGGAAGGCCAGGTCCCGATCGCAGGGTAGGGGGATGGGGATGGCCGTCGGTCTTGAGAAGGACGGGCGCATCGCCACAATCGCGGAGGTGGAGGTGGTCGGGGGCCAGGTGCGGGTGCTACGCGTGGTCACCGGCTACGAGTGCGGAGCGATAGTTAACCCGGGCAACCTGGCAAACCAGGTTGAGGGAGCGACGGTGATGGGCCTGGGACCAGCACTCTTCGAGCGGATCCACGTGCAGAACTGTGCCGTCACCAACCCGTCCCTGGGTTCCTACAGGGTCCCACGGTTCCCCGACGTGCCCCCCATCGAGGTGGTCCTGGTGAATCGGCCGGACATCGAGCCGGCAGGGGCCGGCGAAACCCCCATCATCACCATCGCCCCTGCAATCGCCAATGCCATATTCGCGGCCACCGGACTCCGCCTACGGGATCTCCCCCTGACACCACTCCCCGGGAGGTAGCGGGGCCCCATACCGAGCCGAATTGGCCGCCTTGGTGAGCGACCGGTCCCAATGCCCGCTGGACCCAAGCAGTCTTTGCACGCAGGAGCGGGGTGGGCTGGCAAAACCGAGCCACGATCTGCACGTCACTAGCCGTGGTCAATGGGTCGAGGTTGTCCGATCCGGATCTGACCGGGTGCCCCGGGGACACACCAACCTCGATCGGCTACCACCGCCTGGGGGAGCCCATACTTTCGACCTCTCCCACTGCCGCAATCAACCGTATCTGTCTTTTCCCGAGGGTACGATCTCGACCACGCTACTTACACCACTCCGCGGGACTTGACTTGGCGCGAATCTCGCTGAGGCAGCACGACGCCTTGCTGCTTTACCGCATTGCTGCTATGCTTCGCCTATGAGCGAAATATTCCTCACGGTCCAGAGCCGCAGTACTGTTGCCCTTCCCCCACAGGTCCGACACCGTTTGAGCCTAGATCGGCCCGGAGCCCAAGTCCGGATGGTCGAGCGCCCAGATGGGGTGATCGAGTTGCATCCGGTTGTTCCGATTCCCAGCGACCAAGCCTGGTTTTGGACAGAGCGGTGGCAGCGGATGGAGCGCGAGGCTGATGCCGACGTCGCCGCCGGCCGAGTGGTGGTGACCCCGGGTCCCGACGCCTTCTTCGCCGACCTCGATTCGTGAAGTTCGAGCGCACTGAACGGTTCAAGGCTGACTGGCAACGACTCACCGATGATGAACGCTTGCTGGTCCGGCGCGCCGTCGATCGCTTTCACGCAGCAGCCATTGCCAGTCGGCGGGACCCCGCAGTCGGCTGGCCGAACGCTTTGCGCGTCAAGCCCGTCCAGGATGCCCCTGGCATTTGGGAGATGACCTGGTCTTTTTCAGGACCAGATGGCCGCGCCGCGTTCGAGTGGGTCGACCTCGCCGGTGAGCCAGCTGTCCGTTGGCGTCGTATCGGTGGCCACGAGGTATTTCGCGAACCGTAAACCTCCAAATCCCTTGCTCTTCACTGCTGCTACTAATTCCTTCTGCTCTCCGTTCTCCCCCAGGTGGTCCCCTTTTGGCTTGACATTCGCATCACCACCGCACTGGGCCGACCACGCTGCGGGACTGCCGTCACTCACACCTTCCACCGCCTGCTGGCGGAAGCGGGCGTGAGCCAGCGCACGTTCCATACTCTGCGCCACTCGGCGGCTACCCTCATGCTGGCTGGCGGCGCCGACCTGAAGACAGTGTGGACCGCCCTGGGTTTGGCACTGGCCCCAGAGTTTGGGACACGCCTGAAGGGAGATCTCTGGGCTATCTTGCTCCTGCCTCCAACGAGACCAGTGCTAGTCGTCCATCGGGTCATTGACAGGGAGGGGTGCATTGAACTTCTCGCTGCCACCGAGGGCTGACGGCGCCCTCGGGGCGCAGTCACGGGTACAGCGCCCATTAGCGGCAATGCTTGTGTCATGACCCCCGAGAAGTGAGCCAGGCTGAGTGAGAGACTTTCACGGTCCGAGAGGACTCAGGAGGAACTCACATGAAGGGCAGGAAACACTCGCCGGAGCAGATCATTCGGAAATTGCGGGAAGCGGACCAGCTGGCTGGGCAGGGCCAGGACGTGGCTGCGGTGGCCAAGGCCCTAGAGATCAGCGAGGCGACGCTGCACCGGTGGCGTAACCAGTACGGCGGGATGAAGGCCGAGGACGCCAAGGAGCTGAAGCAGCTGCGGGTGGAGAACCAACGGCTGAAGCGAATGGTGGCCGACCGGGAGGTGCAGATCGAGATGCTCCGGGAGGTGGCCACGGGAAAATGGTGAGCCCGGCGCGCCGGCGGGAGGCGGTACTCCACCTAGTGGAGAAG
>Ga0080006_1123512_pt1 | contig 17985 bp, 13 predicted proteins | sample RS3BMetagenome_FD_69209 | JGI IMG/M metagenome (GOLD analysis project Ga0080006, IMG submission 69209) | Ferric oxide microbial mat and aquatic microbial communities from Rainbow Spring, Yellowstone National Park, USA - RS3B (SPADES... ... | reverse complement strand
GCAGTCGTTCGATGATCCGCCAAAGCGATTCGGGCAGAAGGGGAGCACGCATTCCCCCTCATGAATCAGCCCGCATCAGAGTACAAGGGTTTTGAAAGGCGTTCTTAGACGACGGCTATCGACCGGCCGTGCGTAGTAGCCGTAGCCGCCGGCGACCACCCGCGCGAAGCGGCGTAGATCAACCTTGGAGAGAACCACACCAGCGAACGAGGCTTCCGAGCGGCGCAGCGCCTTCAACGCCGCAAAAACCGCTTTTCGCGGCGTCGAGCGCCAGCCGACCACCATGACGACTTCGTCGACCAGGTGTGCAAGCCCGAGCGCATCGGGCGCAGCCAACACCGGCGGCGTGTCCAGAATGACGAACTGGTGCCTGTCCCGAAGCTGCTCAACCTGACTGAGGAAGTCCTGGGAGCCGAGAAGTGAGTGAGGGCTCTGGCTCAACGGCTCGCGCGCGAACACAACACGCAGGCCGCATGACGGCTCGAGCATGAAGCCCAGAAAGCCCGTCTCTTTCGCGGCGAGCGGATCGGAGGCGTGATGCGCAGTACTGCCGAGTGCCGGGAAGCGGGCACGCATCGGCGAGCGACGCAGGTCGCAATCCATCACGACCACGGAAAGCCCGCGACTGGCCGCGGCTCGCCCCAGCGCCACCGCGAAGGACGTCTTACCCTCTCCTGGCACGGCCGAGGTCACCATGATGGTGAGTCCAGGATGCCGATCGCGTAGCAGACGCGGACCGATAAGGGCGGCAAGTGCGGCCTGGACCGTCTCAGCCTCGAGCGAGTCGGGCGGCCAAGCGAAGCCTTCGACCGACCTGCCGCGCTTCGAGCGGATGCGAGGGAACAGCCCGAGCACGCGCAGGCCCGTGTAGTCCTCGATCTCGTCAGGTTCGGAGAAGACGCCCGACATCAGAGTCATCGCATAGGCCAGCATTGCGCCGGCGCCGATTGAGGACAAGAAAGTGCCCGCCAGGATCATCCGGGTGCGGGGGAAAGAAGGGAAGCTCGGTTTCGTCGCCTCGACCAGAAGCTGCACGTCCGAGCGCTGGATTGCGGCATCCACCTGGATCTGCTCCAGACGCAGCGCTGCCGCATCATAGAGCGCGCGCGCCGAAACCGCGTCGCGTTGTAGGTCCTGCAGACGGATATCGTCCGCGGCCTGCCGACCGACCTGCTGCTGGAGCTCGTGCACGCGCTGCGCCAGCGAGTCGCGCCGAGCCTGCAGCGCCGCCACCTCGCCCTCCAGTCCGCCCACCGCCTTGTCGATTTCCGCGCGGATCTGAACCCGGACCCGACGCAACTCGGCCTCGTTGGCGATCAGCACGCGGTTTTCGCTGCCGAGATGGGTGGCGAGATCGTCGCGCGTGGCGGCCAGCAGAGACTCGCGCTCGACCAGCGCGCGAACTGCCGAACTGTCGAGGATCGGCGCGCTTGCATCGACGTCGCCCGCCTGGGCCATTGCCCGAAGCTGGTCAAGCGTGCTCTGCTTCTGGGTCAGTTCGGCGACAGCAGTGGTCAGTTGCGTGTTCATGTCGGTCAGCGTCTGCGACAGCAGCGTCTCCCCGTGCAGCGGCGTGACGCTGCCCCTGCGACGCGCCAGCTCGACCGCCGCGTCGGCGGCGACCACGGCCGCGCGCAGCTGCGCGACATGGCTCGAGAGCCAGGCATTCGCCTCCCGGCTCAGACCGGCCTGCTGCTCACGGCGGCGCTCGATGAAGACGTCGGCATAGCTGTTGGCGATCGCCGCGGCCAGGGCGGGATCACCAGCCGTGGCGTTGATCGAGATCGCATAGGATCGGTCGTCATTGTCGAAGGTGACTGCCGGCACGAGCTTGCGGGCAGCAGCAGCCTCGCCGATCCGGCACGGCGAGGCGGGCGCTGCCGGACCGCCCAGGCCAGGCAAGGCGCGCCACCAAGGGCGCGGCGGCGCACAGAGTTCAGGATTGGTGGCCAGGTGCAGACGGCGCACCACCTCCGAGACAATCGCGGGCGAACGGAGCGCTGCCATGTAGGTACGGAGCAGCTCCAGATCGATCGCCTCCGACGGCAGCAGGCTCTCGCCATTACTCACCCGAGGCTGGCGCTCGTCGATCGTCACTGCCGCGGCGGCAACGTAGCGTACTGGCAACTGGCCCACGACCAGTGCTATGATCGCACTCACAGCCAGGGCAAAACACAGGATGCTCCAGCGACGTCGCAGCGCCACCTGCAGCGGAGTCGGGCCGGAGGCACCTCCACCGTCAACCGCTGCTTCCGCCGAGGCATCCGATCGGAGCGCATCATGTACGCTGGCCAAAGCCGGGACGCCGGTCAGCCTGTTCATTGCAGCGCCTCTCGATAGATGGAAGCAACCTGGGGACTGATGACGCTCCAGTCGAAGCGCTGCCGGGCGTAGGCACGACAGGACGCGGCGTCTGGAAGCAGGGCACTGCCGTCGAGCCAGGCGCCCAGACCGGCAGCAATGTCGGCCGCAGTGCTGCCGCGCAGGGTCATGCCACTCGCCTGTCCGGCCGTCGCAAGTCCTTCTACGACCTCCGGCAGGCCGCCAACCGGCGTGACCATCACGGGCGTACCAGCCGCGAGCGACTCGACCACCACCAGTCCGAAACCCTCAAGTTCTCTGGTCGGCATCAGCGTGAGATCCGCAGCGCGATACGCGAGCGGCAGCTGGTCGTCGGACAGGAAGCCGTCGAATAACACTGTTTCCGACAGGCCAAGCGCCGCAGCGCGTGCCTGCAGTGCCGCGCGTTCCGGTCCGCTGCCGGCAACATGCAGCACCAGTTCCTGTGCTACATCGTTTCGGTCTCGGCGTAGCATGGCTACCGCGTCGAGCAGCCGGTCCAGCCCCATACGACGCACCAAGCGACGCACGACGAACACTGTCGGCCGCTCCGCCGACCAGCCGAGTCGCTCGCGCGCCGCAGCTCGGTCGAGCGGAAGGTCGTAGCGCGCGCAGTCCACCCCGCCCGGCACGACCCGGATGATCTCCGACGGGACGCCATAATAGTCACGCAACAAATCACCAAATGCGCGCGACATGACGATCGCGCGGCGAGAGCGCCGATAGACAACACGCTCCAGCGCCTTCTTGGCTGCCACGACCGGAGCCGATGCCCCCTCAACAGCGCTTTCCAGCGCCCATGGCCCGTAAAAATGCAGCACCATTGGATGCTGGGCGAGCCGATCAAGCAACGGCAGGCTGTACAGGGCGAAATGAGAGGCGATCAGATCAGGATGTGCGTCGTTGAAACTTTGTCGCGCCGACCGGCGGATTGAGACAGCGCGCCGTGGCATCCAGACTCCGTCGACGGGGAAGCCGCGCATCAGACCGCCGGTCTCCCGACTTACCTGGTCCGACCCGGCGACGATACCACGCACCGCAAACCCTTCCCGCTGCAGTCCCTCGAACAGTGCGAAGAACATGTTCTCGGCGCCACCCTTGGTATGCGGGAACCAGCCGCTGCCGACCTGAAAAACCTTCGTCTGGATCACAGCGAAGAAACCCTCTAATGAAAAGTCGGCAGGAAGTCGTAGCGCGCGGCGCTCAGGCAGCCTGCTTGGCGCGGCCGCGCGCGTGACGCACGACGAGCGCTGCGATCGCTGAGCGATAGCCCGCAAGGTCGTATCGCCTGCGCGCCTGCCGGCGGGCGCGTTGCGCACGGCTCGTGGCGAGGCTTGGATTGTCGAAGCACCAGGCGATCGCCTCGGCCAGACGGCCGGCATCATCGGGCGGCACGAGCACGCCTAACGTTCCGCCGTCCAGGATCTCGTCGGCAGCTCCACCAGAACTGGCGACCAGCGGCGTGCCTGCGTGCATCGCCTCTACCAGGGTCAGGCCGAACGGCTCGGCGGCCACCGACGGATGCACCACCACATCAACGGCGCGCATCAGGGTGGCGACATCGTTGCGGTGGCCGAGAAACCGTATTCGGTCCTGGATACCCAGATGCTCGGCAAGCCGCTCAAGTGAGCGACCGTAATGCTCTTCGCCGAATAGCGCGCCACCGACCACAAGGCAGCCCACGCCCGGCAGGCGCGAAAGGGCCTCGAGCAGGACATGCTGGCCCTTCCACGGCGCGAGGCGGCTGAACACACCGACCAGCGGTCCGGCGGGCAGGCCAAGCACCTGGCGAGCCGCAACGGGATCGTCACGCTGCGGGTCGGAGCCCGAGCGCCGGTCGTCCTCTGCCGCCCGTGGCCGCTCCGGCAGAACCGGATCGGACGCCACACCGTTGGCGACGATCCGGACCAGACCGGGGCGCCCTCCGGCGCGGATGAAGGCCGCCGCCACGGCTTGCGAGGGTGCGACCACACCGGCCGCCATCCGGTTGGCGAGAGCTACGACCAGCCGGATCTGCCCGGCCCCGAAATGTCGCCGGTCGAGGATATCGTGCAGGTGCCACAGCAGCGGCACACGGTGCAGCGGCCGCGCCATCGCCCCCAGCACGAACCCCTTCTGGCTGTTGCAGTAGACCAGATCGTGCAACCTTGCTTCGCGGATGATCTGTCGCATCAGCCGCGCGACGCCGCCTAGGCTGCGGAACACCCTCAGCAGGCCCTGGTCACGCTTCACCGCACTGAGATCGAGCGGCCGGTCCGGTTTGATCATCCGCACACCGAGACCCGCCAGACGCTCGCCGAGCGGACCCGGCTGAAAGGCCAGCACGTCGCCGCCGAACTGTGGCGCAAGCGCCAACAGACACATCTCGGCGCCACCGATCTGGCCGGTGTGGGTGAGAAACAGCACGCGCGGCGCAGAGCCTTCGGCCCGCGGCGCAACACCTAGAACATCACCGCAGGAAGCGGGTCCGGCCGGCTCTGGTCCGGTTCGCCGGACGCCGGCGTGAACGATGCCGTCCATGATCAAAGCGGGTTCGCGAGCAGCGCGTCCGGGCGGTTGGCCTTGTGCAGGACGCCGTCTGGTGCAGGGCGCCCACCGGCGGCGGCGGTGGCGGCGACATCGATACCGATCCCGATCTCGCCGTGCGGCGCCGGAAGCGGACGTGACAGCCGGATCTCGCGCGACTGCCAGCCCAGGCGACGCGAGAATGCCGCATACTGGTCGGTCACGAAGCCGTGGAAGGCCTGCTCGAACATCGCCTCCGAGAAGCGCAGCGCGTTGCGATGGCAGGCTTGCGGGTCGAAGCGGTTCTCGCTGGCAATGAAAGCCGTAATCGCAGCGGCAATCGAGTGCGCATCGGGCCGATCGAAGAACAGGCCGGTCGCCTCGTCGCCGTCAACGCGCACCGTCTCGCGCGCTCCACCGCGCCCGAGTGCCAACACCGGGGTGCCCTCGCTCTGCGCTTCAACAGGGACGATCCCGAAATCCTCCTCGGCGGCAAAGATGAAAGCCCGGGCCCGGGCCATGGTGCGGCGCAGATCGTCGTCGGACACGAAGCCCGTGAACGTCACGTTTGGGCCGGCGAGAGCGCGCAGCTTCTCGCCTTCCGGCCCCTCGCCCACCACGACCAATCGTTCGTTGGGATGGTCGCGAAAAGCCTCGATCACGCTGCGGATGTTCTTGTACGGAACCAGCCTCGAGGCGGTCATGAAGTAGCGGCCCTTGACCGTCGGCTGGAACGTGTCGGCTACCTTGACCGGCGGATGGATCACCTGCGCCTCGCGCCCGTAGATCTTGCGCACACGCCGGGCGATGAAGCGCGAATTGACCATGTAGGCATCCGGCCCGCTCGCCGTGCGTGCGTCCCAGATCCGGATGCGGTGCAGCAGCAGACGGGTCAGCATGCCGCGCGCACCATGCTCGAGACCGCTCTCGCGCAGATACTGATGCTGCAGGTCCCAGGCGTAGCGCATCGGCGAATGAACATAGCTCAGGTGCAGCTGGTCGGGTCCGGTCAGCACACCCTTCGCCACGGCATAGCTGCTCGAGATCACGACGTCGTAGCCGGACAGGTCAAGCTGCTCGACGGCAAGCGGCATGATCGGCAGGAACAGGCGGTGATGCCGCCGCACGCCGGGCAGCTTTTGCAGGAACGACACGGTCCTGGAACCGTAGCCGATGCGGGCTCGCTCCTCCTTTGAAAGGAAATCGAAGAGGCAGAACAAGTGGGCGCGCGGGAAGCAGCGGAACATGCCCGCGAGCACTTTCTCAGCGCCACCGAGCGTGTAGAGCCAGTCGTGAACGATGGCGACTTTCATCCAGCCCCTTGCCCCTCGCATCCTTTCGCGTACCCGCCGGCGGCAGGCGAAATCTCAGGCAATCCCGGCCAATGTCCGCGAGGCCTCAGGAGACCGGAGCATGGTCAAGGCATGACGGCCAGGCTTTGCGCCGCCGCATCGCTCGCAGGCTACGTCCCGACCCGCCAGTCCGATCATCGTCCCCAGGCAAATCGCGGTCGTCGGCTTTGACCCACTCGGACGTTGGAGAACCTTGGTGTTACAACGAAGCTAGACGAGCCTGACCGCTGTGGCATGTCAGCCTTAAGGTCTATGGCTGGAACCGCAGCCCCCATCGTGGGACGGCGCGATCGTTATGGCCCGAACAAGAGAGGGACCGGGGCATCCGGGGCGATGACGGCACGCCGGCGCGGGCGGCCCCTCGCCCTTGTCAGCTGTCGAACGGGTTGCGGCTGCTCCGTAACTGCAGACGGATAGGCGTTCCGGGCAGATCGAAGCTCTGCCGCAGGCCGCCGACAAGATAGCGCTGATAATCTTCCGGCAGCATCTCGGTGCGGGTGCCGAACACGATGAAGGTCGGTGGCCGCGCCTTGACCTGGGTCATGTAGCGCAGCTTGATCCGCCGTCCCTCGACAAGCGGCGGCTGATGACGCTCGAGCGCCTGCTCGAACCAGCGGTTGAGCTCGCCGGTCGGCACACGGCGGTTCCAGACAGCATGTGCCGCGCGCACCGCGGGCAGCAGCCGGTCGAGCCCGGCGCCGGTCAGCGCCGAGAGGGTCACCACCGGGATGCCACGCATCTGCGCGAGCGAGAACTCGATGCGGTCCGAGATCGCCTGGCGGGTCGCGGCGCGGTCGGCGACCGCGTCCCACTTGTTGAGCACCAGAACGCAACCGCGTCCCTCGCGCTCGATCAGGCGCGCGATCTGCAGGTCCTGCTCGTGCACGCCGAGCGTGGCATCGAGGGCCAGGACCACGATTTCGGCCATCTTCAGCGCCTCGATCGAGGCCGAGACCGACATCTTCTCGAGCGGCGCCTCGATGCGCGCCTTGCGTCGCAGGCCGGCGGTGTCGACCAGCTCGATCTCGCCCACCGCATCATGCAGCCGCACCGAGACCGCGTCGCGGGTGAGCCCCGGCTCGGGTCCGGTGATCATCCGTTCCTCGCCGAGCAGCGCGTTGAGCAGGGTCGACTTGCCGGCATTCGGGCGACCGACGATGGCCAGGCGAAGCGGCCGGTCGGGCGGCACATCCGCCTCCTCCTCCTCCGCGTCCTCGTCACCGGCCTGCGCGGGCGCCACGCGGCCGGTCGGCAAAGCCGCCGCGCCGGATGCCGCATCGGCCGCCGCCGCGGCCTCGGGTGGCAGCCGTTCGGCGATCTCGCGCATCAGATCGGCCAGGCCCTCGCCATGCTCCGCCGAAACCGCCAGCGGTTCGCCGAGACCGAGCCGGTAGGCTTCGAGTGCCGCCGCCGCCCCGCCACGTCCTTCGGTCTTGTTCGCCACCAGCAGCACCGGCCGGCCCTGCCGCCGCACCCAGGCCGCGAAATGCTCGTCCGGCGGCGTGATCCCTGCTCTCGCGTCGATGCAGAACACGACCAGGTCGGCGCCCGCCACGGCGAGCGTCGAGGAGGCGCGCATGCGGCCGTAAAGCGTCTCGGGTGCGGCCTCCTCGAGCCCGGCCGTGTCGACCAGCCGCACCGCGCGGCCGCGCAGCATCGCCTCCGCCTCCTTGCGGTCGCGGGTGACGCCGGGCGTATCGGCGACCAGCGCGTGGCGGCGACCGGCGAGACGGTTGAACAAGGTGGACTTGCCGACATTCGGCCGGCCGACAATGGCGACGACCGGCAGGCGACGTTCTTCAGCCATAGGCGGTGAGCCGGCCGTCGTCGCTGGCCACCAGCACCCGGCCCTGCGCGGTCACCGGTGCCACCGACATCGGGCTGCGCATGCGAACCACCTCGCTCAGCGCGCCGGTCACCGGGTCGGCGCTGATCATGCCGAGCTTGGCGAAATCGCTGACACAGATCAGCCGGCCGCCGACCAGGAGCGGCCCGCTCCACGAGATGGCGCCCTTCTGGCTCTTCGCGTGCTGGAAACGCGGCAGCTGCGACACCCAGCGCACATGGCCGCTGGTCTTGTCCAGGCAGGCGAGCTGCTGGTCGGTGGACAGCACGAACAGCCACTCGCCGACGATCACCAGCCCGTCCTTGCCGCTCACCGTCCGCTCCCACAGCCGCCGGCCGGAGCGCATGTCGATCGAGGTGAGCACCTGGCCCACGCTGATCGCGTAGGCGGTACCGTCCGAGATCACCGGCAGGCCGTGGATCGAGGAGAAGTCCATGATCGAGTTGCGTCCGCCGACCGCGCCCAGCGTGTCGCTCCAGATCGCGTCACCGGTCTCCAGCCGGACGGCAGCGATGTCGCCCGAACCGAAACCGGCCAGGATCACGTTGTCGGCGATCGCCGGCGCCGGCTGGCCGAACACGACCGTGTCCGAGGGTGTCGCCGTGTAGCTCCACAGCGTTCGGCCGTGGCTGGTCTCGAGGGCGACCAGGCGCTCGTCTATGGTGCCGAACACCATCCGGTTGCCGACCACGGTGGGGGCGGACCGCCCAGGCGTGCCGACATCGACCCGCCACTTGATGGTGCCGTCCTTCGCGTCGAGCGCCAGCGACTCCGCGACACCGTCCACCACATAGACTGTGCCGCCGGCGACCGAGAGCCCGCCGCCCACATTGGAGGAGCGCATCTTCTTGGGCTTGCTCTGCGTGTGCCACACCGGCTCGCCGCTTGCGAGGCGGAAGGCGGAGAGCACGCCGTCCGCGCCCATGGCGTAGACCACGCCATCGGCCACCACCGGCTGCGGGGCAAGAGAGGCGGTCAGGCGTTCGGGGCCGACGCGAACGCTCCAGCGCTCCTTCAGGCCGGCGAGTTCGGCATTGACCGCCTCGTGGCTCGGCACCCGGCCGGGCTGGGGCCAGTCCGCCACCGGCTGCGCGGCCGGAAGCGTGATCGGCGTCTTGTCATCCGCATCCACCGTCAGGCCGGCGCCGACGGTGAGCACGTTCTCGCGCTTGCCGACCAGGATCGGCTTCTCGTCGTCTTCAAACAGCCCGCAGCCGGCCAGAGGTGCGGCCAGTGCCGCCGCGCTGCCGCAGGCCAGCAGGCGCCGGCGCGACATGTCCGTCATGCGACCAGCCGAGCGCTGGTGCTGGATGGTCCTGATCTTCATCCGCCGGTCTTGTTCGCCTCGAGAGTTTCGGAGAGCCCGGCCGCGCGGTTGCGCACGCCCTCGGGCGCGGCACCGTCCTCGCTCAGCGCCTGCAACTTGTGCCGTGCCTCGGCCACCCGGCCGAGCCGGAGGTCGAGCTCGGCATCGAGCTCCTGCGCCATGGCGCGCCAGGGATCGCCCGGATGGCTCAGCGTGCCCAGGCGAGACATCAGCAATGCCGGATCGCCGGACTGCATCTGGTGCTGGACAGAAAGCAGCGTGGCCAGGCCGCGCAGGGTCGGGTCGGCCTGCACGTCGCTCGAGATCTGGTCCCAGGCTGCGATCGCCTGTGCCGTGTGGCCGCCGTCCCAGTCGATCTTCGCCTGCCAGAACCGGGCCAGGGTGCGGAACCCCTCGGGCCCTTGCTGGACGACGCGGGCGAACAAGGGTGCTGCCTGTGCCGGGTTGCCGTGCGGGGGCTGTTCCATCGCCTTCATGCCGGCAAAATAGCTCACCGCGCTGGCCTCGGCCGCCTGGCGCTGGCGGAACGCCAGATACTGCCAGACGCCGATACCGACCAGCAGCAGCAGGACGAGGATGAGCAGAAGCAGGCCATAACGCCGGCCGACCTGGCGCAGCCGCTCGGCGCGCAGCTCCTGGTCGAGCTCCTTGAAAACATCCTCGGCCACGCAACCCCTCTCCCCGTCCGACCGCCCGGCTGCCGCTCGGGCTCCGCCGCGGTCCTGACCGGCCGCGCGGTGCGGCCGGACCATAGCGGCGACCCCCTCGCTCGGCAAACGGCCGGCCGCGGGGCCGGGACGCGCATCACAGCCGGGCCGGCGCACCCGAGCGGGCACCTCCCTGGGCCGTCGCCCGAGCGCCTCGCCGGGCGCACGCACGGCGCGTTTGAACCCTTCCTTTACCGCAATCGTGCATCAATCCGGACCATGTCCAATCGACGCCCGTCCCGCTTGCGTCTGCTCGCGCTCCTGGCGGCACTGCTGCCATGCCCGGGCTGCGTCGCGGTGGATGTCGCCGTGTTCCACCGTTCGGCTCCCGACCTGGTTTATTCCGCCGTCACCGGGCGCGACTGCTCCATCGTCCGCCTCGACCGCGGCGACAGCTACTGCAAGCCGGTCGCCCCGCCGGTACCGCCGCAGCCGTACTGCACCCGCGCGCTGGGCGGCATCGATTGCTGGACGCAGCCGCAGCTCCTCGCCGACCATCCCGCACAGGTCGCCGATGGTCCGTCCAGCCTGACGCCGGAACAGAACCAGGCCCGCCTCGCCCGCTGGCCGAGCGAACTTCAGTAGCGGTCAAAGCCCGCACAGAGAGGGGCAGGCGGGCGGAGCGGCCCGGGGGGCTCAGAAATCCTCCAGGGCCACCCGCCTGAGCCGGTCGGGCGAGACGCACACATAATGATAGTGGGCGTCGTCGAAGCTGTCGCCCGGTCGGCAGAGCTCGTGGCTGCTGGCCGGCGTGTGCAGCGTGGCCCGCAGCCGGCCGCGCAGCGACAGGTCGCCCGACGGATCGAGCGTCGCCTGGCGGACCATGCCGCGGCCGTCATAGCTCCAGAACTCCAGAGGGCCGCCGCCTCCGGCGCCCCAGACCAGGTCCTCATCGACACCCGCATGGTCGCGGTTGCTGCCCAGCATCAGCCCAAAGGGCCCGGCAAAGGGCGGCAGGCTCTGGCCCACGTCGCCGCCGAAGAGCTTGATCCAGCCCGCGCTGCCCCCCGCACCCGCCTCGACGTCAATCATCCCCTTCGGCGCCTCGGTATTGATGCCGAACGGGCTGCCGTTGTGCAGGGTGAGGCTGCCTGCATTGACGTGCACACCGGCCGGGGCGTTGAAGTCGCTCCGGCCGGTGGTGAGCAGCGAGCCGCTCAGCACCACGGGACCGGCGCTGGTGATCTGCTTGGTCGGATCGTCGTTGGACAGGCAGCGGATGGGCGAAGCCGGCCAGCCGGCATGATCGACATGCCGCCAGTCGGCGCATTCGAACTCGGTGACGGTGCCGACGCTGCCGCCCGCCTGGTTGGCGAACGGCGAGCTGACGAAATCATAGACCGCGTCGATATGGCCGGTGTTGGTCAGCGGCACGTGCGAGACGAAACCCTGGGCGCTGCCCAGATGGGCATGGTTGTTGTTCTGGATCTGCCCCTCGACGGCGATGAGCAGCGAATCGGCGACGGGCCGGGTGTCGATCACCTCGCCGAACAGGCCGATGGCGTGGCCGTGCAGCGAAGTCCCGCCGGCCAGCGAAAGATCGACCAGCCGGCCGATGCCGAACCCGTCATTGCCCGGACCTGCACTCAGCGTGACATGGTCCCAGTTGGGCGAATGGCGCTGGCCGTCCGACGGGTAGGCGGAGGTGCCTTCGCTGCTGCTCGACGCGGCCAGCACGTCACCTTTCGGGCCGACGGCGAAATCGTAGCGCTGGCCGGCCTTGTCGAAGACCGCGAACGGATAGCGGCGCGCCGCCGTGTCGTAGACCATGACGCCATCGAAGAAGCCCGCGCCGCCGGTATCGTCGAGCACGATGCCGGCGGTGGCCGGCGTGCTGCCGCCGGCATTGACCGCAAGCCCGAGCTTGGAGCTGGTGGTGCCGTAACGTGGCTGCGGATCGCCGCTGTCGTTGATCATGTCCAGCTCCTCCGCACTGCCCGAGCCATCGTTGCCAGGGTGATAGTCCGCCACACCGTGAAATGCGGTCATGCTCGCATGTGGATTGCCGCCGATCGCATGCAGATGGGCATAGAACCCGACCGCGTCCTTGCTCGCGCAATAACCGCCGCAGCCCGGCATGGAACGTGCCTGCTGGAAGAGGTTGAGATAGTAGCCCCCGGACTCATAGCTCGTCCGCCCAGGATCCTCCGCGCGCAGCACCGAGCTGTAGCGCGCGAACCCGCCCGGACCGTCCAGCCGGTGCAGGTCGCTGAGGTCGGCATTGCCCCCGAGCAGTATGCTGCCGTCGGTGTCGGCATCGAGATGCGTGCCGTGCGGCAGGCGCACACCCGGCCCGATCTTCAGCACGGTGCGCGGCGGCAGGGACCAGCCGGACGCGAAATCGTAGATACCGGCCGGCAACTCGAGGATGCCGCCAGCCGGCTGCAGCGCCCTGGCGATCGCCTGCGCCCGCGCCGAGTCGTCACTCCGCCCGGAGCGGTCAAGCTCCGCCGGCGCCGCCCGGGCAACGCCCGCGAACGCCAGCAGAACGAGCACATGCGCGATGGCAAGAGCACGGACGTTCATGTCCCCTCCCTTCGTGGACCGACCCTGGTGCGGCCAGTGACAGGACTTCAGTCTGGCATGACCCAGCCGTGGCATCTCCCGATCATGGCAAGTCCCGGCTGCCGGCCATGACCCAGCCGATGATGCGCTCGTCCGCCAGGCCTGGCGTTGCGGGCCGGCCGGCGGCGCTGGATCGGACGGGAGGCGGGCGATAACATCGCCACGGCCCCGCCTGGGGGCGGCTGCGGAGCAAGCAAATGACCACCCGGATGCCCAGTCTGTTCATTCCGCATGGTGGCGGCCCATGCTTCTTCATGGACGGGTTCGGGCCGCCTGGCGCCTGGGACGCGATGGCCGCCTATCTGCGCGGCATCGCCGGGACGCTCCCGGAGCGGCCGACGGCCCTGCTCATCGTGTCCGGCCATTGGGAGGCGGCCCGACCCACCCTGACCAGCAACCCTAAGCCCGAGCTCATCTACGATTATCACGGCTTCCCGCCCCACACCTACGCGCTGCGCTACCCGGCACCGGGCGAGCCCGCATTGGCGGCGCGCTCGCGCAGGCTGCTCGGCGAAGCCGGACTGGACGGCGACCTCGACGCCGGGCGCGGCTGGGACCATGGCGTGTTCATTCCGATGAAGCTGAGCTTTCCGGCGGCCGACATCCCGATCGTGCAGCTTTCGCTGCTGCACAGCCGCGACGCGCGCGCGCATCTCGCTTTGGGTGCAGCACTCGAGCCGCTGCGCGACGAGGGCGTGCTCGTCATCGGCAGCGGCATGTCCTACCACAACATGCTCGGCTTCTTTTCCGGCTCGGCGACGGACGCGCGCGCCTCGGCCGATTTCGACGCGTGGCTGACCGAAGCAGTCTGCGCGCCCGATCCGCAGCGGCGCAGCATGGCCCTGGCCGATTGGGCCGCCGCACCCTCGGCGCGCGCCTGCCATCCCGAGGAGGAACATCTGCTGCCGCTGATGGTGGCCGCCGGCGCTGGCGGCGACGATAGCGGGTGTGTGGATTTCCACGACCGCTCGCTCGGCGTGACCTTGTCGGCCTTCCGCTTCGGCTGAGACACGTTCCGATCCGACCGGAAGGAAGGGTTCTTCTGTTTCTGGAGAAGAAGAAGCAAAAAGACTTCGTTCCGATGTGGCGCGGGAAGGTGGCACCCGCCTGTAGTCAAACGAGCAGAAGTTCTTTGGTTCTTTCTTTCAAGAAAGAACGAGACTTCCACTCCACCAGCCCCGAACCAACACCCTCTACGCGAAACGCTGGCGCAGTCCGGGCAGGATCGCCTCGGCGAAGCGACGCATGCCGTCGAGGTAATCGGGGAAGACCAGCATCAGCCCGTCCAGGGCGCAGGTCTCGATCATGCGGCTGATCCGCTCGGCGACCGTGGCCGGAGCGCCTGCCGCGAACGGGGTCATGAACCCGGTGCGCGAGCGCGCCGTGAACGCGTTCTCGCGGCCGATCTCGGCGTCGATCATGCCGTAGGAGCGGAGCATGCCGCGGAATGCTCCGGCATCGAATCCCTCCTGGTAGCGGGCGAGACTCGCCGCCGCCGCCTCGTCGCTGTCCTCGATGACCAGCATCAGCATGGCATAGGTGCGCAGATGGCGGCCGGCGGCGCGCGCCATGTCCCTGGCGCGCAGGCTCACGCCGCGCATGTCCTCGTCGTCGCGGCCGCCGAGGAAGATCGCGTCGGTTTCCTCGACGGTGAAGCGCGTGCCGCGGTCGGACATGCCGGCGGCGACAATGAACGGGCGCGGCTTCTGGACCGGCTTGGGATCGGACTGGCAGTCCTCGAGATGGAAATAGCGCCCGTTCATGGTCACGGAGGGCTCGCGCCAGAGCCGCTTGACCGCCTGCAGCCACTCGGTGGCCAAGTCGTAGCGTGCATCGTGGTCGACCCCGTCCGGCCAGGCGCCCATCTGCTCGAACTCGCCACGGTAGGCGCCCGGCACGACATTCATGCCGGCGCGGCCATGGCTCACCTGGTCGAGTGTCGCGATCATCTTGGCGGCGACGGCGGGGTTCTGCAGCAGGGCGTGAAAGGTGGTCCAGATCTTCACCCGCCTGGTCTGTGCTGCGAGTGCGGACATCAGCACGAGGCTGTCGAGCGAGCTGTGCCAGTGACGGGTCTCACCGCCATAGCCGCGGAACTTGGCCATCGACATGATGAAGTCGAGCCCCATCCGCTCGGCGAGCAGCCCGACATCGCGGTTGTAGTCATAGGAGCCGTCGAGGCGCGGTGCGGTCGCAGACAGGATCCAGCCGCCATTGGCCACCGGCATGAAGATGCCGAAATCCTTGCCGCCATGGTCGGACGGAAGGCCGAAGGCGGGAATGGCCGGGTGCTGCATGGGAGTGGGCAATCCAGTGGCCTTGGTGTCAGCGCTTCAGGTATGTCCGTGCGGCCACCACCAGAAAAGCTCACCGGTCCGCGGTCTGCGTCCAGGCGGCACGCACTCTGGCGCTGTCGGTCAGCAGGGCGCAATGCCGGCCGAGGGCAGCGAGTTCGGCCCGGTGCGCAGCATCCTCGTAGTCGGCGCAGGCATCCGCGGCGATGAACAGGTTGAAGCCAAGCTCGAAGCCGTGCCGCACCGTGCTGCTGACGCAGCAATCGGTGGTCATGCCGGTGATTACGATCGTGTCGATCCCGCGCTCGTGCAACTGGCGGGCGAGAGCCGTGCTTTCGAAGCAGGAATAGAGCCGCTTGCCGATCTGCAGATCACCGGGGCACGGCGACAGGCGGTAGTGCTCGGCACCCCAGCTGCCGTCGCGGCAGATCGCAGTGCCCGCCATGTCGCCGAAGCGGCGTTCATGGAACAGGCGCAACGCCCTGCTTTCACGCTCTGCGCTGGTCAGCACGCGGGCAAACCCGGCGGCCACGCCGCACGCCCGTGCCGCCGCCAGCAACGCCTCGATCCGGTCGATCGCCGCCTCGGCGGCCGACAGATCAAGGCCGAGCCGGCCCATAGCACCTTGTGGTGCGGCGAAATCGTTCTGGATGTCGATGACCAGCAGCAGGGTGCGCCGCGGCGCCAGCATCGGGCGCAAAGCATCCGCGTCGATCGGGGCCAGAAGCTGCTCCCGACACGGTGGCAAGTCAGGCGTGACCTGGATGGCAGCGGCCGGGGTCACCGGCGAGCACTCCAGGGTCGCGGGTCGGGCGGTTGCCGGCGGGCGCCCGGGAACGGCGCCGGCCTCGCCGACCGGTCGCTATGGTGCCGGTGCGCCGGGACGCGCAAGGGGCCGGGCCGGGCGCCCCATGGCCGCGCCCGTTTGCCGCAGCACGCGCCGCGACCCCGATCCGAGCCGCTCAATGCGACAGCAGCAGGCACTGGGTCGCGACCGACAGGAGCGTCCGGGTCACGCCGCCGAACATCCATTCCTGCAGCCGGCAATGGCCATAGGCGCCGGCCACGATCAGGCCGGCGGCAAGCTGGCGCGCGGCGTGCTCGATCTGCATCCCGTCACCGCCCGACAGCGGCTCGGCGCGCGCCAGCGCCGCGATGCCGTGCCGCGCCAGCCAGGCACTCACCGCCTCCAGCCGCAACAGGGCGGCCGGGCAGTCGGCCGGCTCGGTCAGTTCAAGGATGGTCACCTGTCCGGCCCGGCGCAGCAGCGGCAGCGCATCGGCGACCGCGCGCCGGCATTCGCGGCGATCCTTCCAGGCGATGAGCACGTGGTCGAGGCTGAGCTCCGCGACGTCCGGCGGCACGACCAGCACGGCGCGGCCGGCCTGCAGGGCCAGGGCACCGACATTCAGCCCGGTGCCGTCCGGCGCCTGCTGCGGGCCGCGCTGTGCTGGAATCACGACCAGATCGGCGCTGCGCGCCTCGTCGGCCAGGAAGCGGGCGAGGTCCTGGAAGGTGACCGCCTCCTGCCAGAGCGCAGCGGAGCCCGGTGCCAAGACCAGCCGGTCGAACTCGGCACGCGCTGCCCGGAACGCCGCCTCGATCCGCGGCCGGTCGCGGTGGAGTTCATCGGGCAGCACGACATCGTCGTTATACGACACCAGCCGCGGAGCGCAGCAGGCAAGGACGCGCAACTCGGCGCCACTGGATGCGGCCAGACCAGCCGCGACGCCGAACAGGGCGGCGTTCGGCCGGCCGAGGTGGGGCGCCACCAGATATGTTCCCGCGTCCAAGTCAAGCCCTCCGCCTTTGACCAGGGTGTGACGTCCATAGCTGGCCGCCGGCCCACGCAGCATAGGCCAAACGGCAGCGGAATGGGCAGCAGCGGGAGGTGGGGCGGCTCAGCTTCCTGCGGCACCCACGGCGTTGCCGCCGGCGCCTGTCATGGCTTGGCACCCAGCTTCTGCCCCGCGCTGTGCAACTCCGCCGAGAGGGCGTTGAAGTTGCCGGCGATGCGGCGCTGGACGGTGGAGGCGGCGGCGTTGATCGCGGACATGCGGGCTCGCGCATCGTTGCTGATCGCCGTCTGGTCGGCGCTGGCCTGCTGGTTGACGCAGGCGCTGTATGCCCGCGCCGCCTTCTCGTAGGCAGCCACACGATCGATGCTCGCATTGTAGTGGGCGACCGAGCTGCCGTCGACGCTGGGCGCCTGCGGCTCGCGGCCGCAACGCGCCGCACTCCACCCGGCCGCCGAGGCGCCGCTGCCCCAGGTCAGTGCTGCGGCCACCAGGAAAGCGGTCCAGGCAGCCCTGCCGGAGGCAGGGCGGGGCAAGGGGCGGCAGAACAACGGGCGGCGGGACAGGGGTGTCGGCATCAGGCACCAAGGCTCGGAGGGGACAAGGCGGCGGCATCCGAGCGGAGTGCCACCGTGTGCGTCAAGCGCGTTCGCTGCCGGGCAGACCGGCCGCTCAGCTGGCGAACCGGGCCAGGCGCCCGGCCGGCTCGCCCAGCACCTCGCCGTCGCGCATCGCCAGCCGGCCAGCCAGGACGACGCCCACCGGCCAGCCCTGCACCTCCACCCCGTCGAACGGCGTCCAGCCGGCCGGGGTGGCGATCCAGTCGTTGCTGATCCGCTGCCTGCGGCCGAGATCGACCAGGGTGAAATCGGCATCGAACCCAACCGCGATGCGACCCTTGGTGGGCAGGCCGTAGACGCGCGCCGGGCCGGCCGCCATCAGGTCGACCAGGCGGGCGAGGCTCAGCCGGCCCGCATGGACGTGGTCGAGCATCAACGGCAGCAGGGTCTGCACGCCCGGCAGCCCGGCCGGGCAGTCCGGCCAGGGCAGCGACTTGGCGGCGAGCGGATGCGGCGCGTGGTCCGAGCCGATCGTATCCACCCGCCCGTCGGCCACCGCCCGCCAGCTCGCCTCGAAATGGCGCCTGTCGCGGATCGGCGGGGTCATCACCCCCAGCCCCCCCAGCCGCTCGCAGCCGGCGGGGGGCACCCGGCGGGGGGGGGGGGCCCCGAGCGCGCGCGGGGGGGGGGTGG
>Ga0080006_1241387_pt1 | contig 17991 bp, 39 predicted proteins | sample RS3BMetagenome_FD_69209 | JGI IMG/M metagenome (GOLD analysis project Ga0080006, IMG submission 69209) | Ferric oxide microbial mat and aquatic microbial communities from Rainbow Spring, Yellowstone National Park, USA - RS3B (SPADES... ... | reverse complement strand
AGGAACCGGTGGCAGCAGTCGTTCGATGATCCGCCAAAGCGATTCGGGCAGAAGGGGAGCACGCATTCCCCCTCATGAATCAGCCCGCATCAGAGTACAAGGGTTTTGAAAGGCGTTCTAAATGCCGTCCGCTCCTCGGAGACGGTGAGGTTGACGCCCATGCGTTCGAGGATCGGCTTGATGCGGCCCAACTTCGCTGCGTTCAGCCCGAAGACGGTGTATCCGCGACGCTCGTCCATGCGAACCCACCCGTCGCCCACATAGGCCCCGGCGAGTTCCAGCAGTTCTTCGCTGATTTCCGCACGCACCGACTCATTTCCTACGCACATCGGGGCGGGGATAGGGAGGACCGGGTAAGAAGTGGGCAGCGCCCAGTGACGGCCGGGCATGTCCCGTGCTTCTTCCCACTCGACTTCAGACCACCAAGTCAGGCGAACCGACTTCCCGTTCACACGGGTCGAGCGACCCATCCGCTTGCGAGACAGGAACGGATGCTCCGATGTGGTCTCAAGCCCCTCGTGGCCTTGACCCTTCAGGATCACGGTGTCGGCGATCTTGGAGCCGACCCGCAAGACGGGCTTCCAAATCCCGGTATGGGTCAGGGCATCGTCGCCGACCCGCACATCCTCGATCGGGACTATGCCGCGACGGAGCGTGACGGTTGTTCCGGCCGGAAAGCACGGCGTCCCACCGGCGAGGATGTCGCAGATTGGCGGGTCCTCGATCAGCAGAGTGAAGTCGCCATGAAGCGGCACGTCCGGGAACCAATGGGAGAGGATAGCCCGCGGAAACGGCTCGATCTCGGACATGAAGACCGGCTCTGCGACCCGACGGAAGGCAAGCTCGGCGCCTCCGTAGCCGGAGCACACGTATCCAACGGTGATGGTCATTTCCGATGCGACCCGCCGTTCCTCTGGCGCTGCCAGCCCGCATTGAACGCCTCGGTGTCGAGCGCGCTGTTGCGATACCTCTTGTGAGCTTCGCGGTTGTCATCGATGCACGCTCGGCGCCAGGCCGCAATGACCTCGGCGATGCGGGCAACTGCGGCGCGGATCGAGCGCACGCCCTCGCCTTCCTCAATGAGCGCCATCTCAGTCGACACCGAAGGCGCGGCGGAAGAACCCGCGGATCGGCCGGGCGCGACGGACCGGAGGCGCCATCTCGGCCCGGCCCTGTGCGAGCGCCCGGTAGAACCAGCGATGCAGCGAGTCCAGATCGCTGTACATCCGCTCCTTGTCCGACTGATGGAAGTCGGAGTGACGGACGTAGCGGGTCATCTCGAGCATGACCCGGGTGAAAACCGCCTCAGGACTGACCAGTTGGCGGTCCAGCGCCTCGCTGACGTGCATACCCTCGCTCACAGACATGCCTGGGCTCCCTCGGACACAGGTTGCGGCCGCCGGCGCTGCGACACCCGTCGGGCCCGGCTGTGCGACACCGACGCACAGGAACCGCAGCGGCTCGACTTGCCGTAACGCAGGCTGTAGGCGTTCACCGGCTTGACGACGCCGCAGCTACACCGCGCCATGACGGCTGGCGACTCCCGCGGCGCCGTCGCGACGACGGACAGGATCTCCCAGTCGCCGAACCGCTTGCCGACCATCTCGGCCGCTATCGCGGACTCGCCGATCAGGCGGCCGCGCGCCCCGTACAGCTTCACGTAGTCGGCCTGGCAGTCATCGCACCGAAGCTGCTTGCCGACGCGCAGGTAGCGCGCTGACTTGTCGTGAACCGCGCCGCAGGAGCACTCGCAGCGCACCATGATGACGTTGTTGCCCCGCCTGACCGGCAGGATCTCGAGGGGCTTCCACTCGCCGAACTTCTTGCCGATCATCGCCTCGACGACCGGCATCTTGGGCCGCCGGCTTGTCTCGGTGAAGAAGTGGCCGCTGCTGACATCAATGTCCGAGAGCTCGGGACAATCGGTGTCATCGTTTGCGGACTGCGTGGTGTTGAGCATGACGAACTGACGCCCTCCTTGGGGAAGATCGCGACCCGCTCTGGTATCGCGCCGTCCGCAATGGATGACACAGTGGTAGACGGTCCTCAATCGTGTTGGGCGTCAGGCGGCTGATTTATTTTCGAGAGCCGGGCTCTCGACACGATTGCACCGGGCACCCAGATGATGCTCTTGATACGTCTACAACCATTCCGCCAAAAGGGCGTCAGTCGTGGACACCGTCATGCTGCTGGCATCCCTTTTCGTGGTCACTGTACTTGCTGTTCTATTTGCGCCCAGCGCGCCCACCTAAGTCGTCAGGGACGCATACCAATGGAAGGACGCATGTCCAAAGTAGTCACCGGAACCCTGCTTCTGGCGGGATGCTTCCTTCCTTGGCGCCTGATCTTCCAGGAGCGCAAGGCGCGGGACACAAACGCGATAGTTCTCGACTACATGACCGCCCGGCTCGAGAGGCTCGAGGAGGAAATGTGGCCGAAGGACCTTCCCGCCTTCCCGGGGGACGGCCCCGAGGACGACCCCGAAGGCGAGCCGAACATTGAGGTCGAGGACACGAAGGTCGTCGCGATCGGCAAGAAGGCCGGCTGATGCTGACCTCTGGTTACGCCCGCCACTTTCACGACTGGTATGTCGAGCCGCGTTCAGCCATTGATGCGCTGCTCGACATCGAGCCCTTCGAGGGGTTGTGCTGGGATCCGTCCTGCGGCGGCGGCAACATTCCCAAGGCCCTCACGGCGCGCGGCATGGAGTGCTTCGGGTCCGATCTGGTCTACCGAGGCTATGGCGTCGGCGATATGTCGTTCTTCGATGCCGAGATGCGTGCCGACAACATCATCACGAACCCGCCGTACGGCGTCATGGACGCCTACATCGAACACGCCCTGAAGCTCTCCCGCCGCAAGGTGGCGATCCTGGCCCGGCTGGCCCTGCTCGAGGGCAAGAAGCGGCAGGCGCTGTTCCGCTCGACGCCCCTCGCCCGGGTCTGGGTGAGCAGCCGTCGCATCTCCATGCCGCCAGGAGGCTCAGGCATCGAGCCCATCGGTGGCACGATCACCTACGCCTGGTTCGTCTGGGAGCACGGGCACCAAGGGCCCGCTACGATCGGCTGGTTCGGGTAGGCGACTACTTCACGTCTACGCAGTTGGTGTCGCCGGTCGGAAACCTCCCGAGATCGCCACACACCAGGCACGGCTCATCTAGGACTTCGTGTGGGACGGTCGCCTGTGTTTCACCGGCCATGACGATGCTCCCGTTTGGCAAGCTGCGCCGCGATCCAGTCCTCGGCATCCTCTAGGTCCCTCCGAGGCAGATCCTCCGGCCAGTCTCCTTCGCCTTCCGGCCCAGCGAGCATTGAGGTCAGAGCGGCTTCCATCGCTTCAAGAAGGCGTTTGGTTAAGCGAGGAGCGGGTCTGCGCGCCACGACGGTCGTCTGTGTCTGGCCGCTCATCGCCTCACCCACCCCCACACGCGGCTGCGTCCCTCGCCTCGCACAATCCAGGCGGCGCGCCCGTCCTTCTCCATGGCCTTGAGCACCCTGGAGGCCGCCGCACCTGCGCCTTGCGCGGCTCTCCAACTCGCTTCCGGCCAAATCGCCTGGGCTATGGAGCTTGCGGGCTTCGACGTGCCGCTGAGCACCGCGAAGGCCCGGCGGCAGCATTCCTCGATGGGAACACGCTCGGTCACTCGCCGCATGCGGCGTCTCCGATGGTCGTCTCGGAATCACTTCCCATTGACAGCTCCTCTTGCTCGCCACCCGGCGACAAACGCGACCCGCATAGCCGCTCTCACGTCCGGCTTGTGCGCCTGGATGTCGTGTTCCTCACACCATACGTCCCAGGCAGCCTTGAAACTGATCTCGACCGGAGGCTGCGCGACGGAGCCGGACCCGTCACACCGCCGGCACTCGCGATCGACAGACTGAAACGGATCGGTATCCATGATGCGACCGGCACCACCGCACTGCGAGCACTCGGCTTCTTTCCTATTAATCACGATGCAGCTCCCTCAACGCATCGTCGAGACGTGCCAGCGCTATGTCTCCGGCCGGAGAGTCCTCGCCTTCGTCCTGCGGTCCTCGTTCTCTCCTCGCCGCCAATCGCTGCACCATGCGATGTAATCGGCGGTGCCCGGCCAATGCGGACAGTCCGCGATGCGATACCCCGCGTGGTGAGCGCGGTAGCCATCACGGAGCGCTGGATCGGTCGTTCGGGATTGGTCACTCACGGGATGACCCCTCTTTCTCTTGGAAGGCAAGCGGCTCAATCATCATCATCGCATCCGCTACCCGTTCCATGAAGCGCTTGAACATCGCTAGTTGTGACTTTGAGGCAGTGAAGTCGACGATTTCTGGACCGCACTCGGTCGTCTCTTGATTGCTCATGCCATCTCCGCATCAGGGTCGCCAGCGCGTTTCTCCGCGGCCCTGTCAAGCACGCGATGCGCGATGTCCATCAGGGAGCCCGGCAGTTGGGAGATCAGGCTGTGCCCGACCGTCACCTTGATCTGCACGCCCACCAGGTCCCCGGCCTCGTCGACCGCGGGGCCCATCGTCAGATCGTCGAGCCAGGAGGGCGGCCTGTCAACCATGGGCGTGTCGTCGTCGGTCATGCCGCACGGATCGGTTGGCTTGGAGTGGCAGACCGGGCACCGGCGCCCGGGCACGACGTTCCAGAGGCCCGCGGTGCAGGCGCTCATAGCGGTGCCGCCAGCAGGGCGATGCCCAGGACGATCGTCATCAGGCCACCGACGATCAGCAGCCGGACGCGGAACCAGCTGCGCAGGTCGAGGATGGTCATCCAGGCGTCGAAGCCGCCATACCGCTCGACTTCGTAGCCGCCGAGCAGCAGCATGCCGAAGCCGATTACGACGAGAGAGGTTGTCATCTTGGCATCTTCCCATCAGGCGTCGGGATGAACTCGCCGGGCGTCTCCACGTAGCCGACCAGTCGCGCGCCGGCGAGGACCATGACGCGGCCGTAGCCCTCGGCGAGCACTTCGTCGGCTCTGGACTTCGCGGCCTCGAGCGACATCAAGCAGGTCTCAGTCGTCTCCAAGAACGTGTTGTCGCCCATGGATTTGCCGTACATCAGGTCGAAGTAGGCTGGCGGCCGCGCGTACGGGCGCACGGCCCAAAAGCGGCCGATGCGATCGAGGGTATCTCGGATGTCTTCGCTCATGGCTGCGGCCGAGCTCCGGACTTCTTTGCCCACTCTGCCCATGATTCGGCCCGTCGCGCCGCGCCGCCTGACGCCGTCCCCGTGCTCTTGTAGCGGACGTACCGCTGCCCGTAGCGCATCTCAATGCCGATCACCATGCGCGGTGCGATGCGCGGCTTTGGCGACACCCACAACTGACCGGGGGCCGGCAGCGGTATCGCGGCGGCGGGATCGACGGGCGGGACGCAGGTCCAGCCGAGGGAGCGGAGCGCGGCCGCGTAGACTGCGGGGTCGTAGCTCATGGCTGCGGCCGAGCTCCGGACTTCTTTGCCCACTCTGCCCAACTTAGGACATGGACGCACCACCCCTTCCTCGTCCTGCTGGCATAGCGAACGGACATATGTCCTCCGACACGTTGATGCACTCCGACGCTCAACACGGTACGGTGCTCAACGCGGGGGTTCGGAGCCATCCAGACCTGGCCCGCGGCGGCCTCAGGAACCTCGTCGGTGGGATCGACGGGCGGGACGCAGGTCCGGCCAGCGGAGCGCAGGAGCTCGGCGGCCGCTATGACCTCCTGCTCCATGAACTCGCGGTCGAGTTGCTCTTTCGGCAGCAGGGGCGTCATGTCGTCCGACCCTTGCGCGGACGCTGCGCCGGCTGGCCGAGGACGATAGCCTTCATCTCCTCGTAGGATGTCGGCTCCTTCACCGCCTGCCAAGCGTCGAACAGCGAGATGGTCGAGAGGGCGAACGTGCCGTCCTTCTTCTGCGGATGGACATGCAGCCGAGGCTTACCACGGGCATAGACCCAATCAACGCCGACGACTTTGAACAGCTTGCCATAGTGGCGCCCCTCGATGCTCCGAACTGTGGCGCCAATCGAGACCCCGTGTAGCGCCAGGGCCGCCTTCTTGTGCTCATCTCGAGCCGCGGCCAGTTCGCGCTCAAGGTGTACGACGCGGGCCCCGATCTCGTCGAAGCGATCCTGATCGCTCATGTCGGATCCTTGACCGTGAAGGTCGTCTTCTCGAGCTTGGCAATCTGCTTCTGCAGGCTGGCGATCTTGGCCTTGCGCATCTCCTCGGCGCGCTGCAGAGCGGACTCCTCGGTGCGGTGCCATTCCCTCTCGTTGAACGACGCCCAGCACGGTTGCGTCGTCGGCCTCGCGAAGCCATGACTGCTCTCTCGCAGCGGCATCTTCTGGACACCCTTGGTCAGCGCGTACTTGGAGACGTAGCCGATGAAGGTCTCGGCCATCAGACTTCCCCAGCCGTTTCATTGACCCAGCGGACGTGCTCGACCGTCTCGACCTTGCGGACGATGCCGAACACCTCGCGGAGCATGTGCTCGGCGCTGATCTTCAGTTGGATGCCGGGGCTGCAGTGGTCCTTCAGGTAGGCGACCGCCTTCTCGACCAGGAGATCGGAAGACTTGGCGACTGGCGCCGGCTTCTCCCTCGGAGTCTCGCGCCCCATCAACTCGCGGAGCTTCTCGTCCTGTACTGTGACTTCCTCTGCCCAGCCCTGCGCGATATAGTATACCGCGTAGTGCTTGTCGCCGATCTCGTCGGTGAACTGGCCGTCGATCACCTTGTAGTCCTCGCACAGGTACACATTGCCGTTGGCACACCAGCCGGCGCGCGTCATACCGATCTTCACGACGCTTTCCCCTCCACACGTTCGATGCGCGCAGGCACCGGCGGGACGATGCGATAGCCGAGCTTCTTGAGAACCATATCAAGGCAGTCGTAGAACCCCTCGGCCCACTTGCCCTCCATCACGGTCGACCATCTGCTGATCGGCCCACGTCATGAGCGACGCGAACTGCTCCGCGGTGGGTCGGGTGGTTCTCGGGCTCTTGGACCGCAGGCGCTTCGTCCGGGCCGTCACACCACACGGCACCGCCGGTCACGATGTAATCCCCGGAAGCGACCTTGTCGCCTGCGTCGTCGAGGAAGTAGCCGTCGGCATGGACCTCATAGACCTTGCCGGGCGTGAAGTCTTCATACTCGGCGCCGCGCGCGGTCGCACGGATCCAGCGCTTCGGCGGCGTCGCTGCCTCGACGATCTCGAGTTCGTCTTCGCAGTAGGCGGTCACGCAAAAGCCGTCTGGCGTACGGGACAGGTAGGGTACAATGCTGTCCTCTCGCACGTAGAACTCGTCGCCTGCTCGCTTGCCGACGGTCACCCGCACCTTGTCGCCTGTCTTGAACTTCGCTGCTGTCGCAGGGGATGCCATCGCTCAGGCCTCCGCAGTCGCAGCAGTCGCAGCAGGCGGCCGCTGGATGGCCGTGTACGTCTCGAGCCCGAGTTGGCGCACCGCCTCCTCGGCCCAGTCGAGGAACGCATCGAACATGCCGGTCTCCTCGGCGTTCAGCGCCTCCTCGGCCCAGTCGAGGAACGCATCGGACGGGACCGGGACGGCAGGCTGCTCGACCGGAGTGGCCTTCTCGACGAGTTCGAGATCACACTGGGGGATGTAGCAGACCGCCTCGCCACCGCGGGTCCGGGAGACTATCGGGCTGCTGCTCTCGTCGAGAACGTAGAACTCCTTGACGAGACGCACCTTGTCACCGATGCAGATCTTGATTGCTGATGTGGTCTTGCAAGCCTGCGCTGTCTTGTCGGGATCCACTTGGGTCTGTTCCTTCTTGCGGGCTCTTGCCGTTGGGTGGTCCATAACACAACGGCATGTGGACCGTCTATCACTCTTTGCGATCCGATAGGGGGCCTCGAGGACGCGCGATCCAATAGGGGTTGCGAGACTGGCGCGCTGGGAGTCTGGCGCGCTGGGAGTCTGGCGCGCTGGGAGTCTGGCGCGCTGGGAGTCTGTGGAGTTGTAAGTCTGGCGCGCTGGGAGTCTCAGGATTGAGATAGTCCTGAAAATTTATAGAAAATTTCGGAGGGGGTCTGAGCCGCTGGATGGGCCTGATCGTCCCTCTTGGCGCACCAGGCGCCGGCCTTGCTCGAGCCGCGGCATCGATAGGCCAGGCATCCCGGGCGCCCTGCAGCGCAAAGCACGGCAGCTGCGTGAGCGCATACGCATAGCGACGTTGATACGTGACAAGCCGCTCGCGTGCGACAAGCCGATAGACCGTCCGTCGAGCGGACCATGCGGAAAGGCGGGCACCATGCGAGAAGGGTACTGGTGCAGATTGTTTGCTCCGAAGGGAGATTCCATGCGGAAACCCTATTGCCAAGCTAATGCGGGGAGGTGTAGTTTTACGCATGAACAACGGAGCAGCACCAATGGACCGGACAAGCAAGATCCTCCTAAGCCTTGCAGGCTTGGCATCCCTCTACACGCTGGCGGCAGCTAGCATCTTCGGAGTTCTGTGACATGGCGTTCGCGGTCTATGGCCCGGGTGGCCACATCTTCGGAGTCCTGCGCCAGACCATGCGGGAGGCCGAGCAGGACGCACAGCGGGCCGCCACAAGCCGCACGCTTGAGGTATGGTGGCTCAACGATTGCGGCGTGCGCAAGGTCCTGCTGGCCACATGCAGCCGTGGCGAGGTCGCACGCAACGCGGACGGCGAGGCGGTTGCAGCAGAGGAGTCCGGCCGGTGACCGACAAGCCTCGCCGTGTCGTGCTCTACCTACGGGTCAGCACGGACGACCAGACCATTGAGAATCAGCGGCAAGAGCTCGTGGCGGCTTGCGAGGCGCGCGGCTGGCAAATCGTCGAAGTCTGCACCGATGAGGGTATCAGCGGCGCCAAGGGACGCGACGCACGGCCCGGATTCGACAAGGCAATCAGGACCGTTACCAAGGGTCGCGCGGACATTCTCGCCGCATGGGCGATAGACCGTCTAGGCCGCTCCCTGCAAGACCTTGTGGCCATGCTCGGAGAGCTTGTCGCGGCGAAGCGAAACCTGTTCATTCTCAAGCAGGACGTGGACACGACGACTCCGGCCGGGCGCGCCATGTTCCAAATGCTCGGAGTCTTCGCCGAATTCGAGCGAGAGATGATACGGTCCCGCGTTGTGGCGGGCATGGACCGCGCCAAGGCGCAGGGTAAGACCTTCGGACGGCCGAAGATCCCAGCCGAGAAAGAGGCGCAGCTTCGCGCCACGCTGGCGCAGGGTATCGGCATAAACCGCGCGGCCCGCATATGCGGAGTCGGCGATAGCGTGGCGGCCCGCATTGCAGCCGAGATGCGAGCCGAACGGGAGGAGTGAGATTCTTCCGAACGCACCCGCAACGGCGTTGACTACATACGCATAGCGGCGTATGGTTTTCCTACCAAACAGGAGGCTTTCATGGTCGAGCAAATCTCCATCGCGGCGCTGCAGGCACTCGAGATGCAAATCGCACTCGTGGCGCCCGGATGCGACGCGCGCAAGGTCGCAAGCGTCTACGTGGCGGGCAAGGTGGCCAAGCTCGACGGCGCCCGCTACACCGTGCGCCATGCGGCCGTTTTCATGCGGCCCGAGATGATCCGGATTGCTGAGCAGGAGGCGGTTGCAGCCTAGCGGCCCGTCAATGCCTTCTGCCGGTCCGCTACAGAGCTCACATGCTCAAGCGTGATCCCGGCCGCGCGGTCTTCAGGGGCCGCCTTGGTCTCGCCACGGTCCTGCGCGGTCGTGAACCCGTCTTTAGTCTTCATCAGGAACGTGAGGGCGCCAGTGTCGCCTAGCTCGGCGATCCGGCCGAGTGTAGCGGATCGCTCATCAGCACCGCGAGCCTGACCACCCACAAAGGCTAGATGCACATCCTCAAACGCACGAAATGCGTTCGTCATGGCTGCTAGGCTGAATCCGAACCGCGATCCTATCTGGCCTAGCGTCAAGCCCTGAGCCGCCATGCGTTCGATGTGGGCGAGGTGCTCAGTGAGGAAGTGACGCGGCGTCGAGGCGGCGGCCGCGAGGTAGGGCGGTGGCACGGCCAGGGCTGCGCTATGCGCCAGGACCGCAGGGTGCCGCTCGGAGGCTTCCGGCGCGCGGATTGGCGGGGCTGGCGGCGTTTCGGCCTCCCGCGCCAGCAGCGCCTTAGCGTCTGCAAAACCGTCCCGCCTTGCCACGTTGAGAGTCCCTAGCCTTGCCGAGCGGCCCGCCCATAGCACGGCGCGGGCCGCTCAGTGCAGAGAGGCTAGCTCGTACGTGTCACCGTGATTGATCCATCCTCGCCCGTCCTGCAGGAGATGCGAGCGGAAACTAGGCCCCTGGCTCGCTTCCACGCCACGAACGAGGAATGGATCGCGGCGTTGGTCTTACCCTTGAAGACCCAAGGGTGCCCTACCTTCATGTCGGCCCAAGGGTACACTTTCGAGCCCCTGAGCGGCGGCGGCGGCTTGTCCGCTGAGCTACCGACCGCGCCGGGATAGTGCTTGCTCGGCACGCGGCCCCAGCGCTGGCGGTTGAATCCCGTCTTGAGCAGCAGCAAGCGGTCGTCTATCGGAGTACCGGGCACAGTCGCGGGCGCGAACCAGAACTTGTAATTCGTCCGCTGCATGTTGCTCAGCGCGGCAAAAACCACCTTTTGTTCGTCGACCGTACCCCGGAACCCCGGCCACGCGACCATCCCGTTCTCAGGGCCGCCGTAGTTATCCAGATTGAACAATGCCGGATCGTACAGCACCACCGCACGTTCAAGAGCGGGCAACGCGAGTCCGGACTCGAGACTTACCGGAAACATCGCTCCAATAGCCTCATCCAGTATTGCAGGGTAGTACCGACGCTTGTAATCCTGGCAAATGATCGGCACGAAACCGTTTTCGTCACGCATGGGACCTCTACTTACCGCTTTGTAATATAAAAATCTGGATTCTGAACTGCAGTTTAGTTTTGCAGCCTCTAATAGACCGTCTATCACTCTAACGGCCCCCTTGTCATTAGAAATATGGCGTGCCGACACTTTCGTTTGCGCGAGCTATTGGATGCGGAGGGTGCGGCCCAAAGGGCCCAAACCTACTGGGCTGCACAACGGCAGTGGTTTTGGATACAGCGTTAGAGGTTTTGGCTACAGCGTTCGAGGTTTTGGATACAGCGTTAGAGGTTTTCAGCTACGCAAAAACGCGGTTGCAGCCAAGCCGCTGTATCAATTAGCTTTTTTCAAATCTATTCCCGGAAGCTCTATGATACCTGCAAATTCAACTCCCCACCTACGTTTTGTCCACAGGGGCTGTAGAAGGCTAGAATCTAACCATATAGTAACAAATCCGACGAGCTATTGAGCCTAACAAATTGCAGATGTAATAGACCTTCCCGGCATACTTTTCAACTAAGCCGTGCTTTTCAGACACTTAGCAGGAACTACGTTTTTCGCTAGCTGAAAACCCCTAGCGTTGTGCCCGATACCCTCTAACGCTGTATCCAAAACCTCTCCCGTTGTATCCAAAACCTCCCCCGTTGGAACCCCTGCCCTTCCTCGCCACGCCCAATTCTGTTACAATTCATTACACAGACAAGGCAAAAAAGAGACATAGACGGTCGCTTTCCGTGTTGACTTCATATGACGCTGGGCGTATGTCTAGCTCGTCAAGCCGAGACGCAGATTACAACGTCCGGTCCTAGCTCGAAGGAGCCTTACAATGGCGGACCTAACGATCGTCACGAACAACTGCCCGCGAGATGTCCTGTATTGGCAGGACCTGACAACGAAGGAGCAGGCTGAGTTCGATTACCTCGACACGGAAGATCGGCAAGCCGAGGCGCAGTTCGTCCGGTATCGCGGTTGGGTCTACGACCTCCATGATACGGAATATCGCGGGCACGAGGGTATGCCGCGCGGCCTGGAAGGGTGGAGCAACTTCCTCTCCGACTCCTACTTCAGCGGCATCCTGATCCGCTGGGTCGACAACTACGAGCGGGTGATTGTCGGCTGCTACTACTGCTGCGACCGTCCACTACCCTATTGACGGCATACGCCGTAGAGTGTATGGTTAGGTCATAGAGAAAGGAACCGCCGACATGCCGAAATTCTCTGTCACTTACGAGACCTGGTCTCCCGACGACATCGCGGCTGGCGACACGGACACTCGCGGCTTCATCGCTCAGGGCGTGAGTCTACGGGACGCAATCCGCGAGGTTGGCGGCTTTGCTCCCGAGCCTTCCGCCTCGCGCATCAGTGAGGCGCGGTGGTTCACTCATCACGCCTACGACGAGGATTACCGCACTGGCGCCGTCGAGGCACGCTCGCTGCACGTCCCGGACTCCGTGACCGACGCGAGCCGCCGCCGCATCGCCCGGCTTCTTGGCTGCCGAGTCCCCCGCATCTGATGGAACCACGCCACGAAAGGAACCGCACCAATGGCCACAATCTCGCCCATGCCCGCTGCACGGCTGATGAGCCTGCAGACGCCCGAGGGTGCCCGCGTGCGACTGCTCTACGAGGTAGCGCTGCACCCGTTCGGCACCGTCCCTGCGGGCAGCACAGGGACCGTACAGGGCTGGCCACACGCACAGGGAGTCGCGGCCCTGATCCGCCTGGATTACCGCCTACCGTTCCTCGACGCATGGCACAACGTCCTGGAGGTACGGGACGCGGCGCCGATCGACCCTTACGGCCCGTGCGTCCTGTCAGACTTCGAGGTGCTGAGCGACTCCGAGCCGAAAGAGTCTTCGGCGACCGTCCATTACCTTGTTGACTACATACGCCGCTAGGCGCATAGTCTGGCCATAGAGAGGACGAACCCCAAAGACCTGGTCTCCTCTCCCTCACGAAAGGGAACAAGCCATGTGCCGCGACACCCGCACCAACAAGGTGATTGCAGATTTCCTCGCCGAGACTCATCCCGTCCCTGGCCACGTTCATGCCGTCGCGGGCGCGATCCGGTACGACCTCATGCACGGGCCCGCATGGGTCCGGGTGCCTGCGGCCGGCATCGAGTCCCTGACTCCTGACCACCTATACTCAGTGCATGAAGACGCGGAGGACGATAAGGAGCCAGGAGACCGGATCGTCAGCGCCTACGCGCAAGAACTGCGGGACGTGCTGCAAGACTTCATCGGCGGCCTCCCCTCGTCCCTCTACGTCGACGAGGACGATTGCGTAAGCACGTCCGAACCGGAGGGAGAGACGCTCGAGTACGAGGACCCGGACACGGGAGAGACCGTCGAGACGTACTGCGAACCGACACCGTACAGCGAGGTAAGCGGACGCGACATCACCCGCGCCCTGTTCGGCAAGACGATCGCCGAAGAGCTCTACTGACCACCTGATGCAGACGAAAGGAACCGCCGCCATGTTCACTAAGGGTTTTGACAGCTTCACGATTGACGGGGAGCGCATCAGCTGCACCGTCGACGGCTTCACATGCTACGCGACGACGGAGCGGGACGATAACGGCGCAGCGCCGGATGAGCGCGCCGAGGGCTTCTGGCCGTCGAAGGATCCGGAGTCCGCAGGCTATGTCGGCGCCGGACGCTATCCGTCCGAGATGGCGTGGGCCCGCAAGGTGATGCAGGCATGGAAGGACGACGAATGGGATTTCTGCGGCGTTTGCGTATGGATCGAAAAGAACGGAATCCGGCTGACGCGACCGTATGACACAGCCTTGTGGGGGATCGAGCGAAACTATCCCGTCCGCCGCAAGGGTGAAAAGCCCAACGCCTATCTCCGCGAGGTAGCGAACGGATTGCTACCGGACGCACTGGATCAGGCGAGGGACAAGCTGGCCGAATTGTGCCACTGCGAAGCCGTTGCCTGAACTAATCGATCCCTTACGGTCCCGCCGCAGTGAGGCGTGGCGGGACCGTAAGGGACCGCGCGAAGCGGAGCGCTTACCAGCGTGACCGTCTCACGGGGCCCCTGGCCAATCCAAAGGAACTGCAGCCATGTCAGCAACCAACACCGCGCGCCTTGATCGTATCGTAGGCGCCTATCTTGAGTGTGCAGGCTGGGCCGATTGCGGGCCCGATGAGGATACGAACGGCGCCGACTTCGCCGAGGCTATGGAGGCCGAAGCGCGCGAGGATTGCGCGGCGTTCCTGGCAATCGTCGAGCGGATCGAGGCGCAGGAACCTGGTCTCGCAGCGGCGATGCCGGACGACGAGTCCATCGGTCATGATTTCTGGCTGACCCGCAACCGCCACGGCGCTGGCTTCTGGGATCGCGGCCTTGGCGCGCTCGGGTGCAGGCTGACCGACGAGGCGCACCGCTTCGGCGAGCGTTCCGTCTATCTCGGCGACGACGGCCTCCTGTACGCGGGCTGAGAAGCAAAGAATCTTCCGGGACCGTCCATTGCTTTGTTAACTCCATACGCCGCCGCGGGTATGGTCAGGACATAGAGGGAAGCAAGTAGGCCAGACCAGGCCGAGCTTCCCTCGCAACCCTTCCTCCTTAGATCCTCGAAAGGTTCCGGGACCATGTGCGAAGATCCTATCACCGCCGACGACATCCTCTACGTTCGCGACATCATCGCTCGCGTGGAACACCTACGCGAACTGCGGGATAGCCTCACGGACGACGATCAACCGGAGACCCTGCAGCCCGGTACGATCACACGCCGCGAGGATGTCGAGGCCGAGATGGAGGAGCTAACCCGTCTTGAGTCCCTCCTGAGCGATCTTGAAGGCGGCGGCGGGGATGAGGAATGGGAAGGGTCATGGTACCCGGTGACTCTCATCCGTGACAGCTATTTCGAGGACTACGCGCGGGACTTCGCCGAGGATATCGGCGCGATTTCGCAGAATATGGCATGGCCGTGCTGTCACATAGATTGGGCCGCAGCAGCAGAGTCCCTGCAAATGGACTACTCGTCCGTCGAGTTCGACGGGACGACGTACTGGTACCGCTGAGCGGCCCGCGAGATCGCAGAAACAGCAAGAGGAGGACCCGCAAACCGTAGCACTGGCCAAGGCTCAAGAGGCGCCCGGACATGAGACATCCGGGCGCGGTTTGAACCCTGGAACGAGAGGAAGCGCGTCATGTCGTACGGTAGTGATTGCCGAATCAACATCGGTGGCGAGGTACCCGAGCCGCTCTTGGAGCGTATCGGCGAGATTGCGGCTGACTATTATGTGAGCCTTGAATGGGGGAGCGGCGCCCTAGAAGCGCACGATGTCGCGGAGCCGACAATCGGTTACTCGGCTCTGCTGGCGGCTTTCAACGCGGGCACCGTGGGCGATGTCCTCGCCGAGATGCGCTGCACGGACGCCACCACGCTCCCGCCTGTCACCCTCCTTTGATCCGCCATCAATCGAAAGGAACCGCCGCCGTGAGCAAGCCCGCCGCCGCCGAGGATGATCCGGAAGCGGTTCGGTTGCTCGCCGAGCTTCGGAGGCTTGGGTACGCGCGGCGCGTCCTGAAGCGCTTCCCGCCGCTTTCCCGCCGGCCGATTTTCGCAACCGGCCGCTGATACCCCGTCAAACGAAAGGAACCGCCGCCATGACTTGTACCCTTGCCGAAATCTTCGCCAGCCTAACCGCCAACGGGTGCCGAAAGACCGGCCGCAACCGCTGGCAGGATGAGACGCACAGCTTCCGGATTGTGAGCGCGGACGCCGGCCGCTTCCGCCTCGAAGCTACGCCGCTGCGTCCCGTCGCCGACGCAGACGCCGCGATCCGAGCCGCTCTGGTTCCGTTCCTCCGCGACTATCCCGCCTGAGCGCTTCCCGCCTGAGCGCTTCCCGCCTGAGCGCTTCCGGTTCGCTTCGAGCTACGCCCAGAGCGAGGAACTGGGCGCGGTTTGAAGCGAAACGAGATGAGAGGAACCGCCGCCATGCTTTCATACACGCCTAGCGCCGGGACGCTCGCAACCTGGTCTGCCGGATGGCGGTGAATGGCTGCCAATCTGGAATCCTTCGCAGTCTGGGAAGACAGCATCGCAAGGGATGCCAGTTTCCGGCCGGATCAGCGGCGAGCCGCCGCCTCCCGTGCCGACAAGCTACGCGAACAAGCCGCCGAGTGCCGCGAGCACGCAGCAGACGGCACCCGCTTCTAGGACCGCCGCCAACCAATAGGAACCGCCGCCATGACTCACGATGAAGCCGCCGCCCGATACCCCGCCCTGATGGCCTACATAGCCTCGCGCAGCGCGATCAAGCCATGGTTCGATCAGCTGAACGCAGACGAGGCTGCCGCCGCCGATGGAAGCCTCTCCGACGTGGCGGGAGAGATGGCCCGCGCCGACTCCGACTTCGCCGCTCAGGAACAGGCACAGGGCCGCCGAGGCTACCCGTACAACCGCGATATGGGCCTCTTCCTTGGGCTTCCGATCCGCGAGAATGGCGAGCCGCCGCACGGCTATTACATGGCCAGGCGCGTGCGGGAGAGCTACGCGGTTGGCATCGCGCGCCGCGAAGCCGCCGAGCTAATCGCCGCGGGCAAGTTCGTCCGCGTCGCTATCGCCCGGGACAAGGGCGGCAAGGCGCTTCGCTGCGCCAAGTTCGAGGGCGATCAGATCACGCTCGGCGCGGCTGGCGCCAGACTGGACAACGGCAAGCGGATCTTGCGCATTGGTGACACGGGGCTTTCGCGCCTCGCAGCCGCGCTCCGCTCAGGCCTGCCGTACGGCGAAGGAGCCTGATCCGGCCTACAGGCGTACACGAAAAAGCATGCTTTTTCGCCTGCGGGCTCACACGGAAAAGCATGCTTTTTTACCTCCAAGCCCACACGGAAAAGCATGCTTTTCCAGAACGCCGCCAACCCTGAGCGCCGCCAAGTCGCGAGCGCTCGCAGTTCAAAGGACATCAGACAGTGACGTACACCGTTATGGATCACGCCGGCGCGCGGCCGGTCCCGACCTTCGACTCTCACGGCTTCGCTTCGACGGTAAACGACTCCTTTGCGTTCTGGGCTGTCGTGCTCAGTCTCCTGTTCGGCGCCGTGATCGGGCTGGCGCTTTCGCTTTTCGATGTCCGGGATGTCGGCGCTCGAGACCGCGCCATGTTCGTGGGCGTCTACGTGATCGTCGGCGCGACGCTGTTCGGGCTCGGCGGCATCGCCATTCTCGCACGATGAAAGGGGCCGCCGCCATGCTTCGCCGCTACTCGCCGAGCCGGCCGCACGCGCCGCGCTGCTACGCTCCGAGTCACCAGCCGGGCCGTCGCCAGCGCCACGGCCAGGCCGAACCGCTGCAGATCCTTGACGCCTTCAACACGGCGCCTGCCGATCAGACGGAGACCATTCGCCCGTACACGCGCGTCCTGATCGATTGGAGCCGCCTGGACCGCGCGCAGGCACAGGCCGCGCTCGCAATCCACACACACACTGAACGGCTGGCGCGTGCGCCTCGACTACCGGGCCTTCGACGGCTCCGGGCATGGCGAGGGCCTTCTGATCGAAGGGTGCGACCACCTTGGCCGGGTTCACCACATGGTCATTTCGCCCATGCTCTGCCGCGTTTAAATTCGACGGTAGACCGTCCATTACCTTGTTGACTACATACGCCGCAGCGTGTAGTCTCATTGTAGTCGAGCAGCAGAAGGGATCGCCGCCATGTCGAAGGTCACAATCACCACGGTCAAGAAGGCGCTCGCCGCCGCCTTCCCGGATGTCGAGTTCACGTACCAAACGATGGGGCGCGGCCACGAGCGCGGCCATGGAGTCTGCTGGACTGGCGGCCCGTCGCGCGACGAGGTGGTCGCCGCCGTCCCGGGCGGCGTGAAGGTCTGGGGTTACGGCCGGTACCTCTCGGCGCTGCTGCACGCCTACCGTTCCGACACGGACGAGGAGCGCGCCGCCAAAGAGGCCGCATGGGAAGCCGGGCGTCCGGCCCGTGAGGAAGCCGAGCGCGCCGCCGCCGCCAAACGCAAGGCCGATGGGATCGCGCTTCGGAAAGAGACCGCCGCCGCGAAGAAGGCGGTCGCAGCTGGACGGTTGCCGCATAGCCTCTTAGAACGCCTTTCAAAACCACCCTTGCAGAGCGCGCAGGCAAATGAGCGAGCACGCGAGCGAGGTAAAGGCGTGATGGATGTCGAGCTTGCGCTCGTAGCG
>Ga0080006_1175456_pt1 | contig 17991 bp, 13 predicted proteins | sample RS3BMetagenome_FD_69209 | JGI IMG/M metagenome (GOLD analysis project Ga0080006, IMG submission 69209) | Ferric oxide microbial mat and aquatic microbial communities from Rainbow Spring, Yellowstone National Park, USA - RS3B (SPADES... ... | reverse complement strand
AAAGTCTTCGTGATTCCATATCATAACGGGATGATTCGATGAATTTAATGGGTTTAATACCTGTTAAATTTAAGCACCAGGTAGAGATCATTCAAAACTCTCTCAAAAAGTTTTTGCAATGCTGCGCCATAATGGGATGATTCGAAGAATTCGAGAATTAAACCTGTTAAATTTCAGCATGAAACAGAGAATAAACTAAAAACTCTCTCGAAAGAATCTCTGATAAAAGCATTAAGCTTTAGGAACTAAAAAGGATTAAATCCGTTAAATTCGAGCACTGAGCAATGACTGACTCAAAACTCCCTCTCGAAAAAGTCTTCGCGATTCCGTGCCATAACGGAAAGATTCGAAGATTAAACCTCCGTTAATTAATCACGAGGCAGAGAATAAACTAAAACCCTCTCGAAAGATTCTTCACGATGCTGAGCCATAACGAGATGATTCGAAAATAAACCTGTTAAATTTAAGCACTGGACAAGGATCAATCTAAAATAAACTCGAAAAATCTCTTTGTTGAGCCATAACGGAGAGATCTAAAATAAACCCGTTAAATTCAAGCACTAGGCAGAAAAACCTTTTTCAAAACTTCCTCTCGAAAAAGTCTTTTGCAGTTCTGCGCCATAACGGGATGATTTAAGAAATAAACCCATTAAATTCAAGCACCAGGCAGAGATCATTTCAAAACTCTCTCGAAAAAAGTCTTTGCAATGCTGTGCCATAACGGGATGATTTAAGAAATAAACCCGTTAAATTTCAGCACCAGGCAAAGAACCATTTAAAACTCTCTCTCGAAAAAGTCTTTTTTCCCCGAGGTCCTAAACTTGAAAGCACTAGGCAATGAATAACGGGGAAAAGTTTAAATCTCTTCGACCCGGTCCAAGAATTTAACAGGTATTAACCCGTTAAACTCCAGCATCAGGTAGAGATCGTTTTAAAACCTTTCCCGAAAGAGTCTTTGCAATGCTGCGCTATAACGGGATGATTTGATAAATAAACCCGTTTAATTCGAGCATCGGGCAATGATTGGCTCAAAACTTTTCTCGAAAGAGTCTTTGTAATGCTGCACCATAACGAGATAATAGGAAAATAAACCTGTTAAATTCAAGCACTGGTCCAAAAAAAACTAGAAAGTTCTTTTGCTCAGGGCTGGTAATTCGAGCGTAGGACAGGAACTAGTTCGAAACTCTCTCGGAAAATTCTTTTGTAATACTGAGCCATAACGGGATGATTCGAGAAATAAATCTGTTAAATTCCAGCATGAAGCAGAGATCGTTTCAAAACTCCCTCTCGAAAAAGTTTTCGTGATTCCGTGTCATAACGGGATGATTCGAGAATATAAATCCGTTAAATTCCAGCATGAGGCAGAAACCAGTTCAAAATTCTCTTGAAAAAGTCTCTGCTCAAAAGTCTAATGATTTAGGAACTAAAAGCATTAAACCTGTTAATTAGAGCACCGGGCAATGATTGGCTCAAAACTCTCTCGAAAAGTCTTTTGCAATGCTGCGCTAATAACGGAATGATTCAAGAAAAACCCATTAAATTCCAGCACCAAGCCAGGCAGAGATCGATTCAAAACTCTCTCAAAAAGTTTTTTGCAGTTCTGTGCCATAACGGATGATTCGAAGAATTTAACAGGCATTAAACCCGTTAAATTAGCACCTTTCGGTGCTAAATTCCAGCACCAGGCAGAGAATAAACTAAAAACTTTTCTCGAAAAAGTCTCTGCTAATAAGCCTGATGATTTAGGAACTAAAAGTATTAAACCCATTAAATTCCAGCATGAGGCAGAGATCGTTTGAAAACTCTCTCGAAAAAGTCTTCGTGATTCCATGCCATAACGGGATGATTCGAAATAAATTTGTTAAATTCAGGCGAGGAACTATTTAAAACTTTCTCGAAAGAGTTCTTTGCGATGCTGTGCCATAACGGAGTGATTTGAAAGTAGACCTGTTAAATTCGAACACTGGGCTAAACCTTTCTTGAAAAGTCCTTTCCCGAAGCTTGGTGAATTTAAGATTAAACCCGTTAATTCGAGCATTGGGCTAAAAACTCTCGAAAAAGTCTTCATGATTCCGTACCATAACGGGATGATTCGGGTATTAAACTCGTTAAATTCCAGGCAGAGACTGGCTCAGTCTTTGCAATGCTGAGTCATAACGGAGAGATCAATGAATTAAACCTGTTAATTCAAGCACTGGACAGAGACTGCTCAAAAACTTTTCTCGAAAGAGTCTTTACGATGCTGAGCCATAACGGGCTAATTCGAGAATTAAACCCGTTAAATTCGAGCACTGGGCAATGACTAATTAAAAAAACTCGAAAAAGTCTTTGCCTGAGGTCTGGTAATTCAGAATTAAACCCGTTAATTCCAGCATGAGGCAGAGATCGTTTCAAAACTCTCGAAAAAGTTTTCGTGATTTCATGCCATAACGGATGATTCGAAGAATTTAACAGGCATTAAACCCGTTAAATTAGCACCGAAAGGTGCTAAATTCCAGCACTAGGCAGAGACTGGCTCAGTCTTTGCTGAGTCATAACGGGATGATTGAGAAAAATAGACCTGTTAAATTCGAGCACCGGACAGAGAATAAACTAAAAACTCTCTCGAAAGAGTGTCTGATAAAAGCTTAATGCTTTAGGAACTAAAAAGGATTAAAACCGTTAAATTCCAGTATGAGCAGAGATCGTTTCAAAACTCTCGAAAAAAGTCTTCGCGATGCTGAGCCATAACGGGATGATTCGAAGAATTCGAGGATTAAACCTGTTAAATTAGCACCTTTCGGTGCTAAATTCCAGCATGAGGCAGAGAATAAACTAAAAACTCTCTCGAAAGAGTCTCTGATAAAAGCATTAAGCTTTAGGAACTAAAAAGGATTAAAACCGTTAAATTCCAGCACAAAGCAATGACTGGCTAAAAACTTTTCTCGAAAGAGTCTTTACGATGCTGAGCCATAACGGGATGATTCGAAAAATAAATCCGTTAATTCCAGCATGAGACAGAGACCGTTTTAAAAAAAAGTTTTCGCGACGCTAAGCCATGTTGTTTCAGGAATTAACGGGTTTAATACCTGTTAATTCGAACACCAGGCAGAGATCTTTTCAAAAATAAACTCGAAAAAACGGGGGTTTGGTGATTCAAGAATTTAACAGATTTAATGCCTGTTAAATTAGCACGGTGCTAAATTCCAGCATGAAGCAGAGATCGTTTTAAACTCCCTCTCGAAAAAGTCTTCGTGGTTCCGTGTCATAACGGGATGATTCGAAGAATTAGAGAATTAAACCTGTTAAATTCGAGCACCAGGCAGAGATCGTTTTAAAACTCCCTCGAAAAGTCTTTGCAATGCTGCGCCATAACGGAATGATTTAAGAATTTAACAGGCATTAAACCCGTTAAATTAGCACCTTTCGGTGCTAAATTCCAGCACCAGGCAGAGACGGACTCAAAACTTCCTCTCGAAACAGTCTTTACTGATTTGGGACCTGAAAGCATTAAATCTGTGATGTTCTTTGCCGATGGTTCAGGAATTAAGAGCATCAGAAGAGTTAAATCACCCCGATTCACTTAAAGTTTTTTTATTGTTCCCCAAACCATTTTATTGTCTGGGTTCTGAATCAGGATATGAAAATCGGAAGAAACATAAAGAGGTCTGTTCAACAGGATTAAATCTCGAGAGGTTAACAAAAAAACTTTGTATTTTTCAGGATACCTGCTGATAACATAAGAAAAGTTTTCCAGTTTATATATCCACACATTTATTTCTGGGTGATCTAATACAAACCTGTTGGAGAATTGCAGAGAGTTCGTTTTAATATTCTTAACCACAACAAAAAATATTAGCACAAGCATCACGGTAGATAAAATGAGTCCCGTTATTATCTTCCTCATCATCGCCCTCCTGGCTTTGCTTTTTCTGTTTTTCTTCTTTTTTGGGTCTCCTCCGAAACAGAGGAAACGGAAGCAATCCAAAGGAGAAATCCAGGCATGCAAGATATTAGAGAGCATATATCATGAACCGTTTCGAAAGGTAAGGCCCGACTTCTTGAAAAACCCTAAAACGGGAAGAAACCTCGAACTCGACTGTTATAACGAGAATTTAAAGATAGCGCTAGAGTATCAGGGGAAACAACACTACCATTGGCCGAACTATACTGGACAGAGTCTGGAAGAGTTCTTGAAACAGGTTGAGAGAGACCGTTATAAGGAAGAGATGTGTAGAAAAAACGGAGTAAAGTTAATTAAAGTACCTTATACTGTCCGCGAAAAGGATATGAGGAAATACATTGAAGAGAAGATAAATGAATAAAAAAAGCGAAAAGGAGAAAACAAAAAAACCAGAAGGTAAAAAGAACCAGACAGGCAAAAAAACCAGACAGGCAAAAAAACCAGACAGGCAAAATGTCTCAAATTTCTTATTTTCTCTACCCGATTCGGTGCTCCTGTAATAAGATACTGGCGAACAAGGAACAGGCTTATAAGTATCTGATGGAACAGGGATATAGCAAAGAGGAGGCATTAGATAAGATCGGTCTGAATAGGACCTGTTGTCGGATAAGGATGTTAGAGCCAATAGTGATTCCTGTGGGTGTTTATCAGAGACCGGAATTAGCTCATCCAGAAGTAAGAAGGTTTTTTGGGGACTACTTGGAGGGGAAAATGGTGATGCCGAAATAAACGAGAAGCGAAGCGACGAGCAAAGCGAGAAGCGAAGCGAGAAGCAAAGCAACGAGCAAAGCGAAAAGCAAGCAAATCTTAAGAAAGGCTTTTGGCTTGAAGGCTGAAGGCCTGAAGACATGATAAGTGCTAAAACTTATCATGTTAATTTTAGTGCCACCGCAAAGTTGTCGGTGAATAAACGGATGACCCAATATCTCCCGTTTTTATTCTTCGTTTCTTCCACTAACTCACCGGAGAGGAAACGGAAGATGATGTAAGACTCCGTTGTCATATCGAATTTCCCGTACTTTTCCTCGAATTCTCGGATGAGATATTTTTTGTTCACCACGATGCCCTCTTTGTCCCATATTTTGGCTATCAGGAGAGCTTCTTCGTCTTTGAGGGGAACGGTTATCCGATATATCAAGCATACGACATGTTTTATTCTGGTGAAGTACTGTTTCTCTAACGTGAGAGAGATGTCAAACTTCGGGTAGAGATTGGTGTCGATGCTGTTAAATACACCACGAATCCATCGGGCATGAAGGGATAGTGACGGGAGAATCCTGTTCATGAATCTTTGTTTGAAATCCGTTGAGGTCCAGTCGAGAGCTTTAATTCTGGATTTGTCCGTGATGGTCTGTTGATATAAACGGAGGAAGTATAAGATAGATTTTTTGATGTGGTCATTGGGAATACGAATGGTCCCGTTTCGGAAGATTTCCGGGACATATTTTTTGAGGTGTTCCATGGCTTCAGAGATGTTTTGGACATTGGGGAGATCTTTGGGTAACTTTGAGAAGTCTACATTTTCCATCGGGGAGATGTTGACGATCTCGAAAAGCTTTTCAAAGCGGTCCCAGTCTTCGTGGAGGATCTGAAATAGCCATAAACAGCATTGAAGAAAGGAATGAAGGGACTTCCGATATCGTGAGTATCGTTTATGGATAGGCTCTAAGTCGGATTCACGCAATAAGATTTCGGGGTGCTCGGGAAGCTTTTTGAATTCGGAGGGGACTTCTTGGGGGATCAACGGGACATAGATTCCTTCAAAATATTGTCCATACCATACTCCGATGAGTTTCCCGTCTCGCGTCGAGTATCCCGAAATCTCTGAGTTAATGAATTGGAGAACATCCGTTAATTTCGTTCGGTTGATCGTGGTGGATAACGGGAAATTTTCGGGTCTGGTTGGGGGGATCACAAGAGTTATCCCGTTTCTTAGGATAAAGGCTCGGGCCTTCCCGATGCGATCAACCATCTGGGACTGGATAAGCCTGTTTTTGATCAGGTTATCCATGAATTCGATGAGGGAGAAAACGGGGAAACGAACCATTCCCAATTCGTTGTTCCACCGATAGACACGAAAGATGCGACGGAAGGCACGATAAAGTTCGATGGCCGTTTTTTTGCTCATCGTCAGCCCTTTCTCGGTGCCAATGATTTCACACTGGGGATATTTTAGGCTGTCCGATTCTGCTCCAGTGTGTTTGAAGATAACGATGGTAGGCCGTTCGAGATTGATTCGGCGAATGTAAAAGAATTTATGGCGGGGTATTTCCATGGATACCATCTTGTCCGCAGAGGATGTCCTTAAGATATCCCAGAAATAAGCGGGGAAAAACAGGAAGACAAAAATGTTGACCTTGAAGAACTCCTCTAATGCCCGATACAGAAAAGCGGAATCAAAATATTTTAGTTGGCCTTGGATCATCTCTTTGATCTCCTCAAGGTTATACTCGTAGAGCTCCTGTTTGCATAGAGATGTTTCGATGGTTTTCGCGATGGTGGCTCGGAGTTGCAACACAAACTTTTCCTTGTCTCTGCTCTGTTTGTATTCACGAACGTGGAGGGCTTCTAAAATGCAGTGGATCAGCGAATTGGGACTGATCGGGACACCGTAACGGTATACTTCTTCGACTTCTTCAGTGTTTTTAATGAAGAACTCGAGAAGCGGGGGAACATAAGCTGTACGCCCAGGAAGAAGAGCTTTGTTGGTGACCATGCGATGTTCATTGGTTGACTTGGTGGCGGTGGTAGACGATAAAGTTTTTTTTGGTTTTTCCGTTTTCCACTCGTTGTAGTGTGTTTTTAGTCCGGGATCCATTTGAGGTTTCTCAAAACAACAGGGAATGTAGGGGTATTTGTCTTTGTTGGGGAGATCTTTGTTGATGCGAAGGCCAGGGAAAGGATATTCGTTGCTGGGGCATATAAAGTGCCACTTTGGGGTATTGTTGACCAACGGGTATTCTAATACTTCCCGATGTCTGATCTGATCGCCGAAAAGAAAAGTTTCTTGCTTCCATTTCTCGATCTCTTCGGGCTCCGTTAATATCGTTGGCTGTCTCTTCTCTTGACATCTTCGTGCATATCTCTTGGGGAAAAGCTCGGGATCATAGATCTGTAATATCTTTAACTTTTTGACCCGGGGGACTTTTTGTCTCTTGATCTTCCGTTTTATGAACAACGAGGATTCGGGGAAGAACTTTTTGTAGATGGCAATGGTTTGCGATTGGTGCTGATCATAGTAACGGAGAAGTTTATTGATCTTGAAGAAGAACTGTTTGGTAAAGTCCTCCGAAAAGGAACGGAAGAAACGGATGATCAGGTATGGAATATCATGGCCCTCAGGGTTTTCAAGTTTCTCGAGTTTCTGACGGTAGTTTTTTATCCATGACCCGTTGGGAAGAGATTCTTGGGAGATAAAAAAGGTCAGGGATTTCTCGAAGGGAATGTTGGCGGGTACCATGGCGATGTTCGTGTCGATGGCAAAATCTTCGAGGAGAGGTAACTTGAAATGGTAAAAAAACTTCTTTTTTATCGGGTAGTAGTTATCGAACTCGTCATAGAGTAAAAAGTCTGATAAAAGTTTCTCCTGCAAGATCATGTCGAAAAATATCGGTTCAATGACTTCGAGGCCATAAACTTTGAAGGACCCTGAAATACTTACTTTGCTTAGCTGACCCAGAGACATTTTCGTGGCATTCTCGAGGAATTTAATGACTAACTTTTCGGCATCGGATGTTGTCTCGATAAAAAGTTTCCCTGTTTCTAGGTCCAAGGTTGCGTAGGAGTCATAAGCGGAGAGAACAAAAAAGAAGGTGTTGGGTTTTCTCTCCCAACCTTTGAGAGGCTCTGATTTGTTTTTTATCAGGTTAGCGTTCATGTTCATGTCGAGATAGACTTTGCTGAGAAATCCTATGTTGGGGTCTTTGGTCTGGTAATAAATGAAGGAAACATTCTCGTCACAAACAAAGTCATCAAAGAGTTTTATGCCGTTGTCCGGGTTAATAACGGGTTGACCATGAAGTTTTGGCATGCACTCATACTTTATCTTTTCGTACGTTATCTCGGAAGCGGGGAAACTGGGATAGGAAGCTAACTCCTGTTTTATCGCTTCGAGGGTCCTATATTTTTCGAGATCCTTTACGAAAAAGTCTCGGTCCTCCTTCGATTTTCTCTGGATGATCCGTTGAAAGTCTTCCTCATGCACGATGTTGTAGTCGTAACGGAGAAACTCTTTAATCTCTTCGAAGGCATTTGCTTTGTGCTTGTAATACTCGATGGCCAGGGAGAGCTTGAGAGTTTTCTGGTCTGTGAAAGATATTATCGAGTTCTGAATGATTTTTTCACGAAGACCCGTTAAGGACAGGTTACTGTTCTGATTCACCCATGTATCTATCCGTGTGATTTCGTAGTTTTTCATGTCTAATGTGTCCTGTTGTATGGCCTGTCCTCGAAATATCCCCAAGAGATTGCGGAGAGGACTTCGAAGTTCATGGACGTAATGGTAGATGATCGTTTCGTTATCGTCTAATTCGGACCACATTACTTTTATCGTGTCGCTAAAAACATGCTGAGATGTTTTAGTATGCTTTAACGGGTCATATTTTGTTTTTCTATTGCCAGATTCGAGAACTCATGGAGGGTTTCCTCAATGTTCTTCATGTGTTTGTGGAGAGACTTTTCTTCCGTTGCTTTCTTCAGGACATCGTAGAGCATTTCCTCGATGTTCTTGCAGGACATACTACGAGAAATCATGTAGTCCCGATATTTTCGAAACAGGTCTAATATTTTATTCCCGTAAGACACCCAGGTCAGTGAGGGATCGGGGAAAGAGTAACGTTCCGTTCTGATTTCTTCGATCTCTTTATCTTCTCCCGTTAACAGGACTCTGAATTGAGACAATAGTTCATGGGCGACTTCCTTGCTTGTAGTCTGATAAATTTCGATGGTCAGGATATATTCGTGAAGGTTTTGGAGAAAGTCTTGCCATTTGCTCTTCAAATTCTTGTTGATCTTCTGAATACAAACGGACCATTTCTTGAAGGCGTCCAGGAGATAACGGAGTTTCTCGAGGTTATACTCCGTTGCGTGAACGGCAGCGCCGTGAACGGCAGTGTCTTTTATGAGTTTCTCGATGGTTTCACTGTAGAATCCTTCAGATTTCTCGACATAGCTTAGATACTCGTCGATGTATTTTGAGAGTTTTTTTGCGTTCTCGCTTTTCTTGGCACGAAGTTCCACGGAGAGAGCTTTCAAGTCCATGGCGGAGTTCGGGGGATTTTTTTAGTTGGGGGCTTTTTTTGCTTAGACTTTTTCTTTCTTTCCTCTAAAAGCTAATATGTCTCGTATGTGTGGCATGTCCGATGAAGAAAAGGTTCAAGATATTCGAGGACTTTCCTCGGTTGAGCAACAGGATGTTATTGAACAACACATTTCAGACTTGAGATTCAAGAGATTCGGGCTTTATATTACGACTTTCGAGGAAGATGACCCGATATTAACACATGTGTTCTGGGGAGATACCCTGGAAGATGCTGTGAGTGTTGCGACCTCACACCTGTTCAGTGACTTCTTTTTTAGTTCCTCGTTTGTTGGCTCGATGAAATGGAAAGGGTCCATGTTGATTTTAGAGAACGAAGTCAGTGTCGTGATGACGAGGATGAACTTTGCATCTCCGAAGGAATTAAAAGAAAACCTGTTGAATTTATCGAGAAAGGCACAGGTGATTCATGCCATTCAAATTAATTCAAGATTGAATCAAAAAATACAAGATATAATACATAAAGCAAGTGAAAAGTGAAAAAGGCATGAAACGGGAAAAAGCCTCGAAGACGCAAAAGTCGTCGTTATCCTCCATGGAACTTTTCATCCAAGAACACCTGGACAACAACAGGCTGTTGCAGTTCAAGTTATCGGAGCTGGAGAAGATCAAGGGCGAAGACAAGATCGAGAGATTAACGGAAGCATTATCCCGTTATGAGATCCAATTTCCGTATAAGAAGTACTATATGATGAATCCCGATGTAATGTTCGAAAACCTCCGAGGTTTCGAGCCCGTAACGGTGAATCAAAAGTTTTATCTTCAGAACGTAAAGTTAGACTTTCGAATGTTTCCCGTTACTTTTCGAGGGAGGTTCCTAATGATAAAGTATTTCCCGTCACTCTATAAGTATGTCAACAACATCGTGGATTACTTTAATGAGGAGGAGCGCATGCGATGCAGTGTCAGGAATAACGTGTGTCCGTTGGAATTCTGGAAACGGAATATTGGGAGGATTGTAAGGGAGGTGATAGAAAACGGGAAAGATGTTACCACGGAGAATCTCAGGGATCAAATCTATGGGATGCATAAGGAGTGTAGTTACTTCAAGGCGAGCACCGCGATGAGTGTTTATAAGCTGCTGAAGGCTCGAAGAATCGTGGATATCTCTGCGGGATGGGGAGATAGGCTCATCGCGGCGATGGCTTATGGTGCCGATAAGTATGTCGGGTTTGATCCTAACGTGAATCTAAGAGAAGGACATGAAGAGATGATAAGAAGATATGGAGATAAGGAAAGATATGGAGATGGGGAAAGATATGGAGATAAGGAAAGATATCGGGTGATCTATCAACCGTTTGAGTGCGGGCATGAAAAACAGGAGGAGCTCTTCGATTTATGTTTCTCGAGTCCTCCCTACTTTGATTACGAGAAATATAGCCATAACCCGGAGTATGCGAGCTTTGAGGACTGGATGAAAAGATTCCTGTTGGCCTCACTGAAAAAGGCTTGGGGATGGCTTGAAAACGGAGGATATCTCGCCATTCACATCGCGGACATTCCGGGACACAGAATCGCGGAACCAATGAATTTATTCATTCATTCGCGTCTGCATGGGGCGAAATATGTGGGGGTTATCGGAGTTGAGGGATCGAGAAATAAAGTATTCCCGATATGGGTGTGGAAGAAGGCAGAGAGCTAAAAGCTAAAAAGCTAAAAAGCATTTATGTCTTTTGAACATAAATGCAGAAATGAAAAACAAACCTGTTCTTATTCCCTTCGTGAAACATGTTGAAGTTACCCGTTGAGTTGCTCGACTACATCATTCACGAAATTAACTACGAGACTTTCGTGAAACTCCCGATGACCTGTAGATTCCTTTATTCTCTGAGAAACAGGGAGAGAGGTGATGAACTTCTTGTGTACAGAGAGAAACGGGTGGAAAAGAGCGAAGATATCATCGATGATAGTATCGATGAAAGGGAACGAGAACTTAACGAAGAGATGATGCAAGAGATCATGAAGAATCCCAGGGAATATATCATCCGTTATTGGGAATCGGACGGGATGCTTCATGGATTGTACGAGATCAGTGCCGCGAATACCGTGAGTACCGCGAAAGCATTAAAGACTTTGAGGCAGAAAGAATATTTTCTGGGCAAGAAAGTTCGGGACTCGTTTTTCAGAGAACCCTATGGTTTCCCTGTTTTTGAGAGGATTTATCTGGAAGATGCGATGAAGAACCGTGACGGATTAGAGTGCACCGAGGAGGAGTTTAGAAACGGGAAATTAGTTTATGGGAGATATAATATTCAGGCCGGGGAAAGGGTGATCGTTGTGGGGTATGTGCCACGATGGATCGATTTTGAGCAGGATGACTTTATTGATGGTCTGTTCGAGGTTGGATTCAAGGAGAAGAGAAACGGGAAGACAGTGTTAGAGTTCAAGGAATTTCGGGTGTTTATTGATGAAAAGTTGGTGTTTGAGAAGGAGTTTAAGTGATGTTAATGCCCGTTGCGACCATTGCAAGGATATTTCTGGATATTTCTGTTCGTGTCACAGAAATATCTTTAAATGTTTTTTTTCAGGACTCTGAATGTCAGGCTGACCCTTCTTTTCCTGGGTACCTTTATGTTTTCGACGACATCGTATTTTCGAGACGGGATTTCGTGATACCATGACCATCGGCTCTCTCCCGTTATGATAAGCAGTGACCTTCTCTCGAGGAGCAACGGAAGTTTCTGTTTGTCACGAATGAAATTCATGACGCATGAAGATAACAGGGATAGTGAGATTACGGGCTCATCGAACATCGGGGAATCAATGTGTTTGGAGATACCTTGCCCCGGGAGATACTCGTTAACTATGATCTGTTCGGGGGTTTTGGGGAAAAACCCGTTTACTTTCTCGAGGATCGACTGGGACCACGATGGTAACGGGTGAGTTTCCTGGGATAACTTCTTTTTCTTGATGATATATTCGTGACCATATTGTTGGATTCTCCGTTTCATGCTCGTGTCCCATGGTTCGGAATCGATATGGTGAATGAGTGCCGTTTCCTCGTCTTGGCTGATAAAATCCTTGATGACTTTTAGGCCGTTTATCATTTTTCTGTGTTCGCGTTCTTAAATTTTTTATTTCATTTTCTTTTTATTTCGATTTCTTTTACTTCCATTTTAGCAAGGAACAGGGGAAAAAATATTATATGTTCTAGTAAAACATATAATATGGTGGATAGGATCTATGAGACTAGTTATCGAAGATCGGAGGAAGAGACGGAGGAGCTGGTGGCGGACTGGGAGATTTTGCTGAGGGTTTTGTTGATTCTTCATATTTGTATTCCAGAAATTCTGGGTGAAGAGGAGTGATATTCACAAAACCGATCTTTTTAAATGCCGTCTTTTTGACTTCTTCGTGCTCTACGGTGACTCTGAAATCGGGGGCCTCTTGGAGATCTCTTTGACCCGTTGTCAAGAAGTACATGAATTTCAACAGGTATTCCGAGTTGGAATATGTAATGTCCCGATAATTCGGGGGGAAATTAAGGAACCGTTTGAGGCCCGAGTAACAGCACTCAAAGGAGCAATAATAAATCTGATCGATGTAGAACTGATATATTTTTTGCCCGTTATCATAGAACTCCTGGAGTCTAACGGGAATACCGATGGGATTCGCACCAAGAGGTTTTAGACACCACAAACAGGATTTTAGTTTCCCTCTGTTTGTCGTATATATCTTCTGAGAGGCGTTGTTTTTGTCTTTGTAAGTGTAGATCTCAGAATCCCGTTGTGTAGGAAATTCGGGGATAATATTAAACTTCTTTTCATGGAACGTGACCTTTTTCAGGTTTTTTAGGTTTTCCAGACTCTCCAGGGTTATATTCCTGTATTTGCCCTCGAAGTAATCCCTGATGATCTGATCGGGATTGATCTTCCGTAAGAAAATCGTGGCAATGTTATTAAAGAAGAGGTGTTGACTCATTTACTATAGGTTTCTGATAGCTTTTTAGGTTATTCAATAGCTCTTGAAGTTTTTGCATCATAACATCAATACCGATTTCCTCAATTTTTTCTATACTTTCTAACATCTCTGGATTCTTGATATCGGTGATGATCTTTTCTGTCTCTGGCAACAGGTCTTGATAATTCTCGAGTTGCAGGTCACTTTGAAGCAGGTTTTGTATTACATCCGAGATTTCTTTGAGTATATCCGTTAATTTTTTTATCTTTTCTTTCTTTATTACTTCTTTCGGGAGAGAGCTAGGGATTTGATTGTAAAGTGTTTCCCGCTGTTTTTTTATTTGCTCGAGTTTCTGATCAAGTTCTTCACCCATAACATCTGTTTTTCTAAACAGGTGTTAATTTAAATTAAAGAATTCTATTAAGATGGTGTCTTTAAAATAATAAACAAATTGTCACCTAAAGTATATTGATATTTGTCTTTATCTTGTATACTTTGATATATAGATATAAACTCGTTTAATATACAGGCAGCAAACGGTTTTTTGTAATTAGAAACGGGTATATTAAAATATATCTTATCTTTTCTATTTTTGAATAATTCTTCTATCCCTATTTTTAAAACCGGATTATCATATAAATCATTGACATAATGAATTCTAGTAATGTTTTTTTCTTTTATTATTTCACGGATTTTATCGAAATTTTCTGGAATCATATATATATTATTATCATTATCTTGATATGAAGATGATGTATTATTTTTTAGTTCTTCAAATTCAGATTTTTTAAGAATTTTGAATTTACTACTTTTATAAATATTTTTTAGTTTTTCGTATTTTCCGACTAAAAAGAGTGTATTTTCAAATTCTGAATTACTACCGATAGCTTCGATATTTTGAACTTCTATAGAATAAATTGCATTACCTTCTTTCATGCTGATTTCATATAATTTTTTTACATTATTTGATTCTTCATTATTATTAATTTTAGGTTCGTTTCCAATTTCGCAATTTCGTTTATTTAATATGTCATTTGTTAATACTTTATTAATTTGATATAATGATTCATCATTTTCTATTTTTATATTCAAATTTTCAGGGAGAGTTAAATTCATATTTGTTGATTCTCCTGCTCCTCCTTCCTCCTTCTCCTTCTCCTCCTTCTTCTCCTTCCTCTCTAACCCTGTTCTTTCTCTTCCTTGTTCTGTTGCTGATGATACTGATGATAATGATTGATTTCGTAGTCGTGCTGGTGGTGCTGGTGGTGCTGGTGGTGCTGGTGGTGCTGGTGGTGCTGGTGGTGCTGGTGGTGCTGGTGGTGCTTGTAGTGCTTGTAGTGCTCCTGGCTGAACAACGGGAAAAGGGATGCTTAGTAGTCGTAAACTACGTTCAATATTTTTCCTTATCCTATCTTCTATTCCTAACAGGAATGAACTACCTTGTCTCTCAAATTTATTTAGTAGGTTTTCGTAATTAATCTTTTTTCCTTCAGTTTCAATGAGAGCTTTTACTTCTTCGTCCATAATTCTGTTCCTTTCTGCTAAAGTATCGTAAATTAATTTAAGATTTCCGGGTAACTGATTAATAAGGAAAATTACATCATCGATCTTTCGAAAGATATTGATTTCATCGATATCAACTTCATTTGCTTCTTCTTGACGACTAATATAATCTTCAAAATCATTTAGAATTTCTATATTTTCCGTTATTCTTTGCAAATCTTGCCTGATATTGTCATAAAGGAAATAAATAAAAAAATAATAGTATCGGGTAATCTCCGAAAAACTATTTGCTAGATTTCGTCTTCTTTGAGGATCAGTGGTGGCAGAATAAGCTTGTTTGATTCTATCGAAAATTTCATATATTTTTTTAACAACTTTTTTAATCATTGATTTAATAGAACTTAAGTCTTCCTTTAACTCACTAAGATTAGTGGCCTCTGCGAGGAAAAGCTTTATGAAATCGAGTTTCTCTTTGAATATGTTAAAGTCATTTCCTAGATTATCTTTGATAATCTCTTTGAAATCAGTGATATGGGAGACAATTTCTTCGATAAAACTTTTTATTGTTTCAAAGAGAAACATAAAAAAATTTCCATAGAAGTCTGTTTGGATTTCGTCAATCTGTTCCCTAGATTTTAGCCCATTAACGGCATTCAAAATGTCTTCATCTGATGAATCAATAAAATTTTCAATTTCCTCTTTGAAGGGCAGCGATTGCTGAATAGTGCCAGATGATAAATTAACTTCCCGAACATTAGTAATAAGATCAATAATAATAATATCAATGTTTATTGAACTAATTGTTTTACCTTGTCTCAGAAGTTTCTTAATAAAATTTAATAAATTGTTCCTACTTTGTTCATCATCTTCGTATTCTTTGTAGAGTTTCTGTAATATAAAGAATTTTTTTAATGAATCATCGTTTTCATCCATGGTAAAAACAAGTTTAAAGAGTTTTTCTAGAGTATTAAACTCATTAAAATCATTAAACAGATCATAGAAAGTTCTTTTATTAACATAACTAAAGATGTTTTCTATCTTCCCGTTATAATTCATAGTGTTAACGGTGAAGTCAACGTTCTTTTGTAGATTACTATGAATTTCCTCTATGGTTTGTATGGTATCTTTAACGGGCATCAAATTAAATTTTTTTTTCAGAATATAAGCCATGAAATAATTTGCAACAAAACAATAAAATTTCCAATTGTTAGCAGAATATGGGCGAAATTTCTTATTATTCTTAAATTCTTGATAGCTTGTTATTTTTTGGAATTCATACAATTCGCTCACATTTTTGATAGTAAATCTGTTGTTACTAGTAAAATTAGAGAAATATTCTCTGAGATAGCTTTCCGAATTATCTTTTCTTTTATACGTAAGGCCTTCTCCAACTCGAATATCGCCTAAAATATTATCGATTAGGCTTCGAAAAGCCATATTCGTTTTGAACCATTCTATCTTTGCATCATTGAAATTCGTATCAATGCTGTTTTTAATTTCCCGGATTTTATCGTAAAACTCGTTAATAAATTTTTGTATCTGTTGTTCCAGAAGTTTTTTTCTTTCTCTCCTGTTTCTATTCATCTTGATGATCCCGATCAGGAAAAATATAAGCGAAACAACGAAAATAATAGCCAGGGTTGAAAATAACAGAGCTTTTACATTGGAGGCTAATTCCGATGTAAACCCAACAAAAAAAGTAAAGATGATCGATAGAACGATAACAATTCCAAAAGTAAAAACGGCAATGCTGCTTGATATTCTAAATCTTTTTCTCGCATTCATTTTATTTTATTAATTAAAACTGAAATTTTATGAAGGTGATTTTCTTACATTTTTAGATTAATTCCATGGCACAATCGCCAGCATCTCAAACCAACGCTTCTACTACCTTGGCCATTAGATCTTCTCGATTTAAAGGAAGCCAAAAAACGGAGGTCCGTAAATACGAGCAGGAAAAAATTAATCAAGTGTACGAAATCATAAAAAAGCAAAAAAGCCTCAAAAATCTTGACTTCAATCTCATGAAAATAGAGGAAGGAAAATACATATCTACCTTCAAATACAAAGATTCTGATCCTCAAGAAATTGGAAAAGTATATGACGATAATGGCAATTTGATTGTAGAAGGTGTTATAACCAAAGAAACTGCATTTTACTTCTCTCTTGACGAAGGGATAACACCTATTGAAGATTCGAAAAAGAAATCAAATGTCGATTTAGATACATACCTTGTGGACGTTAACGAAATCGATATGCAAGTTAAGTTTATCGGAGACGGAGTATCAGTAACAGAAATCAGGAAAAAGGGAATGGCAGAAGTAATTATGACTATCGAAAACCAAGAAATTAAAGGAAATGTCAAATTAGATCCTGATGTCATCAAAGTGATAGAAAATTCAAATACAAATGAAATTAGAACTACAGTGACAAGTAGTGGTAGAGAAGATTTCTTATGGTACGTCCTTGTTGTAGGTAAAAAAAATAAAAGAATAAAGAAGTACTTTCAGATCTCATCATATGAGAAAAAATGGAGTAATTACGCCTTTATTGCATCGAAAAATTTATATGAAAAAATAGAAAAAATCATTCACTATGCTTCTCGACTTTATAGAGAGTTTAAAGAAGATGTGGATAAAATGAAGAACGTATCTAAATTGGCTTCAATTATGGAAAAACAAAACAATATCTTTCCTGAATTTGTTCCTCTGCAAAAATTCAGAGAGTTTGTTAATCTGATCTATCATTTTTGTCCTATCGAAAAATCAGTGAAATTGATAGAAGTGATAAAAATTATTCATTACATTTGCAAAATCTACAGAGAATCCAGATCAAGTACTATGTTTGCTAGCGAAGTTTCTGCTCTCAATATTGAAAAGCTTCTCAGCGATCAAAATGCTCAACGTAAGTACGAAGAATATAATACAAAATACAGAACTGAAACAGGTAATTTTCTCTATAACGAAGCAAAGAAAGAACTGAAAGAAGATCAAGGAATTAAAATATTGGAATCTGAAATAAAAAACCCTATTAAAAAAGAACTTCAGCAGTAGTCGTCCGTAAAATCAAAAATTTTTCTTCTCTTTTCTCTTTTTTCTCTTTTTTATCAGCATCAATCATCAGCATCTCAGCATCTCAGCATCAGCATCATCCCGTTTTTTTCTTTTTCTCTTCAAAACCCAAAAAAAATATAAAACTCACAAAAAAAAAAAAAAAAAAAAAAAAAAAAAAAAAAAAAAAAAAAAAAAAAAAAAAAAAAAAAAAATTTTTTCTCCCCCCATTTTTTTTTTTTTTTTTTTCTTTTTTTCTTCCCAAACACGGGAAAAAA
>Ga0080006_1138339_pt1 | contig 17991 bp, 13 predicted proteins | sample RS3BMetagenome_FD_69209 | JGI IMG/M metagenome (GOLD analysis project Ga0080006, IMG submission 69209) | Ferric oxide microbial mat and aquatic microbial communities from Rainbow Spring, Yellowstone National Park, USA - RS3B (SPADES... ... | reverse complement strand
CGAACCGAGGGCTTCGGCCACCTGGGCCTTGCGATCGCGACGGCCGACCCCCCGGAGCTTGAGCGGATAGCCGATGTTCTCGGCGACCGTCATGTGCGGCCAGAGGGCATCTTCCTGAAAGACGAGCCCGACCCGTCGGGTCTGCGGCGGGACCTCGTGGACGAGCCGACCATCAAAGTAGATCTCGCCATCGTCGAGCGGTTCGAGACCGGCGATCAAGCGGGCCAGCGTCGATTTGCCCGACCCCGACGGCCCGAGGACGTACGAAAGCTCGCCGGGGCGGATCTCCATCGACGCCCCATCGACGACGGCCACCTCGTCGTACCGCTTGACCAGATTTTCGATCACAACCCGGATCATGACGGGACATACCCTCCCGCCACCCGGGCGACCCGACGGTAAAGCTGCCGGGTCCAGGCGGTCCACTCTCCCCGGAGCCAGGCCCGGAATCGAGGCTCGCGGGCCAGCCGACCATCGACCGCCCGCGCCAGATCGGCGATCAGATTCCCATCGATCGGCCGCTTCGGCTTCGACCAGCTCTCGACCAGCCAGGCCCTGGAATCGGAATCAGGGGCAATCTGTTCGAGCAAGGTCTCGACCATCGGCCCGCCACTGGCATCACTCAACAACCTCGCGACCGACGCCGGCGGCCAGGGAGGACGCTCCCCCAGGGCCGCTTCCGCCTTGCTCGGATGACCAAAGCGATCCAGCGCCGCGACCGCCTCGCGAAGTTCCTCACGCGAGTCAACCAGAGCCGCGCCCAGAAGGTCGGCCAGGAACTCGTCGGCGGCCGCGCGATCGAATTCATTACCAGTCAGCGGCGGAGACCAGTCGCGGATCGAGAGCGTCCTGATCAGCGATCGGGCTCGAACCGGGCTTGGCCCCCCCTCGACCAGAGCCACACCCTCCGATCGAACCGGCGAAACCGTCCCCATGATCCGCGATCCCGGGTCGGCCGCTCCCCGGACCAGTCGTTCGTAACCGACAGCCCATCCCTCCGACTGGAGAATAGCCCTGGCCAGACCGAGCGAGTCGGGATCGTCTCGGGGATCGCCGATTTGCATCGATCTCGCCGCGATCCCCTGATCCGTGACCGATGGCCGATGCACCGGCCGGAGATCGTGCGGAGGATACGGACCCGGAATAACCATGCGACCCGAGGCCACCAGTCGGGCCGAGGTCAAGAACGATCCGCCCAGGATCAGATCGACCCCACCTCTCCGATCGACCGCGCTTTCCAGTTTTTCACCGGGTGCCAGAATTACCCAGACCACCGAGCCTCGATCACCCGAATCGCGGAGCAAGGCTTCGACCCGATCCCGGTCGGCCTTCGGCCAGTTGGTCGCGATGATCAGCGGGATGTCAGTCGAACCACAACCGGATAGAGTGAGGAACAGCAAGGCCAGCGAAAGGGTAATCCAAAGCGATTTGAAATAACAAACCCACCGGTAAAATGGGGAAGTTGGCCTAGAATGGGTCGAGTCGGGGCTGATTTTGTCTGATCCAAGCAATTTGAAAAAACAAAGCCACCGGTAAAATGGATAGGTCTGCGCAGGGTGGGTCGAGCCTCGGGCGAGTCCCACCAAGTGGAGATCGAAGAAGTGATCCGCCTCTTTGAAAAAACAAAGCCACCGCGAAAAACAAACCCACCGGTAAGATAGACAAGTTTGCGTAGGATGGGATAATTCACTCGGCGGCGTTACCGGCCGACGGACGGCGTTGATGGACCAGGACGATGCCCATGGCATCCAGAAGATCGAGGCGGCATTGCTCAAGGTCATGATTCCGGGATGATCCTGGGGGCGGAAATCTCTTCAAAGACTTCCGCCCCTCTTGAACAATATCGTTGCGCCGGCGATCGGTTAGCAGACTTCCTGGCAAAACTTCGGACTTCAACGCTCGGGGCGACTGCCGAGGGTTACGCTCAGGGTGACTTCCTTGCCGTCTCGCTTGACGACGATCTCGACCATGTCCCCCGGCTTGTTGCGACCGAGCGAGTCGGTGTAGTCGTAGATCGAGCTGATGGGTTTGCCGGCGTAGCCGATGATCACGTCGCCGCCCTTGATGCCGCCCTTCTCGGCGGGCGACCCTTCGCGAACGCCCGAGAGCTTCACGCCTTTTTCCTCGGCACCGTAGTCGGGGATGGTGCCGAGGTAGGCCCCCATGCCGACCCGACCGGGGTCGGGAGCGCCGGAGCCGTGGGGATTCCGGGCGGTCTCGACCGGCTTCACAAAGGTCGGGCGGTTGGGTCGTCGGGCGAGGTCGAGCAGGAGGATCTCGCCGAAGTTGGCGATCCGCTCCATCCCGACGAAGTTGATCCGGTCGGTGTCATCCGACGGTCGGTGATAGTCGGCGTGGAGCCCGGTGAACGGGAAGAGGACCGGCACCCCTTTATTGAAGAACGACTCATGGTCGCTGCCGCCGAGCCCGTCCGACGCCCCCTTGACCGCCTTGACCTTGAACCCGGCCGCCGAGCCGACCGCCGAGACGATCTCTTCGAGGCCAGCCGTGCTGCCGGTGCCCAGGACGGTCAGCTCGCTGTTGTCGTTGAGCCGGCCAACCATGTCGAAGTTGATCATCATCACCGTCTTGTCGAGCGGATAAAGGGGATGCTCGACATAGTGCTGCGAGCCGAGGAGCCCTTTCTCCTCGCCCGAGAACGCCATGAAGACGATCCGACGAGGCAGGGGTTCGGGACGACTGGCCAGCCGACGTGCCAGCTCCATCACCAGGGCCGTACCCGAGGCGTTGTCATCGGCTCCGTTGTGGATGGCACTCGACAGGAACGCTAGCGATCCCGACGCCATCCCGCCGTGGCCGAGGTGGTCATAATGAGCGCCGACGACGATCGTTTCCTCGGCCAGCGGCCCGGCCCCTTCGAGGACGCCGATGACGTTCTTGGTCGGGAGCCCCTTGCGGGTGATCTCGAACGAGCCGTTCAGGGTCCAGCCGTTGAGAGGTCGCGAGCGGGGCTTGAGGTCGGAATCGATCTCTTTTTCGAGGGCTTCGAGCTTGGGCTGGCCCGAGGCTTCGAGCAGCTTGTCGGCCTCGGCTCGCGAAAGCGATAGGAAAGGGATCGGTGAGTTCTCGTCGGGACCGGCGGCGGTGAAGCGGAGCACCTGATCAGCGGTTCCCTTCAGGCCCGCCAGGTCGTTGACCATCAGGACCGCCCCGGCGCCGTGCTGGAAGGCGTTGGTCGCCTTGTGGACGAAAGTGGCGTAGTTGGTCGTCATCTTGCCCGCGAACGGGCTCTTCTCGTCGTCGAGCTGCGGCTCGCGACGGATGACCAGGACCGCTTTTCCCTTGACGTCGATTCCCGCGTAGTCGTCATAGTCGAGCTTGGTCGAATCGTCCTTGGCGGTGATCCCGTAGCCGGCGAAGACGATGGGCATGCCCGCCAGGTTCCCGCCGCTGCCAATCGCCAGAGGCTGGGCCGCCGACTTCTCCAGCTTGATTTCGGCGCCGTCCGGCCCCTTGAAGGCGATTGGCGAGGTCGGCACGAGCTCGGGGTTGCCCTTGATGCTGAACGCTTGAAAATAGTCGTCGAGCCCCCGAGGCGGCTTCAAGCCCGACTCCTTGAACGAGGCGGCGATGTGGTCGGCCGACGCCTCGATTCCCTTCGTCCCGGGAGCCCGGCCATCCTGAGCGTCGGCCGCGAGAAAGCCGACATCCGCCTTGAGCCGCGCCTGGCTCGGGCTGACATAGGGTGTGTCGCCCCAGGCCAGGGCGGCGATCAGGCCCACCACCCCGAGCGTCGAGACAGGACCGATCGCGAGCTTGACGAATCGGGAGAACATGCGGATTCCATCCTTCAGACCAAGGAGGAGCAAGGCGGGCGGCGCCGTAACGTCCATCAATTTCCGGGCTCAATCTGGTTGATTCTCAAGTCTTTGCCCACGATCGTCAAGCGGTTGCGATCCGGACCCGGCGGGGTGTAAGATGAATAACTACGGACTTGACCACGATCGGGTCGGCGAGGGGGAAGTGGGATGCTCGACGCCTTGGTGGCCCGATGGGCGACGCTCCTGGTCGACTACTGCCTTCGGGTTGAACCTGGCGAGACGATCCTGATCGCCTCCGAGATCGAGGCCCGAGCCCTGGTCGAGGCCTGCTTTCGTGAGGTCGTCTTGCGAGGCGCTCATCCGGTTGTCCGTCTCGAGCTTCCCGGTCTGGCCGAGTTCTTCGTCGGGCATGGCAACGACGCCCAGCTCTCGCACCTCTCGCCGATCTCGATTCGCGAGGCCGAGGTGGCCGACGGTCGAATCCGGATCTCGGCCGAGACCGACACGCGGTCGATGCGAGGCGTCGACCCGAACCGGCAGGCGATCGTCGACCGGGCCCGGGCTCCGCTCCGCGAGCTGGCCGGGCAAAAGCGATGGGTCCTGACCCAGTATCCCACGGCGGCCTATGCCGCCGACGCGAAGATGGCGATGAGCGATTACGAGGCCTACGTCGCCTCGGCGATGTTCCTCGACCGCGATGATCCGGTCGCCGCCTGGCAAGGGCTCGGTCGTCGACAGGCGGGGCTGGTCGAGTTCATGTCAGGTGTCTCGGAGGTCCGGATCGAGGGGGACGGCACCGACATCAGGCTCTCCGTGGCCGGTCGAAAGTGGATCAACTCCGACGGTCGCCGCAACATGCCTTCGGGAGAAATCTTCACCGGGCCGGTCGAGACATCGGCGCGGGGAAAACTCCGGTGCAGCTTCCCGGTTTGCCGGGGTGGTCGCGAGCTGGTCGGGATCTCTCTGGAATTCGAGGCGGGAAAGGTCATCTCGGCCAGGGCCGAGGAGGGCGAAGACTATCTGCTCTCGATGCTCGACCTCGACCCCGGCGCCCGCTACCTTGGCGAGCTTGGCCTCGGTCTGAACGCGGGGATCGACCGCTTCACCGGCAGCATCCTCTACGACGAGAAGATCGGCGGAACAGTCCATCTGGCGCTCGGCAACAGCTATCCCGAGACCGGCGGTATCAACAAATCCGCTCTTCACTGGGACTTGATTCTCGACCTCCGCCAGGGGGGGCGCGTCACCGCCGACGGCCGGACGGTGATGGAAAACGGCCAGTGGCTGGTCGGTTGAGCGGACTCATCGAAACGAGACCTCGGGAGAATTTGCCATGATCAGCGGTCGACGGTCAGTCGGGCTCGTGGCCTTCCTCGCCCTGGCCTTCGGGTCGACGGCAGCCCCGGCGCAGCAGGTCTCGGAGTCGGTCCTCAAGGACCGGGTCGCGCAACTGGTCGAGCGGCTCGAATCGCCCAAGGTCGAGGCCCGAGCCGCCGCCGAGAAGTCCTTGATTGACCTCGGCACCAGGGTCTTGCCGCTCCTGCCGACAGTCATCGACAAGAAAAAGACCGACCTGAACGAACGGGTCGAACGCGTCCGCGCGGCGCTCCTGGAAAAGGACGAGAAGATCAACCTCGGGGCTTCGAAGATCACGCTCAAGGGGAACGGGATGCGTCTGACCGAGGCGATCAAGGCGCTTCAGAGTCAGTCGGGCAACATCATCACCGACCTCCGCGAGGCCAACGGCGCCGAGGCGACCAACCCGGCTCTCGACCTCGATATCCAGGACAAGCCCTTCTTCGAGGCGCTCGACATCATCGCCGAAAAGGCCGGCGTGACCATCAACCCCTATACCGGCGACGGGACCCTCGGCCTGATGGCCGGCGGGATGGCTCCCGCCACGCCCGACAAGCCGGCGATGGGCAAGCCGCTCCTGATTTACTCGGGTCCGTTCCGGATCCAGTTCAAGCAACTGGCGATCGTCAAGGACCTCGGCGCGACGGAAGGAACCGCCACGGCTTCCTTCGAGGTGCTCTGGGAGCCCCGGATCCGACCGATGCTCCTGGCGGTCAAGAACGAGGAACTCAAGATCGTTGACGATCGAGACAAGGAAGTGAAGCCGCAGGTCGGCCAGGAAGAAAACGAGACTGGCCTTCGCGCCGGGAATTGCGTGGCCGAGCTGAACCTGAATCTGACCGCTCCCGAACGCGCGGCGAAGACTTTCAAGAGCTTGAAGGTCAAAGGCGCCGTGACCGTTCCTGCCGGGATGCGGCAGTTCAAGTTCCCCAAGCTCAGCGCCACCAACGTCCTCCAGAAGCAAGGCGACATCAGCGTCCTGCTCGAATCGACCGAGGTCGAGGAACAGATCTGGCGGGTTGCCCTCCAGGTCTCCTATCCCGAAGGCGGCGAGAACTTCGACAGCTACCGCCAGGGGCTTTTCAACAACCGGCTCTGGCTCCAGAAGGCCGACGGCACACGGTTCGAGCACAACGGGGGCATGAACAACACAGGGGCCAGTCAAGGCAAGATCAGCTTTGAATACATGTTCGTCGACGCCCCCGGCAAGCCGAGCGACCACATGCTCGTCTACGAATCCCCGGCCAAAGTCGTGGCCATCCCCCTCGAATTCGAGTTCAAGGACGTCCCGCTTCCCTGAGATAACGCGGTTGGCGGAGAGATTGGCTCTCGCATTCCCTCTCCGTGGGTCTTTATTGAGCCCCCTTCAGGGGTCTTTATTTAGCCCAGGCGTTCACGCCTGGGAATGGAAAGAGACAAAAAAACAGCCCCCTTCAGGGGGCTTCTCTCCATCGCCTTCAGGCCGAAGCTTCCCAGGCGTTCACGCCTGGGCTCAACAAAGACCCACGCAGGTCCGAAAATCATCACGCTGTCATCTTTAAACCACGACTACAGGCCGCCGCCGAACAACTCGCGCGTGGTCGGCAGGTATTTTTCGGGAGAGGCCGTGTTGACCAGGACGACCCGGTCTCCCGGGCGGATCATGCCGAGGTCGGCCAGTTGGGGGAGGCTCGCGAGAGTCGCGGCCCCTTCGGGCGACCAAGCGAAGCGGCGTTCTTGCCACTCTTCGCGGATCACCTGACGGATCGCCTCGTCCGAGACGGCCACGGCGCAGCCTTCAGACTCTCGGACGATCTTGAGAACGTTGATGTGACCGAGATTCTTCGCCACGTTCAGGCCGGTGGCAATCGTCGAGCCTGGGTCCTTCGGACTGATATCGGGGTCTCCCGCAAGAAAGGCGCGGACGATCGGCGTGGTGACCTCGCTCTGAACGCAGATCATTCTCGGACGCTTCGAGTCGACCAGACCGAGCGCTTCCAGTTCATCAAAGGCCTTGGCCATCCCGACCACGCCGGTTCCGCCGCCGGTCGGATAAAGGATGACGTCGGGCAGGCTCCAGGTTCGAGTGGCCAGTCGGTCGCCCGACGGCTCAGCCATCTCCAGGCCGAGCGTCTTCTTTCCTTCGGTCCGCCAGCCCGGCTCCTGAAACGTGGCGACGCTGAAGTAGCCTTTCGGAACGTAGTGGTCGCGGACCCTCGCCCCGCAGTCGATGATGGTCCCGGCGACGAGTTCGAGCGAGACTTGATCGGGATAAAGCTTCGCGAGAGCCGCGACGTTTCCCAGGACGGGCCGATCGGTATCGGGCGACATCACCACGGCCACTTCCAGACCAGCCGCCACGGCGTAGGTCGCCAGCGAGTCGCCCGCATTCCCCTGCGTCGGCACGGCCAGCTTGGTGAGACCCAGCGCGCGGGCCATCGAGACCGTCATCGCCATGCCGCGATCCTTGAACGAGAGGGTCGGATTGGCCCCGAAGCCGGGGTGAGGCCGCCCCTCGTCCTTGATCTCGAATCGACAGCCCAAGCGATCGGCCCAGGGATGATGATAGGGTAGGGAAGGGGTGTTCCCCTCGCCGAGCGAGACGACCGACCGGCGATCGTCGGGGTCGGCGACGTCGAGCGGCAAGAGCCCGCCGAACCGCCAGAGATCACGTCGAGAGGGATCCCACCCGCCCTCCTGGCCTCGTTCCACCTTGAGCCGATCGAGGTCGAGGATCATCTGGACGGGCCGACCATCGACCTCGCAGAGGTTCATCACGCGGTCTTTGGGATAGGTCGCGCCGCAGGTCGGGCAGGCCAGGTGAGAGACAAAACGCATCGCAATCGGACCTTATCGTCTAGGATGAGAGGAGGAAGGTTGCGGCGAGACTCCTCGCGATCGAGGTCTCCTGACCATAAGATGCGGAATCTCCCGGTCGATCGGACCCTCTCGATCAAGGTGACCGAAGTGATTGGCGTTGTCAAACCAGGAGCGGGATTCTCGGCCGGTCGCTCACGGAGTTTTCCGCCACGATGAGTCGAGAAGAGACGAGCCAGACCCGACTTCCCCGAGGGGTCACGCTCCTGCCTCGAAGCCGGGGCGGTCGACGGTTTCTGTCGAAAATCCGTCAGAAGGGCGTCGAGATCCACCTGGGGATTTATGAATCCGCCGGTCTGGCCGGTTTCGCCTTCAACGTCGCCTCGGAGGCGATCGGCCGGGGCTCGCGGCCTCCCAACCCGATTCCCGACGACGAACAGCCCGACGCCGAGACCGTCTGGCGGATCACCGGTCGAGTCCGTCGACGACTCGGTCTCGACCGGGAGACTCGTCGGCTCGAAGTCGCCTCGCCCGACCCCGAGCAGCTTCTTGTCTTCTTCGAGGTCACGGTGGTCGGCTTCTGGCGCGACCAGGCCGCGAGGTCCGACACGGGGCAGGGGGTCGACGTGGCGAGCCGTCGGCTGGTTCATGACGCCCAACTCGTTTTCGGAGGCTCGACAAAGAACTCACTCACGCCCGACGAGGCCATCGCCCGGCTGGTGGCTCGCCGGGTCGATCGGGCCTTCCGTCGCGCCGATCTGACCCGAGCCATCCTCGATGACGACGGCGACGAGGACTGGCGAGTCGCCCGGTGGCTCGTCCTCCCCGATCATCACCCGCAGGGCCGGGGATTTCGCGACGAGGTCCGCTATCTCTATCCGGAACTCTTCGAGGCCGAACCCGGCCCCAATCACGGGGTCCCGCACTGGGCCTGTGTCCTGGCTGTTGACCCCCCTTTCAGCCTCGATAAGATCCGCGACGCCTATCGAACTCGATCGAAGACCCTTCACCCCGACGTCGGAGGCACCCACGTCGAATTCGTCCGGCTTCGCGCCGCTTATGAAGAAGCGCGCGATTATTGCCGGGTCATGGGACTTTGATCTGAGCAGAGTGGTCGCTGGTTCGTCGGGTTCTCTTTCTTCACTGACCACCGACCACCGATCACTTCCCCGGCGACCACTGACCACTTGGAAGCCCGGGCTTGGGGCGTTATAGTCATCCCAGACAAATCGATCAGCAGACACGATCGGGAAGGAGTCCTGCCGTGCCCGATGTTCGTCGACTCCGAACCGGCCTCTTGATGGTTTTGATGATCGGGGCGGGCTTGCTAGCTTCAACGATCGAAGCCCAGGCCCAGACCGAGGCGGAGGGGCTCTCCGCCAGCTTCCGCAAGGCGGCGAAACGGGTCTTGCCCGCAGTGGTCACTGTCCGACCGATCGGGGCGCCTCCCCCTTTTGAAATCTCGGGCGGGTCGGTCAACCCATTTGACCCGCCGAACAGCCGCCCGGTTCCTCGCGAGCCTAGCGGCTCGGGTGTCGTGATCGACGCGAGTCGAGGCCTGGTCCTGACCAACGACCACGTCATCCAGGGAGCCACTCAGGTCGTGGTGGTCCTGGGAAACGGTCGCGAGCGACCGGTCAAGAGCCAGTGGCGTGACCCCAAGAGCGACCTGGCCCTGCTTGCGATCGACCCGGCGGGACTGGTCCAGGCCGATTGGGGTGATTCCGAGGTTCTCGACACCGGCGACTGGGTCCTGGCGGTTGGTCAGCCTTTCGGGCTCTCGGGTACGGTGACGGCCGGGATCGTCAGCGGTAAGGGTCGAGGGATCGGCCTGGCTCTTTACGAGGATCTCATTCAAACCGACGCGGCAATCAACCCCGGGAATTCGGGCGGACCGCTCGTGAACCTTCGAGGCGAGATTGTCGGGATCAACACGGCGATGAAGACGACCAGCGGCGGCTTCGAGGGCTTCGGCTTCGCTGTCCCCGCGAGCCGGGCCCGTCGAGTCGCTTCCGACCTGGCCGAATTCGGCCGGGTCCGGCGGGCCTATCTCGGGGTGACGATCCGACCAATCGACCCGGCGACCGCCGACCGCCTGGGCTCGACCTCCGCCGCCATGATCACGAGCATCGCACCTGGCAGCCCCGCCGCCAGCGCCGGGCTTCAAAACGGCGACCTGATTCTCCAGGTCGCCGGCAAGCCGGTCGAAGGTCCGGGACCTCTTCAATCCCTGATCGAAGTCGCGAAGGTCGGCGAGCCCTTGAATCTCCTGGTCTCGCGACCCGGCCTTCCGCAACCGCTTGAAATCCAGGTCCGGCCCGCGCCTCAGCCCGAACGCTACAGCCTGGCCCAGCCCTCGACCTCGCCACCGGGAATCAACATCAACGTGCCGGGCGCCCGGCTCAACTTGCCCGGCCCGATCATCAACATCGGCCCGCCTCCGCAAGCGCCGGTCGAACCCGAGCCTTTGCTCAACCCCGCCCCGACAACTCCGGCCGTGCCGCCCGTCCCCGAAGATCGACCGACGATCCGGTCTCGCCCGACGACTCCCGAGAACTCCGGCCCGCAGGAAACCGCCGCGCGGTCACCGACCCGATTTCCCGAGCTGGGACTTCGCCTCTCCGAACCCAACCCGAGCTTGATCCGCCGGTTTCGGTTCGTCCGCGAGCCGCAAGGCTTGATCGTGATGGACGTCGAACCCGACAGCCCGAGCGATCGCGGCGGCCTGGAAGTCGGCATGGTGATCACCGACGCGGCGAACCGCAAGGTGACCAGTCTCCCCGAGTTCCGCGAAGCTCTGGCGCAGCGCCCGGGCGGTCGCGACCTTCTTGTCCGCATCCTGAAAGGGAACAAGGCCGAGTTCCGGGTGATCTTCGACAAGACCAATCCCGACGAGACCAGCAAGCCCGACCCGGAGATCTCCTTACCCCGGGTCGAACCTCCGACGACGGAGTCGACCCCGACCCGGAAACCCGAATGACGAGATGACGCGGGGGCGGCCCCTTCGCCGGGCTTGATCGGCGAGGCAAGGCCCCCGTCCATGGATTGGACCGAACCCCGAACGGCTCCGCCGAAGGCCCTCTCGCCCCATGAACGCGCGCATCCTGATCGTCGACGACACGCCCTTGACCCGCGAAACCCTCCGACTCGTCCTCGAAGCCGACGGATACGAGGTCGACGCCGTCTCCGATGGCCCGATGGCCCTCGAACTCCTCCGGAGCAGTCCTTATCAACTGTTGATTACCGACCACCGGATGCCCGAGATGTGCGGGATCGAGCTTCTCGGGTGCGTCCGATCGGAAAAAATTCCGTGCGGCGTGATCGTCCTGACCGGCCACGGCGACCCGCAACTGGCCCTCGAATGCATGAAAGCCGGCGCCGATGACTTCGTCGCCAAGCCTTGCGACCCCTCCCGACTCGCCCTCCTCGTCCACCGGACCCTCGAACAGCGCAAGCTCATTGACGAACTCGAACACCTCCGCAACCAGCTCCGGGTCGACTACCGGTTCCACAGCATCCTCTCGAAAAGCCCGAAGATGAAGCGAATCTTCGACCTGATCAAGAACGTCGGGCCGCTCGGCTCGACCGTCCTGATCTGGGGCGAGACCGGCACGGGCAAGGAACTGATCGCCCAGGCGATCCACGCCTCCGACACCCGCCGCGATGGGGCCTTCGTCGCGCTCAACTGCGCGGCTTTGAACGACTCGCTGCTCGAAAGCGAGCTGTTCGGCCACGAACGGGGCGCCTTCACCGGCGCTGATCGCCGCAAGAAAGGGCGGTTCGAGATGGCCGACGGCGGGACCCTGTTCCTCGACGAGATCGGCGAGATCTCCCAGGCGATGCAGGCGAAGCTGCTCCGGGTCCTTCAGTCGGGAACCTTCGAGCGGGTCGGCGGGACCGAGACGCTCTCGGTCGATGTCCGGATCGTCGCCGCCTCGAACAAGCGGCTCGAAGTCGAGGTGAAGGCAGGTCGGTTCCGCTCGGACCTCTTTTATCGCCTGGCGGTCGTCCGGATCGACGTCCCCCCGCTCCGCGAACGGGTCGAGGATATCCCGCTCCTGGCCCTCCACTTCCTCGAAAAGTTCAAGGGCAAGAGCACCCCGCCCGTCACCGAGATCGACACCGGAGCCATGCAGGCGCTCCTCGAACACACCTGGCCGGGCCACGTTCGCGAACTCGAAAACGCGATCAAGGCGGCCGTCGCGATGGCCGATGGCACCGTGATCCATCGCGACGCCCTACCCGCCACCGTCGCCCCCCGCAAAGGCCGAGGCAACGGCTCAAGCTCAACGAATCTGATCGATATCGAGATCACCCTCCCCGAATTAACGGCTCAACTCGTTTCCCAGGTCGAGCGCGACTATTTCACCCGGCTCCTGGTCCAGTACAAGGGGAACGTCGCCCGATGCGCCCAGCACAGCGGCCTTTCGAGACGTAGCGTGACCCAGAAGCTTCAGAAATACGAACTCGACCGGACCCGCTTCAAGGACAAGGACGGCAGCTCCGGCGATTGGGCGGTGGTCCTGGATTAAAAGCAGTTCTCGGTCGCATCGCCCACCCTTCGCCGGATAAGGGGTTGTTGCTAGATCTGGGCGATACCTGCGTGATTTGGGCAATCTGATCGAAACGAAAGAGAAAGACCGACGCCTCCCATCCAGAGATGACCCAGCCCTTAAAAAGACCGTATCAACGTACTGATCCCAGCACGCCCTTGATCTCGTGTATAATTCCGGAGGGGATGACGACGATCGAGAAGGCGGTTCAACCGGAGCGGGCGGAAATGAAGACTATCCACAAGTATTCGCTTGACACGACCAACGAAGACAAGATCGTCGTCATGATGCCCAAGGTCGCCAAGATCGTGATGGTCGGCTCGCAACTGGGTCAGCCTTTCCTCTGGGCCATTGTGGACACAGAAAGCCCCCTGCTCCCAAGGCATTACCGTCTGATCGCAACCGGCCAACCGATCCCCGGCGGTTATGACCATGTCGCGAGTTTTACCAGAAACAATGGTGAGTCCACCTGGCACCTTTTCGAGTGACCTGGTCTACGCTACGGGAACTCAAATCGTCGTGACAAAGCCGTCGCGATCAATCTTTCCTCGATGACCGAGGTCCGCCCAGTCGGGTCGATTGGGTACCAGCGCCTGAAGCGACCCTTCGGTGTCAGGGCCGAGGACCAGGCCGGATTCATCAACCACGCGGAGAGCCACGCCGGGCAGGGGGTGGCCGATTGTGCCGGGTTTCTGGCCGATCTGGTGGATGTCGTACTGCGGTTCGTGGATGTCCGGCGACGACGCCGTCAAGGGACCGAGTTTCGGGTCGTCGTAGTGAGGCAAGGAGAGGTCGATCGGCTCGGGTCGATCGGGCGTGAACCCGAGCGCGGTCCGGGCCGCCACGCCCGCGACCAGAACCGCTTGCCGGACCCGGAAGACGTCGATCGGCGGCTCGACAGGCTTGCCGTAAGAGATGACGATCGTTCGCCTCCAGCCTCTGGGCCACTTCCTGAAAAAGAGGCCTCCCGAGAAGCTCATGATCGATCCCCAGACGTTGTCGAGATAGACCGGAATCACCGTGACGTTCGATCGCTTCGAGAGGATCACCTCGAAGCCTCGGTGAAACTCCGTGGTCATCCCGTTCCGGGACAGTAATCCTTCGGGAAAGATGCCGAGCAGACCGCCTTCGTCGAGGACCTTCCGGCAGGCTTCGATCGAGGCTCGTTGCGCTTTCGGTCCGCTGAAGGGCACCGAGATCAGGCCGCATCGTCGGGCCAGATAGCCGACCATCGGCCAGCCGAAGACGTTGGCGTTGACCAGCGCCGTACCTTTCCTCGGCAGCGTGGCCGCCAGGAAGAAGCCGTCGAACCAGGAAAGATGGTTCGAGACCAGGAGGACCGGCCCGGTCCTGGGGATGTTCTCGCGGCCGATCGCCCGGAGGTTGTACCGCAAGAACAGCATCAAGCGAAGCCAGGGCTGGACAATCCAGGGCAGGGCGGCGACAAACAGACCGAGCAAGATCGTCAGGCCCACCAGCCCGACAAGGCACCACTCCCAGCCGTTTCGAGGGAGCCAACCCATCACGACCAGGGGGACCAGAGAACGCGGATCAAGGTTTGTCATGGGTCGGTTTCGGCTCGCGTGAGAGGATCGGGACGATAGCGAGGATCAAGAGAGCCAAGGCACCGGCCGAAGCCAGCACGACCCGATAGTTTTGTTGAGCGGTCGCCAGAGCCTGCGCGAACAGGGCGTCACCCGCGACGCTCAGGTTCGAGGCCGCCATGAAGAGGGCGTAGGTCGAGGCCGCCATTCTCGGGTCGGAGGCCTCCATCGCCAGGACGCAAAAGACAGCGTCATCCCAGCCGTTGGCCATCCCGAAGACGAAGGCCAGGGCCCCGGCCGACCACCCGTCGCAGACCAGGACCTGCGCGGCGGCGGTGATCGCCAGACCGAGAATCCCGATCGTCAGCCGCCCTTTCAAGCTGATCCGGGTCGCGAGAATCGGCAAGAGCGAGGCCCCCGCCGCTCGGCCCATGTAGCGGATCGCTCCGAACCGGCCGACGTCGCCCTGACTGAAATGCAAGGCATCATAATAGAGCGGAAGGTTGAACTCCACGCCCAGGCCAATGATTCCGTAGGCCGCGCCGAAGCCGAGGATCGCCAGCGACCGGGGACGCACCATCACCCGGAGTGCCGACCAGTGAAACAGCTCGTGGTCGAACGCTCGGATCGGTTCCCGGACAAACATCGAAAGCGTCAGGGGAATCAGGCCCATACTCGCGCAGGTCCAGAGGACTCCCGAGCTTCGTCCCGGCCCGAGTCCGGTTTGCTCGATCCAGGCGCCGAAACCAAAGGTGCAGATCATCGTCGCCAGGAACCTCGAGACCATCAAGGTTCCCTGGACCCTCGACCGATCCTCGGGCGGGGTCACGTCGACGACCATTCCGTCGCAGCAGGTGTCAAAGAGCGACATGCCGCCGATCGAGGCGACCGCCATCAGGGCATAGGCAGCCAGGTGCCGCGCGGGATGGATCAGGCTCAGACCGACGAGCGCGGACCCCTCGATCAGGAGCCCCAGCACGATATAAGGTCGGCGATGCCCCAGGCCCAGCAGATTGACGCGGTCGGAGATCGGGCCCAGCAGGAATTTCAAGACCAGGGTCATCAGGACGGCCGACTGAACGAAGGCGACCGTTCGCGGGTCGACTCCGGCGTCGATCATGTATTTCTTGTTGTAGTTCAGCAGATAGGCGACCGTGACCCCTTGCAGCGCGTAGATCGAGGCGAAAAAGGTCAGATAGATCTGCGGTACCTTTGGTCTCGCGGTCACGTCGCGTCCTCGTCCGGGTCATTGTAGGCGAGCAGCGGGCGCGATAGTTTCCCCTTTCGGTAGCAATCGCGAAACATCTCCTTGGCTTTTTCGGGAAGGTTGGTCGCTTCGATCCGGGCGATGGTCTCTTCGACGGGATAATCCACGCGCTTCAGTTCCACCTTGTTATCTTCGATGACCGCGTAAGCCGCGCGAGGGTCGCCGTCTCGGGGATTACCGACACTACCGGGATTGATCACCACGCTCGAACCGGCCCGGAGGTTGAACTGCATGTGCGAGTGTCCCACGCAGACCACGTCGGCCCCGCAATCCTGAACCCGGCGAGACCAGGTTTCCGGGTCCTTCATCAGGTATTCATCGAGCGGGTCGCGAGGCGTCCCGTGAACCAGGAGAAACCGCCGACCGCCGAGATTGAACCGCGAAGTCAACGGAAGCTGAAGGAGATATCGCCGTTCGTCGAGGTCGAGTGCCTCCCACATCAAGGGACGAGTCACCCGGGTCAGGTATCGATACCCCGACTCGCCCCGGACCGAGACCCCTTGCGCGACGCCGTGGTCGTGGTTCCCCCGGATCGAATAGCGGGCATGCTCCATCGCCCATCGGACGCAGAGCTTCGGGTCGGGGCCGTAGTCGACTAGATCGCCCAGGCAGATCGCGAAGTCATGCGGCTCGTTGATCGCCGCCAGGGCGGGCCAGTTGGCGTGGATATCGGACACGACCAGAATGCGCATCCCTCCCCCTTCGCGATCGTCGCTGCTAGCTCAACCACCGGTCATGCCAGAGTTGAAACATCAGGAGCGTCCAGAGCGGCTTGCGATGGTCGCGGACGCCGGCTCGATGTTCCTCAACCCTCCGGCTCACTTCTTCGGGCCGGAACAACCCCTGACGACGTAGTCGGTCGGGATCAAGCCAGTCATTCATCATCGGCCCCAGAGGCCCCCGGAGCCAGCGGGCGACCGGAATTCCAAACCCTTTCTTGGGTCGATCGAGGATCGAGTCGGGAAGCCGACCCCGGACCGCCTGCTTCAACAGTCGCTTGGTGACTCCTTTTCCATATTTATAAGAAGAAGGGAGTCGCTGGATCGAGTCGACCAGATTCGCATCAAGAAAGGGAGCCCGGACTTCGAGCCCTCGGGCCATGCTTGCCCGGTCGACCTTGGCGAGGATGTCGTCGGGAAGGTAGGTGTCCTGATAAAGTCGAAGCGACCGGGTCAACGAGTCGCCCCCTGGCGAGAGCGCGGCCGCTCGCAACTGATGCTCGGCCTCGACCTCGAATCCGCCGGGATCGACGAGAAGATCGGCGATTTCAAGACCCGAAAAGGACCCGAGCCAGCGCTGGTGAGCCAGGCTCGGAGGCTCGCTCGCCCCTCGGAGGAACTGCTTGAGCTTGAAATCGAGGCTGATGTTGCCGTGATCCACGGGCAAGGTCTCGACCGCCGCCCGTGCGATCGATCTCGCCAATCTGGGAAGCCTGCGGAAGAGATTCGAGGCTCGTTCGGCGGTGAAGGTCGGATAACCGGCCAGCAGCTCATCCGCGCCGTCGCCTCCGAGAGCCACCGTCACCTCCTCCCTGGCGAACCGGCTGAGCAGGTGCGTCGGCAAGATCGAGGCATCGCCGAACGGCTCGTCGAGCCAGTTCGCGACTTCCGGGAGCAGGTCCATCAGAGTCGTTGCCGAGAAGGTCCGCTCGCGATGATCGGTGCCCAGGTAACGGGCCACGGTCCGGGCGTGGTCGCTCTCGTCGAAACTTCGATCCTCGAAACCGATCGAAAAGGTCCGGATATTACGCGCGGGTTCCAGCTCCGCCAGGGCAGCGACGACGCTCGACGAGTCGACGCCTCCCGACAGGAACACACCGAGCGGAACGTCCGATCGCCGGTGTCGTGCAACGGCCGCCCGGAAGTCGTCCCAGAAGCGAGCGGAGGCGTCTTCGAAAGCGGGAACTTCGCTCGATGGCTCGGGGGAATCCCAGTAGCGTCGAAGGGTTGAGGAGGTCCCTTGCCGGATCAAGACATGCGCCGGCGGGAGCTTTCTCATCCCCTTCCAGATCGAATGCGGGGCGGGGATGTACTCATAAAAAAGGTAGCGTGCCAGCCCTCGAGGATCGAGCTTCCGAGCCACATCGGGATGGGCGAGCAGGGCTTTCGGCTCGGAACCAAAAACGAAGCCGCCGGTCGGGGTCTCGGCGTAAAAGAGCGGTTTTTGACCCATCCGATCGCGGGCGAGGATCAATCGCTGTCGAGTGATATCCCAGATCGCCAGGGCGAACATGCCGTTGAGATGCCGGGCGAAGTCGTCGCCGTCTTCCTCGTAGAGGTGAACCAGGCTCTCGGTATCGCACTCGGTCCGGAAGACGTGGCCGAGCTTTTGAAGCCGGGCTCGGAGGTCGGGGTCGTTGTAGATCTCGCCGTTGAAGGTCACCCATACGGTGCCGTCCTCGTTGCTCATCGGTTGCGAACCGCCCTCGACGTCGATGATCGAGAGGCGGCGATGGCCCAGACCCGCCGGTCCTTCGACAAAGAAACCGTCGCCGTCGGGACCTCGGTGGGCGATCGTCGCCGTCATCCTGGCGAGCAAGTCGCGGTCGGCGGCGTCGCCCCCGCGATTGACAAATCCGGCGATACCACACATGACAGAATGGGTCCGCTCGCAAAGAAGAGGGTCGAGACGAGTACCGATCGACCATCGTCAGTCAAGCGGCTTGATCCGGATGTTCCGGAACTGGACGAGCG
>Ga0080006_1117455_pt1 | contig 17991 bp, 19 predicted proteins | sample RS3BMetagenome_FD_69209 | JGI IMG/M metagenome (GOLD analysis project Ga0080006, IMG submission 69209) | Ferric oxide microbial mat and aquatic microbial communities from Rainbow Spring, Yellowstone National Park, USA - RS3B (SPADES... ... | reverse complement strand
CGCGAGCGCGCGAAGGGGGTTGCGCTGGTGGCCGCAGGGTACGCCGTCGGCACGGGAAGCGTCGCGGTGCTCCATGGCCTCGTGGGCGGGCTGATCGGGTTCCGGGGACTCCTTGGGCTTGCCCTCGTGGCGCTCGCGTTCGTACCGGTGGTCGGGCGGCGCTTGGTAGAGCCCGCACGGTTCGAGCGTCACGTGGCGGCAGGCGTCCCCGAGTTGCCGGTGCTTGGCGCGGTTGGGCGACGGTTTCGGGGTCGCCTGGGCATCGTGGTCGTGATCGCCGCGGCCGTCTCGGTGGTAAGCGGCCCAGCCAACAGCTTCGTGTACCTCTACGCCGAGAACGTCCGCCGGATGCCGGGCCCGATCGTCTCCGCGATGGTCGTGGCAGCAGGCCTCGTCGGCCTCGGCGGCCTGCTTGCCGGTCGGCGCCTCGCCGATCGGTTGGGTCGGCGCCCCACCGCGGCGGTTGCGCTCGTGGGGATCGCGGCCTTCGGCATCCTCGCTTACAGCGGAAGCTCGACTGCGCTCCTCGTGGGCTACGAGGCTGGCGTGCTCGCTGGTGCGTGTTTCGCGCCCGCCGCGGGCGCCTCCGGCGGGTGCCGGTGTCGAAGAGTCGAGCCGAGGAGAGTCACCTGCCCAAGCCCAAGGAGGATGCCATCGTGCTGGAGGGCACGGTGGTGGAGCCATTGCCCAACGCCATGTTCCGAGTGGAGCTCGAGAACGGGCACAAGGTGCTGGCCCACAGCTCGGGGAAGATGCGGATGCACCGGATCCGGATCCTTCCCGGGGACAAGGTGCAGGTGGAGATCACCCCCTACGACCTGTCGAGGGGCCGGATCACCTACCGGTACAAGTGAGCGGGGACGAGCGGGAGACGGGAACGAGATCGTGAAGGTCCGACCGAGTGTGAAGCCGATCTGCGAGAAGTGCAAGGTCATCCGCCGCCACGGCCGGGTGGTCGTCATCTGCGACAACCCGCGCCACAAGCAGCGGCAGGGGTAAGGGAGGAGCCCGGAGCATGGCTCGTATCGCCGGTGTCGACATCCCCCGCGAGAAGCGGCTGGAGGTGTCCCTCACCTACATCTACGGCATCGGACCCACCTTGTCCAAGGAGGTCTGCGCCAACACCGACGTCGACTCGAGCACCCGGGTCCGGGACCTGACCGACGAGGAGATCATCCGGCTTCGGAACTACATCGACGCCACCCTCCGGGTGGAGGGCGACCTGCGCCGGGACGTCGCCCAGAACATCAAGCGGAAGATGGAGATCAACTGCTACGAGGGCATCCGCCACCGCCGGGGTCTCCCGGTCCACGGCCAGCGGACCCACACCAACGCCCGCACCCGCAAGGGGCCGAAGAAGACGGTCGCCGGAAAGAAGAAGGTTCGCAAGTAGATGAAGGTTCGCAAGTAGATGCCGAGACCGACCAAGCAGCAGGGGGCGCGGCGCCCGCGTCGCCGCGAGCGGAAGAACGTGAGCTACGGAGTGGCGCACATCAAGAGCTCGTTCAACAACACGATCGTCTCGATCGCCGACCCCGAGGGCAACGTGCTGGCGTGGGCGTCGGCCGGGAACGTCGGCTTCAAGGGCTCGCGCAAGTCGACGCCGTTCGCCGCCCAGCTGGCGGCCGAGGCGTGCGCCCGCCGGGCGATGGAGCACGGCGTGCGCAAGGTCGACGTGCTCGTCCGGGGCCCCGGCTCGGGGCGGGAGACGGCCATCCGGTCGCTGGCCGCCGCCGGGATCGAGGTGGTCGGCATCAAGGACGTGACCCCGATACCGCACAACGGCTGCCGCCCCAAGAAGCGGCGCAGGGTCTGAGGGGCCGGCGATGGCGAGGTACACCGGGCCGGTCTGTCGGCTCTGCCGCCGCGAGCGGACCAAGCTGTTCTTGAAGGGCGAGCGCTGCTACTCGCTCAAGTGCCCGGTGTCGGAGGCGGTGACCGACCGCCACAGCCGGGCGTACCCGCCGGGCGAGCACGGCCGCGACCGGATGCGGCAGGGCTCGGAGTACCTGACACAGCTGCGCGAGAAGCAGAAGGCCCGCCGGATCTACGGCGTCTTGGAGAAGCAGTTCCGCAACCTCTACGAGGAGGCGAACCGCCAGGGCGGCATCACCGGCGAGAACCTCCTGCGGATGCTCGAGCTCCGGCTGGACAACGTCGTCTTCCGGGCCGGGTGGGGGGCCAGCCGAAGCCAGGCCCGCCAGTTCGTCCGCCACGGGCACGTGACGGTGAACGGCAAGCGGGTCACGATCCCGAGCTACCGGGTCCGCAAAGGGGACCGGATCACGCTCAAGGAGCCGTCGCGCCAGATCTTCTTTGTCCGGCGCAACATGGACACACTCGACCGCCAGCTCCCGCCGTGGCTCGAGGCCTCCGACGCCGGGTTCAGCGTGGAGGTCCTGAACCCTCCGCTGCGCGAGCACATCGACGAGCCGGTGCAAGAGCAGCTGATCGTCGAGCTCTACTCCAAGTAGCCCGAGGCCGCCGGCCGGTCCCGAACCGGCGGGCCCGGCACGACCGAACGAACGAACACCGAGGAGCCACCACCGATGCTGATCATCCAGCGACCCACCGTCGAGACCGTGGACGAGGAGCAGGACAACCGCCAGCGCTTCGCCGTCGGCCCGCTCGACCCCGGCTTCGGCCACACGCTGGGCAATTCGCTGCGCCGGACGCTGCTGTCGTCGATCCCCGGAGCGGCGGTCACCCAGGTCCGCTTCGACGAGGCCCTCCACGAGTTCACCACCCTGCCGGGGGTCAAAGAGGACGTCACCGACATCATCCTCAACTTGAAGGACCTGCTGGTGAGGGTCCACTCGGACGAGCCGGTCACCCTGCGGATCGACAAGCGCGGCCCCGGGGACGTCACGGCCGCCGACCTCCAGGTGACGGCGGACGTCGAGATCCTCAACCCTGACCTCCACATCGCCTCGCTCAACGCCAAGGGGCACCTGGCGCTGGACGTGACCGTCGAGCGGGGCCGCGGCTACGCCTCGGCCGACCGCAACAAGCGGAGCTCCACGATCGGGGTGATCCCGGTCGACTCGATCTTCTCGCCGGTCCGGCGGGTCACCTTCGACGTCGAGCCGGTCCGGGTCGAGCAGTCGACCGACTTCGACCGCCTGGTGCTCGACATCGAGACCGACGGGTCGCTCAGCCCGCGTGAGGCGCTGGCCTCGGCCGGCGACACCCTGCGCACCCTGGTCGGGCTGGTGGCCGACCTCGAGGAGTCGCCGCAGGGCCTGGAGCTCGGGGAGACCGGCAGCACCTCCGGCGGCTCGCCCGACCTCGATCTGCGGATCGAGGACCTCGACCTCTCGGAGCGCCCGCGCAACTGCCTCAAGCGGGCACAGATCAACACCATCGGCGAGCTGGTCGAGAAGACCTACGAGGACCTGCTCGGGATCACCAACTTCGGCCAGAAATCGCTCGACGAGGTCGTCCAGCGGCTCGACGAGCGCGGCCTCTCGCTGCGGAGCAAGGACTGAGCGATGCGCGGCACACCGAAGCGGGGGCGGCGGCTGGGTGGTGACGCCGCCCACCAGAAGGCGATGCTCGGCAACCTCGTGGCGTCGCTGATCGCCGCCGAGTTCGTCGTCACAACCGAGACCAAGGCCAAGGCGCTGCGACCGGTGGCCGAGAAGTGCATCACCGCTGCCCGCAAGGGCGGGGTGCACCAGCACCGCCGGGTGGTGGCCCTCATCCGCGACCGCGACATGGCACACAAGCTCTTCGAGGAGATCGGGCCGCGCTACGCCGACCGTCCCGGCGGCTACACCCGCATCCTCAAGCTCGGGCCGCGAGCCGGCGACAACGCCCCGATGGCCCGCATCGAGCTCGTCTGAGGGTGCCGCCGGGCGAGGCGCCCCGGGGCGACCAGCCGCCCGGCACCGGCGACGACGAGGCGGCCGACCGGTCGCCGGCCGGCCGGCGCCGCTGGCGCCTGCTCGTCGCCTACGACGGTGCCCCGTTCCGGGGTTTCGCCGCCCAGGGACCGCAGATCCCGACGGTGGCCGGCGCCCTGGCTACCGCCCTCGGCCGGCTGGCCGGCACGACGGCACCGGCGATCACCTGTGCCGGCCGGACCGACGCCGGGGTCCATGCCCGCGGCCAGGTGGTCCACGTCGACCTGCCCGACCCGTTGCCGGCCGGCCGCCACGGCGAGCTCGACGGCGACGCGGTGGTCCGGGCGCTCAATCGGCAGCTGGCCCCACGGGTGGTGGTGCGGTCGGCCGGACCGGCCCCGGACGGCTTCGACGCTCGGCGCAGCGCCGTGGCCCGGCGTTACCGCTACCTCGTGTGGAACGCTGCGACGCCCGACCCGCTCCTGGCGCCGCTCGCCTGGCACGTGGTGGAGCCGCTCGACCTCCGGGCGATGGCCCAGGCGTCCGACGCCGTCGTCGGCGAGCACGACTTCCGGGGCTTCTGTCGCCGACCTCCGGGCACCGGCCCGGACGAGCCGATCGTCCGCCGGGTGCTCGACGCCGGCTGGCACGAGATCGTCTTGGTGCCGCCTCCGGGCGACGGGCGGCTGCTCCGGTTCGAGATCGAGGCGACCTCGTTCTGCCACCAGATGGTCCGCTCGCTGGTTGCCAGCCTGGTCGGGGTCGGCCACGGCAGCGGCAACATCGCCACGGTCGTCGGGCGCCTGCGGTCCGGCACCCGGGCCGGCTCCTTGCGGCCGGCCCCGGCCCACGGGCTCTGCCTCGAGGCGGTCCGCTACCCGGACTGACCGGCGCCCGGCGCCGGTCCAGGGGCACGAGCCCCGATGGCGAAGTAGAAGGTGGCGGTGCGACGGCGTTCGCCCGCCCCCTCGACGATGGCAGCGGGCCTCGTCGTCGGCGCCGGGGGCGTCGATCCCGCACCCCGGCTTGCCCGGCGCACCCGAGGCGCCCTATCCTGGTCCGTCGGCCCCACGGCCCCTCAGGGGGCCCGCAGGCGACCCGGAGCCGTGGCCGGCAGGCGACGTGCTCCCAGGTCAGCCGGCCGAGATCACCGAGAGAGCCGAGCGTGCGCACCTACTCACCGAAACCGAGCGAGATCGACCGTGCCTGGCACCTGGTCGACGCCGAGGGCCTCGTCCTCGGGCGTCTGGCCACCGAGGTGGCGCGCCTCTTGCGGGGCAAGCACCGGCCGTTCTTCGCCCCCCACGTCGACACCGGCGACCACGTCGTCGTCGTCAACGCCGACAAGGTGGTGCTGACCTCGGACAAGGCCGGCAAGAAGTTCGCCTACCGCCACAGCGGCTACCCCGGCGGCCTGCGCCGGACGAGCTACGCCGAGATGCTCGATCGCTCGCCGGAGGAGGTGGTCCGCCGGGCGGTGCGCGGGATGCTGCCCCGCAACACGCTCGGCCGTCAGCAGCTGGCCAAGCTCAAGGTCTACGCCGGCCCCGACCACCCCCACGCCGCCCAGCGCCCGGCGCCGCTCGAGCTGCCGTCGGCCCGTCGGGCCGGCTGAACCGCCGAGGAGGACCTCCACCGCGATGCCCGCACCACTCTCGCAGACCACCGGCCGGCGCAAGGAGGCCGTGGCCCGCGTCCGCTTCCGCCCCGGACAGGGGGCGATCACCGTCAACAAGCGCCAGCTGGCCGACTACTTCACGTCGGCCACCCACCGGATGGTGGCCACCGAGCCGCTCAGGATCACCGGGACCGCCGAGTCCTACGACATCGACGCCACGATCGACGGCGGCGGCGTGTCGGGACAGGCGGGGGCGTTGCGGCTCGGGATCGCCCGGGCGCTGGTGGTCCTCGACGCCGAGCACCGGACGATGCTCAAGAAGTCCGGCCTCCTCACCCGCGATGCCCGGGAGAAGGAGAGCAAGAAGTACGGGCTGAAGAAGGCGCGCAAGGCCCCGCAGTACTCCAAGCGGTAGTCGGTGGGGAACCCCCGCTTCGGCACCGACGGGGTCCGAGGGGTCGCCAACGCCGACCTGACCGCAGAGCTGGCGCTGGCGCTCGGCCGGGCCGCCGCCCGGGTCCTCCCGGCGCAGTCGTTCCTGGTCGGACGGGACACCCGTCGTTCCGGCCCGATGCTGCAGGCAGCCCTCGCTGCCGGGCTGGCCACCGAAGGCGCCGACGTGGTCGACCTCGGCGTCCTGCCGACCCCGGGCGTCGCCTACCTCTCAGAGCAGCGCGGGCTCCCGGCGGCGGTGGTCTCGGCGTCGCACAACCCGTTCGCCGACAACGGCATCAAGCTCTTCGCCCCCGGCGGCGTCAAGCTGGCGGTCGAGGTCGAGGCGTCGGTCGAGATCGAGCTCGAGACCCTCCTGGTCGACCCGTCGACGTCGCCCCTGCGTCCCACCGGCCACGGGGTCGGCCGGCTCCTGGCCGATCCGGGCGCGGCGGCCGAGTACGCCGCCCACCTCGAGTCGGTGCTCGACGGCCGTCGGCTCGACGGCCTCGGGGTGGTGCTCGACTGCGCCCACGGCGCCGCCAGCGAGGTGGCGCCGGGCGTGTTCGCCGCCCTTGGGGCCGAGGTCACCACGATCTGCGACCGGCCGGACGGGACCAACATCAACGACGGCTGCGGGTCGACCAGCCCCGCCCAGCTGGCGGAGGCGGTGACGGCCGGTCGGGCCGATCTCGGTCTGGCGTTCGACGGCGACGCCGACCGCCTCGTCGCCGTCGACCACACCGGGGCGGTGGTCGACGGCGACGTCCTGCTGGCGCTGTTCGCCGTCGACATGGCGGCGCGGGGAAAGCTCTCCGGCCAGAAGGTGGTGGTCACGGTCATGACCAACCTCGGCTTCCGCCGGGCGATGGCCCGCCACGGGATCGACGTCAAGGAGACCCCGGTCGGGGACCGCCACGTGCTCGCCGCCCTCGACGCCGAGGGCCTGGCGCTCGGGGGCGAGCAGTCCGGCCACATCGTCTTCCGGCAGCGGGCGAGCACCGGCGACGGCATCCTCACCGCCCTCAACCTGGCCGACGTCGTCGTGCGCGCAGGGCGGCCGCTGGCCGAGCTCAGCAGCGGGCTGGTCGAGCGGGTGCCGCAGGTGCTGCGCAACGTGCCGGTGAGCGAACCCGCTCGGCTCGCCGCCGCCGACTCGGTCTGGCAGGCGGTGGCCCAGGTCGAGGAGCGGCTCGGCGCCGACGGCCGGGTGCTGCTGCGGGCGAGCGGCACCGAGCCGCTGGTGCGGGTGATGGTCGAGGCCCCCTCGGCCGAGGAGGCCGAGGAGGCCGCCTCGGCGCTGCAGGTGGTGGTCCAGGAGTCGCTCGGCGGCGGCTGAGGCGTCGAGCCCGGCACTAGCCTCGAGTGCCATGTGCGGCATCATCGGGGCCACCGGCGACCAGGACCCGATCGAGATCCTGCTCGAAGGGCTCCACCGGCTCGAGTACCGGGGGTACGACTCCGCCGGGGTGGCCGTGGTCGACGGCGACCGCCTGTGGCGCGCCCGCGAGGCCGACGGTACGCGCTCGGTGTCGGCGCTCGAGGTGCTGGTCGGCGGCGCCCCGGCGCAGCGACGGACCGGGATCGGCCACACTCGCTGGGCCACCCACGGCCGACCGAGCCCCGAGAACGCCCACCCTCACGTCGACTGCACCGGGCGGCTCGCCCTGGTGCACAACGGGATCATCGAGAACCACGCCGAGCTCTTGGCGGGCCTGGTCGAGCGGGGCCACACGATGGCGTCGGAGACCGACACCGAGGTGCTCGTCCATCTCCTCGAGGAGGAGATCGGCGACGGGCTGGCCGAGGCGGTCCGGCGGTGCCTGCCGCGACTGCGCGGCTCGTTCTCGATCGCCGTCGTGCACAGCGGTGAGCCCGACCTGCTCGTCGGCGCCCGTCGGGCGACCCCGCTGGTGGTCGGGGTGGCCGACGGCGAGGGCATGGTGGCCTCCGACATCCCGGCCCTCCTCGGGCGGACCCGCCGGCTGTTCGCGCTGGCCGACGACGAGGTGGCCGAGGTCCGTCCGGGTGCAGTCTCGGTGACCTCGGTCGACGGTCGGCCGGTGGAGCCGGTGGCGCTCTCGGTGGACTGGGACATCGAGGCCGCCCAGAAGGGCGGCTGCGACGACTTCATGTCGAAGGAGATGGGCGAGCAGCCCAAGGCGGTGGCCGACACCCTGCTCGACCGTCGGCGGCCCGACGGCTCGCTGGTGCTCGACGAGCTCCGACTGAGCGAGGAAGAGCTGGTGGCGGTCGACAAGGTGGCGATCGTCGCCTGCGGCTCGAGCTACCACGCGGCGCTGGTGGCCAAGTACGCCATCGAGCACTGGACGAGGCTCCCGACCGAGGTCGACATCGCCAGCGAGTTCCGCTACCGAGACCCGGTGCTCGACGACCGGACGCTGGTGGTCGGCGTCAGCCAGTCCGGCGAGACGCTCGACACGCTCCAGGCGCTGCGCGAGGCCACCCGCCAGGGCGCCAGGACGATGGTCGTGTCCAACGTGGTCGACTCGTCGATGGCGAGGGAGGTCGACGGCGTCCTCTACACGAGGGCCGGCCCTGAGATCGGTGTCGCCTCGACCAAGTGCCACCTGGCGCAGATCGTCGCCCTCGAGCTGCTCGCCCTCACCCTGGCCCAGCATCGGCGCACGCGCAGCCGCCACGAGATCGCCGAGCTCGTCGACCGCCTCAGCGAGCTGCCGGACAAGGTCGCCGAGGCGCTCGGGCGGAGCAAGGAGGTCGACGTGGTGGCCGACGCCCTCCTCGGGGCGCGCGACTTCTTCTACCTCGGCCGCCACGTCGGCTTCCCGGTGGCCCTCGAGGGGGCGCTCAAGCTGAAGGAGCTCTCGTACCTGCGCGCCGAGGGCTACCCGGCGGGCGAGCTCAAGCACGGCCCGATCGCCCTGATCGAGCCGGGGACGGTGGTGGTGGCGGTCGCCACCCGCAACCCGCTGTGGGAGAAGATGCTCTCCAACGTCGAGGAGGTCGCCAGCCGCGGCGCCACCGTCGTGCTGGTGGCCGACGACGGCGACGACGAGGCGGCCACCCGGGCCGACCACGTGCTCTGGGTGCCGGCGGCCGAGCCGCTGCTCTCCCCGGTGGTCGACGTCGTCCCGCTCCAGCTGCTCGCCTACCGGCTGGCCCGCAGCCTCGGTCACGACGTCGACCGGCCGCGGAACCTGGCCAAGACGGTCACGGTCGAGTGACCGCTGCGGCCGGCCCGGTCGCCGAGCTGCCGCCGGGCGTCGTCGGGATCGGGGTCGACGCCGTCGACGTCGACCGCTTCCGAGAGGTGCTCGCCCGACGGCCCGGCTTGGCCGAGCGGCTGTTCACCGGCGCAGAGCGGGCCGACGCCGCCCGCTCGCCGGACGCAGCGGCGCGCCTGGCGGCCCGCTTCGCCGCCAAGGAGGCGGTGATGAAGGCGCTGCGGAGCGGGATCGGCAGCTTCGCCCTGCGAGACGTCGAGGTGGTGCGCGCCCCGGGGACCGGCGCGACCTCCGGGGCACCGTCGCTGGTGCTCCGCCGCCGGGCGGCGGAGCTGGCCCGCGGTCGGCAGGTCGGGCGCTGGCACGTCTCGCTCACCCACACCCGCCGGTTGGCGGTGGCGATGGTCGTCGCCGAAGCGGGCAGCGACGCGCCGGGAGAAGCGTGAGCTCGAGGCGGACGAGGGCGGGCCGATGCTGCCGGTGCTGACGGTCGAGCAGATGCGTGCGGCCGACGAGGCGGCGCTCCGCACGACCACCCACGAGGCGCTGGTGGCTCGGGCCGGGACGGCGGTGGCGGTGGAGGCGCTCGACATGCTCGGCGCCGCCTACGGCCGGCGCGTCGTGGTGGTCGCCGGCAAGGGCAGCAACGGCGCCGACGGTCGGGTGGCGGCCGCCGTCCTCGCCCGCCGCGGCGCCGCCGTCAGCGTCGTCCCAGCCGGCAGCCTCGAGCGGCTCCCGCCGTGCGACCTCGTGGTCGACGCCGCCTACGGGACCGGGTTCCGCGGCGAGTACGTGGCGCCGGCGGTGGATCCGGGGACGCCGGTGCTGGCGGTCGATATCCCCTCGGGGGTCGACGGTGACACCGGCCGAGCCGGCGGCCGGCCGATGGCCGCCGAGCGGACGGTGACCTTCGCCGCCCTCAAACGCGGGCTCCTGCTGGCCGACGGTCCGGCGCTGGCCGGCCGGCTGGTGCTGGCCGACATCGGCGTCGCCCCCGGCGACTGCGATACAGGCCTCGTCGACGACGTCGACGTCGACCACCGGGTGCCCCCCCGGCCGGCGCTGACCCACAAGTGGGCCAGCGCCGTGGCGGTGGTGGCCGGTTCACCCGGGATGGAGGGTGCGGCGGCCCTGTGCGCCGCCGGCGCCTCACACGCCGGTGCAGGGATGGTGCGCCTCGCCGTGCCCGGCGGCGCCGACGCCCACGGCGGTCGCCCCGGTCCGTGGCCGCTCGAGGCGGTCCGGCTGCCGCTCCCGCCGGAGGGCTGGGCGGACGAGGTGCTCGCCGTGCTCGAGCGGTGCAGGGCGCTGGTGGTCGGACCCGGGCTCGGGCGCGAGCCGGCGACCCGGGCCGAGATCCGCCGGCTGATCGCCCGTTCCCCGGTGCCGGTGGTGGCCGACGCCGACGCCCTCGTGGCGCTCGGCGACGCCGCCGACGCCCGGTCGGTGATCGCCGGCGACGGCGTCGAGCGGCCGGTGGTGCTGACGCCCCACGACGGCGAGTTCACCGGGCTCGACGGCCAGGCGCCGGGCACCGATCGGGTGGCGGCGGCTCGGCGGCTCGCCGAGCGGACCGGCGCGGTGGTGCTGCTCAAGGGGTCGCTCACCGCCGTCGCAGCGCCCGGCCCCGACGGCGCGCCGGCGGTGCTGCTTGCCGGCGCCGGCTCGTCTCGCCTCGCCACCGCCGGCACCGGGGACGTGCTCTCGGGGGTGATCGGGGCGCTGGCCGCCCGCGGGGTGCCCGCCGCCTGGGCGGCGGCGCTCGCCGCCCACGTCCACGGTCGGGCGGCCGGTGAAGGACCGGCCGAGGGCCTGGTGGCCGGCGACCTGCCGGCCCTCGTCGCCGGATGGCTGTCGGGACGGAGGTCGGACCCCGGGGCGGCGGTGCCGGGAGCCGGGCCGCTCGCCGTGTGCTGGCAGCGCCGCCCGGCTCGGCCGGGGGGCGGCGGGGATGGCTGAGGGTCGCTCGCGGGCGACCTGGGCCGAGGTCGACCTGTCGGCCGTCCGCCACAACGTGGGTGTCCTGTGCCGGCTGGTGGCGCCGGCGGATCTCTGCGCGGTGGTCAAGGCCGACGGCTACGGCCACGGGGCGGCGGCGGTGGCCCGGGCGGCCCTCGACGGCGGCGCCTCGATGGTGGCCGTCGCCCTCGGCGACGAGGGAGAGGAGCTGCGGCGGGCCGGCATCAGGGCGCCGGTGCTGGTGCTCTCCGAGCAGCCGGCGGCGAGCGCCCCGGCGGTGGTGGCGGCCGGGCTGACCCCGACGCTCTACACGCTCGGGGGGGTGGCGGCCATGGCGGCCGCCGCCGAGGCGGCCGGCACCGTCGTGCCGGTCCACGTGAAGGTCGACACCGGGATGCACCGCGTCGGCGCCGACCCGGCGGCGGTGCCGGCGGTGGTGGCCGCGGTGGCCGCCGCCCCGTCGCTGCGGCTCGAGGGTCTCTTCACCCACCTGGCGGTGGCCGACGGGCCCTCCGACGAGGACGCCGAGTACACCGCACTCCAGCTCGACCGGTTCGACGCCGTCACCGCCGCCCTGGCCGGCCAGGGCGTCGGGGTGACGCTGCGCCACGCCGCCAACTCGGCCGGGGCCATCGCCTGGGCGCGGTCGCGCTACGACATGGTGCGTTGCGGCATCGCCGTCTACGGCCAGCCGCCGTCACCGTCGCTGGCTCACCTCGCCGGCGACCTGCGTCCGGTGCTCTCGCTGCGCTCGCGCGTCTCGGCGGTCCGGGTGCTCGACGCCGGCGAGCGACCCTCCTACGGCCGGGTGCGCCCGCTGCCCGAGCGCTCGGTGGTGGCGACCGTGCCGATCGGCTACGCCGACGGGCTGGCCCGCCGCCTCCAGCCGGCCGGCGGCGAGGTCCTGATCGGCGGCCGCCGCCGTCCGCTCGCCGGCACGGTGACAATGGACCAGATCGTCGTCGACTGCGGGCCCGACGACCCGGTGAGGCCGGGCGACGAGGTGGTCCTGCTCGGCCGCCAGGGTGACGCCGAGGTCACCGCCGCCGAGTGGGCGCAACGACTGGGCACCATCACCTACGAGGTGCTCTGCGGGATCGGGCCCCGGGTGCCGCGGGTGATCGTCGACCCCGAGCGGGGTCGGTCGTGACCCGGCGGCGTACCGTCGCCGGCCTGGTGACCGGCGGGGCGCTCGCGGCGGTGACCGGCGCCGGCTACCTGCTGCACCGGACGGCGATGGCCCGATGGCGGGTCACCGAGGACGAGATGGCGGCCTCGGCCCGGGCCCTCCCGGGCGATCTCGAGCACCACATGGTCGACGTCGGCGACGGCGGCCGGATCCACGTGGTCGAGCGCGGTGCCGGCCCGCCGATCGTGCTCGTCCATGGCGTCACCCTGGGGGTGGCCACCTGGGCGCCGCAGCTCCACCACCTGGCCGACCGGCACCGGGTGCTGGCGGTGGGCCAGCGCGGCCACGGCCGCTCGGTCGCCGGGTACGACGGCTACTCGCTCGAGCGGCTGGCCGAGGACCTGGCCGAGGTGCTCGAGGCGTGCCGGGTCGCCGGCGCCGTGCTCGTCGGCCACTCGATGGGCGGAATGGTCAGCCAGCTGCTGGCGCTCGAGCACCCCGAGGCCTTCCACCGCCACGTCGCCGGGCTGGCCCTCGTCGCCACCGCCGCCGGGCCCCTCGTCCCCGGACCCGGCGGCCTCACCCTCGCCGGCACCCTGGCCCTCGGCGCCGGGAGGGGGCTGCGCTACGCCGAGCGGCGCGGGCGCGGCCTCTTCCCCGTGGAGGACCTGGCGGTCTGGGCCAGCCGGGCCGCCTTCGGCGCCCGTCCGGACCCGCTCGACGTCGAGCTCACCCGCTCGATGATCGCCGCCATGGCGCCGGCGTCGATGGCCGGGCTGCTCGGCCCGCTGCTGCGCTTCGACGTCTCCGACCGGGTCGGCGGGATCGACGTCCCGACGAAGGTGGTGGTCGGGACGCGCGACATCCTCACCCCGCCGCGGATGGCGCGGGCGCTCGCCCGGGCGATCCCCGGCGCCGAGCTCACCGAGTACCCCGGCTGCGGCCACATGGTGATGCTCGAGCGGCCGGACGAGCTCGACCGCCTGCTCGACGAGTTCTCCCTGGCGCTGGCGTCGGACTGAACGTCGAACGGTACGATGCGGCCGTGGCTGTGCCAGCCTCCGCCGACGCACTGGCCGCCGTGCGGGCCGAGGCGATGGCGTGCACCCGTTGCGGCCTGGCCGCCGGCCGCACCCAGGTCGTCTTCGGGGTCGGCGACCCGGCGGCCGACCTCATGTTCGTCGGCGAGGGGCCCGGTCGGGAGGAGGACCTGCGCGGCGAGCCGTTCGTCGGCCGCTCCGGCCAGCTCCTCGACCGCCTGATGGTCGAGGAGCTCGGTCGCGACCGCTCGCACTTCTACGTGGCGAACGTGGTGAAGTGCCGGCCTCCGCACAACCGCGACCCGAGACCCGAGGAGATCGTCGCCTGCCGGCCCTTCCTCACCGCCCAGCTCGATCTGGTCGACCCGGTGGTCGTGATGACGCTCGGGAACTTCGCCACCCGTGAGCTGCTCGGCACCACCGAGGGGATCCGGAGGGTCCGCGGCCGGGCCTACCCGTTCGGCCGCGGCCACCTCGTCCCGACCTACCACCCGGCGGCGGCGCTGCGCTCCGGCGGCGAGGTGGTGGCCGAGATGCGGGCCGACTTCGTCCGGGCGAAGCGCCTGCTGCTGGCCGCCCAGGGAAGCCGGTGACCGAGACGGCGCCTGCCGGCGGGTGGGAGTTGGAGCAGACCACCGCCGGGGCTGAGGGGACGCGTCGCCTGGCGGCCGCCCTGGCCGGCGTGTGTCGCCCCGGCGACGTGGTGCTCTACGAACGCCCCAGCGGCAATTTTAGACTGGCAGGGAATCAGCACGGTTATATCCGCGTCGCTCCAGGACAATGGATCGAGCGCATTTTGGCCGGTCCCGGTGATCACGTTCGCTGGGAGAACGGGCGGCTCACTGTCAACGGACAGGCCGCGCTCTTCCAGCCACTCAACTCCGCCGTGAGCTTGCCCTCCTTTTCCTGGGACATTCCGCAGGAACATTATCTGATTCTGTCTGCAATCGGAGGTAGACAACGGATCGACTTAAGTGAGACGGATTGGCGTTTCTTGATCGTCGTGCCCCGATCCTCGATTCATGGACGCGTGTTTCTGCGTTCGTATCCGTTCACACGTGTCCAGCGGATTTCTTGAAGGAGTGGTCATGCCGCGTTTTGATCGATTGGAGTTGGATCCGTCGCAGGGGATGCCGGACGAAGGCGGCCGCACCAAACGAATGGAGCTGGAACGCGACGAGCACTACTGGCTGCGCTTGGCCGATTCCGAGCGCCGCCCCGGCCTATACGAAAACGCCCTGCGCTACTACTCACGCTCGCTAGAGTTAGACAAATCGCAAGTCACCGGATGGGTCGGACAGGTGCAAATGCTCATCGCCTTGGATGAAATCGTCGAGGCGGAGCTGTGGGCGCGCAAAGCGCTGGAGTTGTTCAAGAACCACGGCGACCTGTTGGCAGGACGAGCGCAGGCGCTGTGTCGCAGCAAAGACCGCTCGCAGGCAGCGGCCGTTTGCGATGCTGCCCTGTCTCAGCCCAATGTCACGGCCTACCGCTGGCAGGTTCGCGGCGAAGTAATGATCGTGACCCGCTCCCCCGTGGACCGCTATTGCTTCGAGAAAGCGATGCAGCTGGATTCCGACTGGTTGGTACCGTTGGAAATCGGTCAAGCGTATCTGTATCACGGTTATCCCAGCAAAGCGTTGGGCTATGCCCGGCAAGCGGTGACAAAAGCGGCAGACCAGGCGTTCCCTTGGTATTTCCAAGGTGTATGCGAGCGCGAGTTGGGGGTGTGCGACGCCGCCGTCCGCAGCTTTCGCCGTGTTTTAGAAATTGTCCCCAATCACGCCGATGCTCAGCGTCAGCTCACGGAATTGACTTATCAGGGTTGGTCGCTAACGCGGACGTTGCGTCGCCTGTTCCGCCGTTGAATCCGAGTTGTGCAGGCAGCCCAGCGGAGAACGACGGAATCAATTGAGAAAGCTTATCGCCATGAAACAGGATCTCCACGCTATTCTCCGCAAGGCCCGTGAACTGTCGGCCAGCGACGTGCATTTGGTGCGCGGGGTGGCACCGGCGGTACGCATCGGCGGCGACATCCACCTGCTGCGCGGCGATCCTTTGACCAAGCAAGATCTGGAAGCGATGCTCGACACGATCCTCAACGATCGGCAGCGGCGTGTCCTGGAAGAGCAGTGGCAATTGTGCTTCTCGCGCTATTGGGAAGATGTGGGGCGCTGCCGTACCAGCGTTTATTTCCACGCCGGTTGTCCTGAATTGGCCATTCGATTGTGCGAGACGCACATCCGCTCTCGTGAGGATCTCGGTCTGCCCCTTGCCGTGGAAGAATTTACACGTTTGCCTAATGGTCTGATTCTCGTCACCGGCCCGACGGGCACCGGCAAAACCACCACGCTCAACTTCATGATCGACCTCATCAACCGCGAGCGGCGGGCCAAAATCGTCACCATTGAAGATCCCGTGGAATATGTCCATGAAAACCAGCGCAGCATCATCGTCCAGCAGGAAGTATACACAGACACGCCGTCTTTTCGGCAAGCTTTGGTCCACGTCCTGCGCCAAGATCCAGACGTGATCGTCGTAGGCGAGATGCGGGATCTGGAAACGATCGCTTCGGCGTTGACAGCGGCGGAGACCGGCCATCTGGTGTTGGCCACGCTGCACACCCCCGATGCTGTGCAGACGATCCAGCGTGTCTACGGCGTCTTTCCGGCGGAGCAGCAGAACAATATCCGTTATCAGATCAGCAACGCTTTGCAGGCGATCGTGGCCCAACTACTCTTGCCACGTGCGGACGGCAAGGGGTTAGTGTTGGCCTGCGAAATTTGCACGGCGACGCCGGCCGTACGCAAGCACATCCGCGAGGGCAACGCCCACTTACTGTTCAGCGAGATGCAGACCGGTCGCAAATACAACATGCAGACGATGGACCATTGCCTGCTGAGCTTATATCAGCGCGGCGACATTACCTACGACACCGCCATTTCTCATGCCCGCGAACCCCAAACCATCCGCAACCGTGCCGCTGCCGGTCCCATCGCCAAGTGATCTTCCCCGTTTGCGCCACTGTTGCGCCGTCGCGCTAGGACAATAGTTTCACAACAAAGCGCACCCTCAAACGCACCTCTCTGCAAGGAGGGGACTTTGGGAAGCCTCCCTAACCGTGAGGAGCTTGGTGAATTCTCTTGGCAGAATGCCAAAGACAGGTAAAATAAACGGTTAAGTATTCATCGCGTATCGCGCTCTTCTTGCGCAATCTGATCCAGTATGGGGTCCCGCCATGGAAACGATGGACACTACTGCTTTCGAGCAAGCAATTCTCAAACTGGGGCTGGTCAATGAGGCCCAATTGGCGGAGGTCCATGAAGAGATCGGGGAAGCTCCAGATTTGCAGCACTTGATTTCCATCTTGGAGCGGAAGGGATACATGACGCCTTGGCAGGTGGGTAAAGTCCTTAAAGGCGATACGGACGGCTACATTTTAGGCGGCTATAAGCTGCTGTACAAAATTCGGTCGGGGAGCTTCGGTCGAGTCTACCGCGCCGTTGATCCGCGCGATGGGCGGGTGGTCGCCGTCAAGGTCTTGCGCCGCCGCTGGAGTGAGAACGAACAGCGTATTGAAATGTTCATTCGCGAAGGCAAAGTCGGCCTGATGCTCAAACACCCCAATATCGTTGAAGTATTGGCCATCAACCGCGACCCCTCATCCGGGCAGTATTACATCGTCATGGAATTCGTCGAGGGCGGCAACTTGCGAGAAATCCTGCAAATCCGTAAGAAATTGACCGTTCTCGAATCCCTGCGCATCATTGAGGATTGCGCCAACGGTTTGGCCTATGCTTACGCCCGCGGCATGACGCACCGTGACATCAAGTTGACCAACATTCTTCTTTCCGACACCGGCGAGGCCAAGCTGGTAGACTTTGGTTTGGCCCACTTTTTCTCTCAAATGGCCAGAAAAGAAGACGAGAAAGTCGATCGCACGGTGGATTACGCTGGCCTGGAACGCGCCACCGAAGTCAAGACAGGTGACGTGCGCAGTGACATTTATTTTCTCGGCTGCGTACTGTACGAATGTTTGACGGGCCGTCCCCCCTTGGAGATGACGCGCGACCGACATGCCCGCATGCGTAAAGCGCGTTTCGAACAGGTGCGGCCGATCCATCCCAACGAGATCGACGGCCCGCCTTCGGTATTGATGTTGGTGGAGACGATGATGGCGCTGGATCCCAAGGAGCGTTATCAAACGCCTTCCCAACTGCTCGACGCCGTCCGAAAAGTGCGACGTGAAGTCGAAGGCGGCTCCGGCAACGGCGATGGTCAACCGCTGACACGCTCCGTATTTCTCGCCGAACCGGATGAGCGCTTGCAAGATGTTCTCCGTGATAAATTGAAGGAACAAGGCTATCGCGTCTTCTTGGCCGGCGATCCGACGCGGGCGCTGGATCGTTTTCATAAGCAACCCTTCGACGGCTTGATTGTCGATGCACGCACCACGGGGGAAGAGGGCTTTCGTGTTTTCGAGCAAATCGTTAATGAGGCCGCTCGCCGACGATTGCGTTGCGCCGCTCTTTTACTGTTAGGGGAAGATCAGACCGAGTGGGCGGAACGAGCGCCCCGCGGACCGCACATCGGCATCATGAGCGAGCAGATCACGTTCAAGACCGTATCGCGGAAGCTGAAAGAATTGATGGAGGCAGCGCACGACGCGAAGCTTCTGCCGGCGCTGATTCGCCCCACCCCCGCCCCGCCGCCTGTGCCAACTCCCCTCGTGGTCGAGTCTCCTCCTCACGAAGAAGCCGTC
>Ga0080006_1237113_pt1 | contig 18005 bp, 26 predicted proteins | sample RS3BMetagenome_FD_69209 | JGI IMG/M metagenome (GOLD analysis project Ga0080006, IMG submission 69209) | Ferric oxide microbial mat and aquatic microbial communities from Rainbow Spring, Yellowstone National Park, USA - RS3B (SPADES... ... | reverse complement strand
TACCCGCCACAAACACAAGAAGAACGGGGAGACGTAAACCCACCCCCACGCCTGCCGTGAGTCCGGCCGCCGCTGGCCCCGCCGGTGAGCTCTTCAACGCTGAGGTCGCCGCCAACGCGCTCGTCGGAGCCCCGGCGCCGGCAATACCCACGTTCGCCACCGTCGCAGTGGCAGAGGTGCTGCTGGCTCGCGGACTCCGTGAGGCAGCGTACGCGAGTCCCAGTCGATCACTGGACGACTTCCATACATCAAGACGTCTCGAAACCGCAGCTCTGGTCCCAATGAGCACAGCCACAAGTCACGTGAGAACCCCGCACCACGCGAACGGCGTTCGCACGCACGACCGTCCTCGACCGGTTTCAACTGGATCAAACTCCAAACTACTGACTCGACGGTGGGATCTATGTGATGTACTGGGTCCGCACACAATCTGACAAGTCCTTGGCTGCTCCCGTGACAAACAAGCAAACACTGGAACGCTCATAGTCATATCTTGGCGCAAGCGCTCCTTGCGGATACAGCACCAACACCAACGGGACACGCATGTTCGAATCCCGATTCGGCATCATCGCATCCGTGTCAGTTCGAACGAATGACGAGGGCGATGCATGTCCACGTGGCATGCACGCACTGCATCCGCCGCCATGCGAATTTGGCCCCCTGCGCCTCCGTAGCAATCATCGGCGGTGGCCGCTGTGGGGGAACGCCTGCCGTCGCGCCGGTGTCGCGGCACGCGCGCAAACAGCCCCCGATCCCGACGCACGCGCAGCGGCACCCGGCGGTGCGACGTCGAGCATTGCGAGTCGGTGTCTGGGTAACGCGCGCGCTCGTGATACCCACGAAAAACTTCCTCTAGAGGGTACGTGCGTTTCGTCAACGTGAGCCTTCCTGAGGTGCATCTGACTCATGTTCCAGTTTACAGCTGGTTTCCCGAGCAGTTCGCAACGGCGGTCTAAGTGTGCGTGCGGTCGACGCGTGATCGCCTGGCGGCCGTTTGGGCAACCCAGACGTGCGACTTTGCGTAGCGGACGCTCGGGAGTGCTTGGTATACACGCAACGGCAGTAGTGCCGAGTCTTCCCGCTGAATTTGCATCTTTGGACGAAAACTCCGACCCGGTGGAGGTGATCGACGCAGCGCTCCGAGTTTTCGGGTCTGACTGTGCTATTGCGTTCTCGGGTGCGGAGGACGTGCTCCTCGTCGAGTATGCGTCGCAAACGAAACGGCCGTTCCGTGTGTTCGCCCTGGACACTGGTCGGTTGCACCCTGAAACGTACCGTTTCTTCGATCGCGTGGAGCGCCACTATGAAATCCGCATCGAATACTGCTTCCCGGATGCGACTGAAGTAGAGAAACTCGTCCGAAACAAGGGTCTCTTCTCGTTCTACACGGATGGGCACCAAGAGTGCTGCGGCGTCCGCAAAGTTCAGCCCCTGAGGAAGCAGCTGGCTACCCTTCGAGCGTGGATCACGGGTCAGCGACGTGATCAGTCACCTGGTACTCGGGCCGCGATTCCCGTGGCGCAGGTAGACCCGACGTTCGCAGGTCTCGAGGGCGACGGCATGCTTGTCAAGTTTAACCCGCTCGCGAACATGAGCTCGAAGCAGGTTTGGGACACAATCCGAATTCTGGAAGTCCCATACAACGAACTCCATGAGCGCGGTTACATCAGCATCGGGTGTGAGCCCTGCACGCGTGCCGTCCTCCCTGGCCAGCATGAACGTGAAGGCCGTTGGTGGTGGGAGGACCAAACCAAGAAGGAATGCGGGTTGCACGCAGGAAATATCAGCGGATCCGGGTCGAGTTCGAAACCGTGAAACACCCGTTCAGGAACGCTGGAACATGCTCAGCGTGACCCAGCGTTGTGGAAGCCACAGATGTGTCCGACATCGTCGTAAAAACGCAGCACGAAACGTGCAAAAACCTGCAACAGTATCTGCCGAACGACGCGCCCCCAGCGTATTCCCATGATGGATTTATGAGACCAGCCTCGGCATAGAGATTATGAAGACGAATGTTCGGTTGTTGGCTGCCAACGACCGAGCGCGGCGTCGGACCGCACGAGTCGTCTCCCAGGAACTGTGATGCCGCTCTTGTTGCTGGCGATAGCGTATCGCCTCGGCAATGATCCCTACCAGGACGTACCTCGGTCTTTGTTTACCAGCCAATGCGTGTTCGTGTCCATAGACATATACATGCAGTCCTATTCAACGCTCGCAATATCCCACAAGCATCAGTGCATATGCAAATGTACGCTCTCGTCAACAACGCTTGTATCGCCAGGATCAGCTGCTGACGCACTTGGGTCATCGCGATGGAAAACGTGCCTAAACCGGACGGCGCGCTGGGGGCACCAGCCGCGGAGCGACGCACATGAGCTCCGCGGCCTGCTCCGGCACCACGACGCCAACTGTCATTACCACTAAAGACGCCAGCATACACCAACGACTTCGACGTTGTCGTCGTTATCGTCGACTACACATAGAGGTTACGCTACTCGAGGCGGCGACTTGTAGAACGTGACGCTTGGTATAGGCGGGACAAGTTGGCAGCAGTGAAGCACGTTGGAAAGCATGTTTCTGGTTTCCTCGAGCCCTGCGCACGAGACTCGACTGCAGCGACGGCTGTTGACAAGACAGCGGTTGCCACTGCGCTCGTATTCGACGCAAAAACTTCCGAGACAAGCGTCATCTGCGCGTAGTTTACAGTGTATTGGCTCGTTTTGGAGAAAACAGCCAGATAGTGCGCAGAAGGAACAAGTGCACCTGCGCGATACCTATGACCCGCTGCCGTTGCACACAGCGCTGCAGCCACCGAATACGAACGCGGAACGAGCGCGAGAGCTACTGCGGGCTCACCTGGACGGCAGAGGTCTTCCTTTCGATGTGAACGCTGTCGACCGGGATAACCGAACAGCGCTGCACTTTGCCGCGGCGCTCGGTTTGGCCGAAGTCGTCGAAATGCTCATCAAGGCTGGTGTCGATGTGAACGCGCAAGACTCGCAGGGGCTCACCGCGCTGCACATGGCATGCGGGTATGCACGTCCAGCAACGGTTCGTGCACTGACTGATGCAGCGTGTGATTTCTTGCGTTTTGAGTTGCGCGACTCGAGAAACCGCACTGCTCAACAGTTGGTCGAGGAGCTATTGGCGCAGGAGCAACCGCGCAAGTTCGGCGGTCTTGTTCGCAACGCCAAATACGAAGCCTATTCTGAGATCCTGGAGATCATCAAGACACACACGAACCGGACCAGCTCATAAAGATGACCAGAGCATGGCGTCTGTGGCACTGGAGAGTTCCCCTTGCGTTTAACGGTACCGCATCGACAGTCTGTCGCGCGTTTTCGCTTGCGCGGTGGCCTCGTGGCGGTGCCAAGCTGCTCCACAGGACGCATATAGAGGAGGATCTCTCTGAGGATGCCCAGACATGACGAGTCGTTCAAAAACGTTCCCGTCAGTGCCGCGGGAATACGTCAGGGTTTCTGCGGTGTGTACGTATGGTGCGCGCCTCTGAACAAAGCGGCGTTCTTCATGACATTAGAAACGAGCGCGGCTGATGCCAATGTCAAGTGCCGAGCGCGTCGGGCACCCTGCTCCGGAGCGCTCCACCTCAGCGGGGTGATCCACGGACGTGTACCGGCGTCTGGTACACCGGAGATCTCGGCGTACTGGTGCTCAGCGTTTGATCGCTGAAGAACTGAACGTGCCGCGTTCTGATGTACCGTCAATTGTTGTACCCGCTTGGGCGCCCGCAGTCGCCGACGCTGCCCAAAGTCACACAGGAGATAACCGGTTATCTACAGATGCTTCTATATTACGTTGCGCGGTAGTTTTGCAGGAGACGCTGGATTCGGATTTCGAGCAATCCGCTTCGTGATCTCCATCACTGTCCGCACAAATCAGGGAGCAGCGAGTCTCCGATGTCAATATGATGCCGCGGGGCATTGTCTGTGTAACTAGCGGGACCTCCTCCAGCGAAATCGATCGTCGGCAACTTGATAATTTACGCAGTTGATGTTGACTCGGTGGAGAGAAACCCGCAATGCAATACCTGCTGACGACGCAAATGGCGGAAGCGTGCGCCATGAAACCTCACGGTATCCCTGCTACGTAAAACTTCAGCCCCGATTCCTTCACCATGCACGTCGGGTACGTATCTGACATCTCGTTCGTCGAGATCGACGGTCGCTCTTCGTAGAATGCGGCAGCGCACGCAAAGCTGGAACACATGCACGTGCGTAAACGATACCATGCCGAGTATCGCTAAATTTCGCTCGACAGAAACAAGATGCATCTAGAATGCATCGCTCGCGCCCGTACCAGTCGATCTGCGCAGAATCTGTTGCAGGTTCTGGTGCTCGAAGGCCGGAGCGCAACCCCGGCAAGACACGACTGGGGAACCTCGAGTGCTCACGACAGGGTCCCGTTCGGCTGCGGAGCGCCGTCCGTGAGCTCACTCGCCATATAACCATGCTCAGAGTGCGTTGGCGCAGGTTCCTGCATGGAACTGGCTGCGACGAGCGCAGCGCGCGCCTCGCGTACCAAGGGATGGGATGCTCTGTGTGACAGTCGCCGCTGTACACTCGGCAGCTTTTCGATGGCACGCAGGCTGGTTGTCGCTCGCTGCCGGGCAAGCTCAACGGCTGCCTCTCTTTGCTCTATGCGCTGTTTCACGCGCATTCTCTGGAGGTAAAACGCTTTTTGTCGCTCCTGTTGCACCTGGGTCACGCGTTCGATCGCCGCCAAAGTGTCCCGAACAAGTTCTCTGTCATACTTGGGCACAGTCTGCCGCTGTCGTTCAAAGGCGAACGTCAGATCTTGGGCGAGCTCCTTCCCGTGGGCCTTGCGGTAAGCTTTCGTCCAACGTAGGTAGCGCGGGTTGCGCTTGCGTCGGAAGGCTCGAATACACTTGGAACGACAGAAATGGAAAAAAGTTGCGTCGTTCCGCACAAAAACACTGCCATGGCCCGGGTAGACGTTCGCGCCGCAGACATAACACTTTTCGATGCGCATGACGCCCTGTTAACGTGCGCTGCGCACAGTCGCGCTTACCACCGCCCCTGTCAGGCACAGAGACGTCGCCGACGACGAGCACCCGACCTCACAGGCGTCACCGTCACCCAGCCGTACTCACTCGATCCGTCTACCAAAACCGACGTCGTACACAAGGATACGGGTTCGAGGACCCAGAAGCACCGGCCGCGACTGTCGAGAAAAGTACACTGACGTTCGTGGATAGACACGTTCCTGGTACGATAGACTTGTGCAGGCGTTAGAGCGGCGCTGGTGCGGCGCGAGTGAGTCGGCACTGCGGTAGGGCGGATTGTCGCCGCGCTCCAGCATATTGTGTCCATTGATTCCATATAAAAGCATTATATTACAATATTGTTTCATGTCGGATGAAATGGCAACGCCGAGAGACGCGGGCGCGGCGTCGTCTCGCTGCCCGCGGTACACCCGATCGCCTGGCTAGATGCTGCTGCTGCTGCTGCCACTGCTACTGCTCTTGTCAGGCGAACAGAAGACCAGCCTGTTGACCCTGATACCGATTGTGCGCAGGTTTGTCTTGGTTGACGCCCAGTGTTAACAGTCTTGCAATATAACAAGCTACGCACCGCGAAACATCAACCTGTTCAGGCGCGAGCGACACACCAGAACTTGATCGAGCGCGGGTCCGGGAACTACGTTCACGTGCAGCGTACGTGAGGCGCACACATTAAACCGGGACTCGCTGACGAAACGTCACCTTGTTCTGAATCTTGAACGAATCCAGGCACGCGGTTATTTCTGGGGTGTGACGCAAGAGTCATACGGCTGTGCACCATTCTCATCCGTGCAAAAGCACCTGCGTTGACAAAGCACCATGGGTATCTCGCGTGACTCGATCCATAAACGCCGGCTTACGGGCGGCAAGCGTAAGATCCATCGGAAAAAGCGCAAGTATGAGCTTGGTCGGCCACCGGCGAACACTCGTCTGGGGCCGAAACTTGTTCGCCCGCTGCGTGTGCGGGGCGGTCACTTCAAGTTCCGAGCACTCCGGCTGGAGATGGGAAACTACAGCTGGGCGTCGGAGTGTGTGACGCGAAAAACGCGCATCCTTGGCGTCGTGTACAACGCAAGCAATAACGAGCTGGTGCGTACGAATACGCTGGTCAAAGGCTCCATTGTCCACATCGATGCAACACCGTTCCGTACGTGGTATTTTCAGCATTACGGCATTGATCTGGGCAAGAAAGCGGTAAGTTCTGCAGACGGCACAGACGGCACCACCACGGAAGCGAAACGCAGTGCTAGCGTATTGGCAAAGCTGGCAGCTCGACAGGCGAAGCGCTCACTAGAGAAAGCACTCGAGGATCAATTCAACTCGGGTCGCTTGCTGGCGTGCATTGCATCGCGGCCGGGGCAATGTGGCCGTGCTGACGGCTACATCCTCGAGGGCAAGGAGCTCGAGTTTTATCTAAAGAAACTTGAGAGGAGGAAGAAGACCAAGTAAAACTGAGGATGTCGCTCGCGAGGACGGTGCGTTGCGTGACGGTTGCAGTGAGCGCTCGGTGGCTGGTGATGTACATGCGCCCCTGCCTCGTTTCGCCGCGCTCGATCAAACACCGAAAGCATCGTTGCGATTGTATTGATGCTTTCCGGACTTGCTATCATGCACACTTAAACAAGGTCCCTGTTTCCTTTTGAAACCGCGAGCGAGGTATCGCAATAGAACGCTTTCCGTATTTCGGGACGAGTCGCGAACGCTGAGCGGCGCACTCGTTGAACCAGCACTGCAGTTGTTGAACGAGCGGCCTCGCTGGTATCCAGAGTACCGAACAGACCAGACTTGACAGGCGCCACTAGGCGGAGGCGGTTGGTAGTAGCGAGCGTTGGCACTTTGTGCTCGATGCTGTCCGCAGTCGATCGTCGTGTGCATTTTGGATCGAGCGCGTCGTGCAAGACGGCGACACCAGATCTCTGTCTCTCTTTAAAAATGATCGTTCAGGTTAGGGTGCCCGATGCCGTTGACGACAAGTTCGCAGCTCCGGGCTCGCTTCGGGTAGTGCGCATGTTTGCTCGGTGGACCTGAAGCAAACGTCAGCAGCGCCATGGCGAAGCGGTGCTGTCTCTGTGTGGGCATTGCGGTGACGGTGCATCGAGCGTCGCAGCGGGGGTCTTGCGTTGGCCATTCGCCGCGCTCGCACCCTCGCATCCGAATGGAGGCAGCATCGATTGACCCGCTATTCCCAATGGGAACACTGAGCTGGAGCCAGTGAAAAACAGAAACCTTTGAACGGCGGTCTCACTCGCTGATTGCCGGCTTTTCGCACGAGCGTATTCGGGAACATCTGGTGACTGCCATCGGTTCTGCCGCAAAAATACGTCGCCCAGCGAAGCGCCTCTGAATCCGTCTACGAGGCAACGTATCCGTGGTGTACATGACACCTAGTCAGCCACGGGCATGATCCGCGGTGATATTGAGCATGTGATGCGGCGGTTTCTGAGTCGATGGACATACCGAGGCGCCATTGGTGCGCTCTTTCAACGACTTTTGAAGGATGCATCTAACGCATCAGAAGAAGCGGAGCCGCACCGCGTACCATTCTGAGTATTCGGGAGAATGTGGTGACGGCGCTGCCCGACGAACCCAGCTCTATGATCTGGTGGTGCGTTCACCGTGTCCCCGTAACTGAGGATGCATTCCATCATTCGGTTGACATGTTGAGGCGTCTTTCGCTTACAGGGCGTCGCTTTCAGATCGGGAATCCGGTCTCGTCTCCGAGGTAGGCCCTGTCCGTTGCGATCGACTATAGAGCACGCGACCGCCGAGAAGCACCAACCCGGCACCCGTAAAGAAACTGAGACCAGATCCCATCGCAAAACTCGCGACGACAAGCGCTCGGAAGACCACTGTTAATCGCTGAACGACATACCAGTCCGACACCGGACCAAGGGCCTCAAATTTCACAATCAGATAGCCCATCACGTTCCACATTAGCCAACTGAAGCACCAGGCCAACAGCGCTGTGTAGAAGCACTTTATTGCACTGATTTCCTCGAAGCTGACCTGTTGCGGAACTGCGTTCTTGTCCTGCTTATCCGTTTGGGATGTGTTTCCGAAGATCGCCTCCGTAAGCCCGAGTCGCTCGATGGTTTCTCGGAGCTCGGCGTCGCTCTTCTGCAAAGCGTCTGGCTCGTTCGAGAGAACTACAGCGTCACCATTCTGCTGCTGCGTGGGCGACGGCGACAACGCGGACATCCCGTTCGAGGTTGTTTCTGGCTCGGCTGTGACTCTAAAAAGACGCCGGGGCTTATCCAAGGATATTCTTTCGAAGAGTTCGCTCGGGTCGTCGGACTCGGAGCGCAGCGTTCGGGCACCGACTCCTGCTCTGCGCTGGTAGAAACCGCTCCGTCGCCGGCCGCTCGGATGGGCACCTGTTTCGATTCCTCTTACACCGCTTAACTGCGGCTTTTTGCTGAATGATGGGATGAAAGCCGACATCTCCAGAAGGGTTCCCGCGGCACGTTCAGCAAATCTTCACTGCAGAGCGTTGCTCCACGCGCCCCTGAGTACCCAGAGCCGTGTCGCTGGCCTCCTGGTGCCCAACTTTATGTCTCTCCCCGTTTTAGACTACCTTTTCAACGGAATACGCTCTGGAGGTTGAATCTGGCCACCAGAGTCTGCAGAAGCGTGTATAAACGCCCTGAACGCCACTCAGCGCGAACGTGGAATGCGTCGCTTGGGACCCTTGTATCCGCAGTCCACGGGCGAACACGCCCCCCGCCAGCGTTCCGCTATCGTCGCTGGACACACGGGACGCTGGACGACCCCGAGAGCCACGTCTGCAGCGCTGCCCCAGCAATAGAAGAAGACGAGGAAGAAGCAAGAGCACGGGTGCTGGGGGCCTGTAGGTGCCGGTTACCGTGTCGCTGTCTGAAGAATGGGTCAGTTATTCAGTAAGCTGGTTTACGTCCTGTTTGGCACGCGGGAGGTACGAGTTCTTTTGCTGGGACTGGATAACGCAGGCAAGACGACGATCCTGTACAAGCTCCTGGAACCGGACTCCAGTCTCAAGCACACCCCGACTGTGGGTTTCAACTTGGAAACGCTGAAAGTACACGGCCTTAAGATGCAGTGCTGGGATCTCGGTGGTCAAGACTCAATCAGGCCGTACTGGCGATCGTACTTTTTCAACCAGGAGGCTATCGTTTTTGTTGTGGACAGCACAGACAAAGGGCGGATGTTGACCGCGAAGCAAGAGCTCCACGCGATTTTAACTGAACCAGAGCTTCAGGGTGCTGTCTTACTCGTTCTAGCTAACAAACAGGACGTACCTGACGCAGCGCGGGTTTCAGAAGTCAGTGAGCGTCTGGGGCTCGCGGATTTGGAGCGTACGTGGACGATTATGGGCACAAGCGCGGAGCGCGGTGAAGGCCTTCAAGAAGCATTCGCTTGGCTGGCACAGCGTTTGAAGTAGACGCGAAAGGACTGTCGTCCGCAGCGTCATGCACTTGGACGTCCTCCGCGCTCTGCTTGAAAAGAACTCCGGGTTGGGGGCATCAGGGCAGCACGCGAGAGAAGCTGCGACGCGCGGCGCCCCGGGGGTTCCCCAGCGCGCACCCGAGGCCCCGTTCGCTGGTGCCGCGCATCACGCGTGCAGCGTTGCGGTCTGGTTCAGTTTGATCAGCGCTGGTTCCTTTTCGGGTGCGCAGTGTGTGCGTTCAGGTGCGCACGGCTCGTGGCAATGCGTTCATTGCATGCATTTGCGCAGTGCTTCGTGCAGCGCCAGCACCGGTGCACGCATCGAGCGTTCGCTGCACACGGGCGCAGCGGTTGTCGTTGTTGAGTGAGGCGCGCGGGGGTGCGTCCTTCACTGCCTCCGATCATCAACATCAACAACAACAACAACGACGGAGCCAGACCGTCAATAAAGTCTGTAAAGCTCGAGGTTTTCCGCAACCACTGTGCGCTGTTCGGAGGCATGCATTGCTTCTGGGATGCCCGCGAGTACCCCAGACAGCAACTCCACTGCGAACGCGTAGACTGCGTGCGGCTCGCAGCGCCAGGAAGCGTTTCGGAATCTCTGGCATGCAACGCACCGAACGCGGCAGTCGCGCCCCGGGGCGTTTCTCGAGTGAACACGTGTCCCAGCGTTGCTGCATGCGTTCGTTGCCGGTGCGTGATACGCTTGTGGAACGCTCGCATGCATGCGCGCAGCCGTTCGTTGGCGATGCGGGATGTCTCGGGGGTCAGGGCACGCGAAACGCGGTTGCGCGACACATCTAGGTCAGGTGAATGTGGGGCATTGCATGGCGCGCTGGATTTGTGCTTTGAGACGTGTCCGAAGTTGTTCTTAGATATACGGACTCGAGGTTCGAAGTGCATCAATAGAAGCTTGGGATTCATGCTTGGTAATAAGATTCTGAGTGGTTTTAAGGAGTCACTTCTTCGAATTGTCGCTGCCGCAGAAACTCGTTAGTTCACCGAAATCAAATTGGTTCGCAAGGTGCTCGAACGAGGATTCGTAAGAAAGCCGATATCATTATCCGATTTACACACAAAAGACTCTATGATGCTCCTTTCCTGGCGCGCAGTACGCTCAAATTGCACATGCTTCGAGGTTTTGATCGGTCAGTTTCGAGGCAACTAGTGGGCGCAGCATTGTGCGCCGCTGGCATGACTTGAAAAAATGATCGACGTCTTTCATCGAAAATTTGTTTACCGTCTAATGCCGGGAACTCACTGAACTTCTCTGTTCAAATGATCGTTTTCGTTCGAAAGACAAGTTCTCCTCTTGTTGCGGCCATAGATGCAACCTTCTTCGACATCAGGAATATGCCTCTAACGTAATATGCGCTCGCAAGCTCTCGTATATTTTGTTTCCGTGGAACGGTTCTTGGAATCTGGCTTTATTCATCACAACAATCGCTACCAGCGGAGAGTGTGCGCTCGCTTTGCATGAATGGAGCGTAGATAGATCGAATTTACTCGACCTGTTTTCCATCCTGGCATCTCCATTCGGTACTCGTTCCATGATAGACAAGCTCGTGCTTCACAACTCTTTTCTGTCGATAGGAGTAGGGTGCATTTGCAAATGCAGAGGACAGTGTGTTCGTCAAAGTAATCGCCCAGAGGAAGCCCGCGATCGCAGGGCGCGGAAACGGAGGAGCGCATCCAGTAAACCCCGCTGTGCCGGTCAAGCGCATGTACCACGCGATGAGGCCAGCGTTGACGTGCCAGAGGGCAGCCTTCTGGAAAAGAGGCACGATGGGTGTATGGGTACATCTGATCACAGTTAAGTGGCACCGCTGCGTAGGGAGCACAGAGGCTGTATACAAAGAACATGCAGATGGCAAGCAAAGCGAAGATACCAAATTCTGTTCATATACGAACTGCGTCCACAACAGCCGGATTCAGCGTAATCGGGACATCTACATTGCCATGGACATTGTCTGACTGCTGACAACGGAGCTGGCGTAAACAGAGAAACAGATGTATCTAAAGCCGGGGGTACACAGGATCTACAAGAACCACTCAGAGAAAAGGTCCACAAAAGCTGGAGTTGTTGACAATGCGAACAGACCTGAAATCTAGCGTGTCCGCCAAGGTTAGAGGATCCGTTCATATTTTATTCTCACATGAACAGAGACGAGGTCGCCGCCGCATGACCCGCTTGGGCATGAGGCTGGGATTCACCTTTCTCCTGTCGTGATCGGGCTTTCAGTGCGGGAGCCCTTTCTCCTGCATGTCGATACGCGCCAACAAATAGTTAATGCACTGCGCTCGTCGAGTTTTCTCTGGTGTCAACTCGCTTATTTGGTATCCATGGAACTGCGGCAGTCGACGTTGAAGGAATTGACGATACTCTTTTGGTAGCGACTGTTGCAGCTTCTGGATCGCCCGCTTTACCGGCTCATCTGCCTCTCTGGCGTGGTTCTTCGAAGAGCCGATAAAGTCAGGTGGCGCTCCATCGGGAAAAGCTTGTAGCCACTCTTTCGGAACGTATTCAGTCTCCCATACGTCGCGTTCTCCATCGAAAACATAGCCGAGACTGTATGCAACGAGTCCGTTTATGATGCAGTTGTCCACATCGCCGCTGAGGCAGCGGTACCAGAAGCCATCCGGAAGGGTCGTGGGCAAGGTGCCCGGCTCCACTTCGTAGGCTATAGTTTCACCGGCCTGTAGGGCCTCTTTTAGGTGCGACGCGTTTCCTCCCGTGGCGGACGCAAGCACGCTCGAGCGGGAACGTCTAGAAGCTGCCGCCCGGTACTTGACGGAGCCACAGCGCCGGACGCGCAACTCGGACTGGTTCGTACGGGCCGTGGTTGCCCTGTGCCGACCACGAAAACGTCCGGAAACGTTGGTATAGGCGCGGAGTATGCTTGTGCCCAGAATAAACATGGGTTCGCGGTTCCCCGAAGCACCAGTGCCCCCAGTCTATGCACGAGTTTGGAGCAGAACGACGAATGGGACGGTAGGGGGCGCGGGTACGTTGCATCGCGCCCCGCCGCGGTTCGCAACATCCGGGATCGCCTGTGCCAACGGCGGGATCGCCCGAGCAGCTGGCGACTTTATCACGGGTGTATTCATTTTATGATCGTAAACGCCCAGGAACGCGAACCAGTCGGATGTTTAGGCGCATGAATGTGCATCTGGACGGCCATGAGCAGGATCCACTGTCTCTATAGACAAAGTCAGCGAGCGAGTGTACAGAAGCCAAGCGGCGCGCATCCAGGTATGGAAGTCCAGAACAGCACTGGTGCCTACGGGTCGTGAACCCGCCGTCAAGCGAGTGCGGCACACGCAACAAATCCGCTTTGATATCAAGACGTGACGGTCCATTGAGAACCGCATGAATATCAAGCGTAGTAACAGGTCGTGAGGATTAGGATCCAAACCAGCGGCAACGATCGTGTTCTCCCGCGGGATCGCTGCTCGTGTACATCACTGCAAAAGCGCCCATCCAAGCGATCGCCTCGCGAGAGCGCAAATCTCTACGCTTTCTTCGACTGCCGGGAATCTGGCTCCACGGTTGCAAGATATATTGTGGTGATGAGAACGTTGCCGCATATACATAGCATATGCGCTGCGCCTGCGACAAACATCAGCCACTCTGCGATACGCATGCGAGCCGGTTGCCAGAGCCCGATGGCGCTCAATTCCGCAATCATGGAGGACGAATGCACGGTCGGTGACACGCGCGTCGCTCGAAAAGTGCAATACGTCACGAGCACGAATGGGAGCACCCATCCGTGGGTTACACCTAGGGCATGGGGTCCATTCAAAAACTCCAAAAGCCGCCATACTCGCTGGCGTGCCGGTGCCTTTTCAAGCCTGGTCTCTTGCGAGCTTTCATTCGGTGTCGTGGGAGCATAGCGTGATCCAGAGATCCAAACACTGAACCCTGCCCAGGTTGCCACGTATTCGATCACGAAATAAGTTAGAATGATCCGGTAGGAGGCAGTTCGTATGAATAGTCCGGCAACCATTGCCGTGTGTCCAAAGCTTTCCCCGGCTCGGTGGACCACAATGGTTGCGAGTTCTCGGCGTTGCGACGTTGTCGAAACAAGCCGCGAAGTAAGCCTCTGTGGCTTCCTGCTGCATTGCCAGGAGTATACAAGCCAGCTTGATGCGTAGACTCCAACAGAGACCAGTTTCGAAACTGAGACCGGAAATAGGCTCCACTGATGCAGATGGTCGGCACAAGCCGATAAAACAGCTGCAAAAAGCGCGGCAGCGAGGTGTCGAAAGGTATTCCGAAAGGCACGACGAAGACTGCGGGCACTGGTAGACTCTTCCGTTGGGGTAAGCGTTGCCATTTCTACCAAGATCGCTTCGAACGACCCAGGAAAGCACGCAGGAGGCGTCTGCAGAGTCCCAGACTCGCTTCCAACGCGTCCTAGGCTTCGAAGCGGGTGTTCCGCACGGGTATATCCAGCGACAAGCTGGGCTCGGAGCAACGCTCGAGCAAGCAACGCGTGGATGCGCGGCCACGTGGCCTCCGACTGGCCGCGATTCATACGACTTTGGATCAATGCCTCGAACTCGATACCCGCGGATGCACGTGTTCGCTTCCATAGCAGACGAGTTCCGAAAGGGTCCAGCGAGCGCTCATACCATCCAGAGTCCATTTCGGAACGTTTATGGAAACACGAATGTCGCGTTGTTGTTGTCAGTGTTCATCGCCCAGAGACTCCCGTAGCGAGTCATTCTGATTTCGTCGCAGGTTAAAGTCCGAGGAAACAATAGGCGTCTGAGGCCACGCGCTGTTGAGCCGAGCATCGAGCATGAGATGCAACATCCCATATCATGCCGCTGCGTTTGTAAGGCTTGGTTGCTCGTGTCCACGCGGTTCGCGATGTCGCCGTATGTCGGTAAGACATTCGTGCACCGCGCTTTCGGGCTTCTCAGCAATTCGTTTATCAGCATAGCAAAACACGTGCAATGTTTCTTGCGGCCTAGAGCACAATATATATATCAACGTTTGGTTCCAATGACGCTCGGAGTTCCATGTTGCGTCCAGGTGGTATCGAGAGACACCACGCAACATGCGATACCGACGACGCCAGTCGCTCCTCGCTGGAGCTCAATACCATGCGCACTGAAAACGCGATGGCCGCCCAGCGGTGGCGCTCGTGCAGCGCTGACTGAGGCATATGGCCAGCGACGGCGATGCACGGTTGCAGTCCCGGACGATGCAGGATCTGTGTGACCGATTCAGTGCAGCCACGTATCCTGTGGGCAACGTCCCAACGCAGTTATCTATTCCCTGGATAGCACGCAGCAATGCCTATGTCTGCGGATGTCGCAGGGGTACTGGAGCAGTCCACGCGTGATGGCAGCTCACGCGGAACTCGAGTGATGCGTCACATGTCGAGGCCATGCGTGTAGCGTAGGTTTGAAGTCAGCACCCGGAAGCCTGGTACGCAACTCCTGCACGAGTGTACTTGAATACGATGCACGAGCGGAATACAACCGATGGCCGTATGCAATCCAGGTACTGGCTTGTCGTCGACAGGGCAGGGCCTCCTGCGTACCGAGTCATTTCCGCAACTGGGTCTCCCAAGCTAGAGAACTCGAAGCGATACGCTCTCGTTGACCAAGATTATTCATGTGGACGGAAACTTGCACCACAAAAGCGCGCTAATCTTGAATGCCTTCATAGAGAGGTTTCATAGGTTCATTTCGCAGGACTACCCAGGTACCTCCTGGTTCATGTGTGGTCGCTCGTTGAAATCGCGTGCGTAGCCGAACTTCATGGAGGCACATTAATTCCTTAATGACATATCTTGTACTGGATCGGCGATCCGTCGTGCGGCGCGCTGAGCATGCCGCTACTGCGTCGTCTGCCGGTGCGCAGCCCTCTATCTTACCTAACATATTCGCGTTGCTGCAGTTCTGAACCAGTCCGATGAAGTTCAACGTCGCGAATCCTGCGACAGGTTGCCAGAAGCAGTTTGAAATAGACGACGAGAGTCGGTTGCGAGCCATCTATGATAAGCGCATCGCTCAAGAAGTGGATGGCGAAGCGTTACTCGGAGAGGAGTTCCGCGGCACGATCCTGCGCATAATGGGTGCGCAGGACAAGGAAGGGTTTCCCGCGCGTCTCGGTGTCCTCACACCGAACCGCGTACGGCTTCTGATGCACAAGGGAGACGTCGGTTGTCGGGGTTATGGTATGCGTGATGGCGAGCGAAAGCGACGAAGCGTGCGTGGTTGCATCATCAGCAGCGAGATGAGCGTAGTGAACCTGGCCATTGTGCGTCAAGGCGAGCAAGAGATACCCGGCTTAACGGATCGAATAATCCCGCGTCGTCTGGGTCCGAAACGAGCTTCTAAAATCCGCAAGTTGTTTAACTTGAGCAAGGACGACGACGTGCGCAAATATGTCATTCGGCGCAAAGTGACGACTGCCTCGGGGAAGACCTACGAGAAAGCTCCCAAAATCCAGCGTCTAGTGACCGCGCAGTCATTACAGCGGAAGCGTCGACGGCGAGCCGTACAGCGCACAAGGGCCTTGAAGGCGAAAGCGGAGGCCGCAGAGTACGAAAAGCTCCTCGCTCAGCGACAAGCCGAGGCCCGCCAGTCACGAAAGGAAAGTCGTAGTCGACGGTCTGCACTACACAAATCACGGCTGTCAGCTGCAGTGTGATGCAGATGTGTCCCGAGATTTTGACAGGCACTTTGCCCTCACACGTGGAAGAGATAGCGAAGAGATGCTCTCGCGAAGCTGAGTGCTCCCGTGGCGGCGGTTCTCGATACGAACCGTTTAGAAACGAAGATCAGTAAATGATCGAGGAAGTTTTGTACAAGGAGTCTACCGTTTTTGTCCATGGCCTCGCGAGAGAGCGTGGTTCAGCGCTCGCCACACGACACGAAGTGCGATACGAATGGACGCACGTAGCTAGCACGCCCCCTGTACTCGTTGGTAGACAGGGAGGGATTCTTGGGCGCATTAGTATCAAAACGAAGAGGTAGCAACGAAGCGGACACGTGCGCTTTTTGAGGGGTCTTCCAATGACCGCAGCGCCCGTCTCCGCGCCAAGCGTCTTTCCCACCACCAGTGAACAAGCGGCAAACCAAGCGCACTGGCTGCTCCAAGCGCAGAGAAAGCAAGCGCACTTTGGAAACAAACGGATGCAGTTGCTGCATAGTCGCCTTCAAAGTCACCCAAGTAAGGATACTTTGCTTTGAATAGACCTCCGAAAACGAGGAGCGTTATAGTGCCCGATACGGAAAGCAAAACCAGCAGCGTCAGAATCGTTCTCAAAGACATGCGTTCGGTACTGCGCGTCACCAGAAGGGTTACGGCCAACAGCAGCCGCAGCCGCAGCCGCAGCCGCAGCCGCAGCACAACGGGTCGCATCCGAAAAACCGCTGTACAGCGGCTCGCATTTCAGCGTCTGAGAAAACGGGTGTTCTCGCCGAGGCTAGCCACCTGCGGATCTCGAATTCGATGTTGCTTCTGCTGCTGACAAGCGCCAGCCTGCTGCCTCATTTCATCATGAGTTTTACGTTTCTAAAAATGGATAGCTTGCATTAGATTTTGCGTTGCTGTATAGAGGCCGTTCTACACAAGGATATCATGGAAGTTCTTTCCAATCGAGGGTAATTTGCGTTCGAACCTAATCATGTAGCTGACTCCGAGTACCCGCAGACCTGCATTGGAAGAAGCTGTGCAGGATCGAAAGCTGTAAAAGATACCTATGGACACGTCGACCTAGCTCTCTGCGCTCAGCGTGCGTCGAAGTAGATGCATACAGTCGGTCGCACGAAGCTGCTTCTTTTTCCAAGTGGGTAACGTGCACTAAACCACTGCGAGATTCACATGCAACTCTGAACTTGTCGCTCTGTTGCTGCTCTTCATTTTTCTCTTCCCAACTTTTTTAAATGGTCAACTTCGGCGTTTGAGGAGAAGCAGTAAGGACTTTCGGACTCATATGCAGTTTTCAAATGCTCTGTCGTCTTTTCAGAGTGATTTCAATGACGCCTTGTCGCTGGAATTCGTCACGACCTCTGAATCAAGATCATTCGCGACACGCTGGAACAAGGGTACCTAAAATAACCCAAATCCTTATCCGATGCATATGCACAAGCCTTTCATCTTGTTGTTTCCCGAACAACAGCATGTTCAAATCACAAAGTCTTCATGTGTGCGATTTTGCTTTTCCAACGCAAGTTATGGGCGAAGCAATTTTCGCAGAGGTGAAGCCTTTTTCGACCGACCACCACCTATTGACGTCAGCTTCCTCCTGCACACCTCAAGTCTGAGAGACTGCCCCATAAACCTGCATCGCGTCAGCTCCTCGGTTCTCTTCTTCAGCACTATATATCGTCGGATACTGAAGGTGACGTTGGAGTCTCGTTTCACGAACTCCTCGCATATATTGCCGCTTGTTGAATTCACCCATGCAAGGATTGCCAGAACACGAGTACTCAGTACCATTGACTGCTCTGTCAGCTCTCCGTACTTTTCTATCGCGCGAAGCGCTCCGCTGCCTTCTCTCTATCTCGATGTTCTGAA
>Ga0080006_1216734_pt1 | contig 18016 bp, 20 predicted proteins | sample RS3BMetagenome_FD_69209 | JGI IMG/M metagenome (GOLD analysis project Ga0080006, IMG submission 69209) | Ferric oxide microbial mat and aquatic microbial communities from Rainbow Spring, Yellowstone National Park, USA - RS3B (SPADES... ... | reverse complement strand
ATAATAAGGAAGGCATTCCCTGAAGCGTTTGCGGACGGGATAGAGGGTATAGGGTTATACCCACGAAGTTTAAGCATCCCCGAATTCACAGGGATGATAACTTCCAAAGGTGGATGTTAACATGGTTAACAGAAACCATAACCTGAGGGAACCGGCTGTAGCTGGTGAATTCTATCCCCTAGAGCAGGATGAATTGAGAAGGTCCATTGAACTTTCATTCCTCCACCCCTTAGGATATGGTAGAATACCCGTACTCCAGGATAAAAGGGGTGGCAGGATATTGGGTGGTGTTGTACCACACGCAGGATATGTATATTCAGGACCTGTGGCATCACATTTCTATGCAGAGCTTGCCCAGGATGGTTTCCCTGAAACATTCATAATAATAGGGCCAAACCATACGGGCATTGGGTCAATGGTGGCCATCACAATGGAGGACTTTAAAACACCCTTTGGTGTTGCAAGGATAGATAAGGATCTTGCGAAGTTGATACACAGGGAAATTGTTGACCTTGATTCAATGGCACATTCATACGAGCATTCAATAGAGGTACAATTACCTTTTCTACAATTCTTCAAAAAGGAAATTAAGATAGTTCCAATAGTTATGATGGCACAGGAGTACGAGTTTGCTGTGGAACTTGCAAAGATAATCAGGGATGCAATATCAGGTAGGGATGTTGTTATTATTGCCTCCTCAGACTTTTCCCACTATGTACCCAGGGATATTGCATACGAGAATGATATGAAGGGAATAGAAAAAATATTGAAGGGTGATGTGAAGGGCTTTTATGAGGCACTGAGAAGGTATAATATAACTGCCTGTGGCTATGGACCTATATCAACAATGCTTCTTGCCACAGGGGGAAGGGCAAGGCTTCTTAAGTATGCCACAAGTGGTGATGTTTTTAAGATGGGTGAGGTAGTGGGTTACGCATCAATAGCTGTAGAGAGGTGAAAAATATGGATGAAAAGGTAGGATGGTTGAGAATAGGAGATAGTGAAAGGAAGGAAATCATGGATTTTTCCACAGAATACATGGATTTCCTGAAGAATGTGAAGACTGAGAGAGAGGCCGTTGAATACTTTGAAGGTCTTGCAGTGAAAAAGGGTTATAAGCCCCTTGAAAAGATCTCTAAGTCTAAGGGCAAATATTATATAAAAAAGAATGAAAAGGCAATTGCATTTGTTTCTATTGGCAAGGATCCCACTGAGCCCTATAGAATAATAGCTTCACACATAGATTCACCTAGATTAGATATAAAGCCCTCACCAATCGTTGAGGACAAGGATTCTCATATTGTTCTTTTTAAGACACATTACTACGGTGGAATAAAGAAATATCAGTGGGTATCAAGGCCACTTGCAATCCACGGCTTAGTTGTTACCAAGTCTGGAAAAAAGGTGAAGATAGTTATAGGCGAGGATGAAAAGGATCCAGTATTTACAATACCTGATTTACTTCCTCACCTTGCAAAGAAGGTACAGGGTGAGAAGAAGCTCCTCGAGGGCTTTGAGGGAGAGGACCTGCAGCTGATTGTTTCACACATGCCTGAGAAGGATGAGGAAAAAAATCCCTTCAAGAAGTACCTTCTTAAATTGATCAAGGAAAAGTATTCTGTTGAGGAGGAAGATCTTTATTCTGCAGATCTTGAGGTAGTTCCTGCATCACAGCCCAGGGAAGTGGGCATTGACAGGTCAATGCTGGGGGCATATGGCCAGGATGACAGGATTTGTGCATATACATCAGTGAGGGCACTCCTAGATTCTGAACCCAAGGGAAATACAATAGTTATACTCTTTGACAAGGAGGAGATAGGAAGTGATGGAAATGTAGGTGCACAGAGCAACCTTGTAGAGTATGTAATAACAAAGATACTTGATGCCTATGGCATAGATTATACCTATGGAAAATTGCTGGACATAATGCACTCCTCCAAGGTAATAAGTGCAGATGTTAACGCAGTTGTAAATCCACTTTTTAAGCAGGTACATGATATGAACAACGCTGCAAGGGCAGGAAACGGTGTGATTGTGACAAAGTATACGGGAAGTGGTGGAAAATATGGTTCAAGCGAGGCACAGGCAGAGCTTATGGCAGAGATAAGGAACATATTCGATTCTAAGGGTGTAATTTATCAATTTGGCCTGCTGGGAAAGGTGGATGAGGGTGGTGGCGGAACTGTTGCAAAATATCTTGCCAGGTATGGCATGAACGTTATCGATATAGGTCCTGGATTGCTTAGCATGCATTCACCCTTCGAGGTAGTTAGTAAAATAGATCTATGGAGTGCCTATAGGGGTTACAGGGCGTTTATGGAATCATGATGAGCATAGAAGATATTCTTTTAAATACAAAAAAGATAGCGGTAATTGGCGCATCAAAGGACAGGACAAAGCCGAGCAGGAGCGTGATGAGATATCTGATGCGCCATGGATACATATGCTATCCAGTCAATCCTACAGCGGATTACATAGGAGGAATTAAGGCATATAAGAGCATACTTGACATACCAGATGAGATTGACGTTGCAGATGTTTTTCTCCCCAGCGAGAAAGTAATGGATGTTATTGATGACATTGTTAAAAAGGGTGTCAAGGTTCTCTGGCTCCAGGAGGGAATAATAAACGAGAAGGCGGCAGAGATTGCCAGGTCACACGGTATTGAGGTGGTAATGGACAAATGCATGATGAAGGAACACGTAAAATTAAGAAAGGAGGGAAAAATAGAGTCAAGGCCCGTTTTGCAAAACATACCTGATGATTTTTAAAGAATTTTATATACCTTTATTATTTTATCTTTTTAAATGAGTATAACTGAGATAGTAATTGCATTAATCATCGATTTTCTTGCAAAGTACGGATATGTTGCAATATTTTTTCTGATGATGCTTGAGAGCATGATGCTTCCAATCCCTTCAGAGGTGGTAATACCCTTTGGCGGCTACCTCGCATATAAGGGTATACTTAACATATATGGAGTTATAGCATCCGCCACACTGGGCGGTCTTTTTGGCTCATACATAGCATTCATAATAGGATATTATGGAGGTAGAGCATTCATAATAAAATATGGAAAGTATATATTAATAGACAGGGAGAATCTTGATAGGGCTGAGAGATGGTTCAAAAAATATGGAACAATTTCAGTGTTCACCACAAGGCTAGTTCCTGTGATAAGGACATTCATTTCATTACCTGCTGGCATAGGGAAAATGGATACAAAACTATTTCTTTTATATACATTCCTTGGTGCTCTTATATGGTCACTGATTTTGGGTTTTCTTGGATTCTTTTTAAAGGAAAGATGGACAATAATATTCAGTGCATTTTCTAGGCTTGACCCTGTGATTTTAGGTATAGGTATTGCGCTACTTGGATATATAATATATAAATTATATAAAAATTATAAAAAAGATTTACAAAATCAGTAGCTCTTTAGTCCTTCAATAATTGACTTTATTTCCTCTATCTTCTTGTTAAGGTCCTTTTCAATCTCACTAACTATCTCTGAGAATGGCTTGCTCAACTTATATTTATAGACAGGCCTTCCCTTTCCTTCCTTTTTGATGTCCTTCTTAACCACCCATCCCTTTTTCTCAAGTACCTGCATTGCAATTGATACCTCTGGCTGTCTCAGCCTTGCAGCCCTTTCTATTTCTACGGATGTGGATTCCTCTACCTTTCTTAGATATACTAGGGCCTTTGCAATATTTTTTTGTACTCCAGCCTTAACTAGATTTTTAACAAGCTGCTCATCCTTTTCATCAAGTTCCGGCATAACATTCACCGAATATATATAAAATGATTAAATATATAAAGTTTTCTAATATCATCATATAATATTTTTGACCTAAATATCAAAATTTGTGAGAATTTTTTTGAAATAGCTAAAAAAATTTAATATTATGAAGTTATACCAAAGAAATATGATAATCGCCTTACCCCTTGAGGAAAATAATGGTGAAAAATCTAGGATTTCAAGACACTTTGGAAGATCAGAGTATTTTGGATTTGTAGATGTTGAAAACAATGAGATTAAGGGATACAGGATATTGAAGAATCCCTTTGTGGAACATGGCGTGGGGGACCTTCCGGATTTCATTCATAAAAATGGTGCGAATATTTTGATAGCATATGGAATGGGTGAAAGGGCAATTGAATTCTTCAATTCATACGGCATAACTGTGATACTTGGCGTTGAAGGGAATTTTCTAGAGGCTGTAAAAAAATATTTAGAGGGAAATTTAACAGGAAGCATGGAATGGAGAGGGAGTGAAGAATTCGGACATCATGACAGAGATTAAAAAGGCCATTCCAGAGGGAATAGAGTTCGATGAGGAGGGCTTCAGACAGGCAACACCTCCTGAGATTGCAGATTATAAGGCGAAAAGGTTGAGTAATGTTTCAATAGCGGACCTTGGAAGCGGAATTGGCATTCAGGCCATTTTCTTTTCAAGATATTTCGAGCACGTTGTTGCAATAGAAAAGGATAAGACAAGATACAGGTTTATTGAAAGGAATATTAAGAAACTTGGAATCAATAATGTTTCTTTATATCATGGTGATGTTTTTACTACTAAACTTTACAATGAAATCTCTTCATGCGAAATAATATTTTCAGATCCTTCAAGGCCTGTAAAGGGCAAGGAATGGGCCTTAGAAATGCTTTCTCCTTCTCCTTTACAAATAATAAGCTACTTCAAATCAAATGAAAAATTCTCCTTTGACATACCTGTTCAGATATCAAGGGAAAGGATTCCAGAGGATTATGAAATGGAATACATCTCCCTTGATGGTGAAATAAAGAGACTCTCAATATACTCCCCTGCACTAAAGAAATTTGAGAGGAGCGCCCTCCTCCTCCCAGAAGGTGATAGAATAGAGTATAATCCAAATATATCAAGAGAGATTAATTCAAGTGACTTTCCAATGCATTATCTTTATGAGATAGATCCTGCAATATCATACGCTGATCTTATCCCTGAATTTTTCTCATTATTCAAAAATATGTATATGTTTATAAATGAAAGAAAAAGGGTGATTTCAACATCTGAAAATTTCTATAGGGATCCTAGGATGAAGAACATCTATGTTGTTTCATTTAAGGCTAATAGCGTGAAAAAAGTAAGGGAAAATTTGAAGAAAAACTCGGCAAGAAAAGTATTTTTAAGATATAATGTCAATTCCTTTGATTACTACAGGATAAAAAAGGACTTGGAAAAAGATCTAGATGGGGATAACGATTTTTATATATTTAAAAAAGGGGAAGAATTTATAGGGGCAATAAAGCTTAGGGTTTAAATAAATGCCTTCCTCATGCTGGCACTTCCTCTAGTACCTCTGAATATAACTCCTCTCCATTCATATCAGCAAGGAGACCAATTATGTCCGCTGCTATGTCGGAATATTTCTCATCAAGCAAAAGTTCCTCCAGATCGTAGAGTGTATGTGTTTTCATCCATTCCCTCACTCCTTTAGGCATCTTCATATCTTTCACCTCTTGTATGACAATTGTCATATATGAATCAGACATATATAAACTTTTCCTATAGATTACCATTGCATTTCTTTATGAGTGAATTATAATCTTCTCTTGTATTTATGTTGTAAAAAGAATATTCTGGCATTTTTTCTGCAGGATAATAAACCCTCGGTATCTTTTCTATAAAATCATGAAGCGCCCTTTCTCCTGAATAGTAATTGAGGGATGAGATTGAATACAAAGAATGTAGGGGTTCAATGTATCCGTTCTTCCATCTTGGTATGACAGAAAGCTGTTCTGGATAGGATAACAATGGTGAAAAATATGTGGCAAGGGGCATGTCACCACCAAGAACAAAAATATTTTCACTATACCTTTCCATTGCATCGATGATGAGGGGTAAAACACCCTGTAGTTTTTTATCTATAATTATCTCTGCCCTATCAATATTAAATTCAAAATAGCTATAGATAACTATTTTTGAAAATAAACCTGAATTTATCAAATTATCCACAACTGAATCTATTATCCTTTTTCCACAGTAATTAAGAAAATGTTTATTTTCCAGCCTTTTTGATTTCCCCACTGGTACTAGTGCAATCACCATTCAAAATCACTAAAAAATATTTTCAGGTAAAATTATTTAAAAAGTTTTTTAATATCCCCAGGCCTAATTATTCCATATTCTGTTATAAAACCCTCAACATAATCCGGGGGTGTAATATCGAAGGCAGGATTGTATGCTAATGAACCTGTTGGGGCTATCCTGCAATTGCCCGCATAGAGAACCTCATTCTCTGACCTTTCCTCAATGGGTATCATTTCTTCATTTTTCAGATTTTTATCGATTGTTGAGATTGGTGCTGCAACATAAAATGGTATTCCATGTATTTTTGAGAGAACCGCCTTTTCATAAGTGCCTATCTTATTTGCAAAACCGCCATTCATTGCAATTCTGTCAGCACCCACTATTACCATATCCACCTCACCCCTCTTCATCAAAAGGCCTGCTGCATTATCCGCGATTATTTTATGTTCTATTCCCTCATTAAGGAGCTCCCAAGAGGTAAGTTTAGCCCCCTGAAGCCTTGGCCTTGTTTCATCAACCCATACAAATATATTTTTACCCTCCCTTTTTGCATACCTCATCGGGGCAAGTGCGGTGCCCCAGTCAAGGACTGCAAGTGCTCCTGCATTACAGTGTGTGAGAATCCTTGAATTATTTTTTATTATTGTATTTCCATACTCACCTATCTTCCTAGCCCTTTCAACAATATCGTTTGCATAATTCTCTGCTTCTTTAACAGGATCCTTACCCTGTTCTACGGCCCTCATCATAAATTCTATTGCATAAAAAAGGTCATAGGCAGTGGGCCTAGTTTTTGAGAGTACATCTGCTACAGTTTTTAGATCCTTTCTCTGCATATATGCTTGGGCAATGCCATATGCTGCGGAGACACCAATTGCAGGTGCTCCCCTTACCACCATATCCTTTATGGCAAATGCCACATCATTATAATTTTTAGCCTCAAAGATCTCAATCTTTTCTGGTAATTTCCTCTGGTCAATGAATTTAATTTTGTCATCCTCCATCCAAAGGGCCCTCATTTCCAATGTTTTACCATCTATGATTACCTTCATATTATCACCACATTCTTTTATCTCATTACATTATTTTAGTTTATGGTTTCTGCTAATCAAGATAAAATATAACTTTATACTGGTGATTAAAAAATCAAAGTAATTTATTATATTTATTGCACCTTTTTTACAATTAGATAAATACCATCCTGCTTTTCAACTATCACCCTCTCACCCTTTTTTATATATTCCTGGGATCTTGCTGACCAAAGTTCATTCCTAATTTTTATTACTCCATCCCTAGCAGGTGAAATATTGGTAAGAGCAATTCCCTCTTTCTCCTCATACTTGAATTCCCCTTTATCCAAAATAACAATGATTTCAAAGCCCTTTATTATAATTATAAGTATTTCAACAGAGATGCTTATAAAAGATACATAGATTAAAATCTTCGAAGGCAGCAGTATGCCACCAAGAATTAAAAGCGCATTTAATGCAGTAAGTATAGATACTATGGCAATGCTCCCGGGGCTCCATCTTAGGGGTGAGAAGAAACCTGGTTGCATATTTTTCATTATATTTATTGCTATAAAAATCTATATCTTAAAAAGAGAACAAAGGAAATGTTTTCAAAAATTATTTTCTCAAATTTCCTTCAATGCCTACAGAAAAATATTTGTATTATGAATCCTCTAAATATTTATGGATATATTATCAATAATTGTAATAGTATCATTCATTATATTTGCAGGTTACCTAGGTGAATTAGGATTTATAAAATTCAGATTCCCAGATATACTGATTTTGATGCTAATTGGATATCTCATAACATCATTACTTAGGCTAAATGTAAATACAATCCTATATTCATACCTTCCCCTTGCTGCAACAATTTCACTAATTATTATACTCTTTGAGGGTGGTGTTAGCCTAAAGATATCAATGATTACTGATGTTCTGAAGAAATCAATTTCAATGGCATTCACCTATTATTTTATCACCTTTTTTCTCATTACAATTGTAATATATTTTGCATTTGGAATAAATTTTTCAATATCAATACTATATGCCTCAATACTATCCGCTCCTAGTGTGGCCATAGTAATACCTCTTATAAACAGATCAAACATTGAGGAGAAGAGAAGGCATCTTTATATTGTTTATGTAACAATTCTTGATCTACTTTCAATAGTTGTTACAATCTCGCTCCTCAACTATTTTCCAATCAATACATCCGCACTCCTTCCCGTAACAATATCACTTTTAACCAACATATTTGCACAAACATTTTTTGGCTTCCTAGCAGGCATCTTCTGGATAGAGCTCCTGAGGAAAATAGAAAGGGTGGAACTAAGCTACATGCTTACACTTGGATTTCTTTTGGCAATTTATTCTCTATCATACCTAATGTGGAAAAATGGAATGATCACAGCCATGGTATTTGGTATTGTCCTGGGCAATAATTCATCGTTTAGGAGGCTCTTAAAACTGAAGGAATACACAATTGATGAAAATATATTCAGGTTCAACAAAGAAGTGGTATTCTTTATGAGAACATTAATATTTGTAGCAATAGGATCAATATTAATTATCACATTCAATCTAAACACCTTTATCCTAATAATATCGATTATAATTATTATCTATGTTTCTCAGATGATTGTTAGCCGTATTTGGGAGGGACTGGCATTTGATAGGTATAGCAACTATATAATGCCCAGGGGGTTAACACAGATAGTATTGGGCATACTCACAATAACAACAATATACTCAATAGGTGAGCAATTCCTACAGTATGTATCTTACGTGGTTATAATATCAAATATAATTTCTGCAATAATAATTTATATAAAAAAATAGATATTATTTCAATCTCAAATCTTCATAGGCACTAAGTGCAGCAACTGCACCCTGGCCTGCAGAGATAATTATTTGGCCAGAGTCTCCAGTTACATCTCCAGCAGCATAGAAATTACTAATGTTAGTCCTGCATTTTTTATCCGTAATAATATAACCCCTCTGATCCATGTTTACCCCTAAGCCCTTAAGGCTCTGTGTCTGGGGAATAAGACCGACATAAATGAAAACACCATCAACATCTAGCAACTTTTCCTCACCAGTGGATCTGTCCCTGTATCTAAGGAATTTTACCTTGCCTCCGTCTCCCCCTATCTCCATTACCTGGGCATTCATTATGTATTCTATACCATTCTTTTTTATCTGGTCCTGGTAAGCCTTTTCACACATGTACCTTGGCATGAACTCAACTATTATTGGCGTAACACCAACACTCTTTAAATAAAGTGATGCAACGGCTCCAGAGTTACCGCCGCCTATTACTGCTACCCTTTTTCCCTTGAAAAAGTATGCATCGCACGTAACACAGTATGAAACACCCTTACCAAGGTACTCTTCCTCCCCTTTGACATTGAGTTTTTTATGTGTGGTACCTGTTGAAAATATCACGCTCCTAGACTTGATTGTTTTGCCAGATGAGAGTGAAATAATAAATTCATCTTTTAATTTCTTTATTTCGGTCACTTCAATATTTGAAAATATTTTCAAGTATTTTGATGCATGGTCCCTGAAGTATTTTGCTAGCTTTTCACCCTCTATACTCTCAAACCCCAGATAATTTTCAATAATCGGATCCTCAGCCACAAGTCCTCCTGGAAGTGCCTTGTCAATTATAACAGCATCAAGGCCAGCCCTAATGGCATAAATACCCGCAGATAGGCCAGCTGGACCCGCACCTATGATCACAAGCTCATAGGAATCCTTCAACCCGGATTCCTCACCCTTTCCAAGAGAAAAGGATGGAATCATAAAAAATCATTAAAAAAAATTTACATTTCGGGCATTCCGCCCATTCCACCCATTCCAGGTGGCATTCCCTGTGGTCCCTGTCCTGGCTGACCTGGCTGTGTCTCTGACTTCTTCTTTGCTGCTATTACGTCGTCGATCCTTAGTATCATTGTTGCCACTTCCATTGCACTCTCAATTGCCTGTTTCTTCACCTTTGCTGGTTCTACAACGCCCAGTTTGAACATATCCTCTGTGCCATTGCCAAGAACATCAACACCGTGTGATTTCTTACCCTGTTCGTGCAGGCTCTTAAGTTTCATAAGTATGCTTATTGCATCCATTCCTGCATTCTCAGCCAATGACCTGGGAATCACCTCAAGGGCGTTTGCAAATGCCTCTACAGCGAGCTGTTCCCTTCCACCAACGGTGTGGGCGAACTCCTTTATCCTCAGTGCAAGCTCAGTTTCAATGGCTCCTCCACCAGGTACAACAAGTCCCTCTTCCACTGTGACTCCAACTACCTTTATTGCATCGTGCAGTGCCCTCTCTGCCTCTGCAATGACATGCTCCGTGCCACCCCTTATTAGTATACTTACAGCATGAGGATCCTTGCATCCCCTCACAAAGGTCATGTAATCATTGCCAATCTTTATTTCCTCTACAGTGTCAGCAAATCCAAGGTCCTCGGGCTTAAGATCATCTAGGTTTGTAACTATCTTTCCTCCAGTTGCCTTTGCCAGGCTCTCCATGTCACTCTTCTTTATCCTCCTTGCACCGTATATGTTATATTTAGCAAGGTAATGCTGTGCAAGGTCATCTATTCCCTTCTGCGCAAATACAACGTTTGCACCCGATGCCTTGATCTTCTCCACCATGTCCTTTAGCTGTTTCTCCTCCTCTGCAAGGAACTCGTGTATCTTTGAAGGATCCTCTATCTGTATCTTTGCACTAATCTCAGTCTTCTTTACCTCGAGGCCACCATTCAAGAGTGCAATCTTTGCACCCTTAACAAGCTTTGGCATCCTTGGATGTACCTTCTCCTTGTCAAGGACGATTCCATCAATCATCTGTGTGTCCTTAACGCTTCCTCCAGCCTTCTTCTCCACCTTTATGTTATCAACGTCAACCTTCATTTTACCGTTTACCTCTGTTGCTACTGTAAGCACTGCCTTTACTACAAGATCTGCAAAATATTCCCTGTCGGGACCAATGTTCTTACCAGTCATTGCAGTCATTGCAATTTTTTTCAGAGTATCATGATCCTCCTTTGAAACCTTCTTTGCAATCTGTGGAAGAAGCTCGAGTGCCTTCTGGCTTGCAATCCTGTATCCATTTGTTATTATTGTTGGATGAATGTTCTGTTCCAAGAGTGCTTCGGCCTGTTTTAAAAGCTCACCTGCAAGAACTACAGATGTAGTGGTGCCATCACCAACTTCCTGGTCCTGGGCCTTGGCCACTTCAACAATCATCTTTGCCGCAGGATGCTGCACATCTATCTCCTTAAGAATGGTAGCACCATCGTTTGTTATCACTATATCTCCAAGGGAATCAACAAGCATCTTGTCCATTCCCTTAGGTCCAAGTGTTGTTCTAACTGCATCGGCAATAGCCTTTGCAGCAGAAATGTTATTCTTCTGAGCACTTTTTCCTGTTTCCCTTTCTGTTCCCTCCTTTAATACCAGTATTGGTACCTGACCTGCCATCATATCACAATCACCTCATAACTCTGGATGTGTAAATTTGTACTTCTATTTAAATATTTCTATGGTTAAATTTGGAAATCTTTATTAAATAAATCAATTTATTACCTATTTATGACACATGTTATAGTGGTGCATAGCTGGGAAGATGCACAGAAGGAGAAGGTAATGGAGTTCGCAACGAAGATAATATCCATGGCTAAGGAGAAGAAACTACCAGCGGGACTGAAATTGATAAGCTTGGATCTTGCAGAGAATAAGAATATGGCTGTATGCCACTGGGAAGTGGACACACTTGATCATCTAATGCAGGTAGCAGGTAGCCTTCAGCCCACATGGAAGATAGAAGCTTTTGTTGCAAAGAATATGTACAAGAAGGGCCTATTCTAAATTTTTTATTTTTTTATTTTTTTTGCGGAGGTTACCGAGCCAGGTCAAAGGTGGTGGATTTAGGGTCCACTTCCATAGGGATACGAGGGTTCAAATCCCTCCCTCCGCATCCTTTATATTTCTGAAGTTCTTGAAAATGAGAAATTTCTCGAGTGAAAAAGGAAATATCAGAGGCTATATCTTAAAAGACATTTTGAGGAGCTTGAATATGTAAAAGTGAATACTAAGGAATATAGAGAAAAGTTTAAAAATAATCTTAAAGGTATAAGAGATATTTAGAAAAAGCAAGGGAAAGGAGTAAAAAGAGGTATAATAAAATTAAAAGTGATCCAATAAAATTTCAAGAATATAGGCAAAAAGGATGGGAATATTCAAGAAAAAGGTATCACAATCCTGAAAAGGCTGAATTAATAGAAAAAAGAATATTAAATACGCAGGGAGGTATAGGCAAAACTGAAGGAAACAGATAATAAAAAATATAAGAAAATTTTTTTTAGAAAAAGCAAAAAAAAGATACTGGGAAAAGAAAAATAAAAAAGAAGTTTAGAATGTGTATTTATAGAAAGATGTTCCTTGATATGTAAATGTTACTGTAGTGCCTGGATATAATGCGAAATTACCACTTGTAGTACCTGAAGATAATGTAATCGTATCGCCAGCTGATAGATAAGTATTACCAGTGACTGAAGTTATATTATAATATACTTTAGGTGAAGGACCATTTGTAAATGCGTTATATTTTGTTGTATATCCAGTTAGTTTAGTTATGCTAACAGTCCAAGTTCCAGTAGAATTTGTTACAGTTATTATTAAAGGAGTGGAAGGAGTAACTGAGATATTTCCAGATACTACTTCAAATATAGAACTAGTTGGTGTACTTGTTACACTAAACGACATTGCCACAGGCTTACTTGGAGAACTTCCTATGTAGCCAGAGACCATTAAATATACTGCAGATGCAAGAACTACTGTAATTGCCACCATAAGTATCGTTGCGATCACTGGAGAAACACCCTTTTCTTTCTTATACAAAATCTTCACTTTAGATCACCAATTATATGAATGAAAAAAGATGTATATAAATATTTCTTATATTTTAGGTGTTTTTTTATCTAAATAAATATTAAAAAATGTATGAAAATTAAATTTTTTTATGATTTTTCTTTAAGAAGAGATGCAAGTGCAATGGATATTGCCTCTTCGAGCTGTGGATCCCTTCCATTAGCAAAATCGTGGGGAGCTATTTCCACATTTATATCTGGTTCGGTACCTTTATTCTCAACACCAAAGCCCACATCCTTGAACCAGAATGCATATTCGGGTTGTGTAACAATTGATCCGTCTATCAATGTTCTTCTCGGATTTATACCTATAACTCCTCCCCAGGTTCTCCTGCCTATCAGGGGTCCAAGTTTCATGAGCTTGAATGAGTGTGAAAATATATCACCATCTGAACCAGATAGCTCATTTGTTATGCATACGAGAGGCCCCTTTGGCGAGTAAGGCGGGTATTCCTGCCTTAATCCATGCCTTGGGTAATCATATCCTATTATCTTTCTGTTAAGTTTTTCAAGTAACATCCAAGAGACATAGCCTCCCCTGTTAAACCTTACATCTATTATCAATGCTTCCCTATCAAGCTCCTCCAGATAATTCTTATGAAATTCTGTAAATCCAAAATGCATCATATCGGGTATGTGAACATATCCTACCCTTCCATTTGTTTTCTCATGAACAATCCTTTTATTCCTTTCCACCCAGTCCCTGTATATTAATGCTGATTCATCCCCTATGGTCCTTACATTGAACTGCAATTCCTCGCTTCCCCTTTTTATTTTTAAAAGTATAACGTCATTCTGCATGTTTGTTAATATCTTTCCGGGTGGATTTTTCTCGTTCACATCAATCCCATTTATTGATACTATTTGATCCCCCTCCCTTACATCTATTCCTGGTGAAAGTAATGGTGATTTTTCTTCCAGCCTTCCCCTATATATTCTTTTTATCCTAAATCCATCAGTGGAATCAATCTCTGCCCCCAGGTAACCCCTTGTTTCAAGCTGTGAATTGAAGTAATCCCCCAGCATCTCGTATGAATGTGATGTTCCAAGGTCTCCCTGCATCTCCCATATTAGGTCAGATAATTCTGATCTAGTTGATACCTTTTCTAGCAATGCAAAATATTTATCGAAGATTTTATCCCATTGTATATTTTCATCCCTCCAGTAGTTTTCTCTCATCATCATCCATGCCTCATGGAACATTTGCCTGAATTCTTCCCTTGGAGAAACACTCACCTTTATCCTTCCAAGATCAATGATTCCAGATTCCTTTCCTGGTTCCTGTGTTTTCATCTCTTTTTTCTGTGTAGAATCAACAATTCTTACCATTTCCCTGTATTTATATGCAAGCTTTGATTTATCTGGGGAAAGTACATAACTGTTGCATTTCTCAATCAATACCTCATCCTTCTTATCATCTATGTTATAGTGGTGTATCTCACCCTCATCATCCTCCATGGAAAGTGGCTGTGAAAAATAAACTATGCCATCCTTTACAGCATTAAGTGAAAAATACCTACCCTCCTTTAATGGAAAAGGAACTATCCTCTCAGATATTCCTTCCAGGTCAATTTTTATCTCCTTTTCCTCTTCCACCTTTTCTATGAATGGATTCCTTATTTTCTTATTCAATGTGACAAGAAATATCTTTGATGGATTTGGGAATGATAGTGCTGGAAGTTCAAGATCATCAACAGCCCTGTAGCCAGAAACTGATATGAAATAAAGGAACCTTCCCAAGGGATCGAATGATGGTGAAATATCGAGCCTGTATGTGCTTTCAATGTCACCATGTTCGCCAGTTTCAATATTTCTCAACCTTATCTTCATCCTGCTATGATTTATTCCTATTGAATATGCAATCCATTTTGAATCTGGTGAAAAATCAAGGTAGCCAATGGGCTCTGTCCTTGATTCATCAATCTTTTCTATACTCCTCCTCTCAATGTCAAGGATGTGTAGCTCAAGCCTTCCATTGGCTATGGCAAGCCTTTTTCCATCAGGCGAAGGCCAGATGTTGTATATTAGGCCAAGATCAAAGTCAAATCTATCAATTATTTTACTATCCCTTATTATAACTATGCTTTCTTTTCCATCTGAATTTATTATACCTGCAATGCTGCCATCCTTGAGATATTTTCCATTCATCAGCCTTATCTCTGGTGTTACTATTACTGGACCTTCAAAGCTTCCCAAATTGAAATACTTGCCCCTTATTGTGAAAAGTATTTTTTCGCCATTTTCACCAAGTGAAAATGATTCTATCTTCTCAGGTACATTTTCAATATATCTTTCATGAAGAGTCCTCTTTATACCATATGGCTCAAGGTCAAGTTTTTTGGTGGTACCATTTATTAAATACAAATCCCCTCCCATCTGGAATATTATGCTTTTTCCATCAGTGCTTGCATTCCTTGCATAGTATTCGTCATTTTCAGTTATTCTACTAATATTATTTCCCTCAAGACAGTATATCCTTCCTATTCCCTCATGGTCGGATATGAAACAAATCCTTTCATTCACCACCATAGGGCTACCTATGTTTCCATTAAGATTCTCAAGGATCCTTTGGAAACTTTTTCCATCCCTTGAGATCCAAAGCTGCCCAGTAGTACCTCCCCTATACCTCTTCCATCTTGCAGGATCACCAATGTTCCTTCCAAGTAGGATGAAATCCTTTCCAAAACCTATGTAGTTTGCATTCCCGTATGGTAGTTTCTCCATTGAAGATCCGTCCGGGTTCATCCTATAAATCTCTTGATAATAGTTAAGGGGTGAGGAGTGTGAAGATGAGAAATAAACCTTCCCACCATACCATCCTATCACCTTTATATCCCTGCTACCAAGAAATGTCACCCTTTTTACAAAATTCTTCTCAATTGAATAAATATAAATGTCACCCTGAGGCTTGATCTTCTCCTTTCCCATGCTCTTGAACACTGAAAATGCAATGTACATACCATTGCAAGAAAATTTAGGAAATTTCACAATACCAAGACCCTCTGTAATCCTCTTCAGTGATCCATCATAATACCATAGATCATCCTCAGTAACAAATGTTACCTTTTCACCGTGTATATCTGGATACATCAAATAATGGTTCATGGTTAAGTATAATTGAAACTACATTAAAAATTATTATGTTAATTGTATTATCCTAAACCATGCTTGACATTGTAAACCTGATGAACGAGTCCTTTGTTCCTATGGTAATGATAACAGGCGTAGCTCTTCTTATATTAGGGATAAACGAAAGATTTTCAAGGGTGATGGACAGGATAAGGAACATTCACAGGGATATTCTCACAGGTGAAATAAAGGGTGAAAAGCTAACAGAATCCTTCAAGGAGCAGATAAAGACATTGATCCTTATGGCCAAGATTTTAAGAAATGCCCTGCTCTCCATGTACTTCTCAGTATTCTTTGCTGTTGTTTCAAGCATATCAATTCTTGTATCATTCCTCTCTGGCTATTCGCTTGTTCCTGTTATGCTAATATCAATGATTTTCTCACTTGCCTCATTATTTCTAGGTGCAGTATTTGTGATATTTCACATCATCTTTTCATTAAGGGCAATAGAGATTGATGTAAAGAACCTGTAAAAATTTTTATCTTACCTTTACATCTCTCCCCTATGGATAAAAAGAAGGACATAGGGGTAATGGTGGCAATACTTGTTGCAATAATATCATTACTTATTTTCATAAGCCTTTATATAAGCTATGGATCTAGGTCACCCATATACATAGGAATTCTTTCAATTGTGTTTTCAGGGATATCCTATATTATGCATGCATTCATCGCAAACAGGAAAATAGTTAATATATTCGTGGGTGGATACTATGTTCTTGGGATTGCATCACTGTTCATATATTTGTCACTTATATCATTCAACCTGAATGGCATAATACTACTCCTAATATTCATTCTCTTCTCTTTCGTCCTAATCTACTGGAGATACTCATTGAAATAAATTCAGAAAACACATAAAATCCAGAAGGGAATTCAAAGGTTGCTTAATTTTTCATTCAATGATTTAAATGCCATGCAATAATTTTTATATTAATTATTCATTGTAAATTCAAATGATAGATTCAGATATATTCAAATACATAGAGGAACTTGAACGAGTAAATGAGGAACTAGCAAGATTAAGCCTTAAAAAGAAGGAATTATCAGATAGAATAATAGAGAGCTCAAGGAAAAATGATATTATTCCCATTAACTCTCTTGTGGAAGAACTAGGCAATAATGAAAACAGAATAATTGATCTTAAGAGGAGGAAGGAGGAGATACTAAAAAACATTAAGAGTGGTCTGAAGAGCATTGAGACACTTATGGACAATTTCAATACCTTTTGCAATTACAATGGCATAATATCCGTTACAGGTCTTCCGGGTACTGGAAAGCTCGATATGATCTTCAGGTTTATTAATTACTGCAGTTCAAGGGATTCAGTGGTAATGGTGCTTAGTGATCGAGAAAGGATTTTTGAAATGGTGAGAAAGATATCTAAAAGGACAGATATAATGAATGTTAATCCAGTTTATGTTGAAAAGGTATCTGATATAAAAAATATAGATCAGGTGGCAAGGCTTGCCACAAGGCTTTCAAAGGACATTATGAGGATTATAAGGGATAAGAGGAATCCAATAATAGTTGTTCACAGGAGCAATGACCTATCCCTTGATAGGATAAGGGAGGTTTCCAATGTTTTGAAGGAGGAGTTCTGGAGGAGGTTCATTGAAAACATATCCCCCAGGGAGAATAACATTCTCCTAATATTCAACTGTGATGATGTGGATGGTGAATGCACCAACCTTATGATATTCTCTGACTATCTAATCAGGTCTGAGCTTTCAGAGGGTGGAAGCAGGTTCCTTATTACTAAACTGAGACTATGATCAGAAATTACATCATTTTATTATCAATATTTCTAATTCCTGTTATTTTTACAATTTTTACTATTTCAAACATCCTTGTATCGCCAATTA
>Ga0080006_1113512_pt1 | contig 18021 bp, 16 predicted proteins | sample RS3BMetagenome_FD_69209 | JGI IMG/M metagenome (GOLD analysis project Ga0080006, IMG submission 69209) | Ferric oxide microbial mat and aquatic microbial communities from Rainbow Spring, Yellowstone National Park, USA - RS3B (SPADES... ... | reverse complement strand
CCCGAACCCTCATGGGTAGACCCTGGCGACGACAGAACCAAGGAGGGAAGACCTAACAAAAGTCCTCGCCGACTGCTACATCAAAAAGAAACCGCCCTGTCCGGAGCTTAGTGTTCAACTCTTGCGAAAAATTTCGGTTGTGAGAACCTTCCGTACCTGATTCAATAACAACTCAAGGGCCACTCGGGCCCGAGATCCAAGACAGACCAAGGGAGCCTTGCGATGCGGAAGCTCTATGCTTTGCTGGCCGTCACCGTGATCAGCTCGGGCGTCGTCCTCGCGGCCGACACCAAGACGATCACCGGCGAAGGCAAGTGCGCCAAGTGCGCTCTGGGCGAGACCAAGACTTGCCAGAACGTCATCGAGGTCGAAGAGGGCGGCAAGACCGTCAAGTACTACCTCGCCCACGAAGGCGCCTCGAAGAAGTACCACGGCACCATCTGCCAGAAGACCGTCAAGACCACCGCCACCGGCGAGGTCAAGGAAGAGGACGGCAAGAAGGTCATGACCGCCACCACGGTCAAGAAGGCCGACTGAGTCGCCCCTCCAGTCGTCGAAGTCTCCGACCCGTCGAGCGTTCCATCGCCCGGCGGGTCTTTTTTTTGGATAAGCAAGATCCTCGGAGGCCATGTGGACCTCTTGATCGTGGGCGCGAGTGCCCGGGCCGCCGCGTTCTCGGCGTTACGGATCGGCCTCCAGCCGACCTGCATCGACCTCTTCGCCGACGCCGATCTGGCCGCCCTCTGTCCGGTCCATCGGGTCGAGTCCAAGCACTATCCCGATGGCCTGACCCAGGTCGCGGAATCCCTGCCACCCATGCCCTGGCTTTATACTGGGGCTCTGGAAAACCGCCCTGACCTGCTCGACCGGATTTCCCTTCGCCATCGACGACTCGGCAATGCGGGCGATTCGCTCCGCGCGGTCCGCGACCCGATGGCTCTCGCGGATGCTTTCCGGGACTACGGTTTGAACTTCCCCGAAGTCCGGATCGATCCGACCGGGCTTCCTCTCGAAGGCTCCTGGCTCCGCAAGCCGATCTCCTCGGCTGGCGGCCGGAACATCTCACCGTGGACCGGCCAGGTCGAATCGCGACGACCAGTCTATTATCAGGAGCGGATCGACGGTCTACCTCTTTCGGCAATCTTTGTCGGCCAGGATCTACGGGCTCGATGCCTGGGGATCAGCCGGCAGTACATTGGAAAGTTCGGAAATCGATTCGCCTATCGAGGGAGCCTGGCCCCCTGGCCGGTCAGTCCCGAAAGAAGAGATCGGGTCGAACAGCTCGGACAGGCCGTTGTTGGCTGGTTTGGCCTGGAAGGTCTGTTTGGGGTCGACCTCATTCTCAACGACGATGCCCCCTGGCCGGTCGAGGTGAACCCGCGATATACGGCGTCGGTCGAGGTTCTTGAATGGGCTTCGGGTCGGTCGCTTCTCGCCGATCACCTTCTGGCCTGCGGGTTCGATTCTCCGATTCAGGAAGCCAGACGCCAGCCGATCCCATTCGTGGCGAAAGCCATCCTGTTCGCGAGCCACAGGTTTTCCTGGCCATCGAACTGGGTCCGACCCGCCGGCTCGATCACCGAGTTCTCTGAGGTCGCTGATATTCCTCAGCCAGGATCGAGCTTCGAGCCGGGCGACCCGGTTATCACCCTGCTCGCCAAAGGCCATTCCGCGATCCAGTGCCAGAAGAATCTGGCCGGTCTCTTACGAACCTGGCGGCTCCGGATTAAAGCGGAAGCCGACCGTCCGACTCCAAGGTTCCGCCACGCGTCTGAGGAATTTCCCATCAAACCTGGGTGTTGACGACGAGAAGGATCAGGGTGGTCACAAGAAGGATCCCCATGATCGCGCCGCAGAGTCTCAGTGACTGCCAGCCGATTCTCGACCAGGATTCGTGTCGGGAGGCCGAGTAGACCAGGCTGATCCCGGCGACGAGGGGAAACAGGGTCCAGTAATAAATCACGCCGACGCTCCCACTTCGATGACGTTTTTCTCTGACTTGGGATCGTTTGCGATTGAGGATTCTTCCTCGTCGAGATGGGCGGGACCTTCGTAGGCGTCGTACATCGCCAGGATGTTGAGCAGGCCGGCCACGGTCGTGTAGAGGGTGCCGATCTCGACAAATTTCCCCTTCGCGGGATATAGCCCGTTGATCGTGTTCGCGTCGGGCCGGGCCATGTAGAGCCACGAAATCGGCTCGAGACCTTTCCACTCGAGCGAACCCTGGATCAAGGCGGGAAGCGCGACCAGCCCCGCCCAGAATTGCCCCAGGTAGTTGAAGCAGAATGTCTCGGTATTCGAGATCGGGTTGACCCATCGCCAGTAAACGATCTGCCAGTCTCCCATCGCCAGACCCATGAGGAAAAGCGAGAGGATGCTGACGAGATACAGGACGCCCTTGGCCATCCGACCTTGATAAAAATGACCAAGTCCCGGGACCATCCAGGCCAGTACCAGGGCCAATTTTCGATTTTTCAGATCCACTTTCGGATGCGGCATCGATTCCTCTCAGACCCACGGCCGGTGAGCCGGGTATTCGGCGCAATGGCTTTGAAAGGGGATTCGGCGCAAATCACCCATTATTGAAGCCAACCTTCGTTCCTGTCCCGCCCAGATTATCCTAACGATCTCGCCAGTTTACCGCCAGACCGGCGATGCTTGGCGAGCCGCCAGGCCAGGCGGTAAGATCCAGAACCAGTTCCTCGATCCGCGATCCGCTCGGGAGAGTCAGCACGGTGCTCGAACGTTTCTATTGCCCGGAATCTCCGATGGCCGGTCTGTTTACCCTGACCGGCGACGAGGCGCGGCATCTCGTCCGGGTCCGGCGGGTCGGGATCGGTGAAGAGGTCGAACTCTTCGACGGTCGGGGCACGGTGTATCGAGCGCAAGTCACAGCTATCGAGAAAGATCGAGCCGTTCTGGCGATTCAGGAAGTCATCGAGACGGACCATTTACTGAGGGTCTCTCTGACCCTGGCCTCGGCCGTCCCCAAGGGCGAACGGTTTGACTGGCTGGTCGAGAAGGCCACGGAACTTGGGGTCGCTCGCCTGATCCCTCTGGAGACCGAGCGGTCGGTCGTCGCCCCCGGCCCGAGCAAGCTGGACCGGCTCCGACGATCGATCATCGAGTCGTCGAAGCAGTGCCGGCGGAATCGGCTGATGGAGCTTGCAAACCCGATGAGATGGGATTCCCTCGTCGGTCAGGAACAACAGGGCTGCCGGCTTCTGGCTCATCCCGGGTCTCCGGCGACGCCATGGTCAGAGTTGAGGGGCGGGACCGGACCGGTCCTCGTGGCGGTCGGGCCGGAGGGAGGCTTCTCGGATCGGGAAGTTGCCCGGGGGGTCGAGGCCCGTTGGCGGACGGTGGGTCTGGGTTCGACGATTCTCCGGGTGGAGACTGCGGCGATTGCCGCCGCTTCGATCGTCCGGGCGATGATCGGATTGGATCTGGAAACAAGACAAGAAGGGGAGGAGACTTGATGAACTGGAGTTCGATGGGGGCGATGATGGGACTGGGGCTGGGAGCCGGGATCGTCGGTGGGATGTTCGGGATCGGTGGCGGCCTGATCATCGTACCCGCCCTGATCCTCGGGTTCGGCTTCGATCAGAAGTCGGCCACGGGGACGAGCTTGCTCGCTCAGTTGCTCCCGGTCGCATTCCTGGCGGTTCGCGAGTTCTGGAAGCGAGGCGAGGTCAATGTTCCAAGCGGTCTGGGAATCGCTGCCGGGCTCGTTTTCGGAACCTTGATCGGAGCGATTCTGACGGGCCTGATTCCGCCGCAAGTCATGAAACGCGCTTACGGAGTCTTTCTGGTTTGCGTGGGCGTCTACTTCCTGATCGGGACCAAACCTCCGAGCAAGGCGCTCCCTGCTGTCGCTCCGGTGGAGGCCCGGGAGTGATCGGATTGCGGTTCAGGTCCATTGCCCGCCCGACTTGTCCTGATAGATCGACCAGACGTAACCATTGGGATCCTTGAGCGCAAACTCGCGCCAGCCCCAGGCCTGGTCGACCGGCTCGCCTGAGACCGCCAGCAAGGCCCCTTCATCGACGCAGTGGGAATGGAAGGCATCCACATCATCGACCCGGATCTGGAGATGGATGCCGACGCCGGCCTTGTTCTTGGTGAATTCGTCGGCGTGCTCGTCCTGCGGGTGGAGCATGAGCGAGAAGTCGCCCAGCTTGAGGATGGCCAGGGTCAGCGGCCCGCCCTCGATCTCGGCGTGGAGCTGGGAGATCTCGGCGCCGACGATCTCGTTGTAAAATTCGAGCGATTTCTGGATATCATCCACGTACAAAAACACACTGGTGACTTGCAACGTCATCCGAGTCCCCCCTTGCGAACCACTGCCGGGCCTCTTACTCGACGGCGGGAGAATACCCCGAATCGCCATTTGACCGCAACGCGAGCCTTACCGAGGGACCTCGCTCGCGAAGAAGTCGACGGCCTCGCGAAGTCCGGGCAAGAGAAACCCGGCGGCCGAGTAATGCCCACTGTCGAACCAGCGAATCGGCGGCCGCCCTGAGGCTTCCCAGAGCGCTCTGGCCGATGAGGGAGGCACGACCTCGTCGATGTTCCCCGCCATCATTAAGACTTTCTTCCCGATCAGCCGATGCGCGTAGGTCAACGGATCGAGTGGCGTCGTCAACGTTTTGAGGTCGGCGCGCGTTCGACCCGAGGCGAGCCATTGCTGGCGATAGCGACGGGCTTCGGGTTCGTCCATATTCCAGAGAATTTCGTCGAGTCCCCCTCCCGCGAGCAGAAACACGCCACGATTGAGAACGGGGTCGACGGCCGCCGCGAGCGCCGAGGTAATTCCCCCCAGGCTGATCCCGGTCACTCCGAGTTTCAGCGGATCCACCTCGGGGCGACTCGCCAGCCAGGCGGCGGCTCGTCGGACGTCGCAGACGCCCTGTCGCATGGAGAGGGTCGACCGTCCGACGTCGCTGGAAAGGAAGCGCTGCGGACCGCCGGCCGGTCTCCGCTCTCCATAATAAGGTAGCTTGAGAAAGAGCGCGGCGACTCCTCGATCCGCCAGCCTCGCCGCGTAATATCGCGAAAGAGCGAAGTCGGCACCAAGAATATGAAGCACGACAACCGCTGGTCGCCGGCCTGGTCCTTTCGGCTGGAAGTATTCGCCATGAACCGTGTTATTACTCGGGTCGGTGGTCTCGATTGGAGAAGGGAATCGAAGTTTCGCCACGGAATAGCCGGACGTTTCCAGGATTGACTCCAGTTCGAAGCCGAAGGTCGCCTGGGTGAGCCGAAACAGTTCGGGAACGTTGGCCTCTGCGGCTGATGGCCGAAATGTCGCCTCGCTCTTGTCGACACCCGGGAAGGCCAGCATTGCGATCAACCAGACGGTCGGCAGCATGGGAGTCGAGCCTTTCCGGGATGGAGCGGTCGCGGTTGCCCTTCCGGCACCCGTGCGATAGGATACCTCGCCTCGCAAGCTGGGGGAAAGGGAGTTCCCGAGATGAGCCTCGAACGTCTGGCCGCCTTGCGTGGCCTCCGACCCCGTCGGGTCTGTCTGATCAAGCCCAGCTCGCTGGGAGACGTCGTCCACGCCTTTCCCGTCCTCAGTAGCCTCCGCACGCTCTGGCCCGAGGCCCATCTCGCCTGGGTCGTGAATCGAGGTCTCCGGGGCTTGCTCGATGGCCACCCCGATCTGGACGAGGTCATCCCCTTCGATCGGTCGAGTCTCAAGGCCAGTGCAAGCGGAATCGCCTCGGTCGGGCGGTTCCTCCAGGCTCTACGTCGAAAGCGTTTCGACCTGACGATCGACCTTCAAGGTCTCCTGCGATCGGGGATCATGACCCTCGCGACGGGTGCGCCCGTCCGCGTCGGCCTGGCCGGGGCTCGGGAGGGGTCTCGCTTTTGTTACACGCATCGGATTGGATTGTCGGGTCGGGAAGTTCACGCGGTGGACCGACTTCTCGAAGTCGCCGAGGCGTTCGGTGGCGAGATCCGGCCGCCTCGGTTTCGGGTCGCAACCGGCACCGACGATCAAACCTGGGCCGAGGAGGTTCTCCGAGACCTTCCCCGCCCCATCCTCGCCATCAATGTGGGAGCTCGATGGCTGACCAAGCGATGGCCACCCGAGCAATTCGCCAGTGTGGCCCGTCGCGCGGTCCTCGATCGAGGGGCTGGACTTGTTCTCGTGGGCTCACCCGAAGATCGTCCCCTGGTAGAGGCCCTGAAATCTTCGCTCGGATCGGTCCCCTGGGTCGATATTTGCGGCCTGACAACCCTTCCCAGGCTTGCCGCCGTGGCGTCTCGGGTCGATCTCTTTCTTTCCAACGACACCGGGCCGCTCCACCTGGCCGCCGCGACTGGAACGAAGGTTCTCGGCATTTATACCTGTACCAGTCCGGCTCGGACCGGTCCTTATGGACCGAATGCCCGGTCGGTGGCGAGTTGCGTCTGGTGCGCTCCGAGCTTCGTGAAGAACTGCCCGAGGCTCGAATGCATGACGGAGCTGACCCCGGATCGCGTCTGGCGGGTTCTGGCGGAACAACTCGATTCCGGGGAAAACCTTCGAAAAATCGCCTGAATCGTGGATCGATTCCGGCTTTCAGGGTGAGTCGATCTCCGAGTCTACGTCCTTGACAACCCGCGACATCAAGCCGATCATCCCGACCTGGAACAGAACGAGTGGGAGAAGCGCGATACACCCCATCCCGACCGGCAGTTGTTTGACGAAACCCGGAAACGCCAGGCTAGTCAGGTTTCGGGCGTATCGTTCTCCAAAAACCCAGGGCGGTAAAGGTCGATCGCCTCGAAGGAGCGGCCAGACACCATCGACCCAGGGACGTTCGACCCCATCCGGAACCCTTCCGCCAATCGCCACGAAGCCCAGGATGACCACAGCTCCGGCGATCGTGAGCGAGACCGCCGGCAAGGTGATCCAAACTTTCCTTTCGCCCAGCAGGGCCGAGATCGGAAGCATCGCAAAGGGAAGCATCGGGACGAGCAAGCGGGGACCCGTCGACCAGCCCCCGGTCCACTCGGGATAGCTCAGATTCACGAGGACGACCGCCGCCATGGTCAGGCTCGAGACGATGGCGACCGACCATCTTCGGCGGATGACCAGAACAACCAGACCAGGGACCGTCAATAAAAGAATCGGCGCAAATCGAACCAGGCCACGACGTTCGCCCCAGAGCAGCATTCCCAGCTTCGACCAGTCCGGCTGACGGATTCCCAGAGGGTTGCTCGAGGAATGGACCTTTTGAAACTGGTCCAGTTGCTCAAAAAAATAGCCCATCCGCCAGGGTGAGCCAAAAGCCAACCAGTTGTAACCCAGGAGAATCGACGCCGGCAGCAGGGCGCCCAGGGCAAAAAAGAAGATCGATGCGATGGGAAGCTGCCGGCTGATTACACGCGTGAGCAGAAAGATTCCAAGAATTGCCGAGACCGGCCCGACCTGGATCTCGACGACGCTGGCATAACTTGCCAGAAAGCCGGCCACTATCGTGGCTTGTTTCGGTCGCGACGAGGACTTGCTCAAAAGCAGGAAACTGCTCAACAAACAAAAACCCGCCAACTGGTGGCCATAAGCCAGTGTGGCGTAAGCGAAAGCAGGGGTCGCCAGACCGTATGACAGGCCGATCAGGGCCGATTGTCGCGGTCGACAGCCGAGGTCACTCGCCATGAAGGAAAGGATCAGACCCGTCAGTGCCGAGAACAGCCCCGAGGTGCCGAGTGTGATCCAGTAATCGGCTGGCCAGTGCGCGAAGCCCTTCTGATTGAGTGGATGTTTCGGAAGCGGAGAGATGGTTCGGGCCATTGCGTAAGGAACAGTGGCCAGGATTGAGAATCCAGGAGTCTTGTCGCTGTAATGATGGCCGCGATACCTTGCGATATCGTGCGTCTGGTCGTCGAGTCCGTCAATCGAAAGAGAGCCTCGGTCAACCAGTGAATAAGTGAGCATCAAGCGACTGGCGGAGTTCCAGTCGCGTCCTTGCCAGAAATAGGCATAGCTCGTCAGAAGGATGACGAAGACCCATCCTTCGGGACATCTCCAGATCCGCTTCAAGGAGGTGTCTCCGTGGCAAACCGACGGCCGAGCCAGGGTCGAACCCGATCAAAACCCAGAACCACGGCGATCGCCCCTGCTAAGGCCATACTCGGCTGAATCGAGAGGAAATAGCGATCCCAGGCCAGGGGAATGAACGCCGTGACAATCACCAGGGAAATCCCCGCCTGGACCACCACGGCCCAGGCCGTTGGAGGTTGCCCCGCCAGAAGTTGTGCCCGGCCTCTCGCCAGAGCAAACCAGAACCCTGTAACGACCCAGGGTAACCAGATCAGAGCCCCTCGATCCTGTTCCCAGTCGAACCGGATCGTGGAATCGGTCCAACCTCGGGTTCCAAAATGCCCGAATCGACCGAACCCTTGAACCAGGACGGTCGAGAGCTTCTCCAGAGGTGTGGAAAGGGCGTCGGCGGGAAAGCTCGATTGCGCCAGGTTCGAGACACTCACTCGGTGGTCGGCGACCACCTTCACACGATCCAGGAAACCCATCGAGGCGATGGGAGCCAGTCGAGAATCAATGATTCCCTGGGGATGGGCGAAGAGAAAAGGATTGAGCGCGGCGAACGTCGCGAACGAGACGACGCCGCTCAAGCAGGTCGCGCTCAGGAAGGACCACTTTGCACGCCATCGAAAACCTGGCAGAAAGATCGCCAGCAATGCCCATCCAACCAGAACGAAGCCACTGAGACTTCCATTGAGCTTCGAAAGAGTCGCCAATCCACCAAGAATGCCAGAACCAAAAATCAGGCCAAGAAGCGGCCGGAGAGTTCCTTCGTGAGCCAGGAGTCGCTTCCAGGCCCAGAGCCCGACCGCAAGGTTGGCCAGGATCAATGACTCTGCCGGGACGTCAGACATCGCCCGTCGGGCGTGCAGGCAATAAAGCGGGTTCAGCATCAGCAGATAAGCCGAGAGAAGCCCAACCCTCCGGCCAACCGCCATGGTTCCGATCGCGTAGATCGACAGACAACCGAGCGTGCCGAACGCGACCGAAGGTCGTCTCGCCATGACGAGGACTTCGTCCGAAACAAACCGAGAACTGGTATCGCGATACCAGGCCACCATCGCCGATGGCCCGGGCCTCCGATAACCGCCTAGCCGAAGGGCGATCCCGATCGTGTACTTCGGTAAAGGGGGTAAGTCATATCCTGCGTAAGTCAACCAGGCGGAATCATTCCACCGACCCGTCAGCCAGAGATCGGCAAAGTAAGACTGGGAAAGATAGGCAGACTCGTCTACAAAGTGGAGTTCGACGGGCAGGTCCCATCCCAGAAACGTCAACGTGAGTAAGGTCACCGCGATCGGCCCGGCCCACTTTTTCGATCGCGAGTTGGGACGCAAATTCGGCAAAGGGTGCGGGTTGGGCAAAGACTGACGCCTCGTTTTGAGGGAATCCGACGGCAAGGACGGCCCAGTCCCGCCAACATTCGAGAAATCGTCGCCAAAGTTTTGCAAGGCGGTGTTCATCGGCTAAGTTTGTGCAACAGCGCCAGAGATTGGGCCATGCCTCTGGTCTTTATTGTGATCGATCGCAACGGTTTTCGCACCGGTCGACCGCAGAGACTTCGAGGTTTGCCCTCGTGACTTCCGGTTCGAGGCTCGTCCTGGATCCGGGAATTACGTTATCGGACCAGCAACTGAGAATAAGACACCACCCGGGCATTTCGATGCGAACTTGTTCGCGAAATTATCGATCAAGATCCTTCCTGGCGGAAGATCCTCGCTCCAGGATTTTTGGTGATCCGGATCGATCAGGCTCGGCATCAGCTCGGGTCCGATCGACGGAATTTGAAGTTTCGCGCCTCGTTGGCGGATTTTTTCGACGCTGGTCAAGCCAGAGAACGGCACCACCGGACCGGACCGAAGGCGCGACCCGAGGAGCCTTTGACGACGGGAGTTCATCCACGATGACGACGATCCGGAAGTTGGCCGATGGTCCCGCCCGGCGGGCCCTCGAGCCTCGTAAATGGCCCAGGCCGCCCGGCCTGGCCTTGCTGACGCTCGCTCTTGTCGGGCTTGTCCAGTCCGGTTGCCGGTCCGACGGTTGCTCAACCTGCGGGCTGGGCAACTCCATCTCGACCAGCTTTTCCAACGGCGTGCAGGCTCTTGGTAATGGCGTGAGGTCGGTCGGCTCGATCTTTCACCACAAAAAAGGCTGCGGCGGTGGTGGCGATTGTGGTTGCGAGGGAGGTTTCGAGGAAGGCGGTGTCGTCGTAGACCAGGGAATTCCGGTCATGCCAGGGGCAATGTCAATGCCCGCCAGCGGGGCCGTCATGCCCGCCCCGGCAATCGAGTCGGAAGTTCCTCAGTTGAAACCGCTCGACTCGCCCAATCCGACCAGCGGCACGGGGACGTCCGGCGCGACACCCTTGAAATCATCGACCTCGCGATCGACTCCCGCCGGATCGAGCACGTCCAACTACACGACGAGCCTGCCCAGGAACAAGGCCTTGGCGAGTAAGGGTTCGCAAGCCGATCAGTCGCTGGCCAAGTCCTCGAATCGGCCAGGCGACGCCAATCCGGCGGTGGACCCCTTCGAGAGCATCATTATCCCTCCGGTGGATATGCCGAGCGCCGTCACTCGCCAGACGGTGCCGGCGATCACCCCCGCTGTGACGCCCTCATCGACAACTTCTCCGAGTCCCGTGGCCCCCACCTCCGCCGAGAAAGTCTCGGCGGCGGACGGGGTTCTCGTGTCCTTGCCTTCCATGGAAACCGTCGCCGCCCCGCAAGCTCCGGGGCTTCGACGGTTCGCTTCGATCGCCCCCTCCGTCGCCGGCGGGTCCGCTCCATCGGTCGAAGGGTTGGACTGGCTCAAGGAAAAGGGTTATCGGACCTTACTGGATCTGCGAAAAGGCTCTGAAATTGATCCGAATTTCGCCGACGCAGTGAATGATCGAGGCATGACTTACATCTCTCTTCCCATCATGGCAAACCATCTGGATCCCAACCGTCTGGCCCGATTTGACGATCACGTTTCACGAACCGAGAATCGCCCCCTCTTTTTCTGCGACACCGACGGTAGCCGAGCCGCCATTGCCTGGTACATTCATCAGCGAATCGTGGCTCAGGAAGACCCCCAGAGTGCTCGAACCAAAGCCGAGGAACTCGGTCTGGGATCGGCTGAGGCCAAACTGGCTGAAGATTATATCGCGAGCCAGAAACCCAGGGCCCGAGCGGCGATGGCCAAGGTCGCGATGGCCAACCCCACTCCCGAGCCAATCCGCGACAAAGTCATCGAGGCGACCAGCCCGCCCGCTCTCCCCGAGGCTCCCGACCCGCCGGTCAAGGCGATCAGTCCCGTGACCCCGCAGAAATTCGAGGAGGCCATCCCCGGCATGCTTCCGGGCGAAGACCGGCCCCAGGCATCGGTGGCCCCCTCGCCGATCTATTATCGAGATCCGACCGCCTGGAAACCGGTCGCCGCCCTGGTTTTGACGGGTGTCGGTGTGCCGCTCGCCTTCTGGAGCCGATCCATGCTCAGCGAGTATCGCCACGTTCGCCGACGGGCCAGTCTGCCGGGAGCGAAGCCTCGATCGTTGGATGCTCCGGCCGGGTCGGATGCTTGAAGCCTAATCTCGCGGCATGCAAGGCGATCCGAGGCTGACCATCCAGAGCGATCAGCCGCGAGGTTGCTCCATACTTCCGATCGCCCACGATCGGCAAGCCCCGCGAAGCAAGCTGGACACGGAGCTGGTGTCCACGTCCCGTGGTCGGCCGCAGTTCGAAGGTGACCCGATTTGCACTTCGAGCGATCACCCGGAACGCCAGGTTGGCACGCTGGGCCCCGGGAGTGCTGGGCTGGGTCGTGGAGACGATGTTTGTCCCTTGATCCTTGATCACCCAGTCCGACCACTCCCCTTCGTCGTCGGGCCAGGAGCCTTCGGCGACGGCGAGGTAAGTTTTTTCGACCAGGCCGTCGCGGAATTGCTCGGAGAGCCGCGCCGCGGCCTTGCTCGTCCTGGCCACAAGGACCACGCCCGAGGTGGGTCGGTCGAGCCGATGAACTAGCCCGACATAAACGTTGCCGGGCTTGGCGTAAGTTCGTTTCAGATAATCCGCCACGACGTCGACGACGCTGGAGTCGCCCGTGGCATCCCCTTGCGAGAGCATTCCCGCCGGCTTGTTCACAGCCAGGCAGTGGTTATCTACGAGGAGGATTTCGATCATTAGTGTCGGGTCAATCCGAGGCTGGGCTTTCAACCTGGTCGAAATCCACCTGTTCGAGAATGACGTCGGTCGACTCGGTGACGGTCGGCGAAGGGTTACCAGGCAATTCGTGGCGGTGCCGTTTATCGAGGAGGTGGCCCACGTCAAAGCGTTCGCCGATATAATAGCGGCGGACGTCGGCGTTGTTGATGATCGCCTCGCGGTCGCCGTAGGCGAAGACCCGCCCTTCGCGAATCACGTAGGTCCGGTCGGTGACTTCCAGGGTCTCGCGGAACTGGTGGTCGGTCAAGAGGATGCCGAGGTTGTGCTGCTCGGCGAGATTCCGGATGGCGTCCTGGATCTCGCCGACGGTCTTGGGGTCGATCCCGGCGAACGGCTCGTCGAGCAGAATCAGCTTCGGTTCGGTGATCAGCGACCGCGCGATTTCCAGGCGTCGGCGTTCGCCACCGGAGACCCGGTTCGCCTTGGTCTTGCGAATATGAGTCAGCCCGAACTGACCGAGTAACTCGTCCTGTCGATATTTTCTGGCCTTGCGATTCAGGCCGGGGCGGGTTTCGAGGATCGCCATCAGGTTTTCTTCGACCGTCAATTGCTTGAAGACGCTCGAATCCTGGGCGAGGTAGCCCATCCCGGCCAGGGCCCGCTTGAACATCGGCAGTCGGGTAACATCCTGGCCGTCGAAGAGGACCTCGCCGCCGTCGGCGTCGATCAGGCCGATGGTCATTCGGAAGCTCGTCGTCTTGCCGGCACCGTTGGCACCGAGCAGGCCGACGATCTCGCCTTGATTGACGTCGAACGTCACGCCGTCAACAACTTTGCGCCGGCCGTAATACTTTTCGAGACCGCGGACGTCCAGCAAGGGCATGATCCGATCCTCCTTGATCGCGCCGCGAGGCCCGGTTCCGGTCCGGGCCTTTTCGTTTCGGGTCGGTCAGCGAATCCACTTCATCCGTTCGACGTAGGGACGGAACGGAAGCCGGAGATCCCGGGTCAGTCGGCCGTCGAAGCCGAACGGTTTGCCGTGAGGCCAGTAGACGAAGAAGGCTTTGCCAATGAGCATCGACCGGGGAACTTCCCAGCTCGATCGATCATCCTTCCTCCAATCGGCATCGAGTGAGGACCAGGCCCGGCTGTCACTGCTCCGGGGGCTGTTGTCGCCCATCATCATGAAGTGATCTTTTCGGATCTTGTAGGCGTCGCGGGCCGTGAGGTTCTTCAAAGTGGCGAACTTCGCGGGATCCGAGAGGAAATCGAACATCGAGATTACCCGGCCATAATCACCTTGACCATCGCTGGCAAAGCCATCATTGAGGCCGGGGATCGAGAAGTCCGAGAATCTCGGGTCCTGGGTATAGTAGATATCGCGTTTCAGGACAAGACCGCTCACACTTGCCCTGGTTCCCTTGATCGCGACCCCGACCGGGTCCAGATCCCTGGCGGTGGGAGCATAGGAAACCATCGGGTCGTCGTCGTATGGCAATCCATCCAGGAAGACCGGCTCGTCGTCGATCAGAAGTGACAGACGATCGTCGACGTTGGCGAATTGAATCTCATGAGCGCCAATGCCTCGAAGGACCGAGCTGATTTCACCGAGCTTCTTGTCGCCATGATAAAGCGAGACCATACCGCTGATCAGGTCGACCTCGCAACGGTTGGAGATTCCGGCCTCGAGCAGCTCCAGCTTGAACATCCCTCCGGGCTTAGCGGCCTCGATGTCGAGCCGGCAGGAGACGCTCAGGTCGCCGACCCAGTTCGACTGAAGCCAGCCGTCGTATCCGTGGAGGGATTCGTTGGGATGGCTCATGTTGTTGTTGGTGTTGTATGAGTAGAAGTCGGTAATCAGGGTCGGCCGGGGCGGCATCCGGGGCACTTCGGTTTGATTGCGGATCGCTTCCCACTGCTCGGGATCGGGCAATAAATGACGATAGCGTAGTTCGGACCACTCCGGCTCCGCGTCGGAGCTTGCCGTGAATTTGCCGCTCTGATTTTCCTTCCAGACGCCGGAGGGGTTCCATCGCCGCCATTCGGGCTTGCCTTCGAGCGACTTCGGACGATGCGCGTCATCGTAAACCGGCATCAGCATGGCTTGCTGATGGATCATCGGCTTGCGCTGAATCTGGAACGGGGCGTTCGAGTCCCACGCCCGGGTCTGAATGTCGCCGTGATTGATTCTCAGTTCTTCTTCGGGCAGGCCGACAAGTCGCTTGATGTAGTTGGTCTCGGGCTTCTCGGGGTAATGGAAGACGACCACATCCCAGCGTCGGGGTCCGGCCGATCCCGGAAGGAACGGAAGTTCGTAGGGGAACTTCATGACCAGGATCCGGTCCCCCTTGAAGCTCGGCTGCTCGTCGACTTCGGCTCGATATCGGCAATTGACGCAGAGGCCGACCTCATGAAGCAGCTTGATTTCTCGGTCGAGTTCGGCGGTCAACCGGGGGGCATTCTGGACGTCGCGCTGGGCTTGATCCAGCTCATCGGCCGCTCGGGCCATCTCCGCCCGATCGCCCGTGCGGTCGGCTCGGGCCTTGTAAGTCTCGGCTTCGGCCAGTCGCTGAGGGGCGGCCTTGAACCGCTCGAGCTGGCCGAGGGCCTTGTTCCGGCTCGCCGCGATGATCGATTCCGAGTCATCCGACGCGTTGATGGCGTAGACCAGTCCGCATTCCGGGCAGGAGATTTCCTTGTGCCGACCCATCAGGGTGGGGGCCATCGAACCCGTCGGGATCACGAAGGCTTCGGCATCGTAGCCCCGGATCAGGACAGCCAGGATGATCGCCACGACAACCTGCTCAACAAAGTCGCGCATCGTCTCCTTCGGCTTATCCGAGGCGAGGTCGACGTTCGACTTCAAGAGGGTCAGATTCTGAGTCGCGGTCCGGCTCATTGTGCTAGGTTCCTGGCGGTCGAGGTCCACCCAATCGGGCGATCTTATCGAATGTAACGTATTTCGCGGGGATCGGGAATCCAGCCGAGCGGTCGGCCGAAGACCTTCAGGGCGCAGACCTGGCCCGGTAGGTGGACCAGGAACGGCTTGCCCAGGAACCGATCCCCCTTGACGACCGGGCTCGACTCCCAGAATCGGGAATCGTTCGAGACCGGGCTGTTGTCGCCCAGGACGAAGTAATCGTACGGGCCGAGGACGTAAGGAACATCCACCGCGAAGGGTCGACGAGGCCCGAGGGCCAGACTTCCCGTGTAATACAGATCGCGATAAACCCGGACCCGACGGACCTCGACCGACCCTCCCGGAACGCCCAGGCCGAGCGGAGATCCCGGCATCCCGTAGTCGACAGCTTTGTTCCGTTCAAAGTCAACCGGGTCAAACAAGGGGACATCATCGAGCGCGACCGTCAGTCGCCGGTCGATGGTCGAGACCTCCAGCCTCTGAAATCGCGGTGAGTCGGGGGCGGACGATTTCAAGCCGCCCCGGGTCCTGGTCAGATCAAGAACATGGCCATTGCGAAGCACTTCCAGCCGACCCTGATCATCGACCGGAATCGTCACCAGAAAATGATCGGCGCCGTGATCGAGTCGGATCAGGAGCGATTTCAGGTCCGGTCGGGCGGAGACGTCGGCCTCGATCATGAGGTCGCGGACCAGGTTATCCCCCCGGACATCTCCGCCGTTGTAGGGGCAGAAGTCACGGATCGGGCCGAATTTCGAACGGTCCGGGTCGTAGTGGCGATACTCGAGCCAGTCGATCGGATCAGGCGCGATCGGCGAGGTCTTGACCGGAAAATGGGCGTCATGATGGAATCCGGTCCCCTCGGCTTTCCAACCACTGGCGCCGATGCGACCTTTTTTTTCAACCCGGAATCGCCAGCGAGGAAAACGGTTGGCGTCATCAGGAACGTAGTCGTTATCGAAGACCAGGAGCCGCATCGCCCGCTGCTCGCTGAGCGATTTCCGGGCGATCTTGCCGTCGATGTAGACGTCGCCGTCGAAGACCTGGATGGTCTCACCGGGCAGGCCGACGACTCGCTTGACGTAAGCTTGATCGGGCTCACTGGGACTCTGAAATACCGCAACTTCCCAACGCCTGGGTCGTCGGACATCAAAGAGGAATTTCTGGACCAGCAGGCGGTCGCCGTTGCACTCGACGGCCGGGAGATCACCGAGCCCGTCCTTGCCGCAATTCGGGCAAACCGGCCGGCCGATTCTCCCTTCGTCGTCCATTCCGAGCACGAACGGAAACCGGCAGTTCGAGCAGGTCATCTCCTTGTGATAACCCAGAAGGGTCGGAGCCATGGAGCCGGTCGGGACCACGTACGCCTCGGCGGCGAAGGTCCGGAGCAGGAGGATACCGATCCCCAGGATGATGAGAAACTCGATCGTCTGGCGACGAATCCCTTCCGGATGGGGGGAAATCGAAGAAGGCGCGACGAACGGCGAAGGATCGGCCGGAGCCGCCTCGATCTCAGACGCCGCAATCTCTTCAGGTCCCGATGACATCAAGGCTGACTCCCTGGATCATTCGTCGCCGTCGTCGAGCACCGAGAGGAAGGCTTCCTGCGAGATCTCCACGTTCCCCACCTGCTTCATTCGCTTCTTGCCTTCCTTTTGTTTCTCCAGAAGTTTTCGCTTTCGAGAAATGTCGCCGCCATAGCACTTGGCGGTCACGTTCTTGCGAAGCGCCGAGATCGATTCTCGGGCGACGACCCGGCTGCCGATCGCCGCCTGGATCGCGACCTCGAACTGGTGGCGGTCGATCTCGGACTTGAGCTTCTTGACGAGCTTTCGACCCCGACGCTCAGCGAATCCCCGGTGGACGACGATCGAAAGAGCGTCGACTTTAGCTCCATTGACCAGAACGTCGAGCCGGCAGAGATCGTTGTCCTTGAACCCGAGGATCTCGAAATCCATCGTCCCGTAGCCGCGGGTCGAGCTTTTCAGCTTGTCATAAAGATCATAAATCATCTCGGCCAGAGGCAGCTCATACGAGAGGATGGCGCGGGTAGGCGTCATGTACTCGGTCTTGAGGTAGATCCCCCGGCGGTCCTCGCAAAGCTGCATCATCGAGCCGATGCAGTCGGACGGGATGATGAAGTTGACCCTGGCCACCGGCTCGCGAAATTCCTCGATATCGCCGGGGTCAGGAATCCGGGTCGGGTTCGAGATATGAAGCGTCTCGCCCTTCCTGGTGAGGATCTCGTAAGTGACATTCGGCGCGGTCTGGACCAGCGCGAGGTTACTCTCGCGTTCGAGGCGCTGCTGGACGATCTCCATGTGGAGCATTCCCAGGAACCCGCAGCGGAAGCCGAAGCCCAGGGCATCCGAGGATTCCGGCTCATAAGTGAAGCTCGCGTCGTTGAGCGAGAGCTTTTGCAGGGCCGTTCGAAGATCCTCGAACTGGTTGTGAGTCGCGGGAAAAAGGCCGCAGTAGACGACCTGTGCCGGTTCCTGATAGCCGGGAAGGGCCTCGGCGGCGGGCCTCCGGGCGTCGGTGATGGTATCGCCGATCCGGACGTCCGCGAGTTGCTTGATGTTCGCCGAGACGTAACCGACCTGGCCGACGCCGAGGTCGTCGCAAGGCGTTTCACGAGGACGAAACCGCCCGATCGTGATGACGTCGTGCTCGGTCCCGCCGGCCATCAAGCGGATCTTCTGGCCGACCTTGAGCAGCCCGTCGATCACCCTAATATAGATGACCACGCCCGCGTAGTCGTCGAACTTGGAATCAAAGATCAGGGCCCGGAGCGGGGCGTTGGCGTCGCCGGGGGGTGGCGGGACCCGGTCGATGATCGCCCGGAAGATCTCGGGGACGCCCAGGCCGGTCTTGCCGCTGACCGAGAGCATCTCCTCGCCGGCAATCCCGAGGGTCGC
>Ga0080006_1268512_pt1 | contig 18032 bp, 16 predicted proteins | sample RS3BMetagenome_FD_69209 | JGI IMG/M metagenome (GOLD analysis project Ga0080006, IMG submission 69209) | Ferric oxide microbial mat and aquatic microbial communities from Rainbow Spring, Yellowstone National Park, USA - RS3B (SPADES... ... | reverse complement strand
GGTTGGTTCACCCATGTGCTGACCGTGGAATGACTGACTTGTACATGTATGAGCTTTTCTTGCGAGCTCGTCCTGGCAGCATCAAGTCTCTCTGCGCCCGTTCTCCAATATCCAGCATACACTCCGTCGGATGAAGACCTGCGACATCGATAAACGAAAACACCAGCGTGCTTGCTGGTACAAGGCACCCATGAATTCATGAATCTAAGTCTCCGTAACGACACCAGCTGTGCACAGACATGCAACGACGGGTGCGCAGGGGGAAACCCCGCCTCGCGTAGTGGGCACTGGAAGCTCGCAAGCAGCGCGAGCCCCACGTTGCTGTGCTTGTATCGCTTGCGTTGCTCGCAGGTTGTCGTTTATCTTACCAAAGTACGCTGTTTGCACAGCGTGACGCTGATCGCTTATGAGGCAGCGAGTGCAACATACCACGCACAGGAGAGCAGCGCGTAATGACTCGAAACGACATGATCTCGCGCGTGCGTTGCAAGGGCGTTAAAAACCCGTCGGTCAGCGCTTTCGAAACAAGGTCTTGGTACTGGCATGCCAGGGTCACTGGTCCTGTGCGCAGCAACCAAGGCATAGCAGTTGCAACTCTACGGGAATGCATCTTTCGTCTTGAATACCCGAGGATGCTCGGAGCTGGAGAACGTCAGGCATCAGCGCATCGTGTTTCGAGCATGTTTTCCTGGTGCAGAATAGATGCATCGGACGAAAGGCTTTGTGGAAGCTTATCGTTCTTCGCGTGTCCAGGAAGGACACCTCAACTTCTTGGCAAATACTTTGACGCGTCACACACCTTAAGGCGCCTAGCAATACGCCACGCTCCATCGCCTGTGCAATGGCATTCGTGCAGTGACAACGCGCTGAACTGAGAGCGGCGCACCTCCAGGGGCCTCACCTCTCGACGGTTGCGTCCGAAAAGCGTCCGCTATCAACGTGTGCTGCGATGTCAATGCAGATATCGAGAAGGCTCTGGGCATATCCAAAAAGGAGACGCGCATTTGCTGGTGCTTTTCATTGTACCTAGTCGATGGAGTCAGAGTGCCCAGTCGCGCTCTACGAGAGGAACAGGGATTCGACGGGCTCCCAGTAGCCAGCTTCGCGTTCCCAGGCGAGCAGACGGTCCACCTCCTCGGCCGATAAGGTTACGCTCTGGTGCGCGCTTTGACGGACACCGGCCACTGTACGTTCGAGCAACTGACGGTAGGTGGCACGGTCAGCGAAAAAGTTCACCGGCGGTGGTGCCTGCTGAAATTCCCGGTAGAAATCACGCAACGTGATGAGCGCCATTTCCAGCCACATCTCATCCCGCTCAACGACGAACAACCGCGCGCCCGCATCAGGTGTCCATGAAATGAAATGGGCTCGCCAGGTATCTGTGCAAAGCATTTGGAGCTGGACCTGGGCAAAATGGTTCGCATAGATCAGCCGCTGCGGTGAAACCAAGCGGTAGCGATAGAGCGGACGATCTGTGGCTTCATCCGTTAGTCGCGGGCCGTCAGTCATGTCTCCTGTTGGGACAAACGGGCAGGGACATTTCACTTCGACGAGTTCGATATCGTGCGACAAGTCGCTCGAAGCAGCCAATGTGTTCGGTTGCGTATCCTGGGTCCGGGCCTCAGAATGAAGAGGACTGCGCCACCTAAGCAGCGCGTCTGGGCTCGCCGCGATCGTTGGTAACGCTGAAAATTCGTCCAAGTCATAGATGCCTGCACAGGAGGCCGGCTGCAGCATATGCAGCCCCGCTTCGACAAGCACCAGTTTCGCGAAAGAAGTATTCGTCGCTGTGGACGCCCCGGGAACAAGGCCACGGTCTGGAGCACCGTCCCCGGGAACAATCGAGTAATAGCAGGATGCTGCATCCGCAGTACGCGCGGATTCGAGGTAGCGCAGCACCGTCAACAGTCCATTCTGTTCGTGCATTTTCCCCCACTCCATCGAGATCATCGATGCTGGAGAAAAGGTCTCAGCATCGAGTCCCGGCTCGCGCCACTGGCGCCAGGCCTCCAGTGCAGCTTCACCTCCGCGTCGGAACTGCCATGCCGGCACACACTCCCGCAACCATTCGAGGGTTGCGGGTTCACCGAAACCCAGCGCTTTCCACGCGGACGAAGCATTCACTCGCATGTGCCGTCGTGCCTCTAGCCACAGCGCCGAGTCCTGTCGGATACGAGTTAGATCCTCTGGACGTTCGATCACGAGCGCCTCAACCGGGGGCAGCGCCTCGTAGCAGGGATGTCGCCGGAGTTGCTCTCTTGTGATTGCGCAATATGCTAGGTTTGGTTTCGTGCCAGTCGGATCAGGATGGGTCGTTACTGTGAGCTGGCGCTTCGATGGATGCTCTGGAGCTGGTGCGGACGGCTCGCGGGGCCTCTCATCGTTGACAGATGCCCGTGAGTGTTGTTCGCAATGATCCGCAAACCTATCGAGCCGCTCGAGCAGAAGCTGCTTCTGGTTCATGCTGAACTCGAGGTAACGACCTATTGCTGTCCGGTACCGCCAGACAACGGTGAAAATTTGTTCGGAAAGCACACCTCCGCCGAGTACGGCACTTAGCAAGGCGTCCACCTGGGTTTGGAAGGCCTGGCCGGCGCGCTCGTTCCCCGCATCCACAGCTAATCGCTCACATTCGCGACGAACAAGGGTTCGCAGTTTCCGGAAACTCTCCATCACAGGATGCACAGACTGCGGCACGGAAGATTTGATGTGTCCGCCGGATCGTTTGTGGACACACCTGACTGCTCGCCGCTGCAGATAATAGTGGTTCCTACGCGGCTGCGGGAGCGCGGTAACGCAGCGCGATATCTTGTGCCGTGCAGCAAGACGTCGAGTGCTCGAGCGTTGGTGGCACAGGTGCGGCCCAGCCGCGAAGCCGCTTGCAGTCTCTAACATCAAGTCACGACCTCGCGGCGTTTCTCTGATAGAAAACACCTGCGGGTTCAACACAGTCAGAACACGTCCACGGCGCCGCAGGTGTCAATCGCGAGAGCGTAGTTGATTCAAGACGCTTTTCAGGAGAAAAAAAGCTCACCAAAGTGCTCACGGAGCGTCTGCCGTCACACGCTCGGGTACTCACCAACGAGCGCACGTGTTCTGGTTTGGGAGGTTTCAGGCGCCCGAGGCAGCAAACACAGGCTCCCTTTGTCCCGTCTCGATGCGCCAGCAACAGTGACGTAGACCAGCGGTCGTCCCTGTTGGACCGATCTTCGTTTCAAACGATTCGTTTGGAGCACCGTCTCCTCCAAAAGCGCTTCGTATGCGCTTGCCAGCTGCAACGGTAGCGGCAGCGTCGGCCTCGTGTACGCAGGGCACGGGACGGCCTTGGTCAAGCAGCTGGGCATGAAATGGGTCTAAACTGGATATACCTCGACTTGGCGGACGCGAGTAGAGGGTTGCGCTTTGGAGGTGGTGCTCAGGGCGATTCCGTTGGAAGCACGTACCAGTCTCGACGAGCTGGCGTATGGGAGCGTCTCTAGACTGGTATAAGAATGAAATAAAGGAGGCTCATGGAGGGAACTCGGGCGTATACGAATGAATTCTGGAACTGTTCCCACTGTTATTGGCACAAGCCTTTGCGGGCTCTCTCTCATGCTGCTTCCCGATCCTCGTTCTTGTTTGTCTCCGGATTTTACATACGCCGGCCTTTCTTGTCTCTTCAGGTCCGTTGCCAGCAGTCGAAGGATGTTTATGGCTGCCCCCGAGTCTCGGTTACGTCGTTTTGCAGCTCTTACCGACGCATTTGGTGCACAGATGGAAGCTGTGATCTACGATTCGGTAACGATTTGCATCTTTCTTGTATACATCGGTAGCTCTCGATCCGCGACGTTTACACTTGAGTGTCATCAGGTGCTCCCGTACGTCCATCACAAGACTTCGTCCGCTGAGCGCCGCCCTGTGACGCGTGAACGCTCGCTGCATCGCTCGATACATGCCGTTGACTGGCAAGAAACGAAAAAGCTTCCAACGATCCTGTGCTTCGCTTCCTGGCCCAGTGCTGCACTCGAAGACCAGGAGCTGTATCTGGGCGATACGCTCGGCGAGTACGCTGTCCGCTGCACTTGCAAGTGCATGCTATTCTAATGAATAGAGGATTTTAGGACCTTGTTGTTGCCTGTGATGAAACAGGTATCGGAGAGGGAATCGAGGCTCCGGAGTACGTCGAAAAGTATCGAACCGAATATGCTCGCTTCGTGCAAAGCGGAGATGCGCGCTCCACAGAGACAGATCGCTGTAATGACTCATGTCCATATCCAAGACCGTTTCTTATAGACCTAGGAGAGACGGGAACTCCTGCGCGCATATCCCGTCGAAGGCATGGTGATGGTGCATTCGCGACCGGCTTCGTCGATGACCTGCAGGAAATGAAGCTTCATCTTTAGACCGGAGACGATTATGCGACGTCGGCAGCTCCACGAGGTTTTCGGCATGCGCTTGTAAACAAGTCGTCAAAGCTCGACGTCGACAATTTTTTGCGTCGTCAAGTGTGCGGTGCCAATGGATACGCCTCGAGTTGCCCGGGAACACAAGGATCCAACACTCGTAGAATGCGTGATTCGATTCTGGTACACGTAAGAAAAGGATTCAAGAACAGTGGCAGCTCGTTTCTATAACTTCGATGACGGTATCGGTTATTTGACGAATCCGAGCTCGGGGGTGTCGCGAATCATCCTGATGAAGATGACGTAAAAGCGTCCAGCGGCACAGCGTGAAAGGCTCCTCTGCGAAAAGCCGACCGCGGATCCAACAATTACGCGTGAATCCGGCAGCACTTGCACCTGCTTTTCGCATGTCGAGGCTGTACACGTAAAAAAGCTCGGGAAAATTGAAAGACCCGAATGGAGCCACAGCTTCAGTGTTCCATTTTCATCTGACGCCCGAGTAGATGCTGCTCACGTAAGCTGACAGCGCGTGATCAACCAAGCGTATCATCATTTCCGTGTCTTGGCAAAAACAAGTCACGATCATCGGCATCATTCCACACGCCGGCGCGTGTTTTGCTTTTATGCACGGGGAACGTTGCGGCTCTCAGGTCCGTGCCGAGCACTCAACGCGAGCGCGGTGAGCGCTGCATCTTCGACTGCTGCTGCTGCTGCGGCACCGCCGCTGGCGAGGCGAGCCTCAGCACCTGGCGAAGTTGTGCGGTTATAGGATCCTCCGCATCGTGACCAGTCGACGTTGTCCCTACAGATGACGCCGTCTGACTCGATACAGGCACCGTCGTGATAGGCGCCAGACTTGCGGGTCCCAGCGGGTGCTCGCTGGCAGGCCAAGGGCGCAATGCATGTGTGCTGGGCGCTTGTTCGCATCCCAGGTTTTGATAGAGTTGATACCCCGACACACTCCATGGCGGCATCGGTCGGTCCACCGACTGGTGGCCCGTTCCCGAATGCATCGGTGGCGCCCACGCTGTGCTCGCTGTTGGGCAAAGCACAGCTGGCGATCCGGCTTGTTCTCCGTAGTCGCTCCGCGCGAGCAAACATCGCTCGACTTGCATTCCATCCATGAGTGTGCAACGTTCTGCGGCCGTCAAGGCGCTTCGAGAATGAGAATAGGTCCCATTCAAGTCCATGGGAATGTTTGTGGGCAACATTGTGGTGTGTCCCGATGCCGTCGTTGATGCGGATGAGGATGCTCCTGTGCTGGGACCTGGTGTTGCTGTTTGCATTTCTAGATATCGCCTCGCGAACTTTGGAATCGGAACGGCTTGCGGTGTCGGTACCGTTGCAGAATAGCTCGCTCCTGCGTACCGCATTCCGTCATTCACGGTGCTGCAGCGCTTTCCCTGATCCAATCGCACGTGAGACGTTGTCGATGTGGATCCATTACGGTGCGTGTGGTGTTTCAGTGGGGCTGCTGTTTCGTAGCGGATGCGCTCCGATGCGCTCGTGGAATGACGACGTGAAGCATTCTGCATCGGGTGGTGCGAGGTAGGCGCTCCTAATGCGTTCGCCGCTTGTCCAGGTGTATACGATTCCGGACGTTCACGGGCGCCGTGATTTGGGTACTGCACCAGAGATGTTGCAAGTTCTTTTGATATAGTGCATGCGGGATTGGCGTAGTGCGGTTTGGGCTCAGTTCTCTGCTGTAGAATGCTATCCGGAGTCAGGAGATTCCTCGCGGTGTCTTGTTGTCCGGTGACGAGTGTTTGAGCGCTGGAATATGGAAGCGTTACGGGCGCTTTTGACTGCTGCTCGCCGTCTAGTGACGAAGTGGCAACCTGGACGTAATGAACGTCTTCAGGTCCGAAGGTGCCCTGGAGTGCGTCCCAGCGTCTCACTCGAACAGGGATACGGTTATCAGGAGCCGCACCGCCAGAGCTCGCTTCCGCAGAAACAGTCGGCCTCTCGTTTCGTGACCAACTATCGTGGCTAGCTTTCCCTCTTTCATAAGAGCGTAGCTCAGTGTTCACTTTGCCAGCACCCTCCGCGCCGTCTGGCACGTAAAATGGCACCAACGGCCGCAAAGTACCTATTACGGGAGTGTCGTCTCGCGGCTGCGAACCGGCACGGCCAGCTGACTTGGCTGCAGCACCGCGCCCTCGGCGGGCCATGAGTTGGAGCTGTCCAGGTTCAAACCAGCGTATTAACGTCTTTATAGTCTCGAGATTATTCGAGACGAAGCACCACCTCCACGAAGACTCCTGCCGCCAAGCGCTCGCCTGCTTCGTAGCGACGCGCACGACTGGAAGTATGACCTCGGACGCACCCGTAAAGCGCTCCCGTCCCAAGTGCTCGAAAGCGTTCCGTCTACTCCCAAGCGCACACAAGTCCTGTTGAAATAATGCGTCTGCCCAAACTGGAGCCTAGTTTTTGAAAAATGACGTTGTCTCCAGGTGGCGATGACGTCTCGTCGAGCACCTGCGTTTCCCAGCAGAAGCAACTGGGTTCATCAATCCTGTATAAACCTGTATATCATGGCATTTCATCTCAATTGCGTTCCAATTCCAAGGTGCGTGTCACCGAAAATGCTTTTCCTCGGTTCATAGCAGGCATTTTCGAAGAGCGTTGATTTGAGGACATAAAAACACAGGGGAAAGTCATGGATATGCAGGTCGAGGATCCCGGAGACACGTTATCGTCGGATGGTATAAAACAAAACGATAAAATCCTCTACTCGCCGACTATAGGGCGTGACGACGATCTAGGTATGAAGAAGAGGTCGAAGAGCGGAGATAGAAGAGGAGTGTTGTTTGCCCGACAGGACGATGACGGGATTCTAGTGGCTCAAAGGACACGTATTTGAGGAATCCTAGCAATGGTGAGTTTGAGTAGAGGCAACAAACGCATGGAGTCCGTGAACCGAGACTTTATGCCGCCATGAATATCAGAACGTGTATGGTGTTGAAGTCGACATCCGCGGAGCTGCCACGATCCAACTTTGTGAGGCAGTCCCTAACCCACGAAGTGTGCCTGGATGAACCGACACCGGTTGATGGTGGCCAGTCAAGAAAGGCTGGGAGTCGTCTCCGAGTGGGTATATACATACCCTCCCCGGATATGAAACGTTTCTATCGCGAGTGATAGCTGCACATCGGTCGCTGCTGCGCTCTCGAATGCGCCCCAGAACGCATCCCTGCACGGTGTCGAGCGCGGACGCTTCCTCTGCAGCGAAATGGACGGTCATCGTCTTCTCCTTCACGTCTGATTCCTGGAATTCGACGCGAGCAGCTGCAGTGATCATTTGAGCGTTCGGACTGATTGCATCCCAGCATTCATCACAAGTGGCGCCTTGCTCTGTGCTCTTGTACGTGTGGTGTTACGCAGAAGGCCCAGGTGCGCTCCATGAAGCGGGTGGCATACCGAGTACGCAGTTCGCGTCGCAGGTTCTATACGAAACGAGTCCCGATCTCGATAAACGATATCCTTTACAGTTCTTCTCTTTCAGAGTAGAAATGAATAGAGCGATGCTGGAGGTCCGGGGCACGGTCGCAGCTGCTGACGCACACCCATTTCCCCGCACATTTCTCTGCTGCGGATGCACGACCTACATTGGTCCAGCGCTCCGTGCGGAGCGTTTGCAGGAAGACCCCGGCGATAGAAAGCGTAGACTCTTGTGCTCGGGCTGTTTCTGGGCAGAACTGGCGTGCCGTGGCGAGTTGCTGTACGGCCTGGGGGCCAGCACGCGTTCACACACACACACACCAGCGCCGTGGTCGCGCTGCTTCCGTACAGGCGACACACCTGGTGCCGAGGCATCGCGTTCATGCAGCAAGTCAGGACGCCCGTTTCCGCCTTTCTCGAGCAGGATGCGGACGTCAATCATGATATGGGGTTTCTCGAAAGTGTACCGGCGCCAGCGGCAGTCGTACTCACCGGACCGGTGCGTTGGCTTCGTCTGGGAGAAAGCGGGATAGCGACGATCGTGGGCGGCCGTTCGTGGGTGATAGGCGCTCTGCGCTCGAGAGAGCCCGGCGTATCGGAACACGAGCCAAGACCTGCAGTGACTGAAGAGGACGAACGCAAGCTGCAACGCTCCTCAAGTTCGGCACGGGTGCTGCAGTGGGACCACTGGTGCCGCGGCCTGCACACAGACCCCATCACGGCGCTGTGTGCGGAGTTGTCCCTTGTTGGAACGGCATGCGGTACGATCCTGCGACTACCGAATACAAGTGCAGACAACCGTGAGCCTGCGAGAGCTCCTAGCTACCAGACGTACGAGCTCGAGGTCATCATGCAAACAGCGCACAGCTCGATTATCGGGCTGAACTCGAAAGCAGTAGCCACGGATGCGGGACACTTATACCGTATAGACCTCGAAAGCGCATGTTTTGAGCTTCATGGGATGGTTGGAACAGGTTTTAGCGCTTTTGCGGCGCTCGAGCACAGTTTTGAGGTCATGACTGCAACCCGTGACGGTGCAGTGCGATGCTGGGACCTTCGTGTTCGCGCTGATGCCAGTAGCGCTGCCTCTGAACTCCCCAGCGCTCTACTGGCGTCATCCATTAGCGCATTCCCGCGACCACAAGGCTCGATTCCGCTGTGTATGGATGTCGATGAGCGGTACCTGGTTGCCGGCACCGACTGCGGCGACGTTCTGGAGTGGGATCGACGTCAGCCGGCGAGCCTGCTGCGAGCGGACCGCCTGCACGAGGGCCCGGTCCTTGATGCTCGCAGCGTCCAGTGTGCGGGTGGGCAACGCAAGATCGCCTCTTGTGGGACAGACGGGCGGGTGTACTTTGGCAGTACAGCGGCAGACTTGGGTCCAGTGGTTCGTGGAGGACCCGGAGCCGATTTCGCGAACAGTCTCGATATCATTCAAACTGAACGGTTGATTGCCTTTGGAGGTGATGCGGGGCTCGTCTACGTCTATGCAATTTAATGGTGACGTAGCGACGGGGGAAGGTGCATCGAGATCACGCTTGAATGCTTTCAAAAATGAATATCTGAGAACCTGCGGGTGCGCTAGTTAGGACGCGAGTGAATAGCAGGTACGAGTCTGTGTCTGCGGGTCGATCAGCTTTGCCTGGGGACTACAATGGTGGACTTGCTTAGACCGGTGATCAATAACCGGTGAGTTCGCTACTCGCTAGAGAACCCAGGGCACTGCTGGGCGTTATGGCCTCGGGATACGCGCGCACTCCGATTCTGGAGCTCGTTGTTGAATAAGAACGCCACCTCTGCCGCTGAATGGTCATCTTTTTCGTTTAAAGTACAATCGATAGGTCCAATACGACTTTTCTGGACATGCGGTGGCTGTCGATATTCAGGAATCGGACGACCATTTCGCACCAGACACCTCAATATCGGACGGATTCCAAAAACGGCTTAACGTATACGATCGTAGCTCGATCGCTGCAGCGAACCTGCGGGGTGCCAAGTCTGCCTCAGACGCCAGCACCCGTGTCGGATGTGTCGCTGCCGTGGGTGCCCTGCATAGAAATCGTGCCTTGGACAGACTAAAGCGCGTGTTGGCTCGAGCTGGAGTTCTTCGTCGCCTTGGGCAGGCCTCCAGGTTGTTTACAACAACGGGAGCAACAACTGATACTGTGCACGGCGGTGTGGCGCCACAGCGGACGCACTTGAACGAACACTCACCCAAGCGTACCGTGCAGCGTCCATATGCAGCGCCCTGTTAACGATGCACCAATCACAACCTTGAATGAAAACAGCAGCCATTTAAGGCGAGTCCAATGGGTCCAGCGCCAGTGTCTGCCGGCACGATGCCTCTCTTTCATACTTTGGGTAACCGAGCGTTCAGTAGACGCAACCATGTACTCCTTTCCCGAGTTGCAGTTGCGAATGGTATCGCACCGATGCGATGCCTCTTGTTCACACCTCTAGTAAACGAGCGCTCAATAGATGCACCCATGTATTCCTTTCACGAGCTACCGTTGCACATCGTACCATCGGAGCGTTCCACTGCTAGCTGCGCTGCAAACCGCTCGCACAGCGGGCAGGCTACAGGCGCCATGTGCAGTTGGTACCGCGGCATACAGAGGAAGTGTACGCCTCGCTCCATTGACACAGTATCTATCAAGATGCATTCGACCTCAAAATTATGGTCCACCAGAGCGATGTCCATGCCGAACAAACGCTACGGGTTTTCCTCCCCAGGGACCTGCTCGATTGCGATTGCCAAACCGGCGATCAGGTGCTGTGCCCTTGAGAAACGCGTCTGTTATGTGCAGGCGACCTCGAAAAACTCGTGCCCCTGTCCTGTCCTCGGCAGCATGCGGCTCGCAAAAAACACCCAAGGTTATCGATGGCGTCTGAGAGCACGCTCGCCATCGCCTATACCAGCTACCGCCGTCAGGGGTGCTCACGGCGAAGGGCCATTCATCAGCCACGACAGCACCTGAATCCGTTCAAGGTCGCCTATGAGCAGGAACCCACTCATCACCAGCAACAGGGTTAGCGCAGTCCCATTGATCGCATTCTCGAGGTTCCGTGGCAACGGTTTCCCACGAATCGCTTCGACAATCAAAAAGGCCATCTGACCGCCATCCAGAGCCGGCAACGGTAACGCATTGATGATCCCTAAATTCAGCGAAATGACTGCAGCAAACTGCAGGAGGACAGAGGCATCATGGCGAGCGATTTCGGCACCTATGGATGCCACGCCGAGCGGGCCGCTGAGCTCCTTGCTGTTTTCTTTGAGATTCGAAAACAGCGTGATGAAACCGTTGATCGTATTGCGTAAGGTATTCACAAACTCCTTGTTGGTCTCTGGTACAGCATTCCGTAGAGGGACTCGCTCACGCGATACTTTCGCATTGGGGACCAGCTGCACGCCGATGCGGCCCCCTTCGGGATCCACTCGCACTACGCTTCCGTCTGAAAGCTGCAGCTCGATCGGTTTGTGCTGGGGATCTGCGGCGAGGCGCCGTAACATGTTCGCAGCCTCCAACGCGGATTCCGCACCGGGTGCCAGCGCTTGGCCGTTCACTGCGACAATGACGTCACCTGGCTTGAGTCCGGCCTTCGCTGCAGGAGCGCTCATGTCCGTAAGCGCCGGCACTGAAACTCCCGTTTCAAACTGCATCCGCGGAGCGCCAACCGTCTCAACTGAAGTGAAAAGCAGCGTCCAAGCGAGCGCGATATTCGCAAGGACGCCCGCAGCGATCACCAGTGCACGCTGCATCAACGGCCGATTCTGCAACAAATCAGGATCGTCATTCTTGACGATGGTTTTCGACTCCTCATCGTATCGATAGTCTTCGGGGAAGGCGACAAAGCCCCCAAGTGGAAGGAGCCGAATCGCGAACTCTGTTTCCGAGTTTTTCGGTCGAAAGCTGAAAAGGCGAGGCCCGAAGCCTATAGAGAACCCTTTCACTTTAATACCTTGCAGGCGAGCAGCGAGAAAGTGCCCAAGCTCGTGGATCACCACCGTCCCCGCGAGAATGAAAACTCCCGTTAGATTCACGCCAGCCTCGGTAGCTATTGATGCGACAAGTGCTGGTCTCTTGCTAGCACTCAGGCGTCTCTGCGGACACCGCCACGCCGACAGCTCTGCACTCCCTGGCTTGTAGGCTCGCCGCTGCGCCCCAAGAGTGTGACGGCCCGTACGTGGGACTTTTGCCGCTGCAACCGACCAAACGAATGCCTCAACCATATAGTCTGGATCCGGAACCTACTCAAATCGATAGATTTTCGAGGGACGAGTTGAAACAAGCACTCAAGAATTGCACACGCCTCAGGAGACGCTCACGACCTCTGCTTGGTACTGAAAACCGTGAGTCGGCGACGTCGGAGGCAGTCGATCTTCACGTTGGGGGTGCGCGGCGCGCCTGCCGCACACGCTGCTTTGGCGCTGTAGCAACGGTTATCGCTGAAGAAGAAGATGATGATGATGTTAACGACGACGATTATGATGCTTATCAATGTATGATGATGTATGTAATATGAGAGGCATCGCGGACGAAGAAGAAGAAGAAGAAGATGATGATGATGATGACCATAATGATGCTTATCAATGTATGATGATGTATGGAATATGAGAGGCATCGCTGATGAAGAAGAAGATGATGATGATGATGTTAACGACGACGATTATGATGATTATCAATGTATGATGATGTATGGAATATGAGAGGATCGCGGACGAAGAAGAAGAAGAAGATGATGATGACCATAATGATGATTATCAATGTATGATGATGTATGGAATATGAGAGGCATCGCGGACGAAGAAGAAGATGATGATGATGACCATAATGATGCTTATCAATGTATAATGATGTATGGAATATGAGAGGCATCGCGGACGAAGAAGAAGATGATGATGATGACCATAATGATGCTTATCAATGTATAATGATGTATGGAATATGAGAGGCATCGCTGACGATGATGATGAAGATGATGATTATCAATGTAGTATGATGTATATCATAACAGAGGCATCGCTGATGATGATGGTGATGATGACCTTAATGATGATCACTGTACTGCGATGTTTTTAGTATAGGCAAGACATCGCTGATGAGAAGGCGGCGTTCGGGCGTCGGCGCTTTGCACGCTTCCTGTGCCCGGGAAACACCTCATCCTGCGCTCTGGATGTGGCATGTTCCAGGGTACGGGAGCCGGTGTCGAACCATATGCCTTGAGCATCAAGGCGGTACGGTACGCTCTTGCGTGGGATGTGTGCACCTTTTCGGTTCAAGGCGGACCGACTGGGTTGCATGGGGCATTTTCATTTTCAGAGCAGGTGCCGGACAGATACGCTCGTTTGGGACTAAAAGTGGAAGCGCTCTGGGCATCTCTGGACCTGTGCTTCCTGGATCGAGGTAGTTGCGGAGCGTTCACTCGGCGTCCAGAGCTCTGGAGAGAAGACAAAGCTTTTTTTTGTGACAGGATTCACGGACCTCGTCAGCGGCACTCGGCTGCGCGAATGCCAGCAGTACGAAGCGCAACCGCACGTTTCACGTTGCTTGGACGCCCTGGAGATTCTCTGTCTCTCTCGCTCGCTCCCACGCTATCATATTGGGTGAGGGAAATCGAAATCCAAGCACTTGGTCTGCGAGTCGTTGTACGAACCCGAGCACGGGGCGTGCCTAGCCTGGACCCCCTGCCCTGGACACGAGCCGCCTGATACACAAGTCGCTGTCGCTACCTCGCGTACAGAATGCACCTGTGGGTTGCCATGGTGCGATCCATATACCACCCGAAAACATGTACCATGCGCGCGTACCGATGACGTTTTATGCGCAAAGCGAGCATCCTGCATCTCGCACGAGTGCGACTGACTCGCCCTGCAAGTTCTTTCTGCTCATTTATTCGATCGTCGTTTCCGCACAAGGCGTGTGTACTCTGGGCATCGCGCTTCTGCGAAAAGCATCACCGGTAAACGACCTCGACGGCTGCGCGCGCACATGTCTGCGCTTCGCAGGCGCTGCTGCCGTCAACACCTTGCCATACCACCGAACAACGTATTTGCTATAGACTTGCAATAGTCAAGCATGCCGGGCCCGAGCCGCAAGTCAAGCGTTTCCAGGAGGCGCGTCATCATCGACGATGACGAGGAGGATGCCCTTGATGCAGACTGGGAACCGGAGTCGGCCTCAGCGGCTACAGCGCAAGCACGAGAAACGACGCCACGCAAACGGGCAAGGCAGAGCGCAGTTGAAGAAGCTGAAGCGCGCTCCACTGGGCTCGAGCAAAGCCCTCAGCGATCGTTAGTCAACGTGGACGAGCACCTTGTCACGCCACCCAGAGTGACGCAAGCCCGAGCGGGAGCACCTCGGGGCTCTTCACCAGGTGAGAACGTCGCGGAAGCTGAGACACCAACACCCAGTCGAGAGAGCATACGACAGCGCGTCTGGGAGCACGTTCAACAGGTCATGTCGCCTCCGCTACGTGGGAAGAAGGCCCCGCCACCTCGTGGAAGCCCCGACTGTCTTTCGGGCTTGAACTTTTGCATCACAGGCGTAATGGACTCTTTGACGCGCGAGGAGATGGAGGATCTCATTCGTGCCAACGGTGGTCATGTTTGCAAGAGCGTCACGCGCAACCTGAACTATCTTGTTGCCGGGGCGGATCCAGGACCCAAGAAGATGCAGCTCGCTGCAAGCAGGCCCAGCATCACGGTTCTTGATGAGGATGGTGTTTTTGCGCTGATTCGAGAGCGCTCGAGAGACACCAAGCCGCCTGTGAACCCTCAGTTGGAGCAGGCACTGGCTCCGCCACCAAAAGGTCGACGGCCGTCGCCACCGCGTCCCCGCTCTGATGCCGCTGTGCCGAGGCAGGAGACCAAGGAGAATGTGCCCGCGCGAATGAATGCCCAAGCAGAGCTGTGGACAGTGAAGTATCATCCGCGGCAGGCGACAGAGCTCCTAGCGAATCCGGGTGTACTCAAGCAACTCGAGGATTGGTTACGTACCTGGAGCCAGGTCTATGGCGCAGCTGATCATACCAGCAACCGATCGAGTTCAGCGAATGGTTCAAGAGGCCGCATTACGAACGGGAACAACAAACTTCAGCGGGCAGCGCTGCTTGCAGGTCCGCCTGGAATCGGAAAGACGAGTGCAGCTCATGCTGTTGCTCGGCAATGTGGCTACGAACCTATCGAGTTCAATGCGAGTGATACACGGAACCGTTCTTCGCTCCATGAAACCGTAGCCGAGTTGCTGCGCTCGCGAACGATGCATGCCTTTGGTCAGGGGCGCCCACACTTGGAGTTAGCCGGCACCAGCAAGGGTCTTTGGAGAAACAAATTACCCGCTCCGCAGGGCCAGGTACTCATCATGGATGAAATCGACGGCATGTCATCGGGTGATCGCGGGGGTCTCGCGGAACTCTCGCGACTCATTAGAAAGTCGCGAGTACCCATTATCTGCATCTGCAACGACGATTCGAGTCCGAATTTACGAACGCTCAAATATTCAACGCTTTACCTGCGCTTCCGCCGCCCGATGTGGAGCCAGATTAGGAAACGTCTGCAGGAGATCGCCCAGAAAGAGGGTCTGCGCGTTGACGATGCCGCCTTGGAGAAGCTTGCTGAAGCGTGCCACGGGGACATTCGTCAAATGATTACCATGATGCAGCTCTACAGCGGAAGCAGTTCAGAACGCCTCAGTTACATGGATGTGAAGCAGTTGAACGAATTCCTGGGCAAGACTTTTGAGGATCAGTCCGTTTTCCAGTTGTTCGGTCTGTTCTTCCACAGCCCAGGATGGCACCTCCCAGGACAGACGCCGCACGTGGACCCGCGCGTCGACCATGGAGCACTCGAGTCATCGGCACAACTACCGGGTTTGAGCGACCTGTTTGAAACTTTTTTCATGGACGCGGATCTCCTTCCGCTTATGGTTCAGGAGAATTATCTGCTCTTCACCAATGGAAAGCGGAATCCCACACATGCACCGTACGCTCTGCGCTGCATGGCTGATGCCGCGGACGCGATTTCCTGGGGAGACCTCACCAACGATCAGATTCGTCGACAGAATCGCTGGGACCTCAGCAACGTGCTGGCCTTTTTATCGTGCATCCTGCCGGGTCACGCCATGGCCGGATCCCAGATGAGCGGACGACCTAATTTCCCATCCTGGCTGGGCAAGAACAGCACAACAGGGAAAATGCAGCGTATGCTGAGCGACTGGGTGTTACGATTTCAGGCTGCACGTGGTCCAGGGGGCGCTCTTGGCGGCGCTGTCGACAGGCGTGCCCTGGTGCTCGACTATCGGCCGATGTTACCGTACCGGCTCGTCGTGCCTCTTGTACTGCAGGGTAACGATGCGCTTCCAGGCGTCGTGGATACGATGGATGTGTACTCGTTGACCCTGGAACACTGGCGTTCGCTTTTGGATGAATTATGGCTTAGACCAAGTGTTGAGGTGCCCGCTAGTATCAAGGCTGCGCTGACGAGAGCGTACCAGCAGCTCGAGCACCCCGTTCATCTGGTGCCGCTTGGGCGCCGCGGTGTTCCCGAGCGCCCCCAGGACAACGAAAACGAAAGCGTCGGCGACGGCAACGCAGGTCTACTCGATGCGGATGGTGCTGTCGTCATTGATGACACCCGTGGAGCAGCTGCACCAGACACCGGCACCGAATCGGAAACGGATACAGCGGCGGATGCGCTCATCGTTCAGCCGCGAACGACGGGAAAAAAGAAACCTGCAGCCCGTAGAGGCTCGCGTAAAGCCTCCAGAAAACTCTTGGCCTAACCAGGCAGGTTTTTTTTTCTTGGGATACGGGTCGTTCGGACTCAGATTCTGGTGTTCCTGAAAGAACGGCACCCGAGGCGCAGGCATCGATCGTGCACTTTGTTGCGCTGGCGGCGTTATCGAAAGCTCACCGTACAGGAGCGCTTCCAGAGCGACAGCGACCGCAAACTCCTGTTTTGACAAAGCGTTTCCAATGACTGGTGATTCCTGAACGTGCGCTACGTATCTTTGATCGGGAATGCGTCCGTCATTCCACACCTCATTTTCAAATTCCAGGACGCCTACGCTCCCACGGAGAACTTGCCTGAGCAGTCGTACCGCGTTTCACGCCCTAGCGTCGCGGGGCATCGCCCGTTGTGGCCAGTACATCGAACGTGCGTCGTTGAGCGGATGCGCTGCGCGATATGGCAGGGCTGTTCTTTCTCCGGGTATCGTCGGCACCGGCGTTAGAGGCGACATGTTCAAGGCTGACGGCGAGCTCGGCTCGTGGTGGAACCCGAGACATCACCGATATCTTTGAGGGGAAGTATGCGTGATAGAGATGGAAAATAGGGCGTGGAATGATGGATGCATTCCGGATCGACGATATAAAGCGCACCATCAATGTTTACCGGTCCGTGTAAACGTGCTGGCAAACCGAAAATGCGCTCGTACGCGACCTCATAGGGACGTGGTCAACCGGTTGGTGACATCGTGCATGTTCTGGCGCTTACTCTCCGCGGCTGTTGTGCAGCGTTGAACTCCATCTGCTTGCTTGTCGGTAGACGCACCTTGCTCTTGGGAGAGCAGCACGGAATACGCCAGGCATACCGACCGAGGCGGCAACGCGTACGGAACCCGACGGGCCCGCGATTCACCAGGAAGCGACTGAGGCGTGCGCCCAGGACTCCATCGATCACAGTCCGTATAGTGCATGCTTATACCATTTTATATTCAAACGTGTATGTCATTTACTTCTCATTTATATCATGATAATCCCTATGAATCCAATTCTTTATAATTTTATATAATATAGTTTCATAAGATTCACGTTCTCCAGTTCCCGCCAGGGCCAGCATCCGCATCGCCGGCGGCGTGCGCTCGACGCGTTTCGATGGTGTTGGCGCTCGATGCTGCACAGGGACATGGCTTCTCTGGTTTGCGCAGCAAAGCTTCATCGCGCCTGAAGACTGATATGGCGACATCACCCGGAGAGGGTACACGGACGGGAAGTTTCGCCCTCCCTTCTTTGGGCTCTAAGGGTTCACGCACCAAGCAGAGTTCGCAGCGTGCGGAGCGGGCGGACGTTGAACAGGCGCGGCACTTCAGTGGCGGCTTGTCGCCCGGGGACGCGAGCAGCCCCCCATTGCTGGCCGAAGCTGCGTCTGGCAGATTTTCGTGGGAAAATCCTCACTGGAGTTCTGAACCTCAGTTCGATCAGCGCATTCCT
>Ga0080006_1139066_pt1 | contig 18034 bp, 17 predicted proteins | sample RS3BMetagenome_FD_69209 | JGI IMG/M metagenome (GOLD analysis project Ga0080006, IMG submission 69209) | Ferric oxide microbial mat and aquatic microbial communities from Rainbow Spring, Yellowstone National Park, USA - RS3B (SPADES... ... | reverse complement strand
TGGAGCGCCTCTACGAGTCTGACTACCGCGCGCTGACCCGCATCGCGGTGCTGCTCGTCGGCGATCTGACGGCGGCTGAGTCGATCGTCGAGTCTGCTTTCGTGGCCATGCACCACGGCTGGCGCCGACCGGGAACTTCCGCCGACGGCCTGACGTACCTGCGCCGCGAAGTAGTCCGGCGGGCGCGTGCGTACCGGCCCGGCCGGCCGGGTGCGGCCCGGAGCCGGCCGCACGGCTCGCCATGCCCCGACGCTTCGCCATGTCCGGACGCTTCGCCATGCCCCGGCCCGCTGTCCGCTGTTGCCATCCTGCGTGACATGCCTGGCCGGCAGCGCGAGGCGATCGTGCTGCGCTACTTCGCCGGCCTCGGCGTGCCCGAGATCGCCGCCGTGGCCGGGCTGCGGCCGCCGGCTCTGAACAAACACCTCAGGCGCGGTCTGGCAGCTTTCGCCGCGGCGGACGGCCGGGGCCCCGGCGCTGCTGACGCCGGCCCTCACGACCAGCCGGGTTGCTAGCCGCAGCCGGCTAGCTCGGGGTCCCGTCGGTGAACACCTGGCGGGTGACGATGCCACGGCCCGAGCCTGCGCCCCAGAGCCTGAACGACTGCCCGGCATCCAGATAAGCCGGCGCTTCGTCGTCGGCCACCGTTATCGTCACCAGCGCACGTTCGCCGGGCTGCAGGTCTTGCCGCCCGTCCCAGGTCATCGTTGCCGCGAAGTACCTGGCCATGGCAGGCGGGCCGATGTGCGACGCGCGCACCATCAAGGCCCTGGTGCCGCTGTGGTACACCTGGCCCGGCGCGGCTTGCGCTGGCAGCTCAAGGACGACCAGTGCCCTGTATCTGAAGAGCCGCAACGGAACTCCTCCCGCGCCGGTGCTCGACCGCGATCCGCCGCCGTCCCTGGCGGTGGCTCTTTGCCGAGGAGCGTTGCTCACTACAATAGTTGCACGTAGCAATCTTCTCAAGTCAGCCGTGCGGCGGCAGGTAGATTTTCGTCGCCGCCGGCGGGTTCCTTGCCTCTAGGCGGTCCGGCGGCAGCGGCGCCGGGCCCGGCGGCCGCGCAGCACCCCGGCCGAACAGAGCATCCAGCCCCCGTGGCAGATCGCAGCGACGATCCCGCCGCGGCCGGCCACTTCCGCGACGACCCTGACGGAGTGCGGGTCGCGGCGGAGGTAGTCCGGGCAGTAGCCGCCGGGCACCACCACGGCGTCGAAGTCTTCGGCGCGGACGGCGGAGGCGGCGAATTCGGCCTGCACGGGATAGCCGCGCTTGCTCTGGTACTCGCCGCTCCTCGGCGCGACCACGACGGTCTCGGCCCCCTCTTCGCGAAAGCGTAGCAACGGGTACCAAAGTTCAAGGTCCTCGTAGAGCCGCTCCGCGAGCACGGCGATCCGCCGGCCACGCAGCGGGAGATCCGGCATGGGGCATCCCCTCCCGTGTCGGCACTTCGACCTCGATCTCGCGCTCCCCGGCCGGAGAGGCGCTCGCGCCAGGCGTGGCGCCGCACCCCATTTCGCTCCGGCGCGCCGCGGTGCGGCGGGGCTCGGCGCCGGCGGCCCCAGGCCGGCGGGACTTCAGGTTCAACCCGTCGCCTCCTTCCGCGCGCACGCCGCTATCCCTTGGCCTGCGTCCGCCCTGATCCGCCCCTCGGCGACGTGCGCAGGAAGGCAGCACTCGGGTCGCGTCGAATGCCCGCATCCGGGGGTGGCAAACACTTGGGCAAGGGCAAGGAACTCCTGGAACGCCCCGCCGTCGTCGGGCGGGGCGGCGGCGTGTACCGGCATCGCTTCGCGGTGCCGGACGCCGGCGAAGCGATTTTGAACATGCGCATCGCCGCCGCCGGCACCCACTGGGGCAAGGCCGGCCAGGAGGCGGGCACGCTCCGCGTCGAGTTCGAAGGCAACTACAGCCAGCACCTCATCGTCTACGGCGGCGAGCAGGAGACGCTGTACCAGCGATTCCTGGGTGACATCGGCGTCGGCGCGCACGAGGTGATGTTCACCTTCTCGCCGGAGGGCTCGGCCCAGGGCGCGCAGTGGATACGGACGATCAGCATGTCCGTGGACATCATCGAGCGCGACGACCCGATCTATATCCCGGCCTCCAACAGCCCGCTCCTCCAGGGCCGCGCCGAGAAGGAGTCCTACGAGATGCGGAAGTCGGACGTGCCCATGCGCGCCTTCTTCCGCTACCCGAAGGGCGGTCCCACCGGGCGCGAGATTGAGTTCTTCTACATCTATAGCCACCTCGACAAGGCCGTCGATCCCGCCCAGCGCCTCAGCCAGACCGGATGCCTCGCGCCCATCGAGTGGAGCTTCAGGGGGAGCCTCGACAGCGCCGGCCACGTCGCCAAGAACCTGGCCTTCCAGGGGAGAAACCACGCGCCCCACGGCTTCGCCGGGACCTTCGACATGCGCGGGCACCCGGTGCTACAGTCGGTCGGCTTCGAGGGCATGTTCCACGACAAGCGGGTCACGCCGTATGCCATCGGCATCCCCGCGCTGGAGATGCTCCCCGAGGACCGGCCCGAGGCCTGGATGCAGAACGTGTACCCCGAGACCTACCGCACCGCGGCGTGGGAACTGATGCGGGAGGGCAAGGTGGAGAAGCCGGGCAACCCGGCGAGCAAGGCGCTGTCCGACCCGCACGACTACCTGTTCCTGCACTTCGGTCGCCACTTGACCCAGGGGGATGGCAAGAACGCGCCGCCGATCGAGGTGCTGGTCTCGATCCGCGGGCAGGATAAGCCCTTCTCCTCGACCTTCGGCGACAACCGGTGGTTGAATGCCGGATCGGAGGCGTTCGCCACGGCGTGCAAACTGCCCCCGGGCACCCCCGTGGAGGCGGTGACGCAGATCGCCGTGCGCGCCGTGCCGCAGCGCCGGGATCCGTTCCAGGTAGAGGTCTCCGGGCCGCAGGCGGCCTTCTTCCTGACCGGCCCGGCCTACCAGATCGGTCCGATGGCACCCGGCGTCCCAGCCGAGTCCAAGGTGGTCCTCAGCCGCGAGACGCCTCAGGCGACGATCTGGAAGGCGGTCTGACCCCGGGGGGGCGGTCCCCTCCGGGCCCCGCCCCCCCCGGTCACCGGCGGGCGCTCACCACCCCGCCGGGCCCCGCCCCGCCTCCCAACGGGCCATGGCCGCCTCCTCGGCGGCGTAGTCGTGGCCGCAGCCCCAGCGCCTCCAGTACGGAGCGAGGACCGGCAGCACGTCGTCCTCGGGCAGGTCCCACAGCCAACGCACGGTGCGATACAACCCGTCCTCGGGCGACACCGGTTCCGCATAGCCGAGGCGGGCACGGAGCCGGTGGAGGTCCAGCACCACCGGAGCGGGCGCCGCCCATGGGTTGTGCGCGTCGTACACGGCGGCAGGAACCGGCACCCCGCGCAGTTCCCTGCCGGCCGCCGCGGCGCAACCCGCCGCGAGGGCCGCCAGCGTGGGGACGCGGCTGTCGCCGACGTTGAAGGCATGCCCGTCGGCCTCCCGGGGATGGTCCAGGGCCCGGAGGACCGCGTGGACGGCGTTGTCGACATAGAGCCGGTGGAGCAGCTGCCCCCCACCGTCCGGCAGGGCGATGCTCCGGCGCCGCGCCCGCAGGCGCCCCACCACATGCCACTCGCGGGCCGCCCGGACTTCGGGGCCGTACAGTGGAGCCATGCGGAGCGCCGTCGCCGGGTAGTCGCCGCCGGCGCGGACGTTCCAGAGGCCGTCCTCGGCGTCCAGGGCGATCCCGTCCCGCTTCGGCGCAGACTCCGGACAGGGTACGGGCATCGCGCCGCCCTCGGCCCCAGGCTCCGCCTTGCACGCCGGGGCATCCGCCGCCCCGGCGTACACCCGCCAGGTGCCGATCTGTACGACGAGCCCCACACGGCTACGCAGGGCCTGCGCCAGGGGCACCGCGCCGTCCAGGCCGCGCGCCCCGAAGTCCACGACGGCGTCGAAATCCCCGGAGCCGATCCCCTCCAGGGCCGGCGGGTCCCGGCGGTCTCCGGCGACCCGCCGGATGGACGCCGCCCGGGGCAGTTCGGCCGCCGCGGCGCCGAAGCACGTCACCACCGCGCCGAGGCGCAGCAGAGCCGCGCAGAGCGCCACCGCCAACGGTCCCTGCGGATCCACGAGCAGCACCCGGAGTCCGTCCTCGCCCATGGCGCCTCCCGGGTTTCAGAGCATGGTGAACGGGTCGGGATCGACGGCGAGCCGGGCGCCGCCCAGCCGCCCCTCCGTCGCGGTCAGGGCCTGCCGGGCCAGATCGCGCAGGACCACCGCGTCCGGGCCGCGGAGGGCCAGGTGCCAGCGGTGCTGCCCGCGCAACTGCGCCAGGGGCGCCTGACCGGGGCCCCAGAGGTCCACCCCCGGCGGGAGCGCCGCCGCCAGCGCCCCGGCCATCCGCCGGGCGGCCTCCTGCGCCTCGGCGGCCCGCGGCGACCAGGTGAGCACCCGCAGCAGCCGGGCGAAGGGCGGGAAGCCGGCGGCCCGGCGGAGCGCCAGTTCCTCGGCGGCGAAGGCGGGGTAGTCGTGGTCCGCCGCCGCGGCCACGGCGTAGTGCTCGGGCGTGCGCGTCTGCACCAGAACCTCCCCGGCGTCGGCGCCGCGCCCCGCCCTGCCGGCGACCTGACAGAGCAGCTGGAAGGTGCGCTCTGCCCCGCGGTAGTCCGGCAGGTGCAGGGCGGTGTCGGCGTCGACCACGCCGACCAGCGTCACGCCGGCGACGTCCCACCCCTTGGCCACCATCTGCGTCCCCACCATCACGTCCGCGCGTCCGGCGCGGAACTCCTCGTAGATGCGGTGGTGCGCCCCGCGGGTACCCGTCGTGTCCAGATCCATCCGCAGGACGCGCGCGGAGGGGAAGAGCCGGGAGACCTCCTGCGCCACCCGCTCGGTCCCGCTGCCGCGCAGGCGCAGGAAGTGGCCGGAGCAACGCGGGCAGGTCACAGGCGGTTGGCGCCGCGCCCCGCAGTAGTGGCAGTGCAGCGCCCGGTCGGCGTCGTGGTAGCAGAGGGTCACGCTGCACGACTGGCAGCGCGCCGTATACCCGCAGGCCGAGCAGAGCACCACAGGCGCGAAGCCGCGCCGGTTGAGGAACAGTAGGGCCTGGCGGCCCGCGGCGAGGTGCCGGCCCAGGGCCTCCACCATCTCGGGGGCGAGCAACTCGCCCGTGGCCCGCTGACGCAGGTCGAGGCAGCGCACCGGGGGCAGGGGGCGCGATGCCACCCGCGCCGGGAGGTCCAGCCGCACCACCCGCCCTTCGGCCGCGGCCTGAAAGGTCTCCAGATCCGGCGTCGCGCTGCCGAGGACGACGGGTATACCGTGGCGCTCGCCCCGCCAGAGCGCCACGTCACGCGCGTGGTAGCGGGGCGCCTCCTCCTGCTTGTACGAGGGCTCGTGCTCTTCATCCACCACGATCAGACCGAGCCGCGGGAACGGGGCGAAGACGGCGGAGCGCGCGCCCACCGCCACATCCACCTCGCCCCGGCGGATGCGCCACCACTCGTCGTGGCGTTCCCCGGGGCTGAGGGCGCTGTGCAAAACGGCCACCCGCTCCCCGAAGCGACGGCGGAACGAGGCGACGGTCTGCGGCGTCAGGGCGATCTCGGGGACCAGGACGAGGGCCTGCCGCCCCGCCGCCAGCACCCGTTCGATGCCGCGTAGATACACCTCCGTCTTGCCGCTGCCGGTCACGCCCCACAGCAGGTAGGCGCCGCGCGCGGGGGCGTCCAGGGCGGGGGCCAGGGCCTCCAGGGCGGCCGCCTGGGCCGGGGTGGGGACCGGCGTGGTCTCGGGGCCCGGCGCGGGAGCCCCGGCGAAGGGGTCGCGGCGCACCCGCACGGGCCGGGTGACGGCGAGGCCGCGCTCGACCAGGGTGGTCAGGGCGCCGGGCCGCACCCCGCGCCGGACCAGGTCCCGGCTCGTGCTGCCCGGGCGCGCGGCGATCTCCTGCCAGGCGGCCCACTGCGTCGGGGCGCGACGCAACACGGTGGCGGCGGCATCGGCCCCCCCTGCCGCGTGATAGCCAAGGATCGTGCGTTCCGAGACACCATCGGGGGGCAGCAGGGCCCGGACCGCCTGGGCCAGCGTGCAGACCGTGCGCTCCGCGAGCCAGCGGGCGAGATCCAGATCGACAGGCCGCAGGGCGGCCTCCTGGTCGAGCACCTCCAGCAGCGGCCGCACCCGTTCCGGCGGGACGTCGCTGCCGGCCTGCACCTCGAAGACGACCCCCGCCGCCGACTCGGCCCGGCCGAAGGGGACCCGGACCCGGCGCCCCGGCGCCGCCAGGCCGGAGAACGGGGGCGGAACCGCATAGGTGAAGAGTTGGTCCGGCCCGCGGCCGCGGACATCCACGGCCACCAGGGCGAACGCGGCGGCCGGCGACGTCGGGGACTCCACCGGCGGCAGCAGGGACAGCGGTACGGGGCCCTGCCCCACCGGACTCACGCCTCCTCCATCACAGGGACCGCGGCCGGTCCTGGGCGGCACGCCGGTCCTGGGGCACGCCGGTCCGGGGCGGCACGCCGCCCCAGGTGCGGCGCGACAGGCGGCAGCCGCGCGGGCGCCCCGCCGCCCCCGCGTGCGGCCACCACAGCGTCCGTGCGCGCGGCCGCCCTCCCGCGGCGGCAGGGTCGGCGTCAGAGCAACCGGCGCACGGCGTCGAGCATGCGCTCGGCCACCTCGCGCTTGGGCAGGGGCCCGACCTCCTGCCGCGCCCCGGCGCGGTCCAACAGCACCACGCGGTTGGTGGGGGCCTCGAAGCCGGCACCCGGTTCCCGCACGTCGTTGAAGGCGACGAGGTCGAGATTCTTGTCCCGGAGCTTGCGCTGCGCCTCCTCCGGGCCCGCACCGGCTTCGGCCGCGAACCCGACCAGGACCAGATGCCCCTTGCTGCGGCCGACCTCGGCGAGGATGTCTGGATTGGCCACCAGCCGCACCACCTGCTCGCCGCCGGCGCCCTTCTTCACCTTGGTCGGGGAGACCTCGGCCGGCCGCCAGTCGGCCGGCGCGGCCGCACCGATGAGGACATCCGCCGCCCCGATCGCCGCCAGCACCGCCGCGAGCATCTCCCGCGTGGTCTCCACGCGCACCAGCGTCACGCCCGCGGGGGCCGGGAGGCCCACCGGGCCGCTGACCAGCGTGACCTCCGCCCCCCGGTCCCGTGCGGCCTCGGCCAGCGCGTACCCCATCCGGCCCGACGACGGGTTGGACAGGAAGCGCACGGGGTCGAAGCGCTCGCGTGTGGGCCCCGCGGTGACCACCAGGCGCCGCCCGGCGAAATCGGGCGGGTGCGGCGGCGGGACCTCCGGCCGCCGGGACGCGCCGTCCCCGGCCAGCAGCCCGGCCAGGGCATCGGCGATCGCGGGCGGCTCCGGGAGCCGGCCCCAACCCTCGCCCTCCCCGGCCGCCGCCAGCGCGCCGTGCAGGGGCGGCAGCACGTGGAAGCCGTCGGCCCCAAGGGTCGCCACGTTGCGGCGGACCGCCGGGTGCGACCACATGTGCCGGTTCATGGCCGGCGCGAAGAGCACCGGGCCCGGAAAGGCGAGCAACCAGGTGGTGAGGTAGTCCTCGGCGATCCCGGCCGCCGCCTTGCCCAGCAGGTCGGCGGTCGCCGGCGCCACGACGGCCGCTTCGGCCCACGCGGCCAGGGCGACGTGCTCGGGCGCCCCCTCGGCGAACAGGTCCGTGGCGGTGGGTTGCCCGGTCAGGGCGGCGAAGAGCGCGGGCCCGACGAAACGGGCGCCAGCGGTGGTGAGGATGACCCGCACCGCCGCTCCCCGGCGCAGGAGCTCCCGTGCTAGATGGGCGGCCTTGTAGGCGGCGACGCTGCCGCCCACGCCCAGGACGATCCGCCGGCCGTGCAAAGTGCCGTCCGCGACCTCGGCGGGACCCGCCGCCTGCGTCATGCCCCTCGGCCTCCACGCCGGCCGGCGCCGCCCCGCCCGCAGCGCCGGCTGCGTGCGGCCGCCGATCACCGGCCGCGTTCCCGGCGCCGCATCCGTCGACTACTTGATGCCGTCGCGCGTGCGCTCGAAGATCAGCTTGCCCTGCGCCAACTCCTCGAGCGCGACGGTGACCGGCTTCTCCGAGAGGGAGTCCACGCGCCGCTTGCTGCCGCCGAGCAGTTGCCGGGCGCGCTTGGCCGCCACGCTGACCAGGGTGTACTTGCTCTGCAGGTACGCCGAGTCGATATCCTCGACCCACTCGTCGCCCTCGGTCCAGCCGGCCCCCGCGCCATCGGCGCTCCGCTGGTCCGGGGCATCGGCCGCCGCCGTCTCCTTCGCCATCGGCTCCCACTCCCCGCGCAGACGCCCCACGGCGCCCGCGTTCACTCGTCAGCCTGCTCGTCCTCGCCGTCGGGCGGTAGATCGTGCGCCGGATCGTGCAGCGCCTCGCGGTTGCCCAGCCGGTGCGCCACGGTCTCCGGCTGCACGGCCGAAAGGATCACGTGCTCGGAGTCCGTGAAGATGACGGCCCGGGTCCGGCGCCCGTACGTCGCGTCGATCAGGACGCCCTGATCCCGCGCCTCGCTGATCATCCGCTTGATCGGCGCCGACTCGGGGCTGACGATGGCAACGATACGGTTGGCTGAAACGATGTTGCCGAACCCGATGTTGATGAGGCGGATGTCCACCCCGGCCACCCCCCGTCCGTCCCGCTCGGGGCTCCCGCCGCGCCGCGGCCCGTCCGTGCCCCCGGCCCGACATCACTCGATGTTCTGCACCTGCTCACGCACCTGTTCGACGGCGACCCGCGCCGACACCGCGTCGTCCGCGATCGCCCGGTCGGAAGCCTTCGCGGAGATGGTCCCCCATTCCCGCTGCATCTCCTGGGCCAGGAACTCCAGTCGCCGTCCGACGGGCCCGGGGGCCGACAGACAGGCCGCGGCCTGCTCCAGATGGCTGCGGAGGCGCTCCAACTCCTCCGAGATGTCCACCCGTTCCAGACGCGCCGCCGGATCGAAGGGGAACGCCTCCCCCTGCGCCGCGCCGGTCTGCAGCGCCTCCAGCCGGGTCCGGACCCGGGCCACCTGTTCGGCCGCCACGACCGGGGCACGCGACGCGACGCGCTCCAGACACGCCCGGACGGTGGCGAGGCCGCGCTCCAGCGCCGCCCCGAGCGCCGTGCCCTCCCGCCCGCGCATGGCCTCCAGGGCCTGCAGCGCGGCGGCGACGGCCGCTTCGATCGCGGGCCAGTCCGCGTCGCCGTCCGGCAGCCGCTCACGGACCTCCAGGACGCCGGGCAAACCCAGAAAAAAACCAGCGTCCACCTCAGACGAAATGCTCAGGTGGGCGGCCAGATCCTGCAACAATTTATGGTACCGGGCAGCCAGGGCGGTGTCAACGCGGACGCCGCGCTCCCCCGGCGCCTGCGCGGAGACGGCCACGGACACGTCGATCCTGCCACGGCCGACACGCGCGCGGACCTGCGCCCGGATCCGATCCTCCAACCCCGCGTATTCCCGCGGCACCCGCACGGCCACGTCCAGGTAGCGGTGGTTGACCGACCGCGCCTCGGCGACGAACGCACACCCACCGTCCTCCGCCGTGCCCCGGCCGAATCCCGTCATGCTCTGCACGGCAACGCTCCCCCCGCGGTCGCGCGGCGCGCCCGCGTCGCCGGGGAACTTCCCGCCGCTCCCCCCTTCTCCCTGTGCTCGCGCTCACCGGCCGCCGGCCGGCGGCGCGGCGTCCTGGACCCCCTCCTGCCGCTGCGCCCGCAGGATCCGCGTGATATAGCCGCCGACGCGTCCGGATTCCGCGGCGGACAGGCCCCCCCAGCCGACCGTCTGCACCTTGTCCCAGAGGCCGAGCGCGTGCGCCCCCTCCACCTTGAGGCGGTACAAGGGCGTATCCTGCTCCTCGGCCTCACGCTGCCGGCGCTGGCGCGCCCGGCCGTTCTCCCGGCGCACGTGCCCTCCGTCCGCCGGACGCCCCGGCTGGGCCACCGCGGTGCAGGCGGCGCCCGCCGTCTCGTCCGCGCCCTCGGAGACGGCGCGGGCCTCCGGGTCGGGGCCGGCCGCCTCCTTGGCCGGCGTCCCGGCGGGCGCGGGACGCTCCTCCACTCCGGCCCCGTCCCCGCCCGTATGCGCGGCTTCCTCCCCCAAGCACGGCACCCCCTTCCAGGAGTGCCTAGGTTGCCCTTCCTCCCTGCCGGCCATGCACGGACGTGCGGGGCCCCCCCACGCCCCGGGCGCCGCGGCCAGTGACGCACAGTCCCAGCGCCGGGCAATCCCCACAGCGGGGTGCCGTCGGACGGCACCAATCCTTCCCCACCGCGACGAGCAGCGCGTGGAACTCCCCCAGCCAGGCCGCATCCGCCTCGCCGAGGTGGGCGGCGAGCCAGCGCCGGGCGGGCTCGTACGCCGCCGCCGGCGCCGCGGGCAGGTGCCCCGCCCGCCCGAGGACGCGCCGCGCGTACGCATCGGCGACCATGGCCGGCCTGCCGAGCGCGTAGCAGAGGATCGCGTCGGCGGTCTCCGGGCCGACCCCGTACACGCCGAGGAGTTCCTGCCGCACCTCGGCGGCCGGCCGGGCCGCCAGGGCCGCCACGCCTCCGGCCGCCGTGACGTAGCGGGCCACCGCGACCAGCTTCCTGGCCTTGACGTTGAAGTAGCCGGCGGACCGGATGAGGGACGCGAGGACCGGCGGATCCGCCGCCGCCAGCGCCCGGAGGTCGAGAAGCCCCGCACCCCGCAGCCCCGCGATCGCGCGCGCGGCGTTCTGCCAGGCGACGGCCTGGGTGAGGACGGCGCCGACGATCATCTCCTCGGCGGTCTCCGCCGGCCACCAGCCCTGCGGTCCCAGTCGCGAGAACAGGAGGTTGTAGAAGGCCGCCGGAGCGCCGTCAGGCATAGTCCAGCACCACCGGCCCTCGGAGATCCCAACGCACCCGGGCGCGGCGGAATACGGCGTAGGGCCCGCCGGACAGCGCATCGGCGACGAAGCGACGATCCGTGGCCATCACGTCTCCTTCGGGCAGGGCGTCGGCCGGCAACCAGGCGGCGCGGCCTGGGAGCGGCGTACCGGCGGGCAGGCGGCAGAGGAAGACCGCTACGACCCAGCGCGGCGCAGATGCGGACCGACCGGCAGGCGGGGGCGGGCCGCATGCGGCCCCGCCTCCCGGCGCCGGGGGGCCCGAGCCGGGTTGCGCGCCACCTGGAGCCCCCGCGCCCCGGTCCGGCGCCACAGCGACCAAAAGCCGCAGCGCCACGACCTCCGGGACGAGGCCGAGGGGCAGCCCGACCGCCCGCCGGCAGGCGTCGGCCAGCCCCTCGCCCGCCCGCGGCCCGGCCGCGGGGAGGCTCCAGAGTCCGGCATACGGTGCGCGGGCGCGCCGCAGGAGCAGGACGCGCCCCCCGTCGGCGCAGAGGCCCAGGGCGACCTGGCGGGGGCGGGGCGGGGACGCCGCACCGGCCGCATCGCGGCCCGATCGGCCGGAATCCGCCCCGGGCGCGCCCCGGGCGCCGGATGCCCCCGCGGCGCCGTCCGTCCGCGCACCGCCCGCAGACTCCGTCATGTTGTCGCGCCTCCTCCCCCCCCCGCGCCGCGCGCGGACCGCCCGTCCCGCGCCCGCCCCTCCCCCTCGGCCGGGTTGACGTGCACCAGCACCTCGCGCACGGGCGGCGCGGCGGCGTGGACCGCCGCCGCCACCGCGCGCGCCACGTCGTGCCCGTCCCGGACCGACATCCGGCCGTCCACGCCGATCTTGAGATCGACCAGGACGAAGCGGCCCATCGCCCGCGTCCGCAGCCCATGCACTTCCCGCACCCCCACCACCGAAAGGGCCGCCCGGCGCAGGATCTCGTCGCTTCCGCTGGTGCGGCCCTCCAGCAGGTCGTGGAGGTTGTCGCGGGCCACCTTCGCCCCGGATCCGACCAGTAGCGCCGACACCGCCAGCGCCATGGCCGGGTCGCCCCAGCGCACCCCGAGCCGGCCGAGCGCCACCCCGGCCAGCGCCGCCGCCGAACTCCAGACGTCCGCCCGGCTGTCCCTGGCGTTGGCCAGCAGCCCGGCCGAGCCCGAGTTCCGCGCGGCACGCACGCTCAGGCGGTAGAAGGCCTCTTTGACCGCGATGCCGAGCAGTGCGATGCCGAGGGCGGGCAGCGCCGGCTCCCCGGGCGCCCCGCGCAGCAGCCGGCCGATGGCGTCGGCGGCCACGGTCAGGCCGGCCGCCAGCAGGATCACACCCACCGCGAAGGCCGCGACCGACTCGGCCTTCTCATGACCGTACGGGTGCTCGTCGTCGGGCGGAGCCGCGGCGACCCTGCGGCCGTAGAGCACGGCGCCGGATCCCGCCGCATCGCTGAGGGAATGCACCCCGTCGGCCAGGACGGCCTGGCTGCGGAAGGCGACACCGCCGGCGATCTTGACGGCCGCCAGCCCGAGGTTGCCCAAGAGGGTCCACCAGGCCAGGCGCAGCCCCGGCACCGGCCCGCCGTCCTGCCGCGCCACCGCCTTCATTCCTCCCGCCGGGTCCCGACCCGCCCAGCATATCTCGCCGACGCCGCCCCCAGCCCCCGCCGGCCCCGACGCCGCCCGCTGTGCACACCAGCGGGGCCGGGAGGGGACGGCGGGGCCCCGTTTCCCCCTCCGCCCTCCCGCTTCCTGCGTGGCGTTCCGTTTTCAGGGAGCCGTGGGACGCGCTGCAAAGAAGGGCGGCCCATGGAGATGCCACCGCTTAACGGCGCGTTTCCCGGCCGTCAGGTCGCCCGTCGCGCCATGACACGGGCGGCGGGCGGCGCTTAGGGTGGGTACGGGCCGAAGGCGCGGCACCGCCGCGCCGCGGGGGACGGATGCGTGCGGCAGGCGGCGCGGGGCCGCCGGGGCCTCCACCCGCTGCCCGTGGGTGTATCGGCCGGTGCGCGGGGCGGCGACCGGTCCGACGGGGCGCTTCCCCCAGAACCCTACAACCAACGCAGGCAACGGAAGGGTGATGCGAGTGCGAGGATCGACCATGTGGCGCCGGGCCGCCCTCGGGATGGCCGCGACGCTGGCGGCCGCGGCCGCCGCGCTGCCCGGCGTCTCCGCCGCCCCCCAGGGGACGGGCGCCGGTCCTCCCCCCCTGCTCGAGTTCGGCGACAGCGGCGCGGCCGTGACCACCCTCCAGCAGGATCTCCTGACCCTTGGCTACCGGCCGGCCGGGGCCGCCGACGGGACCTTCGGGGGCCAGAGCTGGGTCGAGTTGGTATTCTTCCAGAGGGATCAGGGTATGCTGCCCACAGGCAACGCCGATCCGGCCACATGGGCCGCCCTGCAGCGCGCCCTGGCGGCCGGCGGGACGCCCGTGGCCTCCGGGGCCACCGGCACGGCCGTCTCCGGGCTGCAGGCGCGGCTCCTCTCCCTGGGCTATGCCGCCGGCCCGGTGAACGGCGTCTTCGGCCCGGAGACGCTGGCGGCGCTCACGGCCTTCCAATTCGGGCAACTCCTTCCCCCGACCGGCTTTCTCGACCCCGCCACGAGCGCCGCCCTCGCCGCGGCCGCGCCTGCCCCTGCGCCCACCCCCTCGGCATCCGCGACCGCGGGGGGCGGCCCGGCCGTCCTGGCCTACTGGGCCGTCTGGGGCACGGACACGGCGCCCATGGCCTCCCTGCAGCAGCACGGCTCGGCGATCACCTGGCTCTCCCCGTACTGGTACACCCTGGAGGGCGACGGCACCCTCCGCTCTCGCGAGACCGACCACGCGGCCGTGCTCGCCGCCGCCGCGGCAGCCCACGACCGGGTCCTGGCCCTGATCAACGACGGCAGCGGCGTCCAGGGCCTGCTGGCGACCGGGTCGGGACGCGGTGCGGCCGTCGCCGGCGTGTCGGGTATGCTGGCGGCGAACCCGGGCATCGCCGGGGTCATGGTCGACTTCGAGAGCCTCCCGGCGTCGTCGGGGTCCGACCTGACGGCCTTCGTGGCGGCGCTGCGCGCGGCGCTGCCGGCCGCCGACACGGTCGGCGTCGCCGTGGGCGCGGAGGTCTCCGCGAATGAGCCGGGCGAGGGGTTCTACCAGTATGCGGCGCTCGGCGCGGCGGCGGATCTCGTGCAGGTCATGACCTATGACGACCACGACAACACGACCGGCCCGGGGCCGGTGGCGCCGACCGCCTGGGTGTCGCGCGTGGCGCAGTTCGCCGCCTCCGTGATCCCCCCGGACAAGATCCTGCTCGGCGTACCGGCCTACGGCTACGACTGGAGCAGCGCCGGCGGGGCGACCAGCGTCACGGTCGAGCAGGCGCTGGCCCTAGCGCAGCGGTACGGCGTGACGCCCCACCTCGACGCGGCCTCAGGCGAGGACACCTTCACCTACACGGACGGTTCGGGCGCCATGCACACCGTGTGGTTCGAGGCCGCCGCCGGGGTCGCCGCCAAGCGCGCCCTGGCCGTGCGCCTCGGGCTGCGGGGCCTGGCGGTGTGGACCATCGGGGGAGAGTCCCCGGACTTCTGGCCGGCCCTCACCGGCCACTGAACCCCGGCGCCCCGTGCGCACCAACCCTCCCCCCGATGGCGGGCCGCGACGTCGCGGCCCGCCATCCCCGTCCGCCTCCGGAAGCGGCCCGCGGGCGCGCCGTCCCCGACCCGGTGTGGTAGGCTGACCGAGCGGAGCCCACGGGAGGGAGAAGGGCGATGGACGCGACGGACGGGCGGGTACCGGGCGAAGGCCTCCCCGGGACGCCGCCCCCCACCAACGGGCCGTGGGTCACGCCCCCGCGGAGCGGCCCCGGGCGCGGCCGTTGGCGCTTCGGCGCCTCCATCCTGGCCGCCCTGGCCAAGATCAAGGTGCTCCTGGTCGCCGGCAGCGTGCTGCTCTCACTGGCGGCGTATGGTCTGGCGTTCGGCTGGCGCTTCGGCGCCCTCTTCCTCCTCATCCTCGCCGTGCATGAGACCGGGCACTCCCTGGCCATCCGCCGCAGGGGGCTCCCGGCATCGCTGCCGGTGTTCATCCCCTTCCTCGGGGCGCTGATCAATCTGCGCCGGCGGCCGAGCGACGCCGGCGAGGAGGCGTACATCGCGGCCGCCGGACCACTCTTCGGGCTGGCGGCCTCGTACGCCCTGCTGTTTTTGGGCGCCATCCTCCACGCCCCAGTCCTGACGGCCGCGGCGGGCTTCGGCATGCTCATCCACATCTTCAACCTGCTGCCCGTCACGCCGCTGGACGGCGGCCGGACCGTGGCCTTCCTGCGCTGGTGGGCCTGGATCCCCGGCTTTTGCGCCCTGGTGGTCGTCCTCTTCTATTCGCCCTCGGCGCACCGCTTCGCGATCTCCGATCCGCTGGCCCCGCTGATCCTGGCCTTCATCGTCTGGAACGCGGCCGCCGAGGCGCGGCGCCGGCCCCCTTCCGGTTACGACGCCATCGGCGCCCGCGCCAAGTGGCTCTATGCCGGGGTATGGCTCGGCCTGCTCCTGCTGGCGGGCGCCGGCTACGTGCTCGTGCCGCGGCCCGGGCTGCTCTAGGGCCCGGCCGGCGCGATCCGCCGCCCGGCGGCAGGAGGCACCCCCACCGCCCGGTAAGAATCCGGTCACGATCCCCCGCCCGCGCCCCGCGCGGGGCCGGAAAGGGGTGGCTCCCGTGCTCGGCGCCCTTCTGCTGGCTGCGATCGCCTCCGGCCTGGGACTCGGCCTCGGCGCCCTCCTACGCCGGGCGGCGCGGGCTAAGTCGGGTATCGCCCGCTGGATGCGCTACATCTCGGCCGCCCTCGGCAGCGCCGTCGCCGCCGCCTTCGCGGCGGGTGTGGTCGGCGTGTTCGCCGGCGGGGCGCCCGGGACGACCTCGGCGCCGACGCTCGTCGTCTTCTCCCTCGCCCTGATCGGGGCCGCCCTCCTCCTCTGGCGGGGGCCGTCGCGCCACCTCGGCGTGGCGGGCCACTGGCTCGGGGCGCTGTGGTGGATGCTCTCCGCGGTGCGCGCCGGAAGCCCCGTCCTCGCCCTGATGTTCGCCCCGGTCGCGGTCGTCGGCCTCCTGGCGGCGGGGATGGAGTCGATCGGCGCGGGGGCGGACGAGGGCCTGCCCGCCCGCGATGCCGGCACCAGCAGCAGGATGTGACGCCGGCGCCGGTCCGGGGCGGCCGGCACGGGCCGGGGCGGCCCACGCCCCCGCAGACGCCGGCGAGGAGCGCAGAGGCAGAAACAGGGCGCGACCTACGTCGCGCCCACGCCCACCAGTCCCTCCAGACGCTCCACCGTGTCCGCGAGGACCGCGAAGCCCCGCTCCACGGTCTCGGGATCCATCAGATCCACGCCCGCCAACCGCAACGCGTCCAGCGGATAGCGCGAACCGCCCGCCCGGAGGAAGTCCAGGTAGCGCTCGGCCGCCCCGGCCTCGCCCGCGAGCACGGCCCCGGCCAGCGCGTGCGCCGCCGCTATGCCCGTCGCGTACTGGTACACGTAGAAGTTGGCATAGAGGTGCGTCGGGAACTCCGCCCAGGTGATGCCCGTCCGCTCGCGGTCCGATTCGACTTCGCCCCCGTAGCCCTCGGCGAAGAGGTCGGCCAGCAGGGCCGTCATTCCGCCCGCCGTGAGCGCCTCCCCGCGCTCCACCCGCTCGTGGATCTCCCCTTCGAAGCGCGCCAGGGTCGGCATGATGAAGAAGTAGCGATGGAAGTTGGACATGGCCTCCTCCAGCAGCGCGATCCGGAAGCCGCGCTCTGGATGCCCGCGCAGCAGGTGCGCGCGGACCATGGCCTGATTGAAATTGGAAGCGACCTCCGCCACGAAGATGGAGTAGCCGCTGTAGACATAGGGCTGGCATGTGCGCGCGTAGTGCGAGTGCATCGAGTGGCCGAGTTCGTGGGCGAGCGTCGAGAGCCCGTAGAGGTCGTCGGTGTAGCTCATCAGGATGTAGGGGGGCGTGCCGGGGGCGCCGCTGCTGAAGGCCCCGGCGCGCTTGCCCCGGCTTTGGCGGAAGTCCACCCAGCGGCCGGTCGTCGCGCCGCGCCGTAGGGTGTCGGCGTATTCGGCACCCAGCGGGGCCATGCCGGCGGCGATCCACTCCACCGCCTGCGCGTAGGGCACCTCCGGGGCGTGCGCCGTGAGCGGCGCCTTGACGTCGTATTCGTGGAGCCGGTCGTGGCCGAGCGCCCGCCGCCGCAGGCGCCAGTACCGGTGCCAAGTGGGCAGGTGGCGCCGGAAGGCCGCGATCAGGTTGTGGAACACCTCGGTCGGGATGTGGTTGGCGGCCAGGGCCGCCTCCAGACAGGACCCGTACCGGCGCGCCCGGGCCAGGAAGACGTGCTGCTTAACGCCCGTGGCAATGCAGGCCGCCATGGCGCTGCGGACCCCGCGATGCCCATCGGCGTACGCCTCCCAGGCCGTGCGCCGCACCTCGCGCTCGGGATCGGCCAGCAGGGCCCCGATGGTCCCCTGCGCCACCTCGCGGGGCGCACCGTCCGCGCCGCGCGCGGGGGCGAAGCACAGGTCCGTGTCGGCCAGGATGCCGTGCGTCGCCGTGGCGGTGTGGAACGGATCGCCCAGCGACCCCAGGAGTTCCTCCACCTCCGCCGAGCGGATGTGGGCGCGCCGCCGATCGAGCCGGTCGAAGGCGTGGGCGTATACGGCCAATCGCGGCCCCTGCCCCACCCAGGCGGCGAGGCGGTCGGGGCCGATCGCCAGGATCTCGGGCGGGGCGAACGCGGTGGCGGCAGCGATGCGGCTGCCCAGACCGCGGGCCCGGGCGTCGCGGGCGGCGGCGGGCTCGTCTCCGGTGTCGACGCTGTGTCCCATGCCGGCGTAGACCCGTACGCGTCCGAAGCGCTGCAGCAGGGCCTCGGACTCCGCGAACCAGTCGGCAAGGACCGCCGGGCCGGAAGCGAGGCGTCCGCGAAAGCGTTCCAGGGCCGGCAGGGCGGCGGCGATCGCCCCCATCTCCGCCTCCCAGTCCTCGGGGGTGGGGAAGACGGCGGTCAGGTCACAAGTGTCCGGCAGCGGGACGGCGGAGCGTGGCGGAAGCAGGGCGGGCCCCGGCATGGCAAGACCACCCTCTCGATGCGTCCGGGGGCGGCTTCCTCACGAAGGGTGGGTGAACCTGCCGCCGTGCGGCCAGGGGCCGGAAAGGCCGGGGGGGCCGG
>Ga0080006_1222976_pt1 | contig 18043 bp, 15 predicted proteins | sample RS3BMetagenome_FD_69209 | JGI IMG/M metagenome (GOLD analysis project Ga0080006, IMG submission 69209) | Ferric oxide microbial mat and aquatic microbial communities from Rainbow Spring, Yellowstone National Park, USA - RS3B (SPADES... ... | reverse complement strand
CCCTTCTCCCCGGGGGCGGCGCCGACTCGATGGTCTGCACCGAGTCCGTCACGCGGAAGCGGCGAGTCGCTCCTTCATCACATCAGGGGTGGATCGGCGGCCTGCCGGACGGGTCGCCCGACCGGCCGCCCCGGTCAGCGTCTAACCTTTGGGTTGGGCGACACCACCCGGTGGTCGCCTCCAAGGAGACAGCGATGCTCGCAGAGATCTTCGGCGTGGACGGGATCATCATCCTCGTCGTCGTCCTGGTCCTCCTCTTCGGCGGCGCTGCCATTCCCAAGCTGGCTCGGAACCTGGGATCGGCTCAGAACGAGTTCAAGAAGGGTCTGGCCGAGGGGCACAAGGAAGAGAGCACCACCACCACGACGACGACCACGACCGCCACGGCGTCCTCGGCCCCGGCGCCCGAGGACCCCGCCGCCCGCTAGACCCGTCCACCGGCGGACCACGAGGGGACGGTGGCCGACGACGTCCTCGACCTCGCCGACCGGCTCTGGCGCGGCGAGGTCACGACGGCCGAGGTCCACCCGATCGGACACCTCGGCGGGCTCGCTGAGATCTGCCCCGGTGTCGCCTTCGTCCCGTCGTTCGCCAACGTCTCGGCGATCGAGACCGGCGATGGCCTGGTGCTGGTCGACACCGGCAGCGCACCGGTGGCCCCGCTGGTCCACGCCGAGCTCCGCCGTTGGACCGCCGCCAGGCTCCACACCGCCGTCTACTCGCACGGGCACATCGACCACGTGTTCGGCGTCCCGGTGTGGGAGCAAGAGTCGGCCGAGCGAAAGTGGCCTGCCCCCCGCGTCGTCGCCCACCGGGCGCTGCCCGCCCGCTTCGACCGCTACGTCCGGACCGCCGGCTACAACCAGATCGTCAACCGCCGCCAGTTCGGCTTCTACGACCTCGTCTGGCCGACCGAGTACCGCTACCCCGACGACGTCTACGACGACCGACTGGCGTTGGCGATCGGCGGCACCGACATCGAGCTTCGCCACGAGAAGGGCGAGACCGACGACCACACCGTCACCTGGGTGCCCGACCGCCGGGTCCTCTGCTGCGGCGACCTCTTCATCTGGGCCTCGCCGAACGCCGGCAACCCGCAGAAGGTCCAGCGCTACCCGGCCGAGTGGGCGGCCGCCCTGCGGAGGATGCTGGAGCTGCGCCCCGAGTACCTCCTGCCCGGGCACGGCCTGCCGGTCATCGGCGCCGACCGGGTGGCCCGGGCGCTGACCGACACCGCCGAGCTGCTCGAGTCCCTGGTCGACCAGACCCTCGAGATGATGAACGGGGGGGCACGGCTCGACGAGGTGCTGCACGGCGTCGTCGTCCCGCCGCACCTGGCCGAGCGCCCCTACCTGCGGCCGGTCTACGACGAGCCAGAGTTCGTCGTCCGCAACATCTGGCGCCTCTACGGCGGCTGGTGGGACGGCAACCCCGCCACCCTCCAGCCGGCGCCGGAGGCGGCGCTGGCCGCCGAGCTGGCGGCGCTGGCCGGCGGGCCCGGCCGGCTGGCCGACCGGGCCCTGTCGATGCTCGAGGGCGAGGGCGACCCCGGACGGCGGGTGGCGGGGCACCTCGCCGAGCTGGCGTGGCTGGCGGCGCCCGACGACCCCGGCGTCGCTGCCGTGCGCCGGCAGGTCTTCGCCGCCCGGGCCGCCGCCGCCACCTCGACGATGGCTCGCGGGGTGTTCCGGTGGGCGTCGGAGACCTCGGAGGTCGCGCCGGGCGACGACGGAATGGCCGCCGACACCGCCTGAGGCGGCTGCTCCACAACCTCACGAGAGGCTGACCTGCCATTTCGTCTTCCACGACGGCGTTCGCTAGTGTCACCGTCCGTGGAGATCCCGCCGTCTCGCCAGAGGCTGGTGCGCCACTTCCACCGCGCCGCCCCGACGCCGCGATCGCGGCGTCGGCTGGCTCTCGTGGCCCTCGCCATACCGTTCGTGGCCGGCGGGTGCCAGCTCCCGAACTTCCTCGCCTACAAGGGCGCCACCACCCAGGCGCAGGACTCGTTCAAGCTCTGGCAGGGCTTCTTCATCACCGGCCTCGTCGTCGTCGGCGTGGTGTTCCTGCTGATCCTCTGGGCGGTGCTGCGCTACCGGCGGCGCTCCGACGAGATGCCCCGCCAGACCCAGTACCACACCGTCGTCGAGATCGTCTACACGGTCGTCCCGATCCTGATCGTCGCCGTGCTGTTCGTCTTCACGTTCATCACCGAGAACAACGTCGACAGCGTGTCGGCGTCGCCGGCGGTGGTGGTGAACGTCACCGCCTTCCAGTGGGGCTGGAAGTTCCAGTACCCCCACGACGGGGGCATCGTCGTCCAGGGCATCGAGACCCAGACCCCGCAGATGGTGGTGCCGACCGGCGAGACCGTGCGGATCTACCTGCGGTCGGCCGACGTCGTGCACGGCTGGTACGTGCCGGAGTTCAACTTCAGCCGCTACGCCCTGCCCGGCGTGACCAACCAGTTCGACATCAACGTGACCCACCCCGGCGTGTTCCGGGGCCAGTGCACCCAGTTCTGCGGCCTGTACCACTCGCTGATGCTCTTCAGCGTGAGGGCGGTTCCCTCCGCCCAGTTCGCCAGCTGGGTCCATCAGCAGGAGCAGACCAGCCAGAGCGGCAATTCGATCGCCACCCTCAAGCAGAAGGCGGCACAAGGGGGCTACGGGTGACCGACGTCATCAACCCACCGATCGAGGGCACCGGCTTCATCCCGCCGCCGGCCGTGCCGGTCGAGCCCGAGACGCACGGCCACGAGGAGCACGGCCCGACCGGGATCCTCAAGTGGCTGACCACCACCGACCACAAGGTCATCGGCCTCAGCTACATGATCACGTCCCTGGCGCTTTTCTACCTCGCCGGCATGATGGCGCTCGTGATGCGGCTGCAGCTCACCTCGCCGTCGGGCAGCGTCGTCTCGTTCCAGCAGTACAACGAGCTGTTCACGATGCACGGCAGCCTCATGCTGTACCTGTTCGCCGGGCCGTTCGCCTTCGGTGGCCTGGCCAACTACATCGTGCCGCTGCAGGTCGGGGCCCCCGACATGGCCTTCCCGCGCCTCAACGCCCTCTCCTACTGGCTCTTTTTGAGCGGCTCGGTCACCATGCTGCTCGGCTTCTTCGTGGCCGGCGGGGCGGCCGACTTCGGCTGGGTCGCCTACGCCCCGCTGTCCAACGCCACCAACTCGCCCGGGGCGGGGGCAGACCTGTGGATCATGGCGATAGCCCTCACCGGCTTCTCGGCGATCTTCACCGGGGTCAACCTGGTGGCCACGATCTTCTACCTCCGCGCCCCCGGCATGACGATGTTCCGGATGCCCATCTTCACCTGGAACATGCTCGTCACCGCCATCCTCATCCTGATCGCCTTCCCGGTGCTCACCGGCGCGCTGATCATGCTCTTCGCCGACCGGCACTTCGGGACCCACATCTACGAGGTCACCGGGTGCATGACGACCGCCAGCCCCGGCCATCCGGCGGTGGCGGACCCGAACGCCTGCGGCGTGCCGGTGCTCTGGCAGAACCTCTTCTGGTTCTTCGGCCATCCCGAGGTCTACATCCTCGCCCTGCCCTACTTCGGCATCGTCACCGAGGTCCTCCCGGTGTTCTCGCGCAAGCCGGTCTTCGGCTACAAGGGCATGGTGTTCGCCACCATGTCGATCGCCGCTTTGTCGACCGGGGTGTGGGCCCACCACATGTTCACCACCGGCGTCGTGCTGCTGCCGTTCTTCTCGCTGCTGTCGTTCGCCATCGCCGTCCCGACCGGGATCAAGTTCTTCAACTGGATCGGCACGATGTGGCACGGCCAGCTGCGGCTCTCCGCCGCCATGCTCTTCTGCATCGGGTTCCTGTTCGCCTTCCTCATGGGCGGGGCGACCGGGGTGATGCTGGCGTCACCGCCACTGGACTTCTTCACCCACGACACCTACTTCGTCGTCGCCCACTTCCACCAGGTGCTCTTCGGCACGGCGGTCTTCGCCGGCTTCGCCGGCATCTACTACTGGTACCCGAAGATGTTCGGTCGGATGCTCGACGAGCGCCTCGGCAAGTGGCACTTCTGGCTGACCTTCGTCGGCTTCTGGCTCACCTTCCTGCCCCAGTACGAGCTCGGGCTGAAGGGGATGCCGCGGCGCGTCGCCTCCTACCCCGCCGACCTCGGCTGGCAGTCGTGGAACGTCGTCTCGACGGTCGGTGCGTTCGTGATCGCCGCCGGCTTCGCCGTCCTGCTGGTCAACCTCTGGATCTCCTGGCGCAACCCGGTCCCGGCCGGCAGCAACCCCTGGGACGCCCATACCCTCGAGTGGTTCACCACCTCCCCGCCGCCCCACCACAACTACACCCATCTCCCCCCGATCCGCTCCGAGCGTCCGACCTGGGACTACAACCATCCCGACACCCCGACGATCCACCACGGCCCGTCCGGAAACGGCCACGGCCCCGGCGGGAGCGGCCATCGCACCGGGGACGGGTCGGGCGCCGCTCCGTCGGGGGCGGCGCTCCAGCCGCCGGTGGGCTCGTCGTGAGGATCGAGTCGCTCTTCCTGCTGGGGGTGGCCGTGTTCTTCGGCTGCGTCGGCCTCATCTACTGGTTCTTGAGCTACGAGGACGGCGGCTTCCTCATGCTGATCGGGAGCTGCCTGCTCGGCCTGCTCCCCGGCAGCTACTACTACTACTGGCACCGGCGGATGGGCGACCGCCCCGAGGACCGGTCGGATGCCGAGATCGCCGACGGCGCCGGCGTCGTCAACTCGTTCCCCGCCTCGAGCATCTGGCCCTTCGTCCTCGGGATGGGTGCCTTCATGACGGTGCTGACCTTCGTCTTCGGCGCCTGGTTCTTCCCGATCGGCGCCGGCCTGATCATCACCGCCCTGATCGGTGTGACGGCCGAGAGCCGCCGCGGCGGCCACGTCTGAGCCTGCCGGCTCCCCGCCCGGAGCGTCCGGACCGGGGCCGTGGGCGAACATCACGCTACTGAACGGGGCCACGAGCACCTCGACTCCCTCGACCGCCGAGCACCGCTGTCAGTCAACGAGCGATCTCGACAGGCCATCGTGGGTCGAGTAGCCTCGGCGCACTCCACGAAATGGCAAACCCGCTGCAAGGCGGGGGCGCAAAGCCACGGGGCCCCTCTGGGTCGGCCGGGCTACCGAAGGAGAAGCGTGCGGCTTCGGAATGGACACGCGCGGGGGACTGTCGGCAGCGGGACCGTCTCCCCCGGAGCAACCGGCTACAACGGTGTGACGCCCTGGGCGAGGCGTGAGCTCCGAGCCGAGTGGCCCGTGCATGCTCGGCGGCCCGCTTCGGAGTCCATCCCCGCGTGCTGGCGCCGTCTCCAGTGGACTCGGTCGACCTGACGGCCGCGCTGGCCGACGCCCAGCGCGGCGACCAGTGGGCGATGGCGCTTCTCTTCCGGGCGTTCCAGCCGCCCCTGCTGCGCTACTTGCGCCACCACGCACCCGATACAGCTGAGGATCTTGCCGCCGAGTGCTGGCTGGCGGCGTCCAAGGTGCTCGCCACCTTCGAGGGGGACGCCGAGGACTTGCGAGCGTGGCTCTTCGGCGTGGCCCGCAACCAGGTTGCCGACCACCACCGGACCCGTCAGCGCCGGCTTCGCCTCGCGCGGGCCGGGGAGCCGGTCGGCCCGGCCATCCCCCTGGACCCCGCCGAGGCGGTCGTCGAGACCCTGTCGGCCACAGAGGCTGTGGAGTTGCTGGTGCGTTCGCTCCCCCGTGACCAGTCCGAGGTGGTCCTGCTGCGGGTCGTGGCCGGGCTCAGCGTCGAGCAGGTGGCGACGATCCTGGGTAAGTCCCCAGGCTCGATACGGGTGGTCCAGCACCGGGCCCTGCGGCGCCTCGCCAAGACCTGGCAACAGGAAGCTGTAACGCGATGAGCCTCTTCGACGATGTAGAGGGTGAGATGCGCGAGCTCCCCTTCGGCGAGTCTGGGGTGGACGCGTTCTTGGACGGGAGGATCGCCGCCGACGACGCCCCTCCCGGCTTCCAGGACGCTGCCCGCCTGGTCCACGCTGCCAGGGGGCCTGCCACGGCCGGCGAGCTGGCCGGACAGGACCACGTCGTCGCCACCCTGGCGGCGGCTGTCGGAGGGAGTGCGGGCGTCTCCGGTTCCACGCACGAGAGGAGACGACCGATGCTCACCAAGCTGCTCACGGCCAAGATGGCCGCCGCGGCGGCCGCCGCCATCCTCGGGGGGGGTGCCGCCGCCGCCACCACCGGCTCGTTGCCGACGTCGCTGCAGTCCAGCGTGTCGGAGGGGCTGTCCTCCGTCGGCATCTCGGTGCCAAACCCCGATGCCCACGCCACAGGCCACCCAGCGAACAACTCGTCGGGCACGGCGGGGGCGCAGGGGACGGGGGCGACCAAGACCAAGCCCAGCACCCCACCCACCCAGGCGGTGGGGCCGTCGGCCACCGGTCCCGCCCTCTACGGGCAATGCACGGCCTACGCCGCCTCCAGCGGCTCTCAGGCGGCCAACCACTCGGTGGCGTTCCGGAATCTGTCGGCGGCGGCGGCGGCCAAGAGCGAGACCGTGGCCCAGTACTGCACAGGGGTCACACCGCCCTCGACGACGCCAGGAAGCACAGGTGCCTCGCATGCGCCCGCCACCGCAGGTCCGCCCTCGGGCACCGCGACAGTGAGTGGGACCGGCCAGGGGTCCACCAACAGCCATGGGGTCGCCACCGCCGGTCCGCCACCGGGCACCGCCACAGTGGGCGCCGGCGGCCAGGGGTCTGCCAACGCCAGCAGCCACGCGCCCGCCACCGCCGGCCCGCCCTCGGGTACCCGAGGGGCATCGGACGCTCCCGGACACCCGTCGGGCTCATCGAGGGCCGCAAGCTGACGATCAGCCCTCCCCGGGGGGCTGTTCCGGACCTGATCTCCGCGTTCGACGACCCATCGCTTCGGGGATGCGTCGTCGCCTCGACAGCGAGATCGAGCAGCGCCTGGGGCTCGCCTGGGGCCGAACCGCTTGACCGGGACGACGAGGACGCGCCCGGGTCGCGCCGGGCCGCCACCGAGGATGGCGGGGCCCGAGCTCAGCGGGGCACGCGCCGGACCCCGGCGCCGTTGCCACCGTCGACCCCGGTCGACGCCCCGACTGGCTCCCCGGCGGCGCCGAGCCGCGCCGGCGGCTCGACCTCGATCTGGCGCGGCACCGGCAGCGGCTCGAGCTCCTCGCCCTCGTCACCGGGGCGCTGCTCGGCCGTCACGCCGACGTACTCGCCCTCGGCGGTGCGCGAGATCACCATCGCCCGCTTGCGACGGCCGATCGCCGTGCCGCCGTGCTGCATCTCGAGGCAGATCCGCCAGGTCACCCAGCCGGCGATGATCGGCACGACCACCACGGCGATCCGGAAGAACCACAGGACGGCGTTGAGCGACAGGTGGAAGAAGTTGGCCAGCACGTCGGTCGAGCTGGCGCAGAACACCATGAAGATCAGCGCCAGCATCGCCGCCCCGGCGGCAGTGCGCTTCGGGCGGTCGCGCGGGCGGTCGAGCAGCTGGTGGATCGACTGGTCCTTGGTGAACAGGCGCTCGAAGGCCGGCCAGACCAGGCAGAGGTTGAAGATGAGGCCGGGGAAGATGACCGCCGGCAGGAAGACCTCCCACGGCAGGGTGTGCCCGAAGCCGACCCACTCCCACGACGGCATGATCCGCAGCGCCCCGTCCAGCCAGCCCATGTACATGTCGGGCTGGACGGCGTAGGAGATCTTGTCGGCCTGGTACGGGCCGAACTGCCAGATCGGGTTGATCTGGAACAGGCCGCCCATCACGGCGATCACCCCGGTGACCATGAGGAGGAAGCCGGTGGTCTTGGCCATGAACGTCGGGTACATCGGCGAGCCGACCACGTTGTGCTCGGTCCGCCCCTTCCCGGGGAACTGGGTGTGCTTCTGGCGGACGAGGAGGGTCAGGTGGGCGCCGATCAGCGCAGCGATGATGATCGGCAGTATCAGCACGTGGAGGATGTAGAAGCGCTCGATGATGATGTGGCCGGGGAAGTTGCCGCCGAAGAGCCACACCGCCAGGTAGCTGCCGACGAAGGGGATCGAGAGGAGGATCGAGTAGGCGATCCGGATGCCGGTGCCCGAGATCAGGTCGTCGGGCAGCGAGTAGCCGAGGAACCCGTTGAAGATCGCCAGGATCAAAAGCAGGACCCCGATCGTCCAGTTGAGCTCGCGAGGCTTGCGGAAGGCGCCGGTGAAGAAGATACGGGCCATGTGGACGACGATCGCGCCGACGAAGATGTCGGCCGCCCAGTGGTGCATCTGGCGCATCAGCAGCCCGGCCCGCACGGCGAACGAGAGGTCGATGCTGGAGGCGTAGGCCTCCGAGACGCGCATCCCGTCCAGCGGCTTGTAGACGCCGTGGTAGACGACGACGGTCTGCGACGGGACGAAGTAGAGGGTGAGGAAGATCCCGGTCGCCACCAGGATGATGAACGAGTAGAGGGCGATCTCGCCGAGCATGAACGACCAGTGGTCGGGGAAGATCTTGTCGAGGAAGGTCCGACCGCCCTTGGCGATGCCCAACCGGTCGTCGAGCTCGTCGACGATCTGCTGCACGCGCCCGTAGCGGCCTCGGGCGGCTCGTGCTTCGCGCTGGGTGCGGGGCTTGACGAAGGTGTTCATCGCGGCGAGGTGTTCTCCCAGGCCGGGGTGGTGCGCTCCCAGAAGCCGGGACCGACCGGCTGGTTGTAGCCGGCCTGGGCCCGAAGATAGCCGTCGGGGTCGATCGTGAGCGGCAGCTGCGGCAGCGGACGCGGCGCCGGTCCGAAGGTCGGCACCGCGCCGTCGCGGACCTTGAACATCGACTGGTGGCACGGGCAGACGAGCAGCTCCAGCTGGCGCTCGTACAGCCCAACCGGGCACCCGAGGTGGGTGCACACCTTCGAATAGGCGACGAAACCGTCCGGACCCCAGTTCTCCCGGCCCCGCATCGTCACGATGTTGCCGCTCGACTGCAGCCGGATGAGCACCGTCTGGTCGACCGCCTGGCCGTTGTCGGTGTTCTCGAAGCCGTTCGGGAACACCGTCAGCAGGCCGCCGGGCTGCAGGTCGTCCTTGTGCACCGGCCGGCCGTTCACGTCGACCAGCAGCGACCCCTTGCGCCAGTCGGTGACGAAGAGGGTCTTGCCCGGCACCGGACCGAGCGAGCGCAGGAGCGGAAAGGCGGCGACGACGCCGAAGATCCCGAACCCGGTGCCGAGCAGCCCGCCGAGCACCCGGCGCCGCTTGACCACCACCCCGGTCCGCTCGACCAGGGCGGCGGCCATCGCCTGGCGGTCGCTGTCGCTGTTGCGGAGCTCGTGGCGGGCCTCCTCGAACGGCCCGCGCGGCATGAGGTACTTGCCCCAGGCGGTGAGACCGAAGCCGAGACCGAACAGGCCGACCCCGAAGCTCACCGCCAGCACCTGGGTGCTGGCGTTCTCGACGAAGGCGCCGCCGAAGGCGGCCACGCCGGCGATGCCCACGATGAGGAACAGGGCGATGATGACCTCGGTCCGCCGTGGGTGCCGGGCGGCGTCGCCGAGGTGCGGATCGTCGAAGCGGGCGACCGGCATCGGCACGGCGGAGCGGTGCTCGGCGTCGTGGTCGACCGCCACCGGGGCACCGCCGTCGCCGCGGGGCGCCTCCTCGATCTCGCTCATGCCCGTTCCCCTATCCAGTAGCACACGAGGACCAGCCCGCCCACCCCGACCAGCAGCGCCACGAAACCCTCGGCCACCGGCCCGACCCCGCCGAGGCCGAAGCCGCCGTTGTTCGTCGGGTGCTGGATCTTCTCGCTGACGTAGGCGACGATGTCTCGCACCTGGCTGTCGCTCAGGTTGCCGCTGAACACCGGCATGTTGATCGGGCCGGTCCGGATCGCCGAGGCGATCTGGGTCGGCGTGGGCTTGTGGAGGTTCGGGGCGAACGTGCCGTAGGCAAGGGCGTCGCCGGCACCGGTGATCGTGTGGCAGGCGGCGCAGTTGAGGGCGAACAGGCTGGCCCCGTCGGCCAGGTTGGCGCCCTTCAGGTTGACCTTCGGCACGTACGGGGCCGCCGGGTCGAGCGAGTTGATCCAGGCCGCGATCTCCGCTGCCTGGGCGTCGCTCAGCCGGGGGGGCTTGGGCGGGGCCTGGACGCTGAGAGGGGTCTGGGCGGGCATCAGGCCGGTGGTGACCCAGAGCTCGACCGTCGCCGGGCCGACGCCGACGAGGTTCGGTGCGGCGGCCGACCCGGCGGCGGCCGGCCCGTGGCAGCTCGAGCAGTTCTGCTCGAACAGCGATTCGCCGGCCGCCAGGTACCGCTGCGACGGCGGCTGGCCACTGGCCTGGGATGGGATCTGGTACAAGATGGCCTTGTTGCCATAGGCGACCAGCTGACCGCCGCTGCACCGGCGGATCGACGACCGTGGGGTGCCCGAGTTGGCCGGCCCGACCCCGTAGGTCGGCGCCTTGCACGCCCGCCCGTTCGAGCCCCTGAGCGTCTGCGTGCCCCCGGTCGGCTTCCCGGCCTGGGCGCTGCCGGCCACGCTGTTGGCGTTCGCCCCGCCGGTGGTGGTCGAGGTGACGCTCGACCCCGGGGCGGTGGTCGTCGTGGTGGTGGTGGTGGTCTGCACCGGCGACGAGCTGCCCTGGGCACCGGCGCCGACGGCGACGCTCAACGCACCGGCGACCCCGACACCGGCCACCAGCGCGGCCGGCAGCACCATCCGGTGGCGGAGCAGGCGAGCGAGCACGACCCGGCCGTACCCCTACTTCAGGAGGAACAGGCAGCTGAACAGCCCGATCCACACGATGTCGACGAAGTGCCAGTAATAGCTGACCCCCTGGAACACCGAGAGCTCGCCGGGGTCGCCGGCGGGACCCTTCATCCGCCCGAGGAGGAAGACCATGGCGACCAGGCCGAGGAAGACGTGCAGCCCGTGCAGCCCGGACATGATGAAGAAGAGCGATCCGTAGGCATTGGTGCCCGGCCGGGTGAGCTGGGTCGCCCACTCGTACCCCTGGTTGGCCAGGAAGGCCGCCCCGAGCAGGATCGTCAAGGCCACCCAGAGCCGAGCACCGGCCCGGTTGCGGCGCTCCTCGTCGAACACCGCCTTTTGCATCGTGAAGCTCGACGAGACGAGGACGGCGGTGAACACGCCGGCCTGGATCGTGTCGAGATGGGTGCCGACCGGCGGCCACGGATGGTCGTGGGCGCGGATGGTGAAGAAGGCCGCGAACAGGCTGCTGAAGAACATCAGCTCGGACCCGAGCCAGATCATGATGCCGATGGCCAACATCGGTGGCCGGTCGTGGGTGACGCGCGCTGGCTTGGCGTGCGGGTCGACCGAAATGGCCTGGCTCACGGCGTATTTCCTACTCGACCCCGGTCACCGGACGCCAACCTCCTGTTGACAGCTTCGACGGGTCGCCGGCGGCCCCGCCCCGAGCCCGATCAGCCGATGGCCAGGGGCTCGGGCAGCGGCAGGGAGCGGACGACCGTCAGGCGGCGGGTGGGCCGGGTGAGGTCGACGTAGAGCGTCCGCAGCCCGCGCCGCGTCGGGCTGAGCGGACCCTCCCCGAGCGGCTGGTCGCCGGCGGCGATCCGTGCCGGCTCGACGATCACCACCGAGTCGAACTCGAGGCCGTTGGCCTCGTCGGCCGGCAGGAGGACGAGCGGGGCCGACAGGCCGGCCCCCCGCGGGTCGCGCGGGTCGACCGCCACCACCCCCGCGTCGGCCAGCCCCCGGGCGAGCTCGTCGAGCATCGACGGCGGCGCCAGCACGGCGGCCCGGCCCTCGCCGACCGCCGCCATCTCGCGGGCGGCGACGTCGGCCACCCTGGCGACCAGCTCCTTTGGCCCGACCGGCTCCTCCACCGGGTCGACCCCCGAGCGCCGGACCGGCCGGGGCGGCCGGAGACCGGGGGCGGCGGCGGCCAGGACGGGCGCGGCCACCGCCACCACCTCGGCCGGCGTCCGGTAGCTGACGGTCAGCTCGACCAGGCGGGGCCGACGCCTCGGCGTCAGGTGCCGGGCGATCTCGTCCCAACCGAGCGGCGACCACGGCCCGGTGGCCTGGGCGATGTCGCCGACCACGGTCATCGAGCCCGACAGCGACCGGCGGGCCAGCATCCGCAGCTGCATCGGCGAGAGGTCCTGCACCTCGTCCACGACGATGTGGCCGAACGAGCGGACCGCCTCCTCGTCGAGATGGGCGTGGCCGTTGGCCGACGCCACCGGCGTGGGGTCGAGCCCGGTCGGCCAGAACCCGACCTCGTCCCGGACGCGGTCGGCCCGCTCGCGCTGGTCGCCGCGGGCGACCGTCGCCCGCCGACGTCGTGGGCCGAGGACGGTGCGGGCCTCGTCGACGAGCCCGGCGTCGGCCGGCGTCCAGGCAACGTCGTCGAGCGAGCCGCTCCGCTGGCGGTGGAGCAGCGACTGCTCTGCGGGGCTCAGGATCCCGCGACCGGCGGCCGCCAGCAGCGGCCTCGCCCCGAGCAGGTCGTGCAGGAGCTCGTGCGGCGCCAGCCGGGGCCACATCCGGTCGAGCGCCTTGGCCAGCTCTGGCACCCGGCGCACCTGCCGCCAGAACTCCGTCTCGTCGACCTCCTCGTCGCCCCGCTCGGCGCCCCCCTCGCCCGCCGGCGGCCCCGGCGTCGTGTCACCGGCCATCTCCCGGCGGAACCGGCGGAACTGGTCGGCGAGGCGGCGGGTGACCTGCTGCTCGACGAAGCGTCGCCGGCTGTTGTGGGTCCCCGGGCGGCGGCGGGCGGCGGCCACCACGTCGGCCGAGTCGGCGGCGGTCAGGCGGAGGGTGGCAGCACCGAACGGCACGACGACGTCGTCGCGCAGCGCCCGCTGACGCGTGCGGACCGCCCGGGCGATCACCCGGGCCATCCGGGCCTCGCCCTTGAGACTGGCCACCTCCGCCGCCTCGGTGGCGCGGACCCGGATCTCGGGGACGAGCCCCGAGACGGTCGACAGGGTGACCCCGGTCTCGCCGAGCGACGGCAGCACCTGCTCGATGTAGCGGAGGAAGAGCGGGTTCGGCCCGACGACGAGCACGCCCTGGCGCTCGAGCGGGAACCGGTGGGTGTAGAGCAAGTAGGCGGCGCGGTGCAGCGCCACCGCCGTCTTGCCGGTGCCAGGGCCACCTTGCACCATCAGCACCCCGGTGAGCGGCGCCCGGATGATCTCGTCCTGCTCTCGCTGGATCGTGGCGACGATGTCCCCCATCCGCCCGGTGCGGGCGCCGCCGAGTGCCGCCAGCAGTGCGCCGGGGCCGCCGAGGGCCATCCCCTCCTCCAGCTGCTCCCCCGGACGGCTCCCGTTGGTGGCGGCCTCGGTCGCCTCCCCGCCGACCAGCGCCGGGTCGACGAAGTACTCGTCCTCCAGGCCGGTGACCGTCCGGTGGTGGACCGCCAGGTGGCGCCGACGGGCGAGACCCTGCGGGTCGAGGCCGGTCGCCCGGTAGAACGGCTCGGCCACCGGCGCCCGCCAGTCGACCACGAGCGGCTCGTGGTCCTCGCCGGACACCGCCAGGCGCCCGATGTGGAAGGAATCGCCGCTGCCGGCCCCCGGCGGCGGGAGCTGGTCGATCCGGCCGAAGCAGAGGGCCTGGTCGCCGATGTCGAGCTGGGCCAGCCGGGCCAGGCTGGTGCGGACGACGATGTCCCGTTCGGTCCGTGACTGGAACGTGCCGCCCCGGCCGAGGTCGAGCACCGACTCGAGCATGCGGTTGGCATCCCGGCGCATCGCCTCGAGCCCCCGGTACGCCCGGTCGAGGAACCGCTGCTCGTCCTGCAGCTCGGCCTCTAGCGCCACGGCGAAGTCACATCCCGGTCTGGCATGGGAACCCACGATCTTAGTGGGGCGACCGTCGAGGGCGGTCGCCGCCGGGCGCCGCCCCCGGACCGTCCCGGTACCCTCGTGTCCACCATGACTGGCCCGACGACCAGCCCGCCGACCGGCTCGACCGCCTCCTCGTTCCTCCGGGCGTGCCGGCGGGAACCGGTGCCGCACACGCCGGTCTGGTTCATGCGCCAGGCGGGGCGGTCGCTGCCCGAGTACCGGGCGCTGCGCGGGGACGGCAGCATCCTGACCGCCATCGCCGACCCGGCGCTGGCGGCCGAGGCGACGCTGCAGCCGGTCCGTCGCTACGGGGTCGACGCCGCCATCCTCTTCTCCGACATCGTCGTCCCGGTCCATGCCGTCGGCTTCGGCGTCGACATCGTCCCCGGTCGGGGACCGGTGGTGGCCCGCCCGTTCCGCACCGCCCAGGACCTCGATCGCCTGCGCCCGCTGGAGCCGGCGGTCGACACGGCGCACGTCGTCGAGACCGTCCGCCTGGCGGTCGCCGAGCTCGGCTCGTCCGGGGTGCCCCTGATCGGCTTCGCAGGGGCGCCGTTCACCGTCGCCAGCTACCTGGTCGAGGGGGGGCCGTCGCGGACCTTCACCAAGGTGAAGTCGCTGATGCACGGCGACCCCGGGCTGTGGGCCGCGCTGCTCGAGCGGCTGGCCGACATGGCGGTCGCCTTCCTCACCGCCCAGGTCGACGCCGGAGCGTCGGCCCTCCAGCTGTTCGACAGCTGGGCCGGCTGGCTGTCGCCGTACGAGTACGAGCACTCGGCGCTCCCGGCGACCCGGCGGGTGCTCGACGGCGTCGCCGGCCTCGGGGTGCCGACCATCCTCTTCGGCGTCGGCACCGGCGAGCTCCTCGACCTCATGGGCACGTCCGGCGCCGACGTCGTCGGCGTCGACTGGCGCGTCCCTCTCGACCGGGCACGACGCCGGGTGGGTCCCGGCCGGGCCGTCCAGGGCAACCTCGACCCGGCGCTCTGCCTCGCCCCGTGGCCGGCGACCGCGGCGGCGGCCCGCCGGGTCCTCGACGAGGCCGGGACCGAGCCCGGCCACGTGTTCAACCTCGGTCACGGGGTGCTGCCCGAGACCGACCCCGGGGTCCTGGCCGAGCTGGTCTCGCTGGTGCACGCCGAGGGCCGGGCCGGGGTGGCCGGCGCCGAACCGGCGCCGGCCGCCCGATGAGGTGGCGCGGGCGGGTGCGGCGGTGAGCGCGCCAGCGCCCACCGGTGTGCTCGTGATGGCGCACGGGACCCCCGCCCGCGCCGAGGACCTGGCCGCCTTCTACACCCGGATCCGGCGGGGTCGGCCGCCGACCGAGGGCCAGCTCGGCGACCTCCGGCGGCGCTACGACGCCATCGGCGGCCTCTCGCCGCTCGCCGAGCGCACCGCCGCCCAGGTGGCCGGGATCGCCGCCGCCCTCGAGTCGGCGGCGCCCGGCCGCTACAGGGTGGCCTTCGGCGCCAAGCACACCGACCCGTCGATCGAGGCGGCGGCCCGCCGGCTGGCCGACGACGGGGCGGCGACGGTGGTGGCCCTGGTGCTCACCCCCCATCGTTCGTCGATGGGCTCCGAGGAGTACCTGGCCCGGGCGGCCGGCGCCCTCGACCGTCCCGGCGACCCGCCGGTGGTGCCGGTCCGGCAGTGGTTCGACGCCCCCGACTTCGCCGAGCTGCTGGCCGAGCGGGTGCGGTCCGCCTTGGAGGACCCGGCGGTGGCCGGGCGCCGCCCACGAGTGCTCTTCACCGCCCATTCGCTCCCCCGCCGGGTGGTGGCGGCCGGCGACCCGTACCCCGAGCAGGTGGCGGCGTCGGCCGACCTCGTCGCCGAGGCGGCCGGGCTGCCGGCGGCCGGCGTGGCGTGGCAGGTGGCGTGGCAGAGCGCCGGCCGGACCGCCGAGCCCTGGCTCGGGCCCGACGTCCTCGAGGTGCTCCACGGCATCGCGTTGCCGGGCCGCTCGGCGGTGGTCGTCTGCCCGGTCGGCTTCGTCGCCGACCACCTCGAGGTCCTCTACGACCTCGACGTCGAGGCCCGCCAGGTGGCGGTGTCGGCCGGGCTCGGCTTCGCCCGGACGGCGTCGCTCAACGACGACCCGGCGTTCCTCGCCGTGCTGGCCGGCGTCGTCCAGGCGGCCGGCCGCCGACCGTCGCCGGGAGGGGGGCGGTGAGCCGCCCGACGGTCGTGGCCGTCGTCGGCGGCGGGATCGCCGGCCTCGCCGCCGCCTGGGAGCTCACCGGCGGTGCGGACGGCCCGGGTGCCGACACCCCCAGAGTGGTCGTCCTCGACGCGGCCGACCGCCTCGGCGGCAAGCTCGGCTCGGCGGAGTTCGAAGGGCGGGTGGTCGACCTGGCGGCCGACGGCTTCTTGGCCCGTCGGCCCGAGGCGACCGAGCTCTGCGACGAGCTCGGCCTCGAGGCGTCGCTGGTGCCGGTCGGGCGGTCCGGCGCCGCCGTCTGGGTCGGCGGGCGCCGCCGCCCGCTCCCGGGCGGCCTGGTGCTCGGCGTGCCCACCCGTTTCTGGCCGGTTGCCCGGGCCCGGGTCCTCGGGCTGGCCGGCGTGCTCCGGCTGTCCCTCGACGTCCTGGCACCGCGCCCCGCCCGGCGGGGCTCCCTCGGCGACCGGGCGATCGGGCCGCTGGTGGCGCGCAAGCTCGGCCGCCGGACCGTGGCTCGGCTGGTCGAGCCGCTGATCGGTGGGATCCACGCCGGCACCGTCGAGGACATGAGCACCGCCGCCGTCTTCCCGCTGCTCCTGGCGGTGCCCCCGCGCGCCGGCCTGATGCGCGGGCTGCGCCGGGCGGCCGCCCTCGGCGTCGGACCGGGTGGCGCGCTCCCGTCGAGGACCTCTGGGCACACCGCCGAAGGAGGCGAGGCCCGGCCCCCGGTCGACGGTCCCCCGCCCGACGAGCGGCCGGCGGCCGGCGGCGGCCCGGCCTTCTGGGCGCTCGCCGGTGGGATGCAGCAGCTGGTCGACGCCCTGACTGCCGCCCTCGAGGCCCGGGGAGTGAGGCTGCGGACCGGGGTGGAGGTCCAGGCGCTCGGCCGCCCGGCACCCGGTGGCCGGGAGTGGGCGCTCAGGACGTCCGCCGAGCTGGTGACCGCCGACGGGGTGGTGCTGGCGGTTCCGGCCGGACCGGCGGCGTCGCTGCTCGAGCCGCACGACGCCGAGGCGGCGGCCCTGTTGCGCGGGGTCGACCACGCCTCGGTGGCGGTGGTCACCCTGGCGGTCCGCCCCGAGGACCTGCCCGAGCCGCTCGACGGCACCGGGTTGCTGGTCCCGCGCCACAGCCCACTGCCGCGCCGGCTGGCGACCGAGGAGGATCGCAGCTTCCTCGTCACCGCCTGCACCTACCTCTCGGCCAAGTGGCCGCACCTGGCCCGCAAGGGCGACGTGCTCGTGCGTGCCTCGGTCGGGCGGGTGGACGACCAGCGGGCGCGTCAGTTGGACGACGGGCAGCTCGTGGCCAGGGTCACCGCCGAGCTGGGCGTCCTGCTCGGCCTGAAAGGGGCGCCGGTGGCCAGCATGGTCAGCCGCTGGCCCGACGCACTGCCTCAGTACCGGGTGCACCACCTGCTCCGGGTGACGGCCATCGAGGCGGCCGCCGGTCGCCTGCCGGCGCTGGCGGTGGCCGGGGCGGCCTACCGGGGGGTGGGGATCCCGGCCTGCGTCGGCTCTGGCCGGGCCGCCGCCCGGCGGGTGCGCACCGCGCTCGACGACACCGCGGGCACGGTCGGCGCCGGGAGATGAACGCCCGGCGGGCCGGTGCCGTCGCCGTGCCCAGCCTGGTTGCGGGCGCCGGACTGGCGCTGTCGGTCCCCCCGTGGGGCTTCTGGGTGCTGGCGTTCCCGGCGGCCGGCCTCCTCTACTGGCGGTTGCGCGGGCAGCGCCTCCGGACCCGGCTGCTCGCCGGGTGGCTGGCCGGGCTCGGCTGCTTCGTGCCCGGACTGTGGTGGGCTCGGTCGTTCAACTGGTACGGCGCCGCCGCCCTCATGGCGGCCGAAGCCACCTCGACCGGGGTCGCTGCCTGCCTCGTGCCACCCCGGCGGGGACGGCTCCCGGCCTTCGCCGGCGCCTTCACCCTCCTCGAGGCCGGCCGCTTCAGCTGGCCGTTCGGCGGGCCGCCCCCCGGCGGGGGGGTCCCCCGGCCAACCCGCGGTGCGCCGCGCGCCCCCCCCCCCCTCCGGCGGCCCCCCTGG
>Ga0080006_1180388_pt1 | contig 18044 bp, 16 predicted proteins | sample RS3BMetagenome_FD_69209 | JGI IMG/M metagenome (GOLD analysis project Ga0080006, IMG submission 69209) | Ferric oxide microbial mat and aquatic microbial communities from Rainbow Spring, Yellowstone National Park, USA - RS3B (SPADES... ... | reverse complement strand
TTTTAGCGAGCGTAGTAGTTGATGATGGTTCTTGGCTTCTTTATAAGGGGGTTAGGGCGAAGGAGGATTACTTCTATTTCGGGAAGAGGATAGCTGAGGCGCAGTCCTCGGCGGATAAGGCGAAGAACATTGGGGAATACGAAGCATACGAGGAATTGTCAAGGGAGAGGAGGAGGCTTTTCAAGAAATTAGCCAGGAGACTACTTCACTTGTATAGGAACTTTGCCTCCCATCTTATGAGGGAGTTACATGAACGAGGCGTATCCATAATCTACCTCGGCTACCCCTTCAACATTGCTCAGGATAAGGGTAATAAATTCACCGTGAACTTGTGGTCTTACCGAGAGTTGATGAATATCATAGAGTTGAAGGCCCAGGAGTATGGTATGAGGGTGTTTGAGGTCATTGAGTACAATACGTCCAAGTATTGTGCTTATCACGGCGTTAGGGTTGAGAGGGATCCGAGGGGAGTAGTTAATTGTCCTAAGGGTCATAGGCTTCATTCCGACTTGAATGGTGCATTGAATATCTTGAAGAAGGCTACCGGCATAGTGATCTCAGCAATAAAGAAGCCCCTATCTTTCATCGTGGATCATAATCGAGTAGCGCCCTTAATGGGGCGTAACCCTCTAGACCTCGGGGAGCCCTCGCCCTCAAGGGCGGGGAGGAGGTCAGATTGCCGATAATGGTTTAATCAGTCGCCTGGCATTTATTGATGTCATTGCCTCCAGCGAGTTCCTGGGCAAGTCTATTGAGAGGAATTCCTCGAGGTTCTCCCTGAGTCCCTTTACTCCCGGGCTTCCTATGTCGCTTCCATAAATCGATTTATCGCTTAGCTCAATTATTCGGGGGAGGTAGGAGAGCAGTCTCTTGGGCGGTATGCCGGATAGCTCCAGATATATATTGCTCCTTATTCTGGCCAATTGAAAAGCGGTTTGCATCCATATTGGTCTACCTGCATGCGCCATAAGTAATTGTAGTCTAGGGAAATCCACCGCCACATCATCTATGAATATTGGGTCCCCATACTTATTCCTAGCTGGCGAGAATGCGCTCGTGCCCGTATGAATGGTGACCGGCAGCCCATTGTCCACAGCGAATTCATAGAGGGTCTCCAGGGCAGTTACTCTTCCCTCCTCCTCTCTATAGGCATTTGGTTTCACCCATTGATGCACTGGATGCAGCTTTATCCCACTTATCCCGGCCTCATACTGCCTCTCAAGCGAATCCAGGGCCTCTCTTTTTCCATTGATTCTCTGGAAATCGAGGCCCCCAAATACGGCGAATCTATCCGCATACTCCTTAACCACATTTATGACCCTAAAGGGAAGATCGCTCACATCGCCATATATTGATGCTGGGTAAGCCATTATAGCTGCATAATCCATGCCTAATTCATCCATTAACTTAACTACATCCTTAACGCTACCATAATCTATCGCTTTAAAGCCGTCCCGTAGCTCCAACCTCATTCTCTCCACATCGCCGCCTATTAATCTAGGGAAAATCAGATGGGTATGCGCATCTATGAAGCCCATGAATCAACAAATATATTTCGGTGTTTTTATTAATTTAGGAATCATCCCCAAGTCATAGGAATAAATAATCTCGCCCTTCGGAGCATACATTGACTGAATTAATGAGTAAATTAGGTTGAAGTTGGAGATTATGGAGTCTATTAATGGGGTTTATGCGCAATATTTATATATGCGTTACCATTAATTGGACACGCAATTACAAGAAAACATGCTATGCCCAAACACAATCAAAATATGGGGTTATAATGAATCCACCGCAAGCATCTATAGCAATTAGCATGAAATCAATCTACGATAACCGCGGCATAATCATTAAAACATGAATGAAGCCATGGAATCATGGTCTTCTATGGCAAGTAGAAGTGGGCCCGCCGGGATTTGAACCCGGGACCTCTCGCGCGTAAGGCGAACGTCCTAGCCGCTAGACCACGGGCCCTCATGAAATTCCTAAACCAGCATTGCCCTTTTTAATTTTGCCCCACCACATGATGGAAATCATGAGTGCCAACTCCCTCTCCGCCTTGAGGGGCGAGGTTTCTCGTTCTCTTTATGAATCAGAAATATTGCTTGCGTTAATGGGGATTTTTATTACTCAACAAAGCTGTTGGCTCTTCAGAGTAAATCTTTAAGACCTAAGGATTCCCTCTTATAATTCGTGGATGAGGAGGTAATAATTCATAGATTCATAGTATATGTAGCGAGGGACCTCGGTGGTTACCATAAGTATGAGGCTGCGATTCGCTACTGCAACAGGTCCGGTGCGGATCTTAATGTTAGGCTAAGATTCAGTGGCCCCATAACTAAGACGGGGCTAGAGGGCTGGATTAATTGGATAAAGATAACCCTGAACAATGATTGGTCTGGATCAAGCAAGCCGTTGACCAATTCATTCATTATAAAAAATGGGGAATGCATTACGGGCAATGTCGAGTATGAGATCCGCGAGGGGCTTATGAATGAGCTTGACTTGGCTAGACGGAAGTTAATAATGGATGGTAGACTATTCATTGCAGGCTTTGAGTTCGATTTGATCCAGGAAAAGAAATGAGTCCAGCGAATTCAAGGCATTAATAAACGAGAATGATACCATAAATTAGAGCATGCGGGTTTCCTGAGCTATTAAGCCTAGATAATGAGAGATCTTCATTATTTGGGAGTGGGCAGGAAGTGGGATTCCTTAAAGGCGAGGTAACCAAGTCCAGGGGTTTCCTCCTTAAGGTGGAGAGGAGATCGATTGTGGTGCCCTTTCTTTATAGGCAGCCAATAAACTCTCCATTGTGACTATCCCCTTATATTTATTGTCTTCAACTACGCAAACCCATCTACTTCTGTTTCTGCTCATTATTTCCCATGCATCTTCAAGGCTGGAATTAGGATTCACATAAGGCACTCCTCTAACTACGTATTTGCCGACTAATTCCTCCTCTTTGGCTTTTCTTAAATCATTTAAGTAAACAATGCCTATTAATTTGCCTGAACTATCAATTACAGGTAAGCTTAGGAATTTTTGCTCCAGCATTATGCTTAAGGCCTTGCCTACCTCATCGTCGATTCTTACCTTGACGTCAATCAACTTGGCATTGCTCACCTTGATTAATCTCAGCAGGGGCATTTCGTACTCGGATCTATGGGCTGGTGAATCCCTTCTAGTGGGCACTTGGGATTGATAAATCGTGTAATTCCCGGATACCAAGTATGATACTGCAACTGCTATCATGGTGCCAGGCAGCAATTGCAGGCTTCCCGTCATTTCCGTAACCATAACTATCACGGATAAGGGCACCTTCCCAGCAGCGCTGAAGAATGCAGCCATTCCAACTATCACGAAGGGTGCAATGCTGGGAACTATTGATGGAAACAAATAGCGGAAAAATAGTCCTATGCTTGCGCCAATGGAGGCTCCTATAAATAGGCCTGGCGCGAAAACGCCGCCGCTGCCGCCTGAGCCCACCGAGAATGAGGTGGCTAGAATTTTGAGGACCGGTAAAAGAACTATTAATATTAATGGTGGGATGAGTGGGGAATATAATGTATTGATTCTCCCATACTCCATTAAATCTATCCAGCCATAACCAGTTCCAAGAACCTCCGGCGCTAATAATGCTATGGCGCCTGTAGACGCAGCGCCCACCATTGGCTTAAAGTGATTGGGAATCCGCATTTTCTTAAAAAATGAATTGACTCCATAAAATACCTTCACATACATTATGGCTAAAGCACCGGTAATCAAGCCTAAAATCCCATAGAGAGGTAGCCTTAAGGGATTAAATGGTTCATAATAATACCCAAAAACCGGAGTAAAGCCGAATATGGAACCAAATATTGCATACCCTATTGCGGAGGCAACTAAGGCTGGATAAATTACTTCCGGCTCTAAATCCCTTCTATAAAGTATTTCAGCCGCAAGTAAAGCACCGCCTATTGGTGTTTTAAAAATGGAACCTATCCCAGCCCCTATCCCAATGGCAACCATTCTCCTCCTATCCTCCGGCGAAAGTTTAAGCAAATCCGCAAGCATTGATCCAACACCAGCAGAGAATTGAGCAGTAGGTCCCTCTCTTCCAGCGCTTCCTCCGGAACCTATTGTTATCGCTGAAGCAATTATCTTCACCGGTATTACGATTCGCCTTACTTTGCCTTGGAAATAATGATAAGCCCTTATGGCGGCATCCGTTCCATGCCCCTCAGCCTCTGGAGCAAGGGTGTAAACTATTAACCCGGATAATAATCCACCTAACGCCAAAGACAACGGGATAAGATAATACCTACCAGTGTGAAAAGTGAATGCTAGGGGATTACCTCCCTCGCCAATAGGTCTAGGATAGGATACGTCAACTAACTTCTCAATGAATATTAACTCAAATAGATGTAAAAGAATATAAAACGTAGCCGCGGCTAGGCCTGCTATAATGCCGGCTATAACTCCTAGTAAGAACCATTTCTCGAAATAAGCCATGGCAGAAAGCCTCGACATGATTCACAATGAAAATCCATATTTTTAAGATTTGCAGCCGAATCAGCCAGATACAAGGACTAACCCCTCCCCAACCCTAAAAGGGGGTGCTTGTCGTTCTCTTTACCATAGAATGCTTGGGAACGCCTTAAGCCATGATTGGGCTTCACCTTTATTTATCTAGTTTTAAAAGCGAGATTTAGCTCAACAAGAGCTTAGGCAGATTAATGCATGGACTGCATGGAATCTCCTCTAGAATAGGCTATCATGAGTTTCACAATCATGTTTTTGCGTAATATTCATAAACCTTGATTTATATAGTTGTTAATGTTATGGTTAGAGTTGCCGTGAAGCTGGTGTCTTGGGATGAAATAGTTGATTGGGCACGTGATTTATCCAATAAAATAATCAATAGTGGATGGGGGCCCGAAGTAATCATGGCCGTTGCCCGCGGCGGTTATGTGCCGGCTAGGCTGGTCTGCGATAATTTAGGCGTAACCGATTTAGTGAGCGTTCAAGTTGTTCATTGGCCTAGCACTGCTCAAGTTATAGAGAAGGCATTCATTAAGCATGAAGCAAAGGGAGAAAGCTTAATGGGTAAGAGGGTGCTCGTCATAGATGACATTGTGGATACGGGTGACAGCATTGCATTGGCGAAGGCCTATGCTGAGAAGGCCGGCGCAAGCGAAGTGAGGTCAGCGGCACTCCAATGGATATCAACAGTAGCTAAATTCAAGCCTGATTATTATTCATTAAATGTAACCGATTGGAAGTGGTTCGTTTATCCATGGAATATAACCGAGGACGTGACTAACTTCGTTAAGAGAATAGTGACAGAGGAGGCTTCGTCAAAGAAGCGTTGGGGTCTCACGGAAATCTTGGATAGGATGCGTGAGTGGTATGGAGATGAAGTAATGAAAGTGCCTCTCTCCTATATAAGTAAGGCGCTCAGCAATTTGGAGCAGTTAGGATTAATGAGTAGGACAAGCAATGGGGCGGAGTACATAGTTAATAAGTAAATATAAGTTCGATAATTTAATAAGGTAAAACGCTTGGGATGATTCTAGGCGGGGAGACCTAAGCGATGGGACTTGACCATAAGTGTGATATATGTAAGGATAATATTGCCAAGTATGTATGCAATAAGTGCGGTAGGCATGTTTGTGAATTGGATTTCGATAAGGAACACGGTATCTGCCTAGTATGCTTGGAGACGGCTTGTTATATTTGCGGCGATTATTCAGTATCAACCTGCGCCTCCTGTGGACGATTGGTTTGCAGAAAACATAGCATTAGGATTGGGCTGAAGAGGATATGCTTGAATTGCGCCAACTCCACGTAGGCATATATATTCGCATCCACATGAGGGATCGAGACAAGGGCTTTGTTTCTGAGGAAGGAGATCGGTGAAAGTTTGATGAAGCGTTTTCATCTTTCTTCACCGGAGACCCAGTCCGTAAGGGCCCGGGGTAGTTAACTTGGGAGGGGAGTTCGCTTCGCAATGAGGATATAGGGAAAGAGTGGGGAGTATTCTACATTAATGGATGCGTCTCCTTAACTGGGGAACCCCATCATGGGGTATTGCGGAGGCAATAATGTATTGCTCTTTTCTCTCTGTTCTCAATTGCCTCGGCGTAGTTAAGCTTTTAAATTCAGAACCTAAGTGGAGTTCGATATGAGCATAGTTAAGCAACCGCAGGAGAGTGCATTGAAGAAACCGCACATAAACCTCGCAGTAGTGGGGCATATAGATAACGGCAAGTCCACCCTAACGGGTAGGCTACTTTTAGAGACCGGTTACGTTGATGAGAAGGGCTTTAAAGAGATCGAGGAGCAAGCAAAGAAGCTTGGAAAGGAAGACTTCAAGTATGCCTGGATACTGGACAGGCTTAAGGAGGAAAGGGAGAGAGGAATCACTATTGATGCAATGCATGTTGGTTTCGAGACTCCTAAGTACTTCATCACAATCATAGATCTACCAGGTCATAGGGACTTCGTTAAGAACATGATAGTTGGCGCAAGCCAAGCAGATGCTGCCCTACTCGTAGTGTCCGCTAGGCCAGGTGAATTCGAGGCAGCCATAGGGCCTCAGGGACAAGCGAGGGAGCACCTCTTCCTATTGAAGACGCTCGGCGTTAATCAATTAATAGTTGCCGTAAATAAGATGGATGTAGTTAATTTCGACCAAAAGAGGTTCGAGCAAATAAAGGCCGATCTAGGCAAGTTGATGAGGTTGCTTGGTTATGATCCGACCAAGGTGCCCTTCATACCGGTTAGCGCCGTCACCGGCGATAATATAAAGGCCAAGAGCACCACAATGAGTTGGTACAACGGCCCAACACTATTGGAGCTTCTTGACGCTCTACAGCCACCGCCTAGGCTAACTGACAAGCCGCTGCGAATGCCCGTTCAAGAAGTCTTCTCGGTAACTGGTGCGGGCACCGTTATAGTGGGTAAGGTTGAGAGCGGTATACTAAAGAACGGTGACAGGATAGTAGTGATGCCCTCGGCTAAGGTAGGCGATGTGAGAAGCATTGAGACTCATCACATGAAGCTAGAGGACGCTAAGCCAGGAGATAACGTTGGAATAAATGTTAGGGGAATTGATAAGAACGATGTGAAGAGGGGCGATGTACTGGGTCACTTGAATAATCCGCCCACTGTTGCTGAGGAGATAGTTGCTCGTGTAGTCATATTGGAGCACCCAACCGCGATAGGCGTTGGCTACACGCCGGTAATGCATGTCCATACAGCTACAGTGCCGACTCAGTTCATTGAGTTAATTTCCAAGCTTGATCCAAGGACCGGTCAAACCGTTGAGCAGAAGCCTCAGTTCCTAAAGAAGGGCGATGTCGCTATAGTTAGGATGAAGCCGCTGAAGCCGGTGGTTGTGGAGAGGTACAGCGATATGGCTGCGCTCGGTCGATTCGCGCTAAGGGATATGGGTAGGACAGTTGCTGCTGGGCAAATAATCGAGATTAAGCCGGCTAAGGTAGAAATAAAGACCTAATGGTTCTTGGTTGAAGTGAAGATATAATGCCTAAAACCGCGCGAATCAGGATATGGGGGACGGATCCCGAGGCCGTGGATGGTTTAGCTAGGGACATAGTTGACTTAGTGCAGAAGCTAGGGGTCAGGGTTAGGGGACCCGCCCCGCTTCCCGTTAAGAGGATGATGGTGACCGTTAGAAGGGCGCCCAGTGGTCAGGGGTATCATACCTTTGATCATTGGGAAATGAGGATACATAAGAGACTAATAGATATTGATGCGGATGAGCGGGCTATGAGGCAATTAATGAGGATAAAGGTTCCAGAGGACGTTAAAATAGAGATAGAGCTGCTCTAATTATTCACATGGGGAAAGCCTCGCCATTTATGGCGGGGATGGGGGAAATACTTTAAATATTTGATGTTCCCATTTTTCTGATGCCCATTGTGGGGTTTAGGTTTAGAGCATACACCGATCGACGAACGCTGAGGGCGTTAAAGGCCCAATTGAGGTTAGCCTCGGAGATCTATAACACCCTACGATGGGCAGACAAGTACTTCCATCAAAGGGATGGGAAGGGATTAACCCTCACGGAGTTGAGGCAACTAGCCCTCGACCTCAGAAAACAAGATGAGGAATATCAGCAAATCTATTCCCAAGTAGTTCAACAGATCGCCGACAGATACTATGAGGCTAGGAAGCGCTTTTTCGATGGGCTTGCAAGATTCCCGAAAGAGAAGAAGATCCACAAGTACTACAGCCTTGTTTATCCGCAGAGCGGGTGGAGGATACAGGTTAGGGAGATTAGGGAGGGGAGTAGGAGGAATGGGAAGAGGCTCGTATTGAGGTTATCAAGTCTAGGCGTCTTCAAATTAATCGTTCATAGGGACTTCCCGCTAGAGAAAGTGAAACGCGTGGCTGTGAAATTGACTAGGAGTGAAAGGGTTTTCATCTCGTTCATTGTTGAGGATTATGGGTTTCCGAAGCTGCCAAATACTGGGAAGGCGGTGGGGATCGATGTTGGTGTGGAGAAGCTTCTCGTGACCTCTGATGGGGGGTACGTGCCGAACTTGAGGCCCTACGAGAGGGCGCTCAAGAAGGTGAAGAGGCTCCACAAGGAGCTATCCAGGAAGAGGTATCTCTCCCGTAACTGGTTCAAGGCTAAGATGAAGTTAGCGAGGGCTTATGAGCACTTGGCGGATCTGAGGAGGGACTTGTACATGAAACTCGGGAGGTATTTTGCGGAGCACTACGATGCTGTGGTTATGGAGGATATCTCCGTTAAGCAGCTCATTGGTAAGTCCAACAGAGGGCTGAGGATGAGGCTTCATGACGTCGCCATTCACGAGCTTAGGAGCATCGTGGAGTACCAGATGGAAAAATACGGGAAGGGGTTCATCCTCGTTGATCCAAGGGACTCCTCGAAGACGTGTGCCAAGTGTGGATACGTGAAGGACGACTTAACTTTGAACGATCGTATATTCTCATGTCCCAAGTGCGGTTGGAGGGCTGATAGGGATTATAATTCGGCGCTTAATCACTTGAAGCATGCAGGGTGGGAGTCGCCCGTGGTGCCCGTGGAGCTCCGCCCACTACCCGTGGTTCACAGCTACGGGCAAGGCGGGGCGGGGAAGCGGGAAGCCCCTTAAGGATGGGGTAGCTCACATAAGCAATACTTATAAATAACTATATAGGATTAATTTACGGTAATAGCAAATGAGCACTATATTTGGTGCGCCAATTCATTCCGAGTTCCTCCAGGATACTTTAACAATACTGAGGAGGGCAATTGAGATGGGGAAACTGGAAAAACAATTGCTGGATTACCTATCTAGACCCCAGAGAATAGTAGCCGTATCAATACCGATCAAGATAAATGGAGCTATGATGTTCCTCGAGGGCTATAGGGTTCAGCATAATAATGCGCTTGGTCCGTATAAGGGCGGTATAAGGTTCCACCCAGAGGTTACGCTGGAGGACGACATGGCGCTCGCCACATTAATGACGCTCAAGAATAGTTTGGCCGGGATCCCATATGGTGGAGCCAAGGGCGCAATTCAAGTGGATCCGAAGACGCTTGATAAGGCGTCGCTTGAGGAATTATCTAGGGGATACGTGCGGGCGCTCATTAATGTACTTGGCCCTGAGGTGGATATACCGGCACCTGATGTGGGCACTAACCCCCAGATAATGGCTTGGATGGTTGATGAGTACAGCAAGATGATGGGTAGAAATGTGCCGGCGACGTTCACAGCCAAGCCGGTGCAGCTATGGGGCAACCCAGTGAGGGAGTATGCTACTGGATTTGGCGTTGCGATTATGGCTAGAGAGGCCTGGCGAGAATTAGGTAAGGGGGATTTAAGTGGGGCGAGGGTTTCCATTCATGGCTTCGGCAATACCGGCCAATGGGCTGCTTATTGGTCTAATAAAATGGGTGCCAAGGTAGTGGCCGTCGCAGATACATCCGGCACAGTACATGATCCCAATGGATTAGATGTGGAGAGGCTGATTGAGGTAAAGAATAAAACAGGCAAGGTAATTATGTATGAGGGAGGCCGCAAGCTTCAGCCCCAGGACGCCCTAGTAGTTGATGCAGATATTCTTATGCCTAGCGCCATGGAAAACGCAATAACTGAACACAATGCAGGAAACATTAAGGCCAAGCTAATAGTGGAGGGAGCAAATGGACCAACCACGCCGGAAGCCGAGGCTATGCTGTCAAAGAGGGGAGTCACAATAGTACCAGATATATTGGCTAACGCCGGCGGAGTCATCATGAGTTACCTGGAGTGGGTCGAGAACCTGCAATGGTTCATCTGGAATGAGGATGAAACGCGAATGCGGCTCGAGGGAATATTGGTGAATAATTTTAAGAGAACCATGAATAAATTCACAGCCCTAGGATCAAATGCTACTATGAGGGATGCAGCCGTGATAACCGCTGTGGAGAGGGTTAGGGACGCAATGCAGGCAAGAGGCTGGATTTAGATCCAAGATAATGTTAAGTTAAAATAAAAACAATATTTTTCAATTTATTGGGGATCAATGAAATGGGCTCAGCTTAATGCTAGATTAATTCCTCTGGTGATACAGGTAACCTAGTTACTTTTCGTCCAGCAGCATCTTCTAATGCAGCGGAGATCCTTATCCTAAATGGATAAGGGAGCACCACGATAATTGTTTTAAGGGGCTTTCTTCTCCCTTTTAATCATGTCATTAAGCGGTGAGGATGGCATTAATGCCTTGCTTAATCCCTCCTCTGTGGCCGTGATAGGAGCCACGCCGCGACGAGACAGCATTGGTAATATAATAACCATTAATTTAGCCAAGAAGTATAGGGGAAAGCTTTACCTGGTTAATCCGAGATATACGGATATTAATGGAATAAAGGCGTATCCTTCAATAAAGGAGATAGGGGAGCCCATTGATTTAGCAGTAATAGTAGTCCCAGCGCCCTTAGTTCCATCAGTTATGAGGGAAGTATCGGAGGCTGGAACTAAGGCTGCGATAATAATAAGTGGAGGATTCAGCGAGGTGGGCGAGGAAGGTGCACGGCTGGAGGAGGAGGTCAAGAAATCCGCTGGCAAGGTAAGGATATTAGGTCCTAACTGTATAGGGGTCTTTAATGCATCAACGGGTCTAGATACGTTCTTTCTACCTGAGGAGAGAATGGGCAGACCAAGGCCTGGACCCCTTGCTTTAATAAGCCAATCAGGCGCCGTGGCCGGATCAATACTTGACTGGGCGGCTCGAAGAAACCTCGGCATAGGGATCGCGGTTAATTACGGGAATAAACTGGATGTGACGGAGACCGATCTAATGAGGTTCCTTGCTCTGGATCCATCGGTGAAGGTGATTACCATGTACATGGAGGGATTCAAGTATCCAGGGGAAGGGCGGCGATTCATGGAGGCAGCAAAGGAAGTGAGCAAGAGAAAACCAATAATAATATATAAGGCGGGCAGGTCAAGAGCATCCAAGAGAGCAGTGGCTAGCCACACGGCGGCTCTCGCTGGGAATTATGAAATATATAGCGCAGCATTTAAGCAGGCCGGCCTAATCGAATCATCGAGCCTAAGGGATATGTTTGACATGGCTAAGGCACTTGCCACGCAACCATTACCGAGAGGCAGGAGAGTGCTCATCCTGACGGACAGTGGTGGAATGGGGGTTCAAGCAACTGACTCGCTGGAACCGCTGGGGCTCATGGTGCCTGAGCTTCCAGAGACCCAGAGGGATCGACTTAGGAAGATACTGCCCCCCCTAGCCGCCGTTGGTAACCCAATTGACTTAACGGGAAGCGCAACTGATGAGATGTATAAGTCAGTTCTAGAGGAGATTCTTCCAACGGATTCCGTGGATATGGCTATGGTCATAGCGCTAATGCAGCTTCCCGGGCTCACAGTTAACTTAGCTAATTACATCATAGAAGCCAAGAAATACGGTAAACCCGTGGTTGCGGTTTCATTTGGTGGAAACGAATTCATGGCTAGATTCAATGATGCGCTAGATAAGGGCGGCATCCCAGTCTATGCAACGCCAGACAGGGCAGCCAAGGCTTTATGGGCATTAACCGAGTATGCTAAGGTAGTGGGTGAGATCCATGAGTGATGCAAGAAGCATAATTAGGAAAGCTTGCAGTGAAGGAAGAACGAAGCTGCTGGAGCACGAGGCCCTAGACCTACTTGAGGCTTATGGTATACCCAAGCCTCCGCATGCATTCGTCAATAGCGCTGCAGAGGCCGTTAATGCGGCCCGCAGGATCGGTTTCCCCATTGCGCTTAAGGTAGTTTCGCCAGATATCCTCCATAAGAGTGACGTCGGCGGCGTTGTGCTGGGATTGCAGAGCGAGGATGAGGTGGAGCAGGGCTTTAATGAATTGATGAATAATGTAAAGGCGAAGGCTCCATACGCTAGGGTTGCCGGGGTCTTGGTTCAATGGATGGTGCCGAATGGGTTGGAGACCATAATTGGAGCCACGAGGGACGACATGTTCGGCGGCGTCATTGCCTTCGGTTTAGGCGGCGTCTTCACAGAAGTGTTGAGGGATGTCTCGCTACGCGTGTCGCCTATAGGCGAGGATGATGCTCGAGCAATGATTAGGGAAACCCGTGCCTCAATTCTACTTAATGGTTTTCGGGGCATGAGCAAGAGGGATTCAGAGGCATTGGTCGCTGCCTTGGTCAAGTTTTCCCTATTAATTGATGAGAATGAGGAAATCGTGGAGGCCGATCTTAATCCAGTAATAGCATTGGAGGAGGGACGAGGCGCATATGCCGCTGATGCCAGGTTCGTGTTGAAGTGTTAATGATGCTTAGGCTAGGAGTGCTTGATCTAGATGGAACATTAACCAATACTGCAATTCTTCACTTAAAGGCTTGGAGAGATGCATTAACTGATCTAGGTCTCCTAGATGAGGTGAGGAGCATCAGCGTTGAGTATCTCTTGGGTAGAAGGGCCATTGATATAGCTACTGCCCTAGTCGGCGCTGGTCCTCAGGCGTGGCGATTAGTTAGATTGAAAACAATGTATTACTTGGACTTACTCAGTAATGGCTTGGATCCATTTCCCTGCGCCATGGAGTTATTGGATGAGACCCATGAACTTGGAATGATGGCTGCGGTGGTCACGTCATCAAGCCGCTCATCGGCATTGGCCGTATTAAAGGCAACCAGGTTATTGGAGAAAGTAGATTATGTAGTGGCTGGCGATGATGTGGAAAAGGGAAAACCAGACCCATTACCCATTCGATTAGCGCTGGATAGGTTTAATGTGATGCCTAAGCAAGCATATGGTATTGGCGATACCATATATGATGTGGAGGCATATAGAGCAGCAGGCCTTGGACTAGTGATGTCGCTTAATCCAATAAATGGAGCAATACATGTAAAGGATCTTTGCGAAGCGATTAATGTGATAAAACGAACGGCAAGCCTCGCCCTTTAGGGCGGAGGAGGTCAGTCATGCTCATATTAAGTCAATAATTATTCAATGATATTTAGTCCTAGGCTTTTCCTTGCAATTAAGTAACCTGCATGGCTAAATATATGCGGGTAATTACCTCTTGGTTCACATGTCTCAGTATCCAGGTGCTCCCCCAATAGGTTAACTATGGACCTGCATTTCTCTATTTTCCTGATTATGTTGATTCCCTCGATTTTTCTGCCCATTAATCCATATACCATAGCCAACCATTCGCTGGTGAGGATGAAGGGATGCTTTACAGGGCCTAGAAAATCCCGTGCATATCTAAGCACGAGTCCATCCTTCACTAGTTCCCTCTCTATTCCTTGTAGGGTAGCTATGAATCTATTGTCTGTTGAATCTATGAAACCATATAGCGGAAGTGCAAGTAATGCGGAATCCACGTCTCTAGAGCCAAAATATTTAGTGAACATATTAGGCTGATTACTTAATATGTACTCCCTTAATTCAATTGATTTCGCGCGCCACTCGCTGCCTTCATCCTTAAAACCCAGTTCGATGGCCAACTTAGCCGCCCTATCCAGCGCCACCCACATCATTACCTTAGAATGAGTATAGTGCCTCGCCTCCCCCCTCTCCTCCCACATCCCGGCATCGGGCAACATATATGACTTGGAGCACCATTCGGCGGTTGCCTCAATTACCCACCAATAATTACGAATATAGACGTCATCCCTTGTTGTTGCGTAATAAGCATATAATGCATCCATGAACCATCCCTCAATATCCAACTGTAGTTGCGTAGATGCCGCATTCCCGATTCTCACGGGTCTACTGCCGCCATAACCGCTCAGCCAAGGGATCTCCTCCTCATCTCCTGGAGGCGATCCATCGACTCCATAGAATGGGTGATCAAACGGCTTAGCCGTGGGCTCAACAACGCTTAATAGGAAGTTCAATGCCCCCCTACCATCAACTATGTATCCCTCCTCTATCAATGCCTTAGCGGCAAGCGAGGAATCCCGTACCCAGACGAATCTATAGTCCCAGTTACGTCCCTCTCCAATTATCTCTGGAAGAGATGTCGTGGGCGAGGCCGCTATTCCTCCAGTGAATCTATGTACCATGGAGAGTAAGAAAGTTATTGATGATGAGTAAAGCCCATTATCCTTTTTAACATTCTTATTGCTCCAGTACTGCATCACCTTATTAAGAGCTTCTCCAATCATAGAGTAAACAACGCTCTTGCCTCCACCCAATATACTAGTCTTAACGCTTCTTGCATAGTGCCCAAGCAATTTTGCTGGACCAATGCATCTCCATGTCTCGTCGCTTAACTTGGAGCAATTGCCCTCCAGTATTATTAATTCCATTAGGCCACCATCTAATGGATTAATGAATTGAGCGCCATTCCTCATTATAGATACGTATGGCTCCACTAAGCCATAATTCATTACTGGCTTGAATTCCGTTTTATATTCCGCGTCATTAGGAGCATTTATTATCCTCATTATCGCCGGCATTCCTATCGGCATGAAATCAATTACATTTATCTCGCCTTTCTCAGACCTTACAGTCGTTCGAAGCACATTGGTCCCCTCAATGTACTTAGGCGATATGCTTGAGACCGCTCCCTGAAAAGTTATACTCCAGTGACCACCCCTCTTCTCATCCAATATCTTTGCGAAGACGGATGGCGAATCAAGTCGAGGCGCAGGGAACCATACTACGTCAAGATCATTAATTAATGCGCTTGTGATCATGTTGCTTATCATGGCTGTTCTCGATATTAATAATTGCATTAAGGAGATCAATATAATGCGCCTTTTAAGCACTGCTAGCTAATGTGGTCATTATTATCAACGAGAATCAGCGAAGGTCAGTAACCATCATATAATCAGGCCCTGGGTAATCATCACATCACTCTATACAGTTGCTGGTTTAAAAGGATTGACGGGCCCGGTGGGATTTGAACCCACGGCCTACGGGTGTCTTCCCCATAGGTTAAAAGCCTCGGCCTCCCGATTAACCAGGACCGCCGCTCTACCATGCTGAGCTACGGGCCCTTAATGAAGTCTTGACAGAAATCATTTTTAAGGTTTACTACAGCATATCATGTGCAATATGTGTTTGGCGGCTTCATTTCTAGATAAAGGAAGCGGCGAATCTAGTTTGAGGCAGGATGATTTTTGGCTTTACTGGTGCTGCTCGGTTATTCTCTGGTATCGCCGGGCTTTCTTCTCCCAAGAAATCAGGGAAGAGATTAACGCCACCGGTAAAGGGAAGTAACCAAGGCTTCAAGGGATCATTTGATTCAGCGTGATTTTTTTAAATCCGCCCGTTCTGTCCCCATCATGTGGATGAAGGTAGCTGTAATTCATGATGCTCCATATGCTGCTGTTCTTCTTTTATGGGTGATATTCGTCTCGTTTTATCTGGCTAAGAAAGCGTATGAGGCGGCCATAAGGAGGGGTTACCCAGAGCGGTCAGGCACGTATTTTGGAAGAAAAGTCATTCATATACTTGGTGGAGGCGTAGTTGCGGTTCTGTTACCTATTGTTTTCAGGGAGCCGGTTCTACCTTTATTGATGGCTATAATATTAACTATAGCTGTATATATACCTCACCGCACTGGAAAGCTGTATCGTTGGTTCCAGGATCCAGATAATATGTATGAGGTGCATTTCACATTGGCGTGGGGCATAATAGCATTCACTCTTTGGTTTATTGACCCCACCTATTGGTTGGCAACGGTTCCGCTTCTTTATATGTCTTGGGGCGATGGAGTAACCGGCATAATTAGGAACTTAAGGTATAGGAGAAGGGTAAAGGGATGGGAGGGTTCCCTTGCGATGCTTATAGTAAGTATACCCATAGGGGCAGTGCTTGGCTATATTGGTATTTTATCAGCAGTGTTAGCCACATTATCGGAGAAGCAACCCATAATTGATGATAACATAGCCATACCGCTTGTTGCCTCGGCCACATTAGTGCTGGGGCACTTCTTAGCGCCTGGCTTAATGATGAGTCTTTATGGCTAATGTACTCTATGAGGAAAAGTAACTTGCCCTAAATGAAAATGCTTTATAATAAGATAGTTATCGCTCCTGACCTCCTCCCCGCCCTAAAGGGCGAGGGTTCCCCGAGGTCTTGGGGGTTACGCCCCTTTATGGGCGCTACTCGATTATGATCTACGATAAACGACAAAGGCTTCCTAATCGTCGAGATCGTTATGCCGGTGGCCTTCTTCAAGATATTCAATGCACCATTCAAGTCGGAATGAAGCTTATGACCTTTAGGGCAATTAACTACTCCCCTCGGCCCCCTCTCAACCTCAACACCATGATAAGCACAATACTTTGAGGTATTATACTCAATGACCTCAAACACACGAATACCATACTCCTGGGCCCTCAACTCAATGATGCCCATCAACTCACGATAAGACCACAAATTCACAGTGAACTTATTGCCCTTATCCTGAGCGATGTTGAAGGGATAACCCAAATAGATGGTTGAGACGCCTCATTCGTGAAGTGCCTTAAGCAAGTGAGAAGCGAAGTTCCTATACAGGTGGAGAAGCCTCCTAGTTAATTTCTTGAAAAGCCTCCTCTTCTCCCTATTAAGCTCATAATACGCCTCATACTCCTCTAGGTTCTTCATCTTGTCTGCCGAGGATTGTGCCTCGGATATTCTCTTCCCGAAATAGAAATCCTCCTTCGCCCTAACGCCCTTATAGAGCAACCAAGTGCCGTCATCGACTACTACGCTCGCCAAGACGTTTATGCCTAGATCTATTGAAGCCATTTTGCTCCCCTTCGGTGATTTAACTTGAATGCTCTTTCTTTCGCCGCGAAGGATATGCTTGCTCCTCCTTCCCCTCCTAGTTACCTCAACTCCAACCTCCACTGGGATGGAGGCATACCAAGCATTCCTAACCTCGTCGTAATAAACCTCCAATCTTCCCTGTTTCCCGTACCACCTTAATCTACCCGTAAAACTAATTTCCATCTTGAAGAACTTGAGGACTAGCTTATGATTTTTCTCATCCACTACATAATTATCTTGCCTCACGACCAGCATTAACTTCCTCCCACTCTCATTCTTCCAATAACTTGGCGGCGAAACGCGATCCATGTGGGGAGACAATTTTCCTTCCTTCCTCAGCTTTAGGAGGGAGAAGAATGATGACCACGCCTCATTATTCTTATTAATTACTTGTTGTGCATTGGCGCTGCCCAATTCACCCCTATACTTCCCATAATACTCATCATACGTCCCCTTAAAATCAACCCTCCCCTCATGGAAGAATTGCTGCCTCCTCTCGTAGTTAATCTCATTAAAGAGTTTAGCAGAGATGTCAGCTAGCCTTCTTAGCTTTCTTTCTTGAAACCCATTTGGTAGGAGGCGAATCACGATGGTTCTCTTATTATTGTGTTTAACTTCTTTGATGCCCCCTCCCGGCATTGCGGGGGAAATCGGCCTCCGCTCCTCATTCCCAAGAAATTGACCGGAAGAGGACATCCTGAAGAGGAATAGTAAGAAGTTTTTAAACTTTACCTCGCCCTAAAGAGAGGGGGCTTTTAATCTTTGAACTATTAAATATAGGGGGCCATACCCGCCCTAAAGGGGCGAGGCTT
>Ga0080006_1168922_pt1 | contig 18047 bp, 14 predicted proteins | sample RS3BMetagenome_FD_69209 | JGI IMG/M metagenome (GOLD analysis project Ga0080006, IMG submission 69209) | Ferric oxide microbial mat and aquatic microbial communities from Rainbow Spring, Yellowstone National Park, USA - RS3B (SPADES... ... | reverse complement strand
GACCGCTACACGAATTTTTACCCGCTCAGCAAGAGGTTTAATGAGATGACTGCGAAATCATTCAAAAGCTACGGGCTGGAGACGATCTCACTGAGATACTTCAACACATACGGTATAGGGGAGAACAGCAAGGGGAGCTACTCGAGCGTGATATGGAAGTTCATTGATGATATAAGGAACGGAAGGAGACCTGTTATATACGGAGACGGTAAGCAGAAAAGGGATTTCATTTACGTCGAAGATACAGCCAGAGCATCGGTAATGGCCATAGAAAATGGGGTGCCAGGGGAGACGTACAACGTCGGGACTGGCGTTTCCACAGAATTCAACGAAATATTCAAGATCATAAAGGAGGAGATGAATTATGATGGAACCCCCCAATACATTCCAAATCCACTGAGGAGTTATCAGGTGTTCACCCAAGCTGATATGAATAAAACGAAGAGGGAATTAAAATTTGAGCCCTCATATGACATAAGAAGAGGAGTGAGGAAGATCCTGGAACAGTTAAGGTGACCTTGTATTTTAAGTTGAGAAAATCCATCCTATCCCTAAAAATTCAAAACTGGCTTAAATCCATTTGAATTTTCTGAAATATAGGTTCCTAGCCCATTCCGGGACATACTTATAGAATCTTGAATGCCTTACCCTGAATGCTATAAGTGATACCCCCTGTCCCATTATTTCACCGACAATATTGAATTTGCTTTCATCATCGTGATTATAGGCAACTTCCACTTCCCCAATCCTTGCGCCGCTCCTTTTCAGATAGAACAGGAGCGCGACATCGAAGAACGTATTCGTGATAGAGATTTGACTGAATGCTCTCTTCAGCATTTCAGTTCTTACTATCTTGTATCCGCACTGAGTATCATTTACCCTGATTCCTAACAATACCCTGACGAGCGCATTGAAACCCCTTGAAGGTACTCTTCTCAATGCTGGGATGTGATTGCCCTGTTTTGAATATCTGTCAAAAAGTATTACGTCATAGTTACTGACCAGACTTAGGTTGTCGGCTATTGTTTGAAAGTTAACGCTCCCGTCTGCATCCATTATAACGGTGAATTCACCTGTTGCTTCTGATACAACCCTTTTTATTGCACCCCCCTTCCCTGATCTGTTTCCGTTCTTGGTGTATGATATAAAACTATATTTTTTTGAATAATCGTTCACTATTTCCTCTGTTTTATCATTGCCATCAATGGAAACAATCACATTCCAGTTTGGATTGGAGGTTGTGATGAATTCTGATATTTCCTTAAGTACTCTGCCTATCCTCTTCTCCTCATTGTATGCAGGTATTATGATCGTGACGGAAGGGATATTTGTTACGTTATACTGTGGCTGTAAGGATTGCATTTATTTCGCATAAATATATACTATTTATTTATTTTCATGGATTTTTTAAATCACTTTCAACCATTATCCTCACAAGTTCCCTGAATCTTATTTCAGGATTCCATCCAAGCTTCTCCTTTGCCTTTGTGTAGTCAGCCTTATAGTTATCAGATTCAAGTGGTCTGTATAATTCCTTGCTTACCTTTATCATTGTTTTACCGTCATCAGATACCCCGATTTCATTGATTCCCCTCCCCTTCCACCTTATATTTATACCGGCAACCCTGAATGCCTCCTCTGCGAATTCTCTGACAGTATGCTGCTCTCCGGTGCCCAGTACAAAATCATCAGGGTAGTCCTGCTGCATCATCATCCACATACCCCTCACATAATCTGCAGCATAACCCCAGTCCTTCCTTGCATCTAGATTACCAAGCATTATTGGTTCACTTGATCCCTTTATTATCCTAGCCACACCCAGCGATATCTTTCTCGTAACAAACTCAGGACCCCTCACCTCACTCTCATGGTTGAACAGTATTCCATTTGTCATATACAACTTATAGGCATCCCTGTAAGTCCTCACTGTCCACAATCCTGCGAGTTTTGAAACTGCATATGGACTCCTCGGGATGAAAGGAGTGTTTTCATTCTGTGGTGATTCCTTGGGCTGACCGAACATTTCAGATGTGGCAGCGAAATACATCCTCGTATCAGGAGAATAATCCTTGACAGCGTTGCACACATTCAGCGTCCCCCCTATGTTGGCGTCGTATGTTGAAAGAGCATTCTGGAAACTGTAACCAACGAAACTCTGCGCGGCAAGATGGTATATTTCATCAGGCTTCTCTTTCCCCAGTAAATTGGAAAGAAAATTACCGTCTGTTATGTCTCCATAATGTACCACAATATTCCTTCTTACATCATCTGGCAGCAGTTCCATCGTACCTCTTGTCATGGAACTGTTCCTTCTGAGTATACCGTGGACTTCGTATCCCTTTTTCAGAAGTAGCTGAGAGAGGAAATAGCCGTCCTGTCCCGATATGCCTGTTATGATTGCTTTCACTGTTAGATATCGTCAGGATCGTATATTAGTATTTCGTGAGAAAGGAGGGTTGAAGTATGTCATTATTCATCTGCAATTTTATGGATCAGCTTATCCCACATCAATTGAGATTTCTAATAAAATGCAAATGTAGAGAATGGCTTGAAAGGGGCTCTCAGTTTATCTCCCATGGTAAAAATATACCCTATTCTTTGGGAATTTGTATCTTCGCAAGGATAGAATTACAAAAACGTCACTTGGGAAGTGATCCAAGATATCCTTGGGCTGAGCCAAACTGTATATTACATTCCTTGGCTTGAAAGGGTTGACAACTACTATGAAATACCTAAAATGTGAGGATTTTCTTACGCTGTATAATCTTCTCATGTTTCACCTGAAAAGACTTACGTTCATGTTAGGGAGAGATTTGAAGTTGATGATATATTCTCTAACTGCGGAATATTTCTTCCCCTCTTAAGCAAAAGTAGATGTTTTTGAGATGTCGCCTATGAAGATATGGCAAAAGACCACATCCTAACTATAAGGGCCAAATGATATATAGTCATCGCTTTGTTTCTATTGATCTGTTTTCAAAATCTGAAGTATTCCGGTCAATTCTGCATCGGAAAAGGAACCAAATTTTTTATACTACTTAGGATATCAGGCTAGGACTAAAATCTAAATGAAGAAAATAGCCATAGTGACAGAGAGAATTTATCCATTCTACACAGGGGGTTCAGAGAAAGCTATGCACGATTATGCAGTTTCACTTTCTACCAATTATTCTGTAACTGTTTTCACAGCAATGGATGGAAATCCGCATGTGGGAGAAAAAGAGAATTTCAAATTTGTCAGTGTATTTCCTAAAGTGAACAGTACGAATAAGAATGGAAATCATAGCATACTGTGGATATTCCTATTTTCCATGAACCTTGTTAGGCATCAAAAGAAAATCAACAACTTCGACCTTGTAATTCTGGATTCAATACATTATTTCTACCCTAAAATTTTCCTAAAATATTTAAGGAAAAATAATCAGAAAATTGCGACAGTTTTCCATGAAGCATGGTATGAGTACCGGAGAACCAAGGAGTTTCCAAAGTTAATTTCGTCAATACTGGGTATTCTCATTAAAAGGCTTATTAAATATTCAGATGGGATATTTTCAATTTCGGAGCCCACATCAAATTCTCTTAAAAGAAATTACGGGGTTGAAGAGGACAAAATATCTACTGTGCCCCTGTCAGTGGACATTGAATCAATTCGTCAAAGATTCGCACTAAAGCCCCTAGAATGTCGACAATATGATTTCGTCTTTGTCGGTCGATTTGCCAGAATAAAAAGGATAGATGATTTGATATCTGCAATATCCATGGTCAAATTTCATAAAAGAGATATTAAAGGGGCGATCATAGGTGATGGCCCACTTAGAGAAAGAGTGAAAGGGCAAATAGATCATCTAGGATTGAATGAAAACATTATGTTAATAGGTTTTACTGAAGAGGACAGAAAATATGAGATCTTAAACGACTCCAGAATTTTTGTACTCCCCTCGGAACGCGAAGGTTTTTCATTGTCTACACTGGAGGCCATGGCCTTTGGATGCGTTCCTGTTGTATCCAAACCCAAATATGATGAGATTTTTGGTGTGTCGCACTTCGTCAAGGATAAGGTTAATGGTTTATATTACGACGTTGGCAATACAGAACAACTTGCGACCAGAATTATCGAATTATTGGAAAATCCTGGACTCATTGATAAATTATCTGAAAATGCGCTTGATTGCAGTAAGCAGTACAGCCCCTCAGTTATGCAGCAGAGGATATATCAGGCTGTAGAAGAACTGCTTAGTTGCGATTCTAAATCAGAGGTGAAATGATAGCACTTTGCACCGCTTGTAGTGTTTAACCTATCCCATCTAGAATTGATTAGTTACATTCCAGTTCTGACTACAACTATATTCGTAATAGCCTCGACGCCAACACCCCACTGACTGTTGTGGTTATAGAAAACCAAATAATAATTGCCAGAAGACAGGGTTACATTTAAGGACGCACCAGAATCTGCAAATGCGAAATAGGTTGGAGCAAATGGCCTACTATCTTTAAGATTACTGTATTGAGTCATGTTGAGAATATAAATAGTAACATAGGTGCTGGATATGACTGCCCCATTTAGATTCCATAAACCGGTTGGGAGCAAAAATTCAATGGAGGTATAATGACCTGGCGCCAATGATATGACTGTATTGGCACTCAGAATGACAGAACCGTCGGATAGTTTCCCTTCGTTCACTGGAATTGATGTGTAATTTGCCCCATATAGCCCTATAAATATGAATACAATTATTATTGCTGTAAATGCCAATAGCCTCTCCCTTCTGTGCCTTCTGTGAATGGAACCGGTAATATTTTGTTTAGAAATTAATTTAACTGGCATTCTCCCCCCTGCGAATTTCATCGTATATCTGCCTTGCAACATTTCTCCAGCTATAACGTTTGCAGTTCTCCTTTCCTTTTTTTATCATATCCTCCTTGTTCTCCTCATGGATAATTTCTTCCATTGCTCTGACAAGGTCTTCAGGTTCACCATTGAAGAATATTGCAGCCCCTCCTGAAACTTCCCTGAAAACGGGGATATCATTGAGTATAAGCGGGCATCCCATATGCTGAGCTTCTATTATGGGAATACCAAAACCTTCGTAATATGACGGGAAGATGAATGCTGTTGCCTTTGAATAAAGGAATGCTATCTCTTCTGTTGAAAGCCCCTTGAAAATTTTAGCTCTTTCCCCAAGCAGGTGGATCAATTTATTCTCTTCCTCTGTTGGATCTTCTGCTGATGCCAGGACTATACTGTATTCTGGATGCTTTTGAGAGAATATTAAAAATGCTTTTAGCAGGAGGGGGACATTTTTGTGCTTAACAGTCAGCCTTCCAACGAAAAGGAAGAATTTTTCTGGAACTTTCAGATTTATAGATTCAAATCTTTCCGCTAAGACTGGAAGATTTTCGTAGATGGGATCGCAGCCGTGTGGGGATATTAATACCCTTTTCTTGTTATTGAATGTCCTGGGGATCTGTTCCTTTGTGAAGGATGAATTGCAGAAAACTGCATCCGACTTTGAGACAGTGGACAACTGGAAGAACCTATAGATTTTCCCCTTTAATCTGGCAACGGAGAAACGTCTCTCCATGGTCCCGTTTGAGAAGTCGTGTTGAAGTGAAAAAATCTTCACAGTATCCTCCAATTTAGGCGCAATGTCCACCGTTTCAATATATATATCCAAATTTAGTTTTTCACGCTTTATTGATTCCTTTATTGATCTGATTCTACTAATAAAACTATCTTTTTCCCGTTTAACTTTAACCACTCTCATATTAGAATTTTCTGGTAAATATTTGGCTCCCTCCTCGTCTGTAAAAACAAAGAGTTCATCATCATGATCTATATCCAATAATTGTAGAATTACATTCCTTTGAGCCTTTCCCCATGCAGAATTAGTATCGCCCATGAAATAACCATCTATTCCAACTCTCATGCCTCATACCTCTTTTTGAAACGCGCGTTGAGACTCCCAATAACATACGGAACGCCCCGAAGTAAATTAAGCACAAGCACGCTTAATGAAAACGATCTATTGTTGATTAAAGTCTCAAACTGAATGCGCCTTATTAGTTCGATGTATTCATCGCCAAGATTACCATCGAGTATGGCCCTTTCATTTCTCAAACCGTATTCATAAGATTTCATTAAAAATTCCTTTAATCCAGGGTCTACGTTGAATATGAAGGAATCTATCCACCCTATGTCCTTGGAATGCTTCAGCGCCTCGTAAAATATTATGGAATCTTCTGTTTCTGTTACATTTTTTATAATCATCTTGTCTAAGGAATTGAAAGTCTTTTCAATTAATTCCCTATTGAAAACTCTCGGTATTACTGGCAGCGACAGGTCTATGCGTTGCCTCATGCGTTTCTCCGTATATATTCTCTTGGAATTCATGAGCTTTGCCATAACGTTCGTATTCTTGGAGCGCTCTGGCACAATTCCCATGTCATGGTCAAAATTCAGTATCTTAGGAATAAGGTCAGGTGCAACAGTTTGGTCAGAATCCAGGAACATTATCTTTTCACCTCTCGCTGCACTAACCCCTATCACTTTCGCCTCTATCCTCTTTGCACTACACTTTATTGTGCGAATCTGACCATTCATGGAATCAGAAAACATATCTGAGAATGCCACAATCACTATTTCCGTTTCTGAACCAGCAGCTGATGAATCTAAAACACTTTTTATAGCAGTATCCAGAGTTTCATTTTCACGACTCCTCATGATCACGGTCAGATGGGGTTTCATAGTTGTCTCCTCCTTTTAGAGCGATTCTTAAAGTAAAGCACAGTAAATGAAGCCAGCATAGCAAAAGGGATAACAATAGTTAAGGTTACAAGGCCCGCATACAATTGGGCACCTCTGTAAATAATCTTGATTAAGGTGGTACTGTTGGAAACAATCCATCCGTTGCCGTACCCATCTGCCTCAAAGTGATCTTTTATGGGAGTACCAGCTGCATTTAAAGCAATCCAGTTAGAGTTAAAATCTTCCTTAAAAAAAAGAGCAAAGGGCCCGTTATACTTTACGACAACAATGTATACGGTGGGAGAAATTTCTGTCCATGCTATTAAATTGGAGTTTGATGAAAAGTTGAAATCGTTAATATTCTTTCCGTAGAGGGGCATCGGTGCCGGCGATATGTTGTAAAAGAGATTTCCCACAAGTGATTCCTCGGATGAATATGAAGATACTCTTGAATATGCCTGAAACAGTCCACTGTAACCTTTATAAGAATATATGGAGACCGTTCCATTATTGTATACTCTGTGGAACAGAGATGAGCCTTCAAATATGGAATTATAGCCTTGCCCATTGTATTGTCCATAGGCATCTACGATCCCATTATCCACGTATGCATACCTTACACCTAGAACGTTCATGCCTCTCAATATGATTGCCGCAGGGTCAACAGAACTGTTCCCAAATCTTAAAGAATAGAGTGAGATATTAAAACCTGATGGATTTCCTTCCTGGTAATTATACCCTAGAGCCAGGGCGGTTACGTTCTGTTTATAGAATGCATTGTCAGAGCCGAGATACACAGGAATCACACTCTGTGTTTCTGGAGTGATAGGTGGTAGAAAATCATTGACAGAAGTCCAATAGAAAAAATCTCCACTGGAATTCATGAAGCCAAGAGAGAGTGAAGAAGCGGGTACAACTGTTTTCATATCCAAGATAATGTAGTTGTATCTACTTATATTAAGGGGATGACCGAAGTATCCGATTAGGTCGTGTGATCCGATACTGCTGTTGTATACCGAAGCGTTGATATGATAATTCATATATACGGAATTATCTGTACTGTTGCTTATTCCAACAAATTTAACGCTGTCAGATGGATAGTTGGAAACCCATCTAACGACGGAAGCGTTCTGTGTGATATAATTCTCTGAAGAAATGATTTTAGAATCATTCTGGAATGAACCATATATTGGAGAGATTGGTTCTCCGTAGACATAACTTATCACGCTATAGGCGTCACCCCTTCCAATTGTATATGAACCTGATATGTCGTTTGAAATGCTTGGATTCTCTATGAGACCGGGATAAAGATCTATTCCATCATACCATATTTTTCCTCCTGTTTCATAAGCACTGAACCCATATATCCCCGGAAAGACCATAACAGGAGAGTTTTGGCCAGTTGAAGCCAGAAAGTCACTGGCCTGAATATAATATCCCGGTATGCTGGATTCAACCGGCATGGCCGACCCAGATTCATTGACCAATCCTGTGTACAATGGATATACTGTAGCCAGTAGCAGAAATACAACCAAGGCAGCAAAAATCTTATGCCAATTTAATTTTAGAATCCTCCATTTCTTTTCAGGAACATTTTCACGAGCACTGTACTTCTCTATAATCTCTGCAAAATTATACAGTGTCAGAGGAAAGAGCATGGCATATATTATTACAAGGATAGGATAATAAGCGTCAGATTCATAGAAAACCCTTAAAGGGCCAACATTTAGAATCAGATACTCAAATATTTTACCGAAGGGAGGATTAGGCCCTGTTGCAGCAAAGATAGAGATTATTAGAATAATATATAAATAATAGTCTCTTTTCTTTAGAAATAGGATTGAAGCAAGGGAAAAAAAGGGGAGAATATAGAGAAGTGTTGAAACGATGGGGTTTGCTAGGTAAGAAGCAACCCACGGTCCGGCATAAACTGTGTAACTCCCCCAGTTGAGAATCATACGGATTGAATTTGGAAGTACAGCAATCCAGTCATAAATAAATCCAAACACGTAAGCTGGATGAAGAGAGACAGAATTTGCTATCAGAGTGGATCCTGAGGCGAAAACGATGAACAGGACATAGGACAATGAAAGTGCAACAGTCCCAATGGAAATAAGGATCAATTTTATATCTCTCATAACATTCTTCAATCCCGATTCTTTGTGCATGGAAAGAATCCGCAGGATCAATATTGCACATATTATGATAAATTCCTCTAAAAGTATCGTAGCTCCGTCAGGATAACCACCTGGAAATGGGAAAAAAATGAAAAATGACAGAAAACCAAGCAAAAGTATATAATTCTTATTTTTATATATAATTAAATACAGGAGGGCAAGAATTATCAGTAATTCAGCAGTCCCAGATTCAAATTGGCCATCTAATAAGACGGAAACATTGAAGGCGTAGACCAAGACGGATAACAATGCGTATGTATCATTGATACCGTATCTTGATAGGAATTTGGATGAAAGGTAGAAAAGTGAAAGTCCACCCGCAATCTCAAATCCAACGTTGTATATGAAATATGAAATGGAATAGTTACCAAAATCCATTGAGTTTAGAAGAGCGTAAGGAAATACTCCCGGGAAAAAATTAACCATCGGGTTAGAGGAAACGGGCCAGGAATAGAAATTAAACGGCAAGTAATAATATTTAACATACCTCAGCATATTTATTGGAAAACCTGTGTTTGCTGCTATAGGTGGTTTCGCGAAATTGTACCATACAATGTTAGATATAAGGACTATCAGAGCTGCCAAAACAAATTTAATCGCAAGGTTATTTTTGAAGTGCTTTATTGCCGGCCTATATTTGTTCTCAAACACAACGAACCATTAAACAATTCAATTATTATAGTTTTTTCTAAGAAAAATAACTCTTTGACCCGTAGTGTCACGAATCTTGTGTCGATTAAGCAAACTAAAAATTAGACTTTGGTACAAAATCATTTTGTGTACAGTTACTTGGGATTATTTATTGTCCACTGATTAATGTACCTCAGGTAGGTTTGTTACCTGAAATTGTGTATGTTATTCTTCGAGACCCCTTCTTTATTAGAATCAAAACAGCAAAGATAGCCAAAATCGAAAGATGATTATTCAAAATTTGCTTGCCATTTTGAAAGGAAGTAAACCGTACAAGAAATTCCACGTAAATATCGATCAATACCAGAGCCAAAGCTCTTTCCAATGAGGTCACCAATTTTATAGTTAATTTGGATTGTGTTGATGCTCTGGGTAGAGATGCGATATGATAAGTCTACGTCTTCGTTCAAATTAATATAGACCTCATCGAAAATAAGGCCTCCCGAGTTCTTTATGAATCTCGAGGAGAATATCCCAAAACTTGATATGTGAATAAAAGTGCTGTTTTTCTTTAATGGCCTCACAACTAGGAACTTCACCAGAGGTTTTAAAAATCTTGGTTTAATATAAAAATCAGAAATAATCTCAAGATCTAAGTGAAATTTTTTTTGGATATTTTTAGCAATACGTTTCTTTCCTCTAATAAAATTAAGGATTCCATAAATAAAGGTCGGTTGTCCTATATACGTTGGAACACTAAATCTGTTTTCAGGTGAAACAGCATAAACTACATCAACATTTTCTGGAATCGCCGATAATGAAATTCTGAGTTGTTCAACATCATCTATCTTATACATATCATCTCCTGAGTAGATGATCCATTTAGGGTTATATTCTAGCGCCTTCTTAATTCCGGTGTTTACGTAATGAGCAAAGTTGAAGTAAAAGTCGTTCTTCCCCCCGCTCTCCACAAATATCATGTGTAGCCCCTTAAAAATATTATCCCTGCATTCCTTTGCATATTTTCCATTAAAGTCAGCTGTTGGTATAACTACGATTATGTCTTTTTGGCCACTTACTTCCCTTATCCAGGGTACTCCCTTGGGCCTTTCCTTCATCCATTCTATAAGTTCGTCCCTGCTGTGAAATCCATCGTAGAATTCCTTGATCTTTCTAGGATCATTGCTTGTGAAGAGGTTGTTGCGGTAATCTGTTAGGCTGAAGAAAATCTGTATCTCGTTTTTATCAATAGGACACCGCAGTCCCCTCTCTATTGATTCTTCTTTGATCACGAGTTTGTATAGACTGGAATTATTAAAGTTTGACTGTGAATAATTCGAGCCATCATGTATTCTCACTGCAGAGAGATTGTATCTGATGATGAGTTCCTTTACTGTAGGGAGGAAGGCTCTATCTTGAGGCTCCTCTCCCTTGTATTTTTATATATAGGGTCCCCTTTGATATCTCCGGAATACTCATTCCATTCCTGTGTACCTTCCTTATCATATACCATTCCTCCGCTGAGTACAAGTTCCCTCTACCCCCTCTATACGAAGGGATTGGGGAAAATTAAATTGCCGATTTTGGGGAATATTGTTTTGCCATAAATGAGGAATATTCAAATGACACTTACAGTCCTTTCTAACAATGATTTGATTCTCTTTTAGAGAAATTTAAACTGTATTCAGAATTCAGAGTTGAGACTATGAAATGGATCGTTTTGGGAAGCCTTCATTTCATATATGAGTTCCTTCTGAAAAACTATGCCATTTGTTGTAAATAGCTGTTAAGTATCTTCGTGTTCAAATAACATGTATTAACAAGGTCTCTAGTCCGCCTGACAATATCCCAGGGACCTACTGTACCTCCAATTATATCTCCTATCTTGTAATCCACATACTCGATTTTCGTACCCTTCTGTTTTAATAGTAGAGCAATATCTATATCCTCCGCACCGTTTATAAACGTCTCATCAAAAAAAATTCCATTCATTCTCTTAATCAAAGCCGAACTCATAATGGTAAATGAGCCAGAATATTTAAATTTAAGAATTGATCTATAAAGAAAGCGATAAAATCCACGTGAACTTCCTACAATGTATTTTACATCAAAACGTGACTCTAGATTCATCCTTATTCGTTCCAACTTTCCCATCATACAGTGAGCAATTTTCCTGCGGATGGTTCTGGTTGAAATGGATACATCAAGCGAATGATACTTTCCACTCTTGAGTGTGTGAACTATTATTTCCTCCTCATTATTGAGCTTCAAGAGGGCTGAACTTAGTCTTTCAATTGGATCCTCTTTTACCATGTCATCATTTGAAAACACAATCCATTTCGGACTGTACTCCATTGCTTTTTTAATGCCAATATTCACATTATGGGCACCGTTGAAGTATAGATCCGGTATTTCGCCACTTTCTACGAAAATCATATGTAGACCTTTGAAAATGTTTTCCCTGCAATTAACCGCATATTTTCCATTGAAATCGGCCGTGGGTATCACAACAATGATGTCCTTGTCTCCCTCAACCTCATGAATGTACGATGCACCTTTCGGCCTTTCTTTCATCCACTCTATGAGTTCATCACGGTTCTCGAATCCGTCGTAGAATTCTATGATTTTTTTCGGGTCACTACTCATGAAGAGGCTATTTCTGTAGTCCATTAGGCTGAAGAATAATTCATCTTTTTCTAGTTTCTCAAAAGGACATCTTTTCCTAGAAATATGAATATCTATGGCCTTAGTCTTCACATTTTACTTAATGGCGGTCTATTAAAATATTTTTTGCATGTATTGAGCTCATATCGATTAAATATTTTAGAACAACATTCAGGATTGGTCATCACCAGTTTAGATTGTCACAATGTGGTATAGATTTGTATATTTTAATTAAAATAATTATAAGAGTGGGAGATCAAGGGGAAAAATGAATACGTTGAAAACGAAGGAAAGTAAAACTGCAAGAACAATACCACAATTCTTTTCTTTATCTGCTCACAAGTGTGAAAAACGTTACGAATAGTTTTTCCGTTTTTGATCTTTTTTTTACTGAATAAAATGGTTCGTAGACATATTCCATTCGCCCAAACCCAGAATAGGCAGCTCATGATGACGATAAAATTATAATTTTAAAGACGATGCACTGATTATGCCATTCAGATTCTTAAACACATCGGTGGAAGGTGTAAAAATTATAATTCCAAAATTTTTCACCGATTTCAGAGGGTCTTTTTATGAAACGTATAAAAGAAGCGAATTTTCATGTAATGGCATACCCGATAGCTTCCAGCAACAGAATATCTCGATTTCCAAGAAGAATGTTTTGCGAGGGCTTCATTTCCAGATCGATCCTTTTGCTCAGGGGAAGCTTATTTCTGTGTTGTTCGGGAAGATATTCGATGTTGCTGTCGATCTGAGAATGAATTCTCCCACATTCGGAAAGTATGTCTCTATTATCCTGACGGCTGAAGAAGGGAATATGATTTGGATACCTGAGGGATTCGCCCATGGTTTCCTTTCAATGGAGGAAAATACGCGTGTCTCGTATCTTACCACCAAGGAGTATTCTCCCGAGCATGAAAGGGGGGTTATATGGAACGATCCAGATATAGGTATAGAATGGCCTGAAAGCAATGTCATACTTTCGGAGAAGGATTCACATTTCCCAAGACTAGTTGATGCAGACATTAATTTCATATACAGGGTGAAATAAATGAAACTCTTGGTAACAGGGGGCCTTGGTTTTATAGGTTCAAACTTCATTAGGCAGAGACTCAGAGACCATCCTAACGATGAGATAATCAATCTAGACAAGATAACTTATGCATCAAACCCCCTTTCCAAAAATTTAATTAAAAATCCGCAATATTCATTTGTCAAGGGGGACATTGCGGATTATGATACTGTTTTTTCCGTGGCCAAAGATGTCGATTGCATTGTAAATTTCGCGGCCGAATCCCATGTTGACAACTCGATAGCATCATCCGACATATTCATTCGGTCAAATATAGTGGGCGTGCACACGATCCTCAAGGTTCTGCGTGACCTGGACGTCCGTCTTCATCATGTATCTACAGATGAGGTCTTTGGGTCACTGGACATAAATTCAAAAGATAAGTTCCATGATGGTTCTCCTTATAATCCAAGAAACCCTTATTCAGCTACCAAAGCTTCCTCTGATTTCCTTATAAGGGCATTCTGCAATACATACGATGTAAAGGCAACAATATCAAACTGCGGTAACAATTACGGACCGTACCAACACCCTGAAAAACTAATCCCTAAGGCAATACTTAATGCCCTTTCAGGTGAAAAGATACCAATATACGGTGGCGGGGAGCAGATCAGGGACTGGATACATGTCGATGATCACTGTTCTGCGATCTCGCTCATTATTGACAAGGGCAGGATTGGAGAAACATATCTTGTTGGAGGTAACGGGGAGATGTCCAACAGATATGTGGTAAACAGGATACTTGAGATCATGGGGAAACCGCAAAGTCTTATACAGTATGTCAACGACAGGCCCGGTCATGACGTGAGATACTCTATTGAAACATCCCCTTCACTCAAGGCTTTAGGTTGGGGGAAAACCATCGATTTCGATACGGGTATCAGGAAAACTATCAAGCATTACATAGAAAACTATGAGACATACGTGAATTACAAGCACTGGGAAAGTGAATGGTATTAGGGCAACTTCATTTTGCAAAGTTGTTTTTTTGGGGAAAGCCTAGATAAATGCCTTTTTTATTAACATCTCAATCATCACTATAGATGAATCTAGTTAGTGATATCTTTACGATCGTGATTCTAATCGGTCCTTTAAATTTCGGTTAATACACAACAAGTGAATCAGGCGATTTTAGGGTATACTGCCCATTACCTTTCCGATTGAAGCAATAATTTTTTGGCCTCTATAAATTATATAATATAGGGAAAAAATTGTTAATTCACAGAGAGCATGTCGTTTACTTTACCGCTTCCTTGATCTTATTACAGATAAAGTCGACCTCTTCTTCTTTTAAATCGGGGAATAACGGTAATGTTAGAACTTCTTCACTAACCCTTTCGGTTACAGGTAATTTTAGATTTGCATAATCCTTTTTGTATAAAGAGAATTTGTGCACAGGAGTATAATGAATACTTGTCGCGATTCCATTTGAATTCAAATACTTCATAATTTTATCTCTTTTCTTGGAAAGTATAACGAAAAGATGATTGGAAGATCTCCCCCAATTTTTTGTTTCCAGCAGTTCAACATCTTTGACGGGTTCAAGATTCTCTCTATATCTCTGAACTAGTTCATAGCGAATCTGATTCACTTTGTCCAGGCGTTTAAGCTGAACACGTGCGATTGCTGCCTGAATGTCGTTCATATGGTATTTATATCCCAGTTCTTCTACATCGTAAGTTGACCTGTTTTTTGCATCCGAACGGGACTGCGGTGCGTATCTATCCCACGTAGTTTTCGTAATTCCAACCCATCTAAATGCTCTCATTCTATCCCTTGTGGACTTTTGCCTACTAACGAGCATTCCGCCATCACCAGTGGCTAAATTTTTAACGGCATGGAAACTAAAAGCAGAAATATCTCCAATAGTTCCTAATTTTTTCCCTTTATATTCAGCACCTGCTGCATGTGCACAATCTTCGACGATGAGTAAATTGTGCTCATTTGCTATCTTTGAAATTGTATCCATATCACAAGCTTGGCCCCCATAGTGAACAACAACTATTGCCTTAGTTCTGTCTGTAATATTGTCTTCGATACTAGATGGATCTATAGTTAGAGTTGAACGTTCTATATCAGCAAACACTGGCTTAGCACCTACGTAACTTATGGCGCTGACAGAAGACACAAAAGTAAATGATGGAACAATTACCTCGTCTTCCTTTTTTAGATTCATAGAAAATAGTGCCATATGCAATGCAGCTGTCCCAGAATTGGTGGCAACACCATACCCAGCTCTGAGATATGCCAAAAATTCTTCTTCAAACTTGGCCGTTTCTGGTCCCAACCCCCACCATCTGGTTTCAAGCACCCTAAGAACAGCTTCCTTTTCTTCATTATCCATGTATGGCCTAAAAACAGGTATAACACTTTGTTTCATCGTCCAACTACCCGTGGCTAGATATTAAAATTTTTGCTATTGCTTTAAATCCTATGCTTGAATAAAAGTGTTCCGCAATTCCATCCTTAATTGCAAAGAGCCATATTTTACTGGTTTTTGATTTGAATATATCGTCAAAGGTGAAACGCAATAACATTTTAGAATATCCATGATTTTGATAGCCCTCTTTTGTAGACACAAGTTCAATACCGTATATTTGCTTAGTTTTATCCCAGTGAACTAATAGACAAGATACCAGTCTATCATCTAATTTTATGCCGTAGAGAGAAACGTACGAACTAAGAATTCCTATTTTGTACAATTCTATAGAGTCCCCCATGAATTGTCTGTCGTATCGAAAAGCCGAAAAAACGACGTCGGCAAAATCTGCTACATCCACTTTACTAAGTTTCAGGAATCTTATTTTCTTGTCTAATACAGGCATCGATGAATAATAAGCATTGCTAGACCACGTATCGTAATCCAAGACCATTAACGATGCTATCTTCCTGTATGGTATGCACGAACTATCAGGATCGGTGTCTGTTACGATGCAGTATGATTGAAATGAACTGACATTAAAATAAGTTCTTAAATGCTTAATATCCAACTGAATTTTTCCCAAACACACAATTGAGTTGGAAAAATCACAGGAAATTTTACTGTTCCTATTTACGGAAATTATACAATTCCCTTTTCTGGACACTTGCGAACCCATACTAGAAGAATAATGTGCCCATTCATCGAAAATTGATTGAATCACAAATCACTATGGCAAGGTGAATAAAAATAATTTCTTTAATTCCTGTGTCGATAGTTTGTTTTAAGGTATATGAAGACCAACATGAACGGTCATATTCTTTTATTATGTTGAATGTTCATGGTACCCTCGTTGAACTGTACAATAAGTCGGCCTTGCCATGAGATCATTCATCTAAAAGGCGCGTATATCATATGTTCCGACTCAGCCCGATCTTGACACGAGTAAATAGTGAAAAAGAGATTTGTAGTGAGGTAGAAGAAGCGTATAAATGGAAAACTGATAATCACAAAGGAAATTTACATAGATGAACTATGGCAATTTTACGGATATGAGTACGAATTCAGAAGTAATGTCTTTCTATTTTGGTACCACAGCATGTCTTAGTGACCATAACATAAATTGACCTAAAATGCCATGATAATAATGAAGAAAGGAACGAATCAATATTTCCAATCAGGTCTAATGAAAGATATTTTAAAATAAACGCTAATTATTACTTAATAGATGAAAGGTATCATTTTAGCTGGTGGATCCGGCACTAGGTTAAGACCAATTACAAAATATCTTAACAAGCATTTATTCCCAGTATATGACAAACCCATGATATTATTTCCGATTGAGACTATGAAAAAAGCTGGCATTCGTGATATTATAATTGTTGTTGATAGGTATCGATCTGAGAAGCTTGTGGAATTCCTCGGTTCAGGAGATGATTTTGGTGTTTCACTGACATATAAAGTTCAAGAAAAGCCTGGTGGAATAGCTCAGGCGATATCAATTTGTGAAAGAAATATTACTGAATCTGAAACCTTAATAGTGATGCTTGGCGATAATATTGTTTTCGACGATCTTGGCCCAGATATCAGCGCCTTTAAAAGTGGTTGTAAAATCTTCATTAAACAGGTTGAGGACCCAGAAAGGTTTGGTGTCCCAGTTTTTTCAGACAAAAAGGAAATAATAAATATTATTGAAAAACCAAAAATCCCTCCTAGCGAATTCGCTGTTACTGGAGTATACTTATTTGATTATAGTGTTTTTCAAATGATAAAACAATGTCAACCTTCCAACAGAGGTGAATTAGAAGTAACAGATGTTCTAAATTTTTACGCAAGAGAAGGAAGTATAACTTATCGCATTCTTAACAAGGTATGGATAGATGCAGGAACTTTTGATAGTTTATATGATGCTTCCACCTTTGTTAGAGAAATGAGGGCATCGTCAAATTTGTAAGGAATTGACACATTCATGGACTACAAAGAATACAGGCCGTATTCATCCATTAATTACCTTCCTCCCAGGGAATCCAGGAGGTAGTTCCTTAATGACTCAACATTCAGGAAAAGATATGAGAAGTAAGAAAATGAGATGAGAGCAAATAAAAGATGAAGAATAGTGTTCCAAATTCTGCTGGAGCAGACCAAAATTCGCTATCGTTACGCGTAACGCATTTTGTTAATTTTTATGATGATATATGATTCTTTATGCCTTAAGAAAAGTAAGAACAAATAGGTTATATCTTTAATTATTAGGGTGTCCCAAGTTACGTCAAACAACGACATCCATTATCTGCCTCTTGGGCCTCTGGTAAATCTGATTCATCAGAATTATGATGT
>Ga0080006_1140772_pt1 | contig 18050 bp, 13 predicted proteins | sample RS3BMetagenome_FD_69209 | JGI IMG/M metagenome (GOLD analysis project Ga0080006, IMG submission 69209) | Ferric oxide microbial mat and aquatic microbial communities from Rainbow Spring, Yellowstone National Park, USA - RS3B (SPADES... ... | reverse complement strand
ACCCTGAGGCACGGCCCTGCTTCTTCTATTACCGAGGTAGCCTGACGATGCCGCCTTGCTCGGAGAACATCAAGTGGATTGTGTTGACCCATCGTGACTCGTTGCCGCAGCGAATTGTGGATCGCATCCTGGCAGCGCAGCAGGGCCAACCAAACGTGCGCCCGTTGCAACCGCGGAACGAGCGCGCCGTTCTCTACTATACACCGCAGCCGGCATCAACGCAACCTCTGGGCAGTTGAACGTAAAGGACAGGGTTTTCAGCGTGGTTTTAGGATTGAAGAATGCGAGGTTGAGGGCCTGGGGCGAATGCTGCTTCTTGATGATGTTAGAAAACCTGGAAAGAATTTTACAACAGATTCGGCATGGAAGGTACCTCTTCGTTCCATGGTTTCTTTCCGTAATGCAGTCCCCACGGGCGTGCTAGAGATAATTACACTGTCCAAAGATCGGAACGCCTCTCGATCAACCATAAACATCTACGAGTGGGTCGTCCTGTGCCCGCCCGCTAACACCAGTACCGTACCTTTTACCGGCCAAAGCACGTGAAATCGACAGGAACACGGAACCGTGATGCGGGCGCCCAGACCATCCATTGTTTCGAATATTCAAGCGAGTCGCCACCCTGCTCATAAGCGCATACCCATTCACCCGATTGTCATCATCCCGGTGCCCACGCCTGGGCTCACCATCATGCTGGGGCTGGGCATCATACTCGGGCTCGGGAGGACGCTGGCGAAGGGACCACCTACCAGCGTTGGCGCCGTATCCCGGGGGATAGTGGTTTCAGTCGACGTCACGGGTGCACGCGTTGCAGAGCTATCCGTCGGAGCGCCATAGACAGAGCCGCTGCTCGAGCTCCCTCCCGTACTGCTACTGCCACCGGACGGCACGAAAGGGTTCGGTCCACCGTCCAGCATCGTTTGACGGAGAACAGGCAACGCAACTGCACCGCCCAGGAGTGCGATGAACATGAAACAGAAAGCGATTATTGACTTTCCCATTGTATCCCTGTAACGCACAATAATGCACGCGTTTAGAACAAGAATTCGAAAAGATTCTGGCAAGCGTATCGCAAAACGATGCGACGCCAGTCGCTTGCGATCGCACGCGGACACGTGTCCGGTTCTCACTGTCCGATAAAACGAAAAACGTTTCACGACCACAGAGGGTCGATATGACTCGCAACTGCAGACGCCTTCCTGGTTGTCTCGACGGGCCCCCGTGCTGTATCGGGTTCAGCTTCTCCTTGCACACTTCGACTCCGAAAGGCTGCCCGACAAAGCTGGTGGATCGTCTCTGCTCGTCGGGTCGCGTGTGCAATACCTCATATCACCTGGTATTCATCGCTGCGTTAAAGTCTGGGTGCACGAACTCTGTGCGTTCCCTGTCACTGCCAGAACGCACCTTTAGACGCAGTCGTCGAACTCGCGCCCTCTGAATCACGGAAGTCCCGTCATCGTCACGTCGGGCAGGCACCTTTTCTCGCCTTTCTCTCCAATTTCTTCATCATATACCCCTGGTCACTCGATAGTCGGCGAGAAGAGGATTTTTTTTGATTTCCTGGTCGAACTCGGCGATGACAACCACCATCCAGAATCCCCGTCTTCCATGTCCATAACGATCCATCAGATTTTATATTGTATCAAATGAACGCACTTCAGACGTATCTGTTATAAACCGCGAAAAGCGTTTGAGGACACGCGTCTGGTGGTGGAACATAATTCAGGTGAAACTACGGTTCTATTTGTGGACGAAACGTTTCGCCGTGCGCGCCACGATCGCCGCGCTGTAGGCTGCCACGACATTCGATTGGAACATCTGAGGCGATCGAGCGAAACGCTCATCAGGATCAGAGCGGGGACACGTCAGAGGCCCGCGACATGTGCTGTCCGCCTACCAGATTTCGCTCGATCTGCTTCGAAGGAACGGCGGCCTTGCATGCGGAACGCGCCGCGCAACACCCGTACGAGGAACAAAATGGGACCGGGCAGCGAGCTCGCGTGGAAAGTTTGGGTCTTTTTTCGTTGCTGCGCACAGCAGCCATGGCGGTATTTTTATGTGCATGCTTCCTTTTGTGACCTGTTGTATCCTGCGTTGCAACCGTCGGCCGTACAATTCTCTCCGGGTTCATTGTCAGCCATCGACGGGAGTTCATCGCGGCGATAAAGTCCAGCCGTGGCACTTTTGGCCGTCTTGTTCGTATTTCACGCCAGGGCGGAAGCTGCACCTGCGCTCCGCTCGCTACTCCTATCCTCCTTGTATACAGGCTCAGTGCGCAGTTCACAGTGGTGCCACTTGGCTGTGGTGAGGTATTCTCAAACGTCCATGACACTCCGTTTTCGGAGAACCGCTTTGGGTAGCGTGAACGCTCGCTTCGTCGCTCGACAGATGCCCTTGGCCGATACAGAAGGAACCACTCAATGCTCTCCTCCGTTTCCAAGCGGTTTCCTGTACCCTGCGATCAGGGGTTTCTTCTGGGCGAGCGTTTCGGCGAGCGCGCTGTACGATGCACGAACACACACACACACATAGGTGCACGCTGCTCCATTCGATGGTCGAAATGTGGATGGCATCATTGTCCATGATGGCACAAGTACCGCAAGGGAAACGCAGGCTGGAGAACAACCAGTGAAAATTCGATTCGTCTACGATTACTGCGTACAAAGCTGTGACGCACTCTAGAAGTGAGGCGCTCGCTGCGAGGACTCATGTCCGAGTCCAAGTCTTTTTTTCATGCAAGCAGAGGAGACGAGAGTCTCTTCGAGTATATTCCCTACAACGTAACATGAGTTTGTCGAATGCCATTTCGTCGATACACACATGGACAGGCAGATTTGTCTTTCGGAGTAAATCGATTCGTTGACATGACACGTTCAGCCAGCTCTCGGAATGAGCTGGTGAAAAGGTCCTCATTTAAGGTCGTCTGGTTTCGCTTGTCAATCCGGCAGGGCGAATTGCTGCGCCCGAGTGTTACCCTGAAATGATGAGATCGGGAGCAAGAAGCATGCATGAATTGATCACGTTTCTCATAAGGATAAGAGCAGAGCGGCGGCTTGTACGTAAGCATTGGAGCGTGATGTTGGTTGTGTTGTGAAACGCTTCTTCGGGGGCGTCGCAAATTATCTTGATAACCGTAGAGTAACGAATTCCAACGGGAGATATTTGAAGGCGCCACACCGACAGGACAACTGCGAATCCTGGGACAACGATTGGATCCTCAAGCCCTTATTGCTGCCCTTTGCAACTTGAGACTGAACGTATGGAAAACAGTCGCAAAAAATGTCAAAGCAGGAACACGGCCAGCAGTTCAGAGTTCCACGTTTATCTGACACCGGCGTCGCAGCGAGGGTCTCGCCGTCCCCGTCGCAACGTCGACTTTCATGCGAACCACATGCAAACGATGCCCCATTGTACCAGGCATTGCCCTGATTGTCAAACGCAGCGAAGCGACGCTGGGGGCACGAGCTTCGTCAAGCTCGCCAAGCGCTGTTCGAAAAGCGCGACCATCATGTGGCGCAGTCCATGCTTCGAAAGCACTGAGGTTTGTCACAACGCCTCCGTGCACGACGGATCACCCTGCCTGACCGAAACCTCGCAGAGGCCCGCTCTGTAAACAGCCACCTAATACAGTCGCATCTGGTCGCTCTACGGGCCTTGGCGGAGCCGTCGTGTCACCTCCGAGTGACTCAGTCGTAACAGCTCCCGATACTCAATCCAGGTGCCAGTTGAGGCAAAGTCTCCCGGTTGCGGTTCAGTGAGCTGGATCGGCAGCTCGTTCACGGAAAGAGCGGGGTCTGTGGAGCGCTCATTCATCCTGTTCGTGTTGTCATCTTGGCTCAGGTCTGTGGCCCTGGCGGCTGCGATCCGCGCTCGACTCCTCTCCAGAGCACTCGTGGCGATGAGGGCGCGTTGACTTACAGCTTGCGCTGCAACGGCACCGCCGCCGTGATCCCTCTCCATGTTCTCGTACGCTTCCCAGATATCGGGATTGCCAGGATCCATTTCCACAGCTTTTTCAAAGCATCTACGCGCGGCTGCAATGTTCTCGCACAGCGCCTCAATCTGACCCAGGAGTGTGTATAGCATCGGCAATGCACCGTGGCGGCAGCGTGTTTGCGAGCGCTTCCGCAAAGAACCGCCACGTCCCCGCAATCGCTGTCTTCGCAAATACGAGGAACCAGCTGCAATCAGCGGTAAATCCTGGATACCCTCAGTCTCGACCATAAAATTCTGGACGCTGGTCCCCGAGCCGGATTGTCCTGGCGAAACACCAAACGGGCTCCATACTGCTCTTCCGTCAACGTCACTGGTATTGGCCGGATCGCGGATTCGTTCCTCGGCTTCGAGGCCCAGTTGGCAACAGCGCCGGGCCCTTTCCAGATCTCGAGCGTAGGTGAACTCCGCTGTTGCCCAGGCATGCCAGACACGACCGATATCGGGCGAATCCGGTGCTGCCCACACTGCTCTCTGGAAGAGCTTCCGGGCCTCCTCGATGCCGCTGCCACCGCGGGATGCGTCGGCTTCTAGCATGGCCCACGCCTGCCACGCTGCCAAATGCTGTGGGTCTGCGTGCAGCGCAGCAGCGAACAGTTTTCGAGCTTTCTCCACGTCTTTAGCTCTCCGGGCTTCGACGAGTGCCCACGATTGCCAGATCGCTGCATCTCGTGGGTGCGCCTGCGTGCCCTTTGCGAACAGCGCTCGAGCTGCCTGCAGATCATCAGCTTTCTCGGCCTCTAAAAGCGCCCAGCTCTGCAGGATGAAACGATTCCGTGGATTCCCCTTCTTCAAAGCAGTATCAAAGAGCTCGCGTGCGCGCTGGACGTTGCCCAGGGCCCAGGCCTCCATACAAGCATAGGCATGGTACGTCACGGAATTGGAGGGATTAAGTGCGAGGCTCTTTTCAAAAGCACGACGGGCAACTTCGTACCGACGGAAAGCCCGCCATTCAATGAGGCCCCGTACATGCAAAGCATAGTAGTTCTCAGGATCGACTTTGTTCGCTTCTGAGACATAGAGCAACGCGGCTTCATCGTTTCCTTGGCGATGTTCGAGCATGGCGAAAGCCACCAGCGATGCGACGTGATGTGGTGCCGCCCGAAGCGCCGAACGAAGGAGCTTTCTCGCCCGATCCACGTTGCCCGCGGACTCCTCCATAACCGCCCAGGCCTGTAGGAGATGAATATTGACGGATGGTGATCCGTTCAACGTCGGTGCTACGCGTGCACGCCTTGGCCTGCGCGCGTTCGCAGTCTCCCTAGAAGCAGGGCGCGATTCCTCCTCAGTCGACGACGTCGCCCTTTCCGATACAGTTGCGTCCTGGCTGGTACCAGTTCCCGGAGTTGTCGCCGTCACCGTTGTCGCTGCGAACCGCACCCCGTATTGGAAGAGCCTACGTGCAAGAGCGAAGTTATTGGCACGTTCTGCAAGGCGGGCGAGTCCGAGCCAAGCGCGGCCTTCGCTTACGTCCCACTCCAAACAACGCAAATACAAAGCACGAGCAAGGTCAAAGCGGCCACGTTGTGCCGCGCGGCGAGCCCTGTAGAGCCCCAGGTCAACGTTCACCCGAACCGGCGTCGCGTGAGCCCCAGAAGACGCATTCCCCGCCAAGTCTGCATCCGCTAGAACATCCAAAGGCTTCTGTTCATCGCGAAAGAGCTCTGCCTGGACCAGTTGCGACAGTCGCCGTAGCTCCTCCTCGGTGAAACGACTGGTTCTCTTGTTCCTCTCACCGTCAGTCTTGGGCAAACTGTGCGGCGGGTCCCTGCGCTCGTCACCAGAGCAAACGATTAACGGTTTCTGATGCACTGCGGGACAAACTCGACGTGTAGAAAAGGTACCAGCCCGGCAAAAGTGTCGCAACTGTGTCTGCTCAAGGCGGGCAAGGACACTCACGAAACATGACGCTTGAGCGTGGCCTCGACCGCAGTAACGCTGACACCTTACAACCATAGAGCCGAGCACGAACGGATCTTGCCCCAAACGACCGCGTCTGTGCAGAAGAACAGTCGAAAAGGCAGTACGGCCAAGTCGAAACAAAACGACAATATCTACAGTATAACCGTGAAAACTGTCTCAGGGGAGCACGCGGTGATTGCCGTTGCCGGTTGACGATGTTGCGGGTGCCTCGACTGCCGCTGGCGCTGAGCGCACGGCTCGAGCGCCCTCACCAGCGTTCGAGCGTTCTATGGAGCTACAGCAGCTGCTGATGATTCCTATGTCACTTTCTGTTCCAAGTTTATCGCGTTCTTGGTGATGCAGTGTATGACCAAGAAGAAAGCAAGCATTGGATCCTTGGGCGTTTGTGGTGTCTGGATATTGGATGCAGTGCGTCGAGCAGAAGTTGATGCTCGAAGAGGAACGAACAAAAGTCGCCCCGGTGACGATCGACAACCATTGCGTATCCAGTTGGGTACTGGTCGAATCTATCAATGCTTCGCGATAGAAGAGCATGGCTGGACTATGTTTTCTGACGATCGACAACCATTGCGTATCCAGTTGGGTACTGGTCGAATCTATCAATGCTTCGCGAGAACAGAGCATGGCAGGACTGTCTCTTCTGACGATCGACAACCATTGCGTATCCAGTTGGGTACTGGTCGAATCTATCAAAGCTTCGCGAGAACAGAGCATGGCAGGACTGTCTCTTCTGACGATCGACGACTACTATTATTGTTACGCATTCCAATGAACTCTGATTCAGTGCAACAACGTGCCCCCATGGATGACATGGATACTGGTGTTGCAATGCCGCAGCGGCAACACCGCGAATCGTCTCCCGAGCGCCATTCGCAAGATCCCGAGCGTTCGGCACCATTACCTGAAGCGTCCATTGCCGCTTCATGCTCGAGGTACACCGGCTGGTGACTCGAAGCCACCTCAGTTCCTTTGTGTGTTCCCTGGAAAAGCTCGGAAACCACCAAAGGCTATTTGGTAAAGGTGTTTCAGCTCCTAAAGTCAAGGGGTCTACGCGTTTAAGCTCTGTCTGGAAGCGCTGCCTGGTCATGAGCGCCACGTCGGTAAAGTCTTATGAGTACGTCATCCTTGGCGGGGGAAACGCCGCTGGTTATGCTGCGCGCCAGTTTGTTGAGAAGCACGGACTGAGCGGCCACAAACTAGCGGTCATATCGCGCGAATCTGTTGCACCATACGAGCGTCCTGCGCTGTCCAAGGCGTACCTGACGGCGAACCCGCCGACGCGCTTACCGGCCTTTCACACCTGCGTTGCCGGCGGTGGCGCACCACAGACGCCGGACTGGTACGCCAAGAACGGCATCGATCTGTTGCTCTCCACCGAGATCGTAGACTGTGATCTGAATTCGAAGTGTCTGACGGCGAAGGACGGCAGCAAATACGGCTATGGAAAGCTCCTCATCGCAACTGGATCGGACGCGCTCCATCTCGACGAGCTAGGCATGCAGGGTGCACACCTCGGCGGCATCCACTACCTGCGAGAAATTGCTGAGGCCGACAAACTCTACGAGGCCATGAAAGCGTGCGCTGGCAAGCATGCAGTTGTTGTGGGCGGAGGCTACATTGGGCTTGAGTGCACTGCAGCGCTGGTCATCAACGGCGTTCGTGTGACGATGGTATTCCCGGAGCCGCACGTGATGGCACGCCTGTTTACTCCGGAGATTGCAGCACATTATGAACGCATCTATGCGCAGAAAGGAGTGAACTTCATCAAGGGCACCGTCGTGGATTCTTTCGCTGACGAGAACGGAAGCGGTCAAGTGAAGTACGTGCGCCTGAAGAATGGCCCTGTGCTCGAGGCGGACCTCGTCGTGGTAGGTGTCGGTGCCAAGCCTCGGACAACGCTCCTTGAGGGGGCATTGGCGATGGAGGCTCGCGGGATCAAAGTCGACGGACATCTACGCACCTCGCATGCTGATGTGTTCGGCGCTGGCGATGTGATCACCTTTCCCCTGAAAATGTACGGGAACCGCATGGCACGGGTGGAGCACGTGGGTCACGCCAGACAGTCCGCCATGCATGCAGTGGATGTAATGATGGGAGCCACCACGGAGCCGTATGACTATCTGCCTTTCTTTTACAGCAGAGTTTTTCACCTGTCATGGAAGTTTTGGGGAGATACGCCGGCGCAAGCAAAGACGATTGTTGTTGGTGAAATGAACCCAAAGCTTGTTGCAGTTTGGATTGATCAGGACGGTCATGTTGTTGGAACTTTCATTGAGAGCGGCACTGAGCATGATGAGAATAAGCTCAAAGAATTGGCACGTACGCGTCCCAAGGCGAACGTAGCACGCCTTGAGGAAGCGGCAGCGGCAAATGATGTCGACGGGTTTCTCAATGCCCTGTAAAATCACGATACCATTAGGCACGGTGGCGACACACGCCTGGATGCGTATGCACTCTGACCGTGTCCGTGTAGGGTTCCGATGTATGATGCTACACCTGTGTCAGCGTAAAATGGAACGTGTCGTCTAACAAGGATATTTGCATGAAAGTTTGGGTCTCTTCTATTTGTCACGAGCGCCTGTTGTTGCGGAATCGTCCCGCGATTGCGATCTTTTCCCGTTTCTCTGAAGTTCGGCGTTCAGTCGGCAGGTCGCTCCTTTCGCTTCAGATACGATGTCAACAGTCCAGGGATTGGGATTGCAGTGCTCATAGCCCGAGTTTGCTGTTTACGATATGGTCATCGCATTTCATGGATAGAAGTTAGTCGGGATCGATGCACGGCATCTACTTGTTCATTTTCTTTGGACGCAGGCTCGATGTGCCCTTCTTTGCAGTGGTGACATTTGGCTGTGGTCAGGTGTTCGATACGTGCCTGCCAAACCAGTTCCTCTTAGCGCTGACGTGTGCTGCGTGAGCGTTTGCTTCAATGCTCGGCACGTGTCCTCGACGGCTCCAGAAGGCTTGCCTGAATGTTCTACCTCCGTAGCAGCTCCCGGTGCCGAACGTGAAGATCACGCGCTTCATCTGGGACATCCTTCCAGGCGAGCAGTATATCAGATCGAAGAGCACGCACATGCTTTATAGATTCGGTAGAGAATCGTGGGAACACGACGTTCTCCATGATGATACAGGTACTGGAGGCAAAATCCAGGCCCGAGAGAACGTCGAGAGATTTCGGTCCGTCTACGCTACGTGTATGTAGAGCGGAGACGCACTCTGCATTGGAATGGATTACGTAGGTGACTCATGTCCGAGTCCAAAATCCATTTCCATGCAAATAGAAGAGACGGGGAGCCTCTTGGAGCATACCCCCTGAGAGGCATCGAGATGCTAGTGCCGTCGAATGCCGTTTCATCGATGGCCACAAAGCGAGGAGGATTTCTGCTCCGAGCGAAGTCGATTCTTCGACGTGAAACTTTCCGTGAACTTTCGGCGTGAGCTTGCAACCGAGTCGTCAGAGAATGATGCCGAGTTTTTTCGTCGTCCAGTCACTGGCGTGGCTCGTTGCGCTCACGAGTTGCTTCGAAACGGAGACATCGATCGTTAAAAGCATGCGTGAGCCAAGCACGCCACACGTAAGAAGATTAAAAGATTGGCGGCTTGCACGTTCGATTTCGATCATGGTGTCCGGTTTCTTACGAACCCCTGTTCAGCAGTGGCGCGAGTCATCCTGATACCGGTGGTATAGGGAATCCCAGCGTCAGTGCGTTGAAAGCGCCTCTCTGAACAGACAACCGACCAACCTCAAACGACCTATGAATCTGAAAGCCCTGACTGCACTTGTACGGTTGTTGAGGCTGTTTATCAAAAAAATATGGGAAATAAATCGAAAGACAGGATCAGAGCGAGCAGTTCACTGTTTCGTTTTTAGTAAACCTAGATGCAGTGCAGGCGAACACTAATGTACTGAAGAGAACGAGTGCAAGCTGGAAACGGATCGCCTGGGTTTTCGTTGCTCCAGTTTCCGTTTATCATAGCAAAGAGAAAAGAAGACGCGCCCGCCACCAGTTCGTCGCGTCCCTTCTTTCCAGAACATATCACGGTTACAACGGAATCCGCGTCCGGGGTGAACGCACAGACCATTTCCGAACATTCGAACGACCGTGAAACGCGTAGACCAAAGCGAGCAAGCTCGTCATCAGGGCCTGCATCAACGTTGCTGAGGCCTTGTACAGTAAAGAGGTACAGGTGCACACTGACGCGGTTCCCAGCGTTCTCTGTAGCGTGTCGCTTAACGATGCATATTTCTCACAGTTGTTCGAAGACGACCCGGCCTCTAACTGCAAGTGTTCTTCCAGACTTCCAGCACAAGGGTCAGCTATCGCAAATAGCTCACTGATTTGGCCCTACTTTTAAAAACCACCCTGGGTATCCATTTTTCGTTGACTTTCCTGGTAAGAAAAAGCGCCAACAAAGTTTGACACATTATCGGCGAACGTTGCAACGCCCGGGACGGCATGCTCGAACGCCACCCCGTGCCTATTGGTGCACAACGGTGGTAGCGCGTTCGCGTTCGCTTTTCTAGAACGGGATCAAGTGGCAGATTTTCCCCTAATCGAAGCCAACGAACCCTGATCCGCTAATTCAGAGCACCGTCAAAACAGTCTCGGGAGAGACTCTACGAGTTCTGCGTCCGTGCTGAGTCGAAGCTGGTGCGAGCGTCGAACCCCGGCGAGCGCGACAAAGCGTACCACGGGTCAGTTGCGATCGGGTCTTTTTCCTGTACCCAAGGGCAATGGTGCACACACTTCTTCGTCAAGCTGCGACGTGTTTTCGAAAGTGCACGCTGGACACTTTGTGTCGAGGGCAGTTTTTGCGTAGATTTGTGAGTGGCTCAGCGCAGGGCCACGATATCACCGACGTACGTCGCTTTGTGTCACCGGCGCTTCGGCAGGGCTCGCCGATTATCTCGCCAACGTCGATCGACGGCGATGTCTATAACGTGTATCCAGCGGCAACTGCTGTCGGCGACACGAAACTGATAACGATGCTGCCGGGCGAGGGTATCGGGCCCGAGTGCATGGAGGCTTTGGTAGCGGTTTTCGAGGCCGCACATGTACCCGTCGAGTTCGAGACCTATCATATTCCCGAGCCAGAGAAGGGCTTGCCAGCATCCGTGATTGATGCAGTAAATCGAAATCGACTAGTGATGAAAGGACCCTTTCACACACCTTATGGTTTCAAGGGCACATCGATCAATATCCTCCTGAGGCGGGGATTCGATCTCTTCGCGAACGTGGTTCACGTGTTCCCGATGCCGGGCGTCAAGGCCAAATACGACGATATCGACATTGTTCTAGTTCGAGAGAATACGGAAGGGGAGTACAGCGGTCTCGAGCACTCGGCCGTCGACGGTGTGGTGGAGTCGCTCAAGATTGTGACCGAGGAGCACTCGTTGCGCATTGCGGAGTACGCGTTTCGTTATGCGATGCGAAATAACCGTAAGAAAGTGACTTGTGTTCACAAGGCAAATATTCTCAAGTCGGCGGATGGTCTCTTTTTGGAATGCGCACGACATGTTGCTTCCAAGTATCCTTTTATCGAGTTTGAAAGCATGATTGTTGATGCGACCTGCATGCGAATGGTGAGCAACCCCGAGCAATTCGACGTTGTACTGTTGCCGAACCTTTACGGAAACATCGTTGGTAGCGTAGCGACAAGTCTAGGTGGCGGCACGGGGCTGTTTCCCGGCGCAAATATCGGCCCTAGTGGTGCCATGTTCGAGCAGGGCGTGCGACACGCTGGCAAGGGCATCTCGGGGCGGGGAATCGCGAACCCGACCGCAACGATCCTCGCTGGCGTCATGATGTTGCGTTACCTGAAAATGTTTGATTTCGCCGATTTTATTCAGGACGCGGTGATGTCAGTGTACCAGGAGACGGATATACGCACTCCTGACATGGGCGGCAAGGCGACCACGAAACAGTTCACAGCTGCAGTAATCGAAAAAATGGATGCAATTATGGAAGAGCTCTCCTAGAAAACACTGAGCCAATGTCTCTGTTTTCTAGATGTGCGTGTCCGCTGTAGATATCATGTAGAGGGATGCTTCTATGCAAGCACCCACGCTGGTGGAAATCTCACCGGAACGAGAGTCGAAAAGCGTGCTCGAGGCTTGCTCGAAGCACGTATCGCACGAGAAGCCTTTAGTGCGCTCGATGCGAGCCAGTGAACAACCCTGCTAGATGCGTGGCATGCGCAGGTCGAGTGTCCTCAGCCGATTTTGGTTTTATGCTGTGCTATTGGCAGCGCCTCTAAACGTAGAAAGCGATCCGTTCACCACGGTTCCCAGAGCTATCTGATGATGCAGTTGTACGTTCGGCTCCGGTCCCAAAAGCGCTGTGCATCGGAAACCGCGCGCAGTATCCTGTTCGAACTCGAGCAGGCGATCTTTTGCGAATCATGAGCTGCTCTTCCAACGTGATCTCGTCACCCAGATACATGAATGTTTCGCACGCTTCTTCCTATGCGCAAGAGCTGGCGTCGCGAGCTTCGGGACGGGTGCAGTGCCCGCGTTCGGTCGTCGACATCATCGGGCGGCACCGTTCACCGTCTTGTCTAGTTTTGTTTTTCGAGTCACCAGCTTGATTGTTGTACAAAAATACACTATTCATTTTCGAGGACGTACTCTCGACAAGCCTCCGCCCAGCGCATATTCGCCTTGATTGCGTATCTAGCAGAGGCGATGTGCTGGGGCTGGTGGGAGTTTCCGCGTCCCTCTCGGGGTCGAACGATACTTTTTGAGTCGAACGCTTCGTGAAAGTACGGAGGCCAGAGCACTTTCGTCGTTGTCGCGTTCAAAATCACGTAAACGTCGGCGTGACCGCCTGCCGCAATGACCTTGGACACATCAACCGGTCCCAGATGGGAGGCACGAGCACGTCCTGCGAACGCCTCATTGGCAGTGAAACGCTGTAGCGTCCGCTCCATGCCAGTACGCAACATGCCGTAGGCACCCGTTCCATACGTTACTTTGAAGCGGTGCGGCACAGTGTGGCGCCAACCGCATCGAACGGGAAGGTGCTCGAGACCGAGCGCTCCCGAATCGCCCCGTTCCAGAAAGGAACGGAGTTTGAGCTCCATTTGTAGCACCGGATACTCATCAGAGGCATAATCGTGAATAGCGGCCGCCACGGGCTTGTCCCAGTAGCGCACAAGGCCCAGAGATGTGTCATCTTCCAAAAACAACGCTGTTTTGCAGCCGCGCTGCAGAGCGCTGCGTACAGCAAGCAGGTGCGATACAGCACAGCCTATCACGCCGTCGATAGCGCCATCACGCTCCGGACGAGAAAATAGGATATCGCTCCGGGAAGCACGACGACGCGCTCCGTGGGCAAGTCGAAGCGCATCCGCGCTGAGCCCGCCATAATAGTACACGCGAGGTTTCCGAAACCAGCGGCCGGCACCAAAATGCTGGAAAAGACCGCGCAAGTCTTGTCCTCTCGGCTGCAGGCCCACACCTATGATGAACGTACAGTGCGTGGGATCGTCCAACGAAAGTGCTTTGCGGTACAGTCGCACAAGTCGCTCCTGGGCACGCGCTGCTTCTGCTGCAGCAGAACGTGTATCCTGCTTCCCAGCGTCTAACTGCGTCGAAGAAGACGCATATAAAATCGCTAACGACACAACAAACACCCCAAACAGGACAAGTAGGTGCAAGAATCGAGCGTTTCGCACTGCCACCCGGTACCTCTGACGCATACAGCTCAAAGCGAAACGGACACGACTGCCGTGCCTCAGAAGGCAAAACTCGTGGGTCACGTGACATGTTATGTCCTTTTTATACAGTTTTTCTGCGTCGCGGCGGGCGTCCCTGAGCGCGGCCGCTCTTGACCAGCCACATGAGCCAGGCTCATCGGGGCAGCGTTTCCCAAGTCGCTGGGTGTAGACGCGGGTGCGTACGTGCACTGGACAGCATCCTCTAAAGCGTGCTCACTTGCCAACAGAGGATAAATCGGTAAAAAGGTGCTTACTCTAGCGCTGATCAGCGCAGCACCACACGTCTCTTCTCTAGGACATCTTCGGTTTCTGCGGTGACTGGAACGTCGGGGCGGCCGCTGCGAGGAACACGCAAAATGGCGACGCTAGCCTCGCGTCAAGACGACATTGCGAAAATGCTCGCGTGCAACACGCACCTTGGTACGAAAAACTGTGACTGTCTCGTGTCTCCATATGTATTTAAGCGGAGAGCGGACGGTGTGCATATTTTTGACCTCTCGAAAACCTGGGAGAAACTGCAACTTGCAGCACGAATAGTTGCAGCAGTGGACACGCCGGCAGACGTGGTGGCCGTGTCGGCGAGGCCGTATGGGCAGCGAGCGGTGCTCAAGTTCGCGCAGTATACAGGTGCGACAGCTTGCGCAGGCCGCTGGACGCCGGGTCAGCTTACGAACCAGATGGAGCGGCGTTTCACTGAACCGCGTTTGTTGATCGTCACTGATCCACGCGTAGACGCACAGCCTGTGCGGGAAGCGGCCTATGCGAATATCCCCACGATTGCGTTTTGTGATACAGACTCGCCTTTACAGCTGATCGACGTCGCGATTCCGTGCAATAACAAGTCCAGGGCGAGCATCGCACTGATGTGGTACCTGCTTTGTCGGCAGGTGTTGCGCCTGCGCGGTGAAATTCCCGCAACTGGCGACTGGGATGTTATGGTGGACCTCTTCTTCTACCGAGATATTGAAGAAGTGAAGAAGGAGGAAGAAGCGGCCGCGGCAGCACGAGAGGCGGAGGCAGCAGCGATTGCGGCGGCGGCAGCAGCAGCATCTACGGTTCCCGGTCCAGCTGATATGTTCTCTGGGGGAAACTTTGGCGAGATGATGACGATGGGTGCATACGCTGTTGGCCCAACGGAGTGGAGCGCCGCAGCAGTCCCGCATGAAGCCGCTGTTTCGAGCTGGGAAGCGTCTGCTGGTGCGTTCGAGTCTGCGCTGCCTGGCGAAGCACCGACGTACCCTACGCAGTTCTAGCCATACGGTAAAATGCGGAAACGCATCCACTTTCACGATCGCTCCGATGATGACATGTATTTGGAATCAGATAGGATATATTTGGTAATGCTGAATAACGAAACGCCGTAATCATTCACACCAATTGCCAAGGACAACATTTCCCGTTGTATATACGCGGCGTTAGAGCCGTTCTGGATTGCTGAGACGTGCCGCTAGAGTGCGTCGCACCAGGCAAGAATCCAGTGTTCTCTGTCCCTGTCTCCTGGCTGGATAAATTTTGTCATCGCACGTCTTCAGCGTCTCAGCATCGTGCCCGCGCTCGCATTATATGCTTACCTGGAACGTTCGCTAGATACGAACCCGCCCGAATCTCTTCGAAAGCACGAGATATTTCCAGATGTTCACCGAAGCATTAGAGTTTCCGTTGAGAACCTACTGGCAAGCGTTGTTGCCTGTGAAGCCCCACCATACCGAGCCTCTCATATACGAGTGCCTCGCCATCTGAGGTTCGGCCAGCCTGCCCTATACATCGTCTCATGCATCCGGCGCTATTTCACGCTCTTCATTTCTAAAAGCGTCTTCGCGCACAAAAGTTCGTGATGTGTGTCATGTCATTCTAGACGCATCGATAAAAGTCGTGCAGAATCGGCCCGCACGCTTGTTGCACACGTTGGTCGAAGGAGCACGATTGCAGACGTTGTGCTCTGCGACAGGTCCAGCGCAAGATGCCACCACCGAACGACGCGCCATATCGGTCATACGCGTTTCCAACGCATTGAAAAGTCGGTGGATACACGCTAGCTGCCTCCGTACAGCCGGGATCGTTCCCGACACCAGCGCAAGTGCATATCCTTCTGCCAAAAGTCATCGACATGAGCCATTTGGACGCCCACGTACAGTATGAATGAATCGTACAACATCCGTGTCCGCTCGAAACGGTGCTCAGGGCGTTGAGCTGGGCTCTGACGCCGCCAGTTCACCTGTTGGTACGCCTCCGCGCGTTACAGTCGAGCGGCAACTCGGGAAATATCGAGTTTTGGAAAAGTCGAACAACTTGATCTGCTTTCCGTCCGTGTCCTAGGCTACTTCCTGGATTATGAAGCGCTCGATAGCGGGCGTGATGTTCCGAAACTCAGGATCCACGCGTATCTATCGAAGCTTTTCCCTGTATCGGGCTTGAGCGGTTAAAAAATGGGTATCGTTGGTCGAGTTAGGCCTAGGTTTCACAACAAAATGCATGCAGATGGAAATGACATCGGTTTCTGTCGTCGTTGTAGACTGGTTCCGATTTCCTCCCTGTAAACCAGAGACTTTGAACCAGCTGCGCCGATGCTCTATGTGGATTGATTCGATCGCGTCATACTTGGTTGTGTAGACCGGAAGCACCCCAAGGAGCAGGGTGTACATTACAGGGAACAAGTGTCGACGGGAATCGAATGGGCCCCGGTCTGGCAAAGAGGGGATCATTTTGAATAACTGCCTCAGAAAGCGAGGACGTAGGCATAGAGAGCTTGGATCTGCTTTCTTTCTGGCGGGCTCGGTCCACGAAAACACCGTAGCGGAAAATGCAAGCAAAGCAGCCACCAGATTTCATCTATTCTCGGAATACGGCATCCATCATTGCGAAGCAGAGAGCAGCACACGGGCGTAGACGATCTGAAGCGACGCGCACTCTCGTTGCGACATCTCTCGCCCAAGGTCGCTGCCACTTTTATTTCTTTCACACCAACTGGTCATTTGCCTCGATCCACACCAGAGGCGCCGCTTCGAGTTGTCTCCACTTGTTTGGGCAAGTAAGACGAGGATCTGACGCCCACATGGCGCTCCATGCGAAGCGCTCGTCTTTCATTAACATTTGATTTTCGGCTCGAGGTTGGCATGAGATTCCAGAGCACCTGCGCTGTGGGTCTATCGATCGCCGTGGTGTCGCAGCGACGCGTCAGGGTTTTCTGGGAAGTGCGTGTTCAAAGTGCTGATCCAATGACCAGACCGCTTGCATCTCCTGTCCCGAGCATCAGATGTGTAGTCGCACGGGCGTCTGATGGAAAGTATTCTGAGGAATGGGGCCGCTGGCAGCCGGGCCTCTGGAACGGCTGTTCATCGTTGCTTGACGAGGTGCATCAAAGCGAACGGAGTTCGACGAGACTTGCATGAGTAAGCAACTTCGCAGTCCTATATTTTATATTGCATATTTCGGTGTCACGGATGCATAGGCCCCGTCTAGTGATCCGCGAGACCAGAAGAGGCGTATGCCATCAATACGCATGCCTTGAATGGGACTGAACCAGAGAGCATGGCCTCGCACGAAGAGCAGCTCAAAGCCTATCCTATCAGGATACTCCTCTGCCGCTTTATGGTGATGCAAAGCGACCTTGTCTACGACCAGGGCAGAAGATTGCGGAAGCAGAAGCCACGAAGCATGTTCCGAAGAAGGAAGAGGTGCTGAACGACCCTGCTCGTTTGACGATTTGCAGGCGACCGCATGATTCGAACACTGCCAGGGCTGGTGTTGTCCGAATGCTCGCTTGTCTCTTCTTGACAAACATGGGTTTGCCATGATTTAACTGGCCGTATCGAGGTCTAGCAGCTCGTCCAAATGACATGTAATCGAGTGAGAGGAACACATGGTCCTTTCATAATAATAGTTCGCGTCGTAGATCGAAAAAATGTTCGTGGGTTTTTCAACACGGGATGTTCTGCGGTATCAGTGCTGCATTCGCTGCCAACCCGTGTCCCTTCATCACCGTACAGAATTAGGATATGAAATTCTCACACCTGGTGGCTTGTCTGACTGCATTTCCTGGCGAACGTATGCAATGGAAGTGATTGACAAGGAGACGGTCGCGTGGAACACGTTGGATACATGCTGTTTTGAGTGATCAATGTTCAGAATAAGGACTGAAATTAGCGGGGATCATGCTGCTGCTGACCCGACAACGACTGACCTACACATGTGAGACCAATTTCTGCTATCTAGCAGACACAGCAGAAGGCTCTTTCGCGAACACTCTGACATTTGTCTTTACGATACATTCCTTTTGGTAAAAAACTTTTGGGAGCATACCCCCTGAGAGGCATCGAGATGCTAGTGCCGTCGAATGCCGTTTCATCGATGGCCACAAAGCGAGGAGGATTTCTGCTCCGAGCGAAGTCGATTCTTCGACGTGAGACTTTTCGCGA
>Ga0080006_1145305_pt1 | contig 18053 bp, 22 predicted proteins | sample RS3BMetagenome_FD_69209 | JGI IMG/M metagenome (GOLD analysis project Ga0080006, IMG submission 69209) | Ferric oxide microbial mat and aquatic microbial communities from Rainbow Spring, Yellowstone National Park, USA - RS3B (SPADES... ... | reverse complement strand
CTGGTGGGGGAGCTGAACCTGAGGAGCGTGGAGGCGTTCCTCAGGTTCGTTGAACGTCATTTAGGCGGACCGCCGGGGCTGATGAAAATCTTTAAGTTACGTTAAAGTCCCATAACTGCTGAGCTAGATAAAATTAAATCCTTTCTTAGTTAAATAAAAAGAAGATTATAAGATACAGACAAAAATATTCATTTTTAAGTATCCATCAAAACTTAGAATACTGAAGGGTATATACTGCAATGGACAAATGACGCATCACTTGTTGTGCCCAAAGAGGTAAGGCTAACTAAAACCCAGCAACCATTTCCACAGGGGTAAAGCCTTAAACCCTCTAACCTCTCCCTCATAGTCCCAAGTGATGATTAAGGCGTCATCTACCTTGAGTACGGATTTAGCCTCCATGAGCCCCTCTATCTCCCTCTCCTCAACTCTATCAGTTGCATAAGTTACTTGTATCAAACTCTCAGGCTCGAAGTTTTTCGAAACAACGAAATCCACCTCCCTCTTCCCCCTCCAATAAAATACCTCTTTAATCCCCCTCCTCATTAATTCCATATATACGGCGTTTTCCATAGCCCTTGATATTGAAAACTCGTAACCTAAAGCAGTGGGATAGCCCGTGTCAATAATATACACCTTTTTAGGATTAGCCCTCCTCTTACTCTCGCTTTTCTCAAACTCCTCAACAAGGAAGGCGAAGTATGCCTCCCTAGCCTTTGAGAAGAGCTCAAGGACCGTTTCCTTCCCTACCTTAACTCCTAACCCTCTCAAGTAGTTATAAACCTTATTCACGCTCAAGGGACTCGAGTAATTGGAAATTATGAAACTAGCGAAGAGCTCAGCGACTGACGGTTTTACTATCGATAAGTCCCTAATTATTACGGATTCGAAATAGGACTTCAGTAGGGCTATCTTATTTCTCTCCTCCAACACTACAGCCGGATAACCGCCGTAATATAAATACTCCCTGAGCAGAGAGAGGATTTTACCCCTTTGTGGTGTATAATCCATTAAAGGTGTGTAAGTGAAACCCTCAAACCTTAAGAACTCCCTAAAAGATAAGGGATATACCTCAAAGTTTATACTCCTCCCTCTTAGTTCCTCAGCTATTTTAAGGGGAGTCAACTCTGATGAAGACCCGGTTAAAAACACTCCGGCGTTAATCCTCCTCCTAAACCAGCTCCCGTAATCTTTGACGTTTTGAATCTCGTCAAAGAAGATGTACTTAGGCTGTTTCCCGGTGAGCTCCACGAAGGCTTTAACCAGTTTATCTAAATCGTTAACGCTTGCTACCTTTAGCCTATAATCCTCAAAGTCCACGTAGAGTATTTCGTTAAGTGATGCAAGTCCTTTTTCAATTATTTTTCTTACTGTTTGATAAAGCAGGTAAGTCTTTCCGCTCCTCCTTCCTCCCGTGACGGTTATTATATAATCCTTATCTATGGGTAAAGCAATTTCTCTTTCAATGAGCTTAGGCAAACCCGCAGTTAACCACTCGGCTATGAAGCTTTTAATCCCGTCTTCCACAACCGTCTTTGTGTTTAAGAGTTTAAGTCTCTTTCTGACCACCTTTACGTATTAACTGGTCTGTTAGAGACCACATATTAAGATAATGAATAAAATTAAATAAAAATAATAAAAAACGTTTAATTAAAGCTAGAGAGAAATCTTTTAGAAATTAATTAAATGTGAAATAAGTCATATTAAGAGTGAAAGAATAAATCTTTGACAGTTATAGTGATGAAAATCTTTAACAGCGGTTATTAGATTTCGCCTAGATTACGTGGGTACCTAAGGGAGAATCCCACGACTGCTGTCTTTAAGTTACGTTTAAAATCCCACGACTGCTGTATGTGACCTTCCCTCAACTGTGTCCTATTATCAAGGGAAATCTAATAGCCGACACCAGAGGTTGACATCCCAACAGAGCACGTCCTAGGGGCTACTCCACTCCACGACTGGGTTACTCTTTAAACTCACTGATCACATATCTCCACATGGAGCTCAGAGGAAAGAACTGCATCGTCACGGGATCCGGGAGGGGGATAGGCAGGGCGATCGCACTGTCCCTGGCCAGGGACGGAGCGTTCGTCGTGGTTAACGGGAGGAAGAGGGAGGACGAAGCCAAGGAGACCTTGAGGTTAGTCAGGGACGCTGGAGGAGATGGTACGTTGGTCATGGCCGACGTGTCCACCAGGGACGGCTGTAGGAAAGTCGTGGACGCTGTACCAGGGATTTTGCACGTCTTGGTGAACAACGCAGGTCTGGGGCTCTACTCTCCCTTCAGGGATCTCAAGGACGAGGCGATAGTGAGGCAGGTAAACGTCAATTTCCTCTCGGCCCTCTACTGTACCCAAGAGGCATTGGCCAAGATGAGGGAGGGGGTCGTAGCGAACCTCTCCTCGATCACGGGACTGATGCCGAGCCCCGGGCTCTCGGTCTACGGGGCCATGAAGGCCGCACTCATATCCTTGACTAAGACCCTGGCGGTGGAGTTAGCCCCCATAAGGGTCAACGCGGTCGCCCCAGGGGTCGTGAGCACGAAGATGGGGGAGAGCCTCCTGGACATCTTGGGGGAGGGGTGGGAGAGGAGGAATACTCTCACCGGGAGGGTAGTGGACCCTGAGGAGGTCGCAGACGCGGTCAAGTTCCTGATTAGAAACGACTCAATCACGGGGGAGGTCCTGACCCTGGACGGTGGGACTACCCTCGTGGGAAGGCTCACGAGAGGTGAGAGGCCCTGACCTACTCCCTCGTCGTGTACGACCCCGACCTGGAGGCCTGGGGAGTGGGGGTGGCGAGCAAGTTCCTGGCGGTGGGCGCTGTGGTCCCACACGCTAAACCCAAGGTGGGGGCGATAGCGACACAGGCCATGGCCAACGCCAAGTTCGGACCCCTGGGGTTGGAGATGCTCAAGGAGAGGACCGCCAAGGAGGTGGTGGAGGCGTTGATAGCCTCCGACCCCCTCAGGGAACAGAGGCAGATCGGGGTCGTGGACAGGTTCGGGAACCCCTACGCCTTCACCGGTGGGAAGTGCAAGGAGTACGCTAACCACATCCTTGGGAATAACTTCTCGGTTCAGGGGAACATACTGGCCAGTCCAGAGGTACTTGAGGCCATGGCCAAGGAGCTAGAGGGGAGGGGGCCACTCCACCTCAGGGTGTTGAGGGCCCTCGAGGCCGGCGAGAGGATGGGAGGAGACAGGAGGGGGAAGCAGAGCGCTGCCATACTGATAGTCAAGGAAGGTGCCGGACCTGGGGGCGGGGACAAGTACGTGGATATCAGGGTCGACGACTCGCCTGAACCCGTGGAGGAGCTCAAGAGGCTCATGAAGATGTGGGAGTCCTACTTCCTGACCAGGATTTGAGCTGAACGAAGATGTGATGTCACTCGGGAGGGAAAAGACCATAGGGTACATCACTGGCAGTGATTAGCCTGGGGCTCCATTGAGTGTCGTGGGAGACTGTAACGCTTCTACGTAACTACTCGTTATTTTTAATCATCTAAATATCGTTTTGACAAGTTGTGTTTATGTAGTATCACCGAAGTAGTTTTCATTGATGACCCCCCAACTGATGACGGGCACCGCTCACGAGGTTTGGGGAGTGATAAAAGTGTGGATGGGAGGGTATTGAAGTTTCCCTCGATTAGCCCCAATGGGTGACCCTGTGTGATCCCTTAAGAGGGGTGCCCGTGGTGGAATTAGAAGTAATTAAAAAGGAAAAGTTACGCCACGGGTAAACACTCCTCTGCTCTGCGTTGTGCTCACCCTTGGCTTACTGGTCCTCACTCTCAATCAGCAACTTGAGGAATCCCTTCCCAGCAGTTGTGGGACTTTCCCTTACAGCAGTTATTAGATTCTGCCTTGACCTCAAGGCTACACCTAACGAGAAATCCCATAATTGCTGTCCCTTAAATATCGCCCTGTTTTCAAGGGAAATCTGATGAGTGCCCCCTTCCTCTTCACGTTCAACCCAGATCCTACGTCTGTTATTACTTTCGTATTCCTCAACGTTCTCCTCGAGGTGTTTTACTTGGTTCACTAGATCGTCCTTTCGCCTGATCGACACCCTAGCATAAAGTATAACTTTCCTCCTCTTAACAATACCCATTAACCTCTCTACGTCCTCCCTGAACCTCCACTTCCCGGTCTGTACTACAGGTTTATGTATCCCTTCTTTACGTATTCTCTGAGTGTTACATAGGATATTCCTAAGCGTTGGCGGACTTCCTTAGGCCTCAGCATCATATGAGTGTTTATGATGAAATAATATAAACTTTAAGGCCTTCTGAAACTGCTGTACGGTATTTGGAAGCGGTCGAGGTAAGGAGAACAACAGTTATCAGATTTTACCTTGATTACGGGGCGCTAAGGGAAAATCCCACAGGTGCTGGGAGAAGTTGCGTAAGGTCGCGGTCTGTTATAACTTTCACTTTGCTCTCCTTTTCATCTTTGGGAGTTAAATTACCATGATAGTGAAAAAAGTTAGGGGAGTAGTAGTGTCGTTCCCCTCAAAGGAATTCATGGAAGAAATATTGAGAGAAGCAAAAGTGAGGCCAGAAGAGATTGAGGACGTGGGCGACAATTAGAGAACTTTTGTATAGGTATTAAGACTAAAGTTAATTATTTTTGTTGCTGCTGTTGCTTAATTTCTTTCCTCCATTTATCGATTAATTTTTCTACTTTTTCTATTTTATCTTGATTCAAGGTCCCTAGCGTACTCTTCAAGAGTAATATGAAGGTATCTATGTTCCTATTCTCCAACGATAAATAAATATCCAGTGCCGACTTCAAGCTCGCCGGAGAGATGTTGAACCTGACTAGCCTATCTTTTTCTTTTTCAAGTTCTTCTCTCAAATAACTTATGAGATTTCTTATCTCTTCTTTTTCGTCCTGGCTCAAATTATACTTCTTGAGAAACATATCTAAGTCTTCCGTACCTTTTGGATAATTAAAATAAAAGCTAACAAACCTCCTGGCAAGTGCATCACCCACGTAAAATAGGTTCCTGGCATCGGTCAGATTCATGGTGGAGATAATCCTTATCCTCCTCAGTGGTTCGCTCTCCTTGCCCTCCCTCTGCAGTTCCTCATAAATCTTAAGGAACTCCTTTGCGTACCAGTCAATCCTATCCTCGTAACTCTTTATCTCATCAATTAAGGCCCTAGGAATAAACCAGTCCTTCGGATCGCTGCTGGAGAAAATGGTGAATAGTTCCCCGAAAGCCTTATCCACGTCGGCTCTATTTATTTCATCTATAATAACGTAATAATTGCCCTCCTTAACTCTTGAGGCCTTAACGTATGCTTGAATCAGTAGGCCGCTCTTCCACATTACAGAACCTTCCCTTACGCTCTCTCCACCGATTAAATTCCTCCTAAACCACAGGGAATTCGCTGTAAATACGTTTACGCACTCGTCGTGGCCACTCAGAGACCTTGCCAACTCCATAGCTAGTTTTGTCTTACCTACCCCCGGCGGACCGATAAAGAGAACGTTACCCCTCTCCAAGGACTTCACAAAAACGTCGTTCATAGCTTGCGGTAAGTACAAGTCCTCCAAATTAATCTCTACTTTAGAATTTTTGCAATTTATTTGACGTTGATTGGAAGTCTCTCCCTCTTTAGATATAGGTATTTCCGGGGATAGACTGGCGTAAAATTCCAGCGTGGCTTTAATTTCATCTTTTTTTAATGAAATGAATTGCTTAACGCTATTTATTGCCTTTTGATTGTCTCTTGTATAACAGTTGTTGGCTTGAGTGTTAATACCTTCTAATTCCACGCTATCTCCTTGCCAAGCATCATTTCCAGAGGAGTTTTTCCTTATGCTTTCATGCAACCAAAATACCTTGATCCTAAACCTAGTAACCCAAAACTTATCTTCTTCACGCCAACCAACAAAGTTCCTGATCGCGTCTGTCTCTACGTCAGTTACTAAACCGAATCCTATTACACCTAGGCCTGTAATCCTCAAGATTGCCACTAATATTCTCTCGTTAGAAGGCAGAAGCTTACTTCCTTCTGTTTTAACGTAGGTGTCTTGATACCTTGTAATAATTCCTGAAGTTGAGTTCTTGTCTCCGGATCCCCACAGGGTGTAACCTGTTTCACCCTTGATTGAATAGCTTATGGCTGAGGCCCAGTGGTCTTTATGGCCTATAAAAACACAGGGAAGAAATTTATTGTCCTGAACGTAACTTAGGAAAGCCTCCGCCGCCACCTCAGGGTTCCCGAAAAGCTTGTCAAATTGGGACCTAACTGCCAGCCATTTACCGTACATAGAGTGAAGTATTAAGGAAAGCTTAAATTATTTTTCCCAAAATTTTACCAACAATACGTAAATTTTCTTCAACATCTCTTAAAGGATCAATAATTGCCATGTAAATTAAGTGAGAGTTATAATAAAAGTCTAAGAGAAACTCTTTCTCCCTGACCATTTTATCCAATTCCCTAGTGGCACTGTCCTCTGCGTCATAATTCATTTGGCCATCTTCCAAACCCGGGTAAACCAAAACGGTGACTTCAGGATCGTACTCGTAAGTGTAAGCCATCACTTTAAACCTGCCCATCGTGATGTAACTCACTGAAGAAGAGTACTTACACTCGAATATTACGGACTTAGGGAGTCTATCCCTATCATCCAACGAAATGTCCGGCCTTCCCTTATATCTCTCTACGTCCTCCGTGTCGTCAACTTTTCTCAGGGAAGACGTCGAAAGGGAAGTGTTAAATATGAGCCTAATGAGTCTGTTATCCTTCTCAGCGAAGAATTCCCCGTCCTTTCTGATGATATCATATCCCTTACCGTCCAAGTAATTCACCACAAGGTAAAATACGTAAAGTTCATAAAGTTTCCAGAGAAGGAATTTAATAATTTTCTTTTCGGTAACTGCACCTTTCTCCCTGGTTCCTACCTTGATGCTTTCAATTCCTTTAATTAAGAAGTATGCCTTATAAGCTCTCATTAACCATTCTGGGTCGATGTAGGAAGGTTCCCTATAATAACCGTTGGGGAATCTCTCCTTTAAATCGTTCAATTCATCGAGTTTCTTCTTAAAATTTTCGAGAAAATTAAAATATTTCGGCACAGCGTCGTTATCGACATATTTCAGTCCTTCAAGTTTCTCTTCAACCAGGTGGTAAATTCTCCTGAGCAAGTAACCTAGGATTGAGAACTCGGGAGCGTTAAGGCCTTCAGTAAAGTTATAATAGGCTACCATATTCATTGAGTAAACTTCTATTGTCCTAGGTACATCGAGCTCCCCTAGCAGTTCTTGCGAGTACTCCACGGAAGATTCCCTGTACGTCAGTCTCTCCTTTAACGCTTCCCTTGCTGAGAGTACTGCGTCCTTTGTAACTAGATAAATAATGTAAAAGTAAATGTAAGCAAGAGTATAATCATTTACTGGAACTTCCGTAGTGCCTTGAAACAGGGGGAGAAGTTTTTCAACATCGATGATCCCCTTGTATTGTAGGTAGTATCTTCCTATTTCGTTCAGCATTTTTCTATCTCGTCTATTCACATGTTAAGCTATAACGGGGAGTAATTAATACTTTATAGCACATGTGCTTCATGTTCTACCTGCTCTGGAGTGTTCACACATGATCTTATTGGATGTGATAGCGACATGAGACGCTTGAATTGCCTCGACCCCCTCTAGGGAGGCTTGGTTTAGGCTGAATCCTTTCTCACGTTAATAGAAATCTTTTTATATCTGTTTATAACAAACTTTTGTTGATAAATAATCTCTCACACCGATGTGGGCTATGCCCAAAAGGGTGGGAGTGATTGCAGAGATGTGAGCCCCGTGCCGTTTGGCTCGAAGGAGTCCCATGACCCACCTACAGTAAGTAGGTGGTTGAGGGCTAAGTCCCTAAACTCGATCATGATTGAACATAAAATGATTGAAATGAAAGTGTAGGGACAAACGGGAACTCCCCGGAGAAGTGGGACTTCTCCACTATCGTCGAGGATGGGTAGTAGTCCAACAAAGTTACGCTCCTGGTCACCACGCACTGCATGATCCTCCGTCACGGTTATTGAGAACCTCGCTCCCCTTCTCGCCCCTTACCACGTGTAGCAGATATTAGATTTACCTTGAAAACAGGGTGGTAATTAAGGGAAAGTCACGAAACTGCTTCACATGTATAACCAGATCGTCTATGATATGAATTCTCCGCTGAGTTCTCCCGTGATCTCCCTATAGCAGTTATGGGACTTTAACGTAACTTAAAGGTTTTCATCAGCCCAGACGGTCCGCCTGAACAACGCTCGAGAACATGAGGAACGCCTCCACGCTCCTCAGGTTAAGCTCTCGGTTCCCCGACGACGTTGTTGATGGTGAAGATCGTGAGGTAACCCTGAAGCCTCCCAGAACGAGGAGTCCCAGGGCCTTGACGTCCCTTGGAGGTCCTCGATCTCCGGCCAGGCAGGCCTCCTCGATCTCCTCCCCGCTGAGCGAGAGGTCGATAGTGTAGAGGTACCTGACGTGTGTCCTGGAGTCATGTTCCCGGAGCAACTTTCCCAACGCCTCCAGCAGGTTTGCGTAGTCCAGCCCGAACGTCTCGGCCTCGTTCCTCACTCTGACCCTCCCACCTACCAGGACTATGAGGAACAATGTCAATTGACCTTCCCGCTCCTCCCGTTCCTCCTGACCACGCCCAGCCTGTTGATCTCCCTGACCAGCCTCTCCGTAGCGAACTCCATCTGTCCCTTTCCGCACCTTTTCAGCGGGACGACGTCGAAAAACTTCTCACAATACCGACTTCTTTGTATTACCTCCCTAAGATTCCCATAACTGCTGTGATTGAAATGAAAGTGTTAGGGACAAACGGTTGCGAGGGTAGGCTCTGGGTTGGGGGTTGGGAAGTTTACCTCAGGTCTGGAGGTGATGGGATCACCTAACCAAGGCCTAAGTTCCCGGCCAATCCTGTTTGAAGACTACGTGATCTAGATACTGCATTCGCGTATCTCACCTCTCTTAGGCAGTGTTCTAGGATAATCTCACGACCGCCGTAAGTGTGGGAAAACGCGAAACGTGACTCTTGACCCCACACGATTTTTTACCCCCTCCACCAACAGCTAACCGTGGAGAGAGAAATAAGGCAGTTGGCCTCGAAGTTGAGGGAGCTGAGGCACCTCCTACCCAGGGAGTTCTTCGACCTGACCTTTACGGAGCCTGGGGAACCGGAGATCGGTGAAACTGAGATCGTCTCACTGACCCCGCAGTTGGCCCCTCCTAAGGGCCTGAGGTTCTCCTACCTGGACTCGTCCACGAGGTTCTTCAGACTCCAGGGACTCGACGTCGCAGTGATCACCCTCCACATGGGCGGAGGGAGAACAGTTCAGGTACCCATCCACGGGGGGAAGTTCATCTACCTCAGGAGCAGGCTCGAGGTCCTCAAGGGACTTGAGCCCCTTCCCTTCGTCCAGGTCAAGGACAGGCTGGGTAAGTACTACACCCAGGAGTATAAGGCTGATAACATAGGCGATGAGGGGAGGGTCACCCTGGAGAACTCGGCACTACAACAGTGCCGTGACGTGACCCTCCTGGACGGACCCCTCCTGGTTGCTGCAGTCTTTGGCGGACACTACGGTCAGGTCATGGACGCCCTCAACCAGGAGAGGCTCACCGTGATCAAGGGGAGGGAAGTGGTAGGGGTGGTGAAGAGGCTGGAGTACAGCCACTGGCTCTACAGGGCACTACGGGACAAGTTCACCGGGAAGGTCAACGACGTGACCGTGCTAGACCTACTTCACACCCAGTACGGAGGGGAGGTGTTCGGTCCCTTCCTGCTAAGGCATAGGGTCGATAGGTACGCCTATTACTTCAGGGTCGAGACGGTGAAGGGACCCTCGTACTTCAGGGTCGAGAGCCTGGACAGGGAACTGCTGGAGAGGGTCGCCCCAGAGCTCAGGAGGAGGTTGACCGCCAACGGTATCCCTTACGAGATAGAGTTAGCCGACAGGATCTCCAAGAGGTTGTCAGCCTCAGCCTACCTGATCCTCTTCCAACACCTCAGGGACATGGAACTTCACTACGACACTAGGCTCGGGGTGGACCAGGCCCTCAGGGACCTGGAACCTTGAGGAACACCTCGTTCAGGTCGTAACTTGAGACCAAGGCAAGTCCCGGAGGGGCCATCTTCATCACACTGGAGTACTTCTTGAGCCCCATCCTCTCCAGCACCTCCTGGGAGGTCCTGAACACCACCCTCGTGTTGGCTAGGGTCAGGACCAGGTCGTTCAGGTCCTCGGGTTTGTGAGTGGCCATAACGAACCCCAACCTCCTCACCCTGCCTAACCTCATGACCCTGTTGATCAGGGACTCCAGGGCCTCCCTGTCGGTCACACCGGAGGACGGGAAGTACTCGTGGGCCTCGTCCACGAAGATCGTGGTCCTCCCCAGGTCCTCCACACCGTAGGCCAGATTGTGTTGTTGGAATACCCTGTGTATCACCAGGTAGGCGACCGAGGAGTAGGCTATAGGCGTCTGGGAGAACTCTAGGGCACTCCTCAGGTCCACTACGACGGTATCCTCCATGAACACCTCTTTCCAGGGAGGTTCGCCTCTCTCCTCGTCAAACATCCCTGACTCTGAAAGGAGAAGGAGCACCCTGTGGATGTTGTTTGTGGTCTGGGGAGCCAGGTTGTACTTACCGGCGAGGGAGTTTATCGCTTTCCAAAGTCCTGCGTCCGGACCGTACCCCTTGAGCGTGGAACCGCTCAACTTGGGACCCAGGACAGGCCAGAACAGGGAGGCCTGCTCCGAGAAGAAGGGAAAGATCCTGTGGAGTTCCCCTATTTCCTGTTTCAGGCTGAGGGAGAACGGGACCACCCTCACGGCAAAGTCCTGGCAGGTTATGAGCTCTCCCGCCTCACACTCTTGGAGGTACCTCGCCCTCACGAACTCGGTCTCGGTGAGGTCATTCTTCTGGAGGTAACTGGAGAGGGCCTGGGTGACAGGTAACAGGACTGCCTTGTCCTTCTTAACCCCCACGTAGTCCCCCTGGAGGTCTAGGATAAACGCCCTCCCCTTGAGCTCGGTCAGGAGGTGTCTCAGGAAAGTCGTCTTCCCGGAACCTGTGGTACCTACCACAACCACGTGTCTGTCCAGCAAGTGTTCCGGGAACCTGACCTGTATACTCGTCTCCTCACCCGAGTACAGGTTACCCAGCACTATCCCCTGAGATGGGAGGGAGAGCATCTTGGACACCAGACCTGGGTCAGGGATCAACACCGGGGACTGTGGGTCGACAGGTGAGAGGGGGGAGGTCACCACATCGTCCCTCATCTCCGAGATCAACTCAAGCTTCACCCTCAGGGGAGTCTCGACTGTAGAGGGGTCCTCAGGAGGCTCCACGGCAGGTACCTTGGCCATGCTCAGGACGTCCTCCCTCTCCAGGGAGACCACCCTTCCTAGGACCAGGGAGTTGGAGACTAGGGCGTAAACCGCTAGGAAAGTCCCTATCCTTATCCTTTCCTTGACGTAGTTACTGAAGGGTACCTCAAGTGGAACCACACCGCTTTCCGAGGACACAGAGGAGGGGCTAGACCTCGACACCATACCTATGATCTTACCGTACTTCCCGGCCTCGGCTTTCGCCCTCTCGAGGAGTTCCGACATGAGTATCTCTCCACCTGCGGGTTTATATTGAATGTTGCTCCCCGTGCTTTGTGAGTTTTTCCGATATCCAAGGTTATAAACGGCAGTTATCAGATTTTACCTTGATTACGGGGCGCTAAGGGAAAATCCCATATCTGCTGTTATAAACTAATCCCGCGAGTGCCACCATTGGAAGGGAGGAAGTGCGCCTGGTATTGGAGCAGGTAAGATGGTAACGCGATCCAGATGTTCCAGTTGATGTTCTCGTTCTACGTGTTCGAGTACTGGTGGGAGCTCCTTCAGGAGGGGAACAGGTACGCGAGGAAGCCCTACAGGGCTGAGGGAGTTCGACGAGTTCCCGGCCTTCCTGCACCTCTCTCCCTTACAGGGCGTTGGAGGAGTGTTGAGGGTTGGAAAGACTGTAACGCTTCTACGTAACTACTCGTTATTTTTAATCACTTCTAAATATCGTTTTGACAAGTTGTGTTTATATAGTATCACCGAAGTAGTTTTTATTGATGATCCCCCTAACTGATGACGGGCACTGCTCACGAGGTTTGGGGAGTGATAAAAGTGTGGATGGGAGGGTAGCGGTGTTTCCCTCGACTAGCCCCAATGAGTTAAGGGTGACCCTGTATGATCCCTTAAGAGGGGTGCCCGTGGTGGAATTAGAAGTAATTAAAAGTAAGGAAAAGTTACGCCACGGGTAAACACAAGTGAGTTTCTACTTGATAGTGAACGGGAGCGTCGAGGTACAGGTCACGGGGGTCGGTTACCTTTGGGCGCTGAGGAGATAGCCATCAGGAGGGTCACTCAGTTACATGAGGTCCTAGAGGAAGCCCAAAGGATGAGACGAGAAGTTTACGGAATGGTACGCTTCTTTATAGCCCTATTGGATTCAGTGGTCGTCTCATTGGGATTGTTCATTCTCCTGTTGTTAATGGGGCCTTCCGCAACAGTTCTGGACTACCTCTTTTCCTTGTCGTCAAAGATCACCTGGAGCGCGAACCTATAACCCCCTTGATCATCCTTGACGCTTCCATCATGTTGTCACTTATGGGCTGAATCCTTTTTCACGTTAATAGAAATCTTTTTATATTTGTTTATAACAAATTTTTGTTGATAAATAATGATCTCTCACACCGATGTGGGCTATGCCCAAAAGGGTGAGGGAGATTACGGAGATGTGAGCCCCGTGCCGTTGGGCTCGAAGGAGTCCCATGACCCACCTACCTTAAGTGGGTGGTTGAGGGCTAAGTCTCTACACTCGATCATGATTGAACATAAAATGATTGAAATGAAAGTGTAGGGACAAACGGTTCCCCTCTAGGTAACTATAGTCTGCCTTGGGTTAGGAGAGAATTTCATAACCGTGGTTGTAGTAGATCCACCTCTTGCCCCTTTAGGTCTTACATCCTCAACCAGTTGTACACCTGTAAACCGAGAGGTCACACTTCCTTCAACGGGAAATCCCCTCATTTGTCAGGGGCGGTGGTCCCTCTAAAGTCTGAGGAAACATAAAGTAATGTTAAAACTGCATATACTTAAACCTATCTGAATTGGTTTTCAGTTATTATTTAGAAAATGACGAGGTGCATCCGACGACTCTTCGCGTTATCTCCGAACGATGTTCTAAAACTAAATCTTATTTTTGATAACTTTCTATTACCATTAACGGAATTGTTTTTAAAGTATTTATAGAGAAGGCACTTGAGAAAGAATGATAAAAAGAATATTCGCGGGATTGCTGTTGATAATTCCCGTGATATTAGTGGTTTCTTCCTTGGGGGCCACTAACAGCTCCATTCAACAGTTAAATCAGAGTATTTTAGCATTAGAGAATCACACGTCTGACTATCCTGCTGCTGCAGTACCCTCTTGGTTAGATACTGGAAGTAACGCGTGGATGCTCACGGCTGCCACCTTCGTGGGACTACAGAGCGTCCCTGGAGTTGCATTATACTACGCAGGTCTGTCCAAGAAGAAGTATTCTATAAACAGTGCTATGATGGTGTTCTACGCCTTTGCAGCGGTCTTGATAATCTGGATGATAGCTGGTTACAACTTCGGCTTTGGGAAACCCCTCTTTGAGATTAACGGTTACGGAATTTTAGGGTCTCCAACTCCAGCGTGGCAGGGAATTTACGAAGCATCTCAGACCGTCTACGGTCCTGGAAATACTCCACTGAACATTCCCACGTCCACCTACATATTTTTCCAGTTCGTCTTTGCAGCTATAACTCCAATCCTCTTGGCAGGTGGAGTGCTGGAGAGGATGAACTTCAAGGCCTGGATGGTATTCGTTCCCCTCTGGTCCCTCTTAGTCTACTCCCCAGTGGCCTACTGGTTATTTGCTGGAGGCTGGCTCAACCAATTGGGAGCTGTGGACTTCTCTGGAGGATACGTTATACACGTCGATGCTGGTGTAGGTGCGTTGGCCGCTGCCCTGGCAGTGGGACCAAGGATGGCCTCGGAGAGGAAGTTGGAAGCTCATAGTTTACCCTTAATCCTCGCTGGAGCAGGTTTAATCTGGTTAGGGTGGGACGGCTTCAATGGAGGAGATCCAGGTGGTTCCACCATAGATGCGGCCATAGCGGTCCTCAACACCAATATAGCCACTGCCATGAGTGCGATAACTTGGATGCTCATGGACATGAAGTTCTTCGGCAAGCCCTCCCTAGTGGGAGCTACCTCTGGAGCTATAACTGGACTAGTAGCCATCACTTCAGCTGCAGGGTACGTCAACGGATTCTACTCCATCCTGATAGGTATAGCTTCTGGTTCCATACCTTGGCTAGCCCTGTACAAGTTGGAACCCAAACTGAGAGTCGACGATAGCCTAGGCGTGTTCTCCACCCACGGTATAGCTGGGATAGTGGGAGGAATACTGACAGGCGTGTTCGCTGACCCCAACGTAACTAAGTACGTGGATCCCGTATTGGTTGGTGCTCTCTACGGAAACGTGGCACAGATAGGAATACAGGCGTTAGGTGCTCTAGTGGTCTTCGTCTACGACTTCGCGGTGACTTACGGACTGTTGAAGGCAATAGGCCTCTTCATACCGCTCAGGGCCCCACCGGAAGTCTTGGCGCAGGGAGATTACGCGATTCACGGTGAGGTGGCTTACGCTGAAGCCATGGCAGGTGGAGAAAGTAAGGTAACCCCAGCCAAGGAGGAAAGTAAAGAGGAAGAGAAGGAGTGAAGTGATTTTTTAATTAACTAATTTTGTTAGCCCTTTGAGAAAATTTTGCTAAAGATGTTGTAAGCCTCTTGAGAGAAGAGGCACACTAAGAGTTCCATGTCGATGTCCCTCATTTCCTTTACAACCTCAGTCATGACCTCAGCGCACGTCTCGTACGGATATCCGTAAATTCCCGTTGAGATGGCAGGTATGGCCAACCTCCTCACTCTCAACTCCGTTGCTTTCTCTATTGATCTCCTCACGGCGGACTTGAGTTTGTCCCCCCTATTCCGTATCTGGGTCCCACGGTGTGAATAATATACTTCACCTTGAGCCTCCCAGCCTTAGTCACAGTGACCTCCCCAGCAGGTACAGGGCCAAATCTTCTCACGTATTCTCTGCTCTCCTCTTGGATCTCCCACCCACCCTTTCTCACTATGACTTCAGCCACTCCTCCCCCGTGTTCCAGGATGGAATTGGCCGCGTTCACTATGGCGTCTGCCTCGGCCTCAGTTATGTCTCCCTTGATGAGGGATACCCTCATCTTTCCGACCTTGTATTCCATGAGCCATGAAAGGTACTGAATCCTTTTTCACGTTGATAGAAATCTTTTTATATTCATTTATTATCAACTAATTTTGTGGAAAGACTACTGAGGCCCAGGGAGGCTTGCCAACTGCTCAGCATTTCATACTCAACACTCCTACGGTGGATCAGGGAGGGAAAGATAAGGGTGGTGACAACTGAGGGTGGGAAGTATAGGATACCTTATGGCGAGATTAAGAAATATTTGGAAAGGAAAGAAGAAACAAGAGCAGTAATTTACGCAAGGGTTTACCCATCTTATCTTATACTTCTACTATTTGCCCAGTCCACGGGACGAAGATCATTTACCGACCCGATGGGGGCGATGCCCCAAGGGTTGGTGTTTGTGAGGGGGGAGAGGTGGCATAGGGACGTAGTTGCCCTCTATAATTTGAGGAAAAGGGTTGGAGATGTGAGCCCCGTGCCGTTGGGCTCGAAGGAGTCCCATGACCCACCTACCGTAAGTAGGTGGTTGAGGGCTAAGTCCCTACACTCGATCGTGATTGAAGACAAAATGAAATGAAAGTGTAGGGACAAACGGATTTAACCATTAGTGATGTTTGAGGGACCCTCAGTCCTAAGATTAGTAAATGATTTCGGAGTTTGCGATAGTTATTAGATTCAGCTCGACCGCGGGAGGTTGGGCTAAGTCCCAAACTCCTACAGGATATTTTTCAAGGCAATTAATGGAGTTGCTGAGGACTTGGATCATTCTTATATACTATTATTTCATAGTATATGTCTGTGAAGCTACAGGTCAAAGGTAACCACATGTACGTGACCATGTGGGACAAGCAGTCCAGGAGGCCTAGGAGGTTCTATTTAGGGAGACGGGAGGAAATGAAGAGGTGGGAGGAGCTGTTCAAGTTAGCTAGGGAGTATAGGGTGGGAAAAGATGAGGTAAGGGACTACGTGGATTATTTCCTTGATAAGGAAACGAACCTGACCAAGGTCGAATATGTTATGCTCTCCCTGAGCTTAGGTGTAGATCTTTGGAAGTGGAGCGAAAGTTCAAGAACGCGTTCAGGACAGCAGTTAGGGAGATAAGGAGATTTTATCCCGAGCTTGCCTTGATAGGGAGGTTCGCGAGGAACTTTTACGCCAATCCCGAAACAACACTGGACATCGACTTCATCGTGAACTTGGATGACGTTGAGAAGTTGGCGGAGTTCATTGAATTCGTCTCAGGTAGATATGAAATCTTTCCAAAGGACGTAGGGCATTGGCAGTACAGGCTGGTGATTAAGGGCATGAGGATAGACGTTGTCAAACCTCCCTCCTTTAAGTTCGATGAGGAAGTTGTGCATAGGAGGAGAACGGTCAGGATAGAGGGAGTGGGGGAAGTCCCCATCCTATCCCCTGAGGACCTGGCGGTCCTTTACGTGGTAGCCTCCATCAAGAGAGGTATTAAGGATCTCATTAAGGCCAAGGACGTGGTAGTCTACTCATTGGGGAGGGAGGACTTCAATGAAAAATACTTCTTGAAGAAATGCGAGGAGAACGGCGTGAAGCCCATCTGCCTAGTCCTACTTCAGGACTAGGAGTACAGGAAACGGCTCTTCCATCCAACCCTAGTGGGCAGGGCTAGCCTAAGCTAAGACTCTTCAATACTTAAAATTGAAACTAATTAGAACCATAAAGAATCTTTCGAACTCACGGCCTTATTTGTTAAAAAGGTATTATTTCAAGTTTAATAGCTAAACCCTCTTTCCTCCAGCTTCTCTCTCAACCTCATCAGTGCGACTTCCCTCTTCCCCCTATAGAGGTAGACATCGTGAAGCTTACATTCCTTAACATTATAGATAGCTTCCTCAAGGAGAGCTAACCTCTCTAGTCCCAAAGCTTCCAGAATCTTCATTGACTTAATGTTAAGTCGATCGACGAACGCCGAGACGTAGGTCACTCCTGAATTGGAGAGGAGGACGTAGAGCATAACGTAGGTTAGACCCATACCTCTGAATTTTCGTCTCACCCAATAGGCTAACCTTCCCTCATGGGTTTGAACCTTGAAGGGGAAAAATGGAGCCACGAAGAGGCTAGCACCTCCCACTAGTTCATTGTTAATGAACGTAAGGTACCATAGACGTTGAGACGAATTCGAATCCTTCAGTATCTTACCTATTTCTTGGACATCCCTCACTTCCCCTAGGTAGTTCACTAAAACGAAGGAATCTTCGTCGTCTAAAAGTTCCCTCAAGGTAGCGTGAACCGTAGGGGCGTCCTGCTCCGTAGGTTCCCTCACCTCATAAGTTAATCCCGTTAATCTGTTCACGAAATGCATGGGAATAACTTCGTCCCTCCATAAAAAACATGAGCACAGCAGTTATTAGATTTTGCCTTGACTTCAAGGCTACACCTAACGAGAAATCCCATAACTGTTGATGAGCAACAGTTTGTTCAGACACTTTGTAAATTTCAGCTCCTTGATACAGAATTTTATGAAGGAATCTCGCACTACCTGAAGGGGGCGAAAACTTCGCCGTAGTCAGCAGTTTCCGATAAACCGTGAAGTTTTTATACTTTGTATGTGAGTTTAATTACAATGCTGAAACCTAAGGAAGTGTGCCAACGCTTAGGAATATCATATCGCACACTACAGAGCTATGTTAAGAAAGGATACATAAAACCAGTAATATTACAAAGCGGGAAGTGGAGGTTCAGAGAAGAGGACGTAGAAA